>Ga0190272_10001872_pt1 | contig 10076 bp, 9 predicted proteins | sample Popmic504T_FD_133746 | JGI IMG/M metagenome (GOLD analysis project Ga0190272, IMG submission 133746) | Populus adjacent soil microbial communities from riparian zone of Shoshone River, Wyoming, USA - 504 T | ecosystem: Environmental > Terrestrial > Soil > Riparian zone | place: USA: Wyoming... | reverse complement strand
TAACCATTGATGATCGACAGGTTCATGAACGAAGCGGAATGATGCTCGCAAGTGAATGAATCAAAATCTGATGGGCACCATACCGACCGGTGAGATTCAGACGCCTTTCCATCGGCTCCGTATTGAATGTATTTGGACGGGTATATAACGACCATCTTCTTGCACCGGTAGCTAAAAAAATGAATCAGATCGACTCCCGCAGACTTCGGCAGGTGTTCGATGACATCTCCAAAAATGACAACGTCATAAACTGCAGCCTGATTCCCCTCAACGAGAGAGCGCGCATCAGTTTGGACAATAGTGTTGTAAATCGAGTTCAGATCGAAGCGGGCCACGTAATCTGGCTCAATCTCAACGGCGGTTAGTTCGCTGTGCGGGAGGATGGATCTGATCAGTCTTCCGTATTTTCCAGCCCCAGCACCAACATCAAGGTATGTGCAATAACGCCAATCAGAGAGCATTTGCTGGATGGCTGAATCAAAGACTTCTGATGAATAAGGCATGGCGAAGTGCACCGTCCTAGAGAGGTTTCCGGGCGAGTATGACGCCGTGAGGCCAAAATGCGAAAGAGCAAATTCAACGAAGATCGTAACCTCCCTTCAAGCGCTTTCCGACTTGAACATTTCGGCGCACAAAGAAGCCTTCGAACTGATACCACTCTGCCACAAGATCTTCGAGATGGTTACCAGCCATTTTCACTTTCTCCTAATCACTGGTTAGAGATCAGTCTGTTACCGCGGAGCGCTCATTCCTTCGATCTGCAAGCGAATATGGTTAGGAGCAAATTCATCAGGGTGCGCTTCGAGCCCCGATGGAGCTACGCAGAATTCGCTATGCCGCCCGGTGCAACATCTTGTAGGGTCATGTACTATGACACACTTATTGTCTTTAGCAGTTCTTCTAACAATGTCTTTGTTTTTTGCGCAGGTGCGAACCATATATACCAATTTAGGCAACCGTAAAACTGATGTCGAAATGCGACTTCTAACCCTTTCCTTTGTTCAAATGGTGGCGAGAAACATACGCTTAAATTGTAAATATCCGTGGGGTATTGTCGTGGCGTTGATGACCATCCAAGCTTCCAATCAGCGCGTTCGATTATTTGCTCCTTTGATTGGTTTGCTACAACCTCCCGCAAGACATCCAAGAGCTGTCGTGGATCCGAGGGTGGTAGATAAAATGAATTCCAAACGTCTGCTTGGTTCCAGTCAAGCGATGCATCAAATTCTTTTGTCACACTCCAAAGCATTGCGGCTGACAGTTGTCGAACCCAATCAAACATGCTGACGTTGAGTTTCGGAATCTTAAAATCGAGATCGGGATCAACCAACAGCGACTGGTTTGTCAATTCTCGGTTAGCCCTAGCAAAATTAGGCGCCAGATTAGCTATGGCTTTTAGTACGTTCTCCGGAAGTGAGTTAGCAGGATTTCTATGTTCTATGGTTTAGTGAAGGGCTCTAATCAAAGCCGTGATAACGGCGCGGTCGTTTCCGCTCTTTTCCGTATTGTGGCCATCACAGGATGGAACGGTGATCCTGTCGCACTCAAAAGCCGCAAACATCAGTTTCGGAGGTGCATGCTCCTTCGTGCTTGGCGGAGGTGCCCCGCAGTAGTAACAAGGTTTAGATCTTAGCCTCATAAATCCTTCAAGTCCCATCGGACTGGTCGGGCGTCTCTGTTTGAGGTTGTATGCTGCCTAATTCCCCTTCCTTTTCCTGCTCCTGCTGAACTTGTTGATGTAAAAGCGAGAACGCCGCCGCGGCGCGGTCTTCTTTCGTCACAGACTCACTGTTCTTGAATTCCTCTGGCGGATTATCTATCGCCGAATGCACCTTACGAAGAGCGGTCATGATTATCTCGGGATCGATGATTGAAGAAATGAATTCATAATTCTTCCGGTCAAGATCCATCTCAAAAGATATTCCGGTCTCAAGACTCCACGCCGTTTGCATGAACTGTCTCAGAAAGTCCGGCGCCTCAGCAGGGAAGTGCGTCAAGCGATCCGTCAGATGTTGCTTAAGGCTTCGCTTATCGATCCAGGACCAAGATTGATACAGCTTACCGGCGTCGCGACCATACTTTTTCGTAAGCAGGCCGTCGGCGGCTTCGCTTGCCAGCCGGTTAGCAATTTTGCTGTTAATCTCAGCCTCACACGAATCTGAGATTACTGCATCATCCGATTGCAACTCATCAAACGATTTGGTTTTCCGCACCCAGCGTAAATATAGGAGTCCGAATGTTAAGGGCGTTGCCAGATCTGCAATTTGAAGTGCCAAGGCGTCACGCTCTGCCTCTGAGGGCAGGCGCCTAATTAGGTGCCTTATGAGAATACAAGCTTGCGCGGCTGTTGACGCGCCGAAGTCTCCCAGCACGCCGCCGGTATTTGGAAACGCCTCGCCACAGCGTGCCAGGCCCTGTGCTAAGCGTGAACCAACCTTCGGAGAGACTCTATCTTCTCGCGCCCTCAATTTGCCTATGAAAACGCCAGCACGTTCGTCGGTCGCAAGTGCGTGGATTTCTCGAACTACGTATTCTACTTCGTTGGTTTCAATCTGCTTAAGGAACTCGTCTGTCTTCCGGTCGCTAAAGTCATTTGGCGGTACGCCGTAGCTGAAATATCTGTCAAAGTAGTCTATCGCCGCGATTCGCTTTTGCTGTGACCAGCGAGACTGCCATTCCGCCTGATAAATGGACCCGCCTAACAAGTCGTTGCCTCCCATCCGGGGGAATAGATCTCTAATGACGCGCTTCGCAGTTAATTTATCTTTTTCTGCAAGATCCTTTATCGCGCCGTCTATCAGCGCTGTTGCTCGCTCCGCTCCATCCTTGCGGTTCTGATCAAGATGCTTACCGAGGAAAACATCGCCTTGGCGCCTAATCGCATGATAGAGGTCGGGGATGAAAACACGTATCGCCTCGACGATCATAAAATCGATCGGGTCAACCTCATCTTTGAGTAACGGAAGAGCAAAGGCCAGGCCATTGACATAACGCTTTGCAAGTCTTGGCGTTTTAAGATGGGACTGGAATGCCAGGACAAACAGATTTACGAATCTCTGTCCCTGTTCCTCCGATAGATCGAGTTCAGCCAACTTCACTGCGGCTTCAACTCCCTCGAAGGTGATCGCGCGTAACGCGTACTCGTGGGCAGGAGGAAGGTGAAGTGGAACCTGTACGATCTTTTCTATATAACTCCGACCAGCCTCCAAGCTTCCATACTTTTCCTTGAGCGCTTGAGCAACCATTTCCTCGTCGAAGGCCAAGATATAAGCGGTCTTGGGGAAGTCAGCAGATAGCTTAACCAACTTGAAAACGGCCTGTATTTCATCCTTGTCGAGTCGGTCTATATCGTCCATCACGATGACAACTCGTTGCGTAGCTTGGGCTAAAGCCTTCTCGATCCTGCCCTTTAACTTTTCGAGGTCGGCTTCGGGAACCACGCCGGCTGCGCCCTTTACAGCTTTCGCTGCGTCCACACCGAAGAAGGATAGGGGAGTCAGAACGTCTGCATAGTCCCTGAAAAACTTGCCAACGTTCTCCCCAGTCGTTGTCAGGGATTTGCCGAGTCTTTCCGCCAACACCTCGAAAAAATTTTTCAGTAGGTGCGAATCACTCTGGAATCTCCATGGGTTGAATCTGACGACAATTATTTGTTCTTTATGCGCTTCCAACTCCTTGACTATCATGTTCAGGACGGATGTTTTCCCGTCACCCCATGGAGCGTAAATGCCGACGACCAACGTACTCGGATCGCGCCTAGCGACGATAACTTCGGCAATACGCTTTGAGAACTCCCATCTCCCGAAACGGTCTTGGGCAACGGTCTGGATCGGGCGATCGGCCTCAAGAGGCTCGCGCTCCGTGTCTTCTACTGTCTTACTCATATCAAAGCTCTCCCTTGGGGTCTTCACTCGATGATGGAGACTTCATGAAATCGCTACCGTGATGAGACGATAGCATTGAACGCCTCGGAACGGCCCAAACAAAGTGGCTGCTGTACTCGCGTTTAGCGGGGAGGCGAGGGAAGTCCCAAAAAAGGGAATTAGCAGACAAGCGCAACGATGCTAAGCTTCCAGAGAGGTGCTGATTGAGAGCAAGACCGAAAGACCCGATATGTTGTAAAGAGAAAGGTCAATAAGAGTGACTAAAGAAGAAGTTTTTCGCAGCTGTGAGGGTGGATTTGCAGTTGGGTTTGCATTACCGTATGAGGATGGAAATCTTGAAAAAATCCACGTAGTCGAGTTGGACGTCTCGAGCCGAAAGGATGATGCCGGGAAACTTGGTACACAACTCATCGCGGCCTTGGGCACAAAACCCGCTCGGCCGCTCCTGGAGAGAGGTGAACAACTTAAGTCTCTCTTCGACAGCTACTCCGAAAAAGACATGCTCCTGGCTATTGTAATTAAGTCAGCCGAACTCTTGACGCCGAATGCTATTTACGATCTGAGAGTGATGACCGAATATTCTCATGTCCCTTATCGAGCGCATTCGCCAGCGATCGTTCTTCGTGGTCATGTGAATGAAATCGAAAACGCTATTACTCAATTTCCAGGGGTTGCAATGCGCTCTTCCAGCTTGCCAATTCCGAAGCCTCGCCTCGTTACATGGTAAGTCATTTGTCCTGATTGGTTGATGACTTCGCATGTGTCACAGGCTGTAGAATCGCAGCCGGGGAAAATACTGATTAGGCTATTGCTTCAAGTTGATCATCGGCTCCGCGGCAGCCCAATCTCACATGAATAGTCGCGGTTCTTACATTGTCGTCAGCCGCGAACGGGCATAACAAATGAGGATGGCTTATATGCTCCTCGCCACAAAACCTAAGGGTGCAGCGACGTTGTGTATGGTAGCTCGTTGTACGCTTACACCTTTGCCTTCTTGATATGTTCGTTGCTCCAATCTCTTCAGAGATTCAGGCAACGGGCCGTTAAATCGTGGATGTAGATAGAGCACAGGATCAGCAACACCCGGAAATCCCACCTCCATGAACGCTAGGACGCCTGCAATTGTTGGTGGCTCAGACCGTTTAGACCCAAATACCCCAACCGGATCGAATCCCGATGCGATCGTTGCTCCCTTGTGGTCGACGTGTTCGTAGGTCAATCCGAAAAGGGCTCCGTCGTAGTCATCACGTCCTCCGAACGGTGAAGTACTCACCGCCAGGAACACGGGTGTAGTTGATTTTCTAACTTGTTTCTTTTTGCGATTTACGATGGCGCGAATTTTTTGCTCAGTATCGTCCGGCCCTGACGCCATCCCACGTACTTTTACCGCTCGTTTGCCTTTGCGACCCGGATGGAGCGTCAGCATAAGTTCGCCGTAATACAATTCAACTTCTATTGGCTCCTGGTCTGGGCCAGGATCCGCCGGCAGCTTCGCAAAGATTCCTTGAATTGTCCGCTTGAAATCCTTCTTGGAATCACTCGGGCCGACCCTTGGCAACCGCCAGGCGCGAACACTCCATTTCGCGGGCGTCAATGTTTCGATTATCCGGACCAACTCTTCGTTCTCAGCGGTTTGCCGATTGATGCGCCGATTGATCTCAGGGATCGTTGCTTCAACGGTGATGACCCCGTCTGGAAAACGAGCTATGAAGTCGGGCCGCTTGTTTGTTTCGGCAATTGGCACTTCAACCTCGATAGAGCCTCCTAACAGCTCAAGAATACGAGCAACAATCAGTTCGAAGAAGACGCTGCTCCATTCTCTTGTCCTGAAGTCATTGTGTAGTTTAGTTTGCCAGTTGCGAGGAACGCGGTTTACGTTTTCGTTAAGAAAGCGCCGGCAATCTTTGGCTCTCGCACTAGTTGACCGAGACAGCCATCCGTACGTCCCTTCGCCATGCCGAGCTATTGAATCATCTTCCTCGGCGGGTTCAGGGAACCAAACCGCTTTTACATTCCTCCTAGCCTCGACGTGGTCCTTTAGCTTCGCCCAACTGGCAAAGCCGTATTCACGAGCGATCGCACGCTGAGCCTGTGCGAGTTCGCCCTTGCTTCCAATAGGGACTTGCGAACGTAGGCGCTCAATCGCCACAGCCTCGCCGTGCCGGAAGTCGCGAATCAGATCCCTGGCTTGTTTCTTGAGATGTTCGAGATTTGGTTGTTGGGTTAAGTTGCGAGACATTTCTCCTCCTTCTTTGTATGCCCGATGTCCGCACGGTGGGCAGAAGAAAGGTTAATGCTCGTTTCTACGAAACTTCACAGGCGGGATAATCCCTTTCCGCGGACGGGGTGCAACCTGTCTTGCGAGCCTTAGTTTATCAGGAAGAGAGTCGCAGTGACAACGAGGTCCAGCTAGAAGCACTGATCAAGTGGAATGAATATGAGGTCCGTGTTTTCAGAAGAGTTTTGACATAATGGCCTGGTGAACGACAATCGACTATCTCAACTCAGCCAGCGGTTCATTCTAGAGCGCTTGGAAATACTCAAAGGGACTGACCTTGCGAGTGCACGCATTGATGACTTGAAAGCAATGCTGTTTGACCTGCTCAGTGCGTACACCAGCACTACCTTATTAATAGATGAAACCAGGCCCATTTTTCGTGCCAGGAGACACCGCCAGGATGAGAAAGAGAAATTGCTGGACCGCGTTGATGAGGTATATCCAAAAGCATGTTTCATAAAACGGTTGGGTAGGGCGAATAGGGAAAGAACGCCTATCTTCTATTTCAGTGCCGACAAGGTAATTGCGCTTCACGAGTTAAAGCCTAATATCGAAGAAATCTTTTCTGTGATCGAGTGCAGAACGCGCCAAGGAGTCAGCCCCTTTTTGGTGCCGATCGGCATTCACGAACTGGCTCGAAGACATAACGCAAGGATTGGCGGAGACTTTCAGGAACCCGCTGTCAGAATAAGGGCGTTCTTAGGCAACGATGAGGACTTCGAAAAGCATAAGCTAATAGACAATTTCGTCGCAGCGGAGTTTTTGAAAGTCGTTGATGAGGGACAGGAACACCTCTATAAGGTGACGATAGCGATTGCCGAACTCCTGTTTGATTTTGAAACTGACATGGGTCGCATCGACGGAATAGCATATCCCAGCATTGCTTCGGAGCAGCTTAATGCTAACGTAGCTCTTCTTCCCGAAGCATTTCACCGTCTTTACAAGCCAGTCGCTTGTACCTGGACCAGGATTGAAGAAACACGTCCTAACCATGGATTCTTCGTCTCCTCACGTGAGGCCCAGAGCGTTAGTAATGAAGGGGAAATAGCATGGTGAGAACTGTGTTTGTCGTGATCTTTTGTCCCAAACAAAATCTTATTGTTCAGCGAAAGATCCTGTCGATCTGAGTCGCCAGGGACATGGCTCCCGGGGGTCCGACGGCAATGAACGCTTCCAGCGTCTTGAGGGAACCTCCGCGGGGTCAGTCCTCAAGCGACACGAATCAATCTGAAAAAAGTGAAGGCTGTTCGATCCAGATCTTGGAGGTCTATTTACTAGTCTGTTTCTGGGTGCAGCCAGTCCACAATCTTGGCGACGATGCTCACTATCACGCTGCAACCTCCACCGACCAGCACGCAGTAGAGCGCTGCCCTGTATTTTTCTAAAGCGATAAAGGTCGACGCGGTTCCGAGGATTCCTGTTAAGAAGAAAGTGAGAGGAAGTTGTAAAGGCCGTTTATGTCTGGATTCGTCCATGATCCTATTCCTCCGTGCGTCCCGGAAGAAATAGGAGAAGTTAGTGTCAGGTAAACAAAAAAAACACCGATACACCTCTAATTATTTCCCGTCAGGTGCAGGATCGGTATTTAGCGAAACGGTAAGTTGTGCAACTCTTCGAACCGGCTAACTCAACAGCCTCGGAGCAGCTGCAAGCATGGCCAAAGGGTACTAAATACTCTCTCGGGTGTAAAGCATGTTTTCGGCGAGATGGGAGATTTAGCTGAAGCCGTGACCCTTCGAGTGCTTAATCAGGTCGAGGATAGCTTGACCGCTGGGAGTTGGTTTGTACTTGCCTGATCCTCTACAGCTTTCACACTTATCGCTTGCCGTCATTACGTGCGAGTGTGGTCCATAGCTGGTATTGAGCTGTGCACTTGGCGGCGGCTGTCGCTTACCAGTGCCTCCGCATTGGCCACAGTCCTCCATGAGGTCATCCAGTGTTATGTCCATGGTTCCTCCTCTTCGGCGACCTCAGTATAACCTAAGGCTTAAGAGTATTGTGAACTAGCGACAGTATGGTGAAACCGGTGCTTCTCATAGCGGCGGTCGTGCAGGAGTTGCGAGTCTGCGGAGTGCAAGTTTTTACTTGCAGGAATGATAAAATACGGAACTATGCAGTTAGTTGATCCCGTCTTCCTCGGACGATTTATCCAATTGTTCGATTCCAAAAGCTTCGTCGAGCTGGGGAATAATCTTCTGATTACCAGTGCGGCAGCGCACGGCGTCCCTCGATCATGCCTGGCGACAAACCTCCACATTAACGAGCCCGACGGCGGCATAGATGCCCGTTGTGTAGACGCTCCTACCAGCGTAGGCCGTCTGATACCACGACCCTACGCAGACTATCAGTTCAAGGCAGGGAATAGTGCTAAATCGGCAAGGGAGATCGTCACGAGTGATATTGTTGAGAAACCGCGCGTGCTCGATGGTTTGAGGGAGGGCCATGCTTTTGTTTATTTGGCGGCATGGGATCGCGGTGACAAGTTTGAAGATGAATTATTCAAAGAATTGGTGGATCGGTCTCTGGACTTTACGGTGGATAGAGAGCAGATCGTTTTCATTAGCAATCATCAAATTGTTTGGCTAGTGCTCGCCTTCCCAGCTTTGGTTGCCCAGACCATTCACATCGATCTCAATCTTGTGGAAATTGGGAAATGGGCAAGTTTCAAACCGATGAGCAATCCCTATCAAAGCGATGATGTGCTCCAGGCCCAATTGCGTGAACTTCGCGCTCGTATTGAGATCTCTAAATCAATAACTCGGATAGTCGGGTCACCCGGAAACGGCAAAACGCGCTTCACACTCGAGGCGCTTAAGGGTTCGCCTCTATCGGCGTCGGTGCTCTACGCTCAACAAGTCGGTCACTTAACGCCCACATTCGTGTCGTATCTTGAGCAGACGCCGGATGTGCAGTGCACAGTAGTGGTGGATGAAGTGAATGACAATGAGGCCGAATCACTGGCTGAAAGGTTCAGTGCGATGCCGGAAGGGGTGCGTTTAGTCACGATCGGATTCAATGCATCTCCACGCCCAAGAGCTAATTCCTTGCAAGTCGAAGGTCTTAGTCCGCAGCTACTCGCAGCCACTATCAGAACTATCGTTCCGGGAATTGATGAGGAAAACGCGCGTTCTATAGCTTCTGATTGTGATCAGTCTCCCAAACTAGCAGTACTGTTTGCTCAGCTTATCAATGAAGATCCAACCTTGTTGGGTCCGCAACGTTTGCTCGCCGATGGTCAGGTCCAAAGTGCTCTTGACAGGTATCTGCCGGGACTTGGCGCTCCCACTACACCAAATTTGCAGGCACTATCAACCACCGCCCTCTTGATGAGACTTGGCTGGGCGGAGGAGGCTGATTTTGAAGCCAACGACCTCTTTATGGCCGTAGGTCTCGATCCAACGAACGCAAGGCGGGAAGTTGAAATGCTGCATGACCAATATGGAATTGCACCGCTCGCTGGACGTTTCCGTTATGTAAGCCCCGCGATACTCGCGGACCACTTAGCTGCAAGAAATTTGAATTCATGGACTCGTGACCGCCTGCAGCACGTACTCGGGGCGCTAACACCCACGATGGCGGACAGTTTTGCCCGGCGAATTCGCCGTTTGGCTTCGGTGCTTAGTAATCGCAAGATCGTGGAGGAGGTAATACTGGGCGACCAGGGTCCCTTTCGAACGCTAGCCGATCTTGAGTCTCAAGAGCGCGTAACGTTGATGCGTCACTTGGCGGGGGCTTTCCCGGAGGCGGCTCTCTTTGCATTACAAAGGATCATCGGAGAAGCGTCAGTAGAGGAACTAAGCGCCGCAACTAAGAGCCGGCGCGATACAGTTTGGGCACTTGAGGAACTTCTGTGGCCGGCTCAGACATTTGAGCGAGCGGCCGACCTACTATTCAAATTAGCGCTCGCTGAGAAC
>Ga0190272_10001871_pt1 | contig 10077 bp, 12 predicted proteins | sample Popmic504T_FD_133746 | JGI IMG/M metagenome (GOLD analysis project Ga0190272, IMG submission 133746) | Populus adjacent soil microbial communities from riparian zone of Shoshone River, Wyoming, USA - 504 T | ecosystem: Environmental > Terrestrial > Soil > Riparian zone | place: USA: Wyoming... | reverse complement strand
ATGAGCTTCTCGACGTTGGCGACGAGCCTGGCCTTGAACTCCTCGGCGACCTGCTCGTGCACGAGGATCCGCTGGATCGAGATGCAGCTCTGTCCCGCGTGGGAGAAGGCATGGATCTGGGCTTTGTCGGCGGCGGCTTCCCAGTCGCCGTCGGAGTTGACGATCAGGGGCGCGTTTGAGCCCAGCTCCAGGTTCACCTTCTTGTGCGGGACCTTGGAGCGGATGCCCCAGCCGACCTCGGCCGATCCCGTGAAGGTGATCGCCTTGGTCAGCTCCGACTCGACGATCGCGTTGCCGACCTCCGAGCCGGGCCCGGGGATGACGCTGAGCCAACCCTTGGGCAGCCCGGCCTCCATCAGGATCTCGGCCAGCTTCAGCGCCGAGATCGGCGTCTGACCCGCCGGCTTCAAGACAATCGAATTGCCCGCCGCTATGGCCGGCCCGAGCTTGTGGGCGACCAGGTTGAGCGGGAAGTTGAAGGGGCTGATCGCGCCGACCACGCCGTAGGGGACGCGCAGCATCACGCCGAGCTTGCCGGCGCCCGCCGTCGAGGCCTCCATCGGCACGGTGCCACCGGTCAGCTTGCGCGCCTCGACCGCGGAGAAGGTCAGCGTGTCGACGCAGCGCGCCGCCTCGACCTGGGCGGTCTTCAGCGGCTTGCCCGCCTCGGCGGCGATCGTCAGCGCCAGCTCATCGACCCGTTCGCCGACCAGCTCGGCTGCGCGGTCGAGCACCGCGGCCCGCTCGTGCTGGGGGAAGTCGGCGGACTCGAACGCTTTATGGGCGGCCTTGGCGGCACGGTCGACCAGCGCCGCGTCGCCCTGCGCGACCCGGCCGACGACGCTGCCGTCGTAGGGGCTGCGGACCTCGTCCCAGGCACCGGTCTCGATCCACTTGCCGGCGACGAGGAGCTTGTGGTCTTCCATGAATTGAGCCTAGAGCAGGCCGCTACTCCTACAAGGCGAATCTGTTCCGACTGAGATGAGAATTCGCCTGCTCACGATCCTCTTCTGCCTCGCACTGGCGCTCCCAGCGAGCGCCGCCGCCCGCGTCGAGTGGGTGGTCGAAGGGCGCGGCTTCGGTCACGGCGTCGGGATGAGCCAGTACGGCGCCTACGGCTTCGCCATCCACGGCAAGAGCTACCGGGCGATCCTCGCCCACTACTACCGGGGGACGGCGATCGGCCGGCTCGGCCAGCCACGCGTCGTCCGCGTCCTGCTCGACGTCTCCCGCGGCAGCGTCGGCTTCAGCGGCGCGACCAGCGCCTGCGGCAAGGCGCTCTCGCCGGACCTCAGCTACGAAGCGCAGCGCAGCGGCTCGACGGTGAGGCTGCGCAGCACCACCGGCAAACCGCTCGCGAACTGCGGGCCGAAGCTGCGCGCCGCCGGCGCCGGGCGGGTCGAGATCGACGGCAACGGCAGCTACCGCGGCGTGCTCGAGCTGGTGCCGACCGAAAGCGACGGCGGCGCCCTCAACGTGATCAACGCGGTCCCCGTCGACCAGTACGTGAAGGGCGTGATCCCCAACGAGTCGCCGCCCTCCTGGCCACAGGCCGCTCTGCGCGCGCAGGCGCTCGCCGCCCGCTCCTTCGCCCTCAGCGCCCAGGTCGACGGCAACGGCTTCGACCTCTACGACACCGTCAGCAGCCAGGTCTACGAGGGAATCGAGAGCGAGACCGCCTCCACCAACCTGGCGGCGAACGCGACCAAGGGCGAGGTCGTCGTCTACGGCGGCGAGGTCGCCCAGACCTACTTCTCCGCCTGCTCCGGCGGCCACACCGAGAGCGTCCAGAACGTCTTCTTCGGCCCCCCGATCCCCTACCTGGTCGGTGTTCCCGACCCCTACGACAACCTCTGCCCGCTGCACTCCTGGACGCTGCGCTTCAGCGAGGCCGAGATCAGCGCCGAGCTGGGCTCATACCTCGCGGGCCGCCTCCAGCGGGTGGAGATCATCCGCCGTGGCGTCTCGCCGCGGATCATCTGGGCCCGCCTCCACGGCAGCGGCGGCGTCACCAAAATCCGTGGCGACCAGCTCGCCGCCGCGCTCGGCGGTTACGACCGCTGGATGACCTTCCGCAGGGTCACAGGCTGATCAGCCGTCGGTGAAGGGCTGAATCGGGATGCCGTGGTCGGTCTCGTGCATGCCGAGCTCGTAGGCGGCGCCGGCCGCGAGGGTGAGCTGGCGGGCCGGGCGGGCAGGCTGTTCGACGGTCAGCTCGAGGTCGGCGACCGAGCAGTTGATCGTGTGGTGCTCGGGTCCCTTGGGGTCGGCGTAGACCCAGCCGACGAAGTCCTTCTGCGGCGCCGAGACGCGGCCGCGCACGACGATGTCCTTGCCGGGGAGGACGAAGGAGCAGGCGCCGGCCGACTCCCCGATCGATGCGGCGCGGATCTGGCCGAAGCCGCCGAGCCGGTGCGCCTCGCCGTCGAGCATGAGCATCCCCGAGGGCACCCAGGGGGTGGTCCAGGAGCCGAGCTTGATCCGCGCGGCGCCGGCGTCGAAGTAGGTGGCGCCGGCGCCCTCGAAGCCCGTTCCCTCGAGCCAAACCCAGCGCTCGGCGTGCTCGCTGCCCCAGTTGTGGCCGATCATCCCCGGCCAGCCGGCGAGCTCGATCGTCTCCCCGCCGACCTCGAGCCGCCCGTCGAAGCGCGCGTCCGGGTAGGGGGCGACGAACTTGGTGCGCGGCACCGGCGCCTCGTAGAGCCAGTCGGCCGGCAGGTACTTGCAGGGCTCGGCGTCGCCGGAGAAGCTGAGGTCCCAGGAGGCTGCGAGCGCATCGGTCTCGACCTTGCCCTGCGCCCTGCCGGGCCCGAGCTCGGCCTCGGCGATGCGGATCCAGCTGCCGGGGGGGGCCGAGAGCTGCGCCTCGGGCACGGTCAGCTTGGTCGCCCGCGGCCTGTCCGCCTCGCGATCGAAGAGCGTGAACCAGATCGACCCTTTCGCTTCCTCTCCCGGCCGCTTGTGGACCGTGTGCCGGATCCAGATCCCGCGCCCGCCGCCGGGCTGGCAGGCCTTGATGTAGAAGCTCTCGTAGTGGCCGCGCTTGGCGGCGACCTGCGGAAACCTCGCTCCCTGGTCCATGACCGCTGACGCTACACCTTGATCGTGATCACGTCGCCGTCCTGAACGACGTACTCGCGACCCTCGATCCGCAGCAGGCCCTTGTCGCGGGCCGGCACGTAGCCGCCGCACTCGACCAGCTCCTGCCAGCCGATCGCCTCGGCCTTGACGAAGGCGTCCTGGATCTCGGTGTGGATCGTCCCCGCCGCCTCCCAGGCGGTCGAGCCGCGATGGATCGGGCGCGCCACCGCCTCCTTGCCCTCGCCGGCGGTGAAGAAGGTGAGCAGCTCGAGCAGGTCATAGGCGGCGCGGACCAGGCGCGCCAAACCGGAGCCTTCGACTCCGTAGGACTCGCGCATCTCCTCCGCTTCGCCGGGGTCGAGCTCGGCCAGCTCGCCCTCGATCCGGGCGCTGACCGCGACCGCCCCTGCGCCGACCGCGGCGGCGTGGGCGGCGACCGCCTCCGGCACCTCGGCGTCGCCCTCGTCGACGTTGGCGACGTAGAGGATCGGCTTCGAGGTCAGCGCCTGCAGGTTGCGCGGCGCGTGGGGGGCGGCGTCGGGGACGGATATCGAGCGGGCCGGCTTGCCTTCGCCGAGCGCCTCCTGCACCCGCTCCAGCCAGTCCTGCTCGGCGATCGCCTCGGGGTCGCCTGACTTCGCGCCCTTGCGGACCCGGCCGAGTCGGCGCTCGATCTGCTCGTAGTCGGCGAGGACCAGCTCGGTCTCGATCGTCTCGATGTCGGCGAGCGGGTCGACGCGGCCGTCGGGGTGCGGGACGTCGGATCCGGTGTGACAGCGCACGACGTGGCAGATCGCGTCGGTCTCGCGGATCGAGGCGAGGAACTGGTTGCCGAGCCCCTCCCCCTCCGAGGCGCCCTTGACCAGGCCGGCGATGTCGTGGAAGGCGATCGTCGCCGGTTCCAGCTTCGAGCTGCCGACGGTCGCCGCCACCCGCTCCAGCCGCTCGTCCGGCACCTCGGCGATCGCCACGTTGGGCTCGATCGTCGTGAACGGGTAGTCGCCGGTCTGCGCCCCGCCCTCGGTGAGCGCGTTGAAGAGGGTCGACTTGCCCGCGTTGGGCATGCCCACGATCCCGACCTTCATATGGACAGCGGCACGATCAGGCCGAGCGCGATCCCGAGCAGGGCGCCGGCGAAGACGTCGGAGGGATAGTGCATCCCCAGGTAGGGACGGCCGAGGGCGAGGGCGATCGCCAGCGCGAAGGCGAGCGCGCCGAGCGGCTCGACCCGGGTCATCGCGGTGGCGACGGCGAAGGCGGAGGTGGCGTGCGCCGAGGGGAAGCTGAGCGAGCTGGGCGAGCCACCGAGCGGCGGCAGCCCCTCGAGCACCGGGCGTGGCCGCTTGACCACGAGCTTGACCGCGTAGTTGAGGCCGATCGCAATCGGCCCAAGCGCCGCGCAGATCAGCCAGGCCTCGCGGTTGGCCGAGTCGACGAGCGCGAGCGCGAGGCCCAGCCCGAACCAGACCGCCCCGTTGTTGCCGGCCTTGCCAAGCGTCTGGGCAAGGCGCTCCAGCGCGGGCGAGTGCCCACGGGTGCGCATCGCGCGCAGCAGTCTCAGATCGGCGCCCGCCATCGCGGCAGGAGGATAATCCGCTGCCGGTGCCTTCCGTTCCCGGCTACACCCACACCCCCGGTCACCACTGCGGCTCGACCGCGCTGCGCAACCTGCTCGGCTTCCACGGCGTGGCGATCAGCGAGGAGATGGCCTTTGGGCTCGGCGCCGGCGCCTGCTTCTACTACGTCACTCTGGAGGACGCCTCGCCCAGCCGCTGGTTCAACGGCCGCACCGCGCGCCTCGAGGAGAGCTTCGACGAGCTGACCGGGGCGGCGTTGGAGATGCGGACCTTCGAGCCCGGCGACGGCAACGCCTGGGACGCGGCGCGGGCCGAAGTCGACGCCGGCAACCCCGTGCTCCTGCTCACCGACCTCTATTACCTTGACCACTACGGCAACTCGGCCCACTTCCCGGGCCACGCCGTCGTCCTCGCCGGCTACGACGACGAGGACGCCCACCTCTCCGACACCGGCTTCGAGGAGCTGCAGACGACGCGACTGGAGAACCTCGACAAGGCCCGCCACAGCAGTCACCCCGCTTACCCGCTCGCCGGCCACATGTTCACCGCCGCGGGCGCGGTCTCGCCCGAGCGGCTGCGCGAGGCGATCCCGGCCGCGATCGAGCGTGCGGCGAAAGCGATGGTCGAGCCCGAGTTCCGCAACTTCTCCGGCCTCGACGCGGTGCGCCGGCTCGCCGAGGAGGCCGGCTCCTGGCCCGAGGTCGCCGAGGACTGGCAGTGGTGCGCCCGCTTCGGCTACCAGGTGATCGAGCGCCGCGGCACCGGCGGCGGCGCCTTCCGCCTCATGTACTCGCGCTTCCTCGAGGAGGCGGGGCGGTCCGAGGCGCCGCTGGCCGCCGAGGCCGCGGCCCGCTGGACCGAGCTGGCGACCGCCTTCCACGCCACTAGCGAGCGTGACGATCCCGACCCGGCGCTCTGGGGCGAGGTCGACGTCGCCGCCGGCCGCGTCGCCGCGGCCGAGGAGCGTCTCTGGACCGCGCTTGCGTAGCGCTCGCCATTGAGGGTTAAGAGCGCGGGCGTCCTGTTTGCCCCTTTCGCGTTACGGGCAAACAGGGAGTGGGACGGGGAACCGGGGGACCCAAATGCAACGCGAACTTGGAGGTTTGCGATGACCGATGCAACCAATCCGCCGGCGACGCCGCAGGCGGAGGAACAGGAATCAGGGGTTCAGGAGAAGGCGCAGGAAGTCGCCGACCAGGCCCAGGAGAAGGCGCAGGAGGCCGGCGCCAAGGCCCAGGACATGCTGCGCGAGCAGGTCGACCAGCGCTCGACCCAGGCCGGCGAGAAGGTCTCTGGAACGGCTGGAGACCTGCACAGCGTCAGCGAGGAGCTGCGTAAGCAGGGCAAGGAGACTCCCGCCAAGCTGGCGGATCAGGCGGCGGAGCGGACCGAGCAGCTCGGCTCCTATCTCAGCGAGTCGGACGCCGACAGGCTGCTGTCCGATCTCGAAGAGTTCGGGCGACGGAGGCCGTGGGCAGTGCTCGCCGGTGGCGTCGTCGCCGGCATAGCTGCCGCCCGCTTCCTCAAGGCATCGAGCCAGAACCGGTACCAGGGTCGGGTGCGTGGGGAAGCGCCGACCCGGGAGGTGCAGACCTCCACTCCGCCACAGCCGGTGGTTCCGCCGGAGGTCGGCGTCGCACCCGGAGCCGGTGAGCGGACGGGCGCCCCGGCCGAGCCGGTGTTGGGCCGATGACAACTGGCAACGGGCAGGACACGGAGCTGCGCGGGTCCTCGACCGGGAACCTGGTCAAGCAGCTCTCCGAACAGACCTCGACCCTGGTTCGCCAGGAGCTGGACCTCGCCAAGGCCGAGCTTGCCGAGAAGGGCAAGACGGCCGGGGTGGGCGCGGGGATGCTCGGCGGGGCCGGCGTGGCCGGCCTGCTCGCGCTCGGCGCCCTGACCGCGACTCTCATCCTCCTGCTCGCGGAGGCGATGGACGCATGGGTGGCCGCGCTGATCGCCACCGTGCTCTGGGCGGCCGCCGCCGGCGTCCTCGCCCTCACCGGCAGGAACCGAGTCAGGGAGGGGATGCCTCCCGCACCCGAACAGACCGTCGAAAGTGTGAAGGAGGACGTGCAATGGGCCAAGACCCAGGCCAGATCAGGCAGGACATAGAGCAGACGAGAGCGGAAATGGGCGAGACCGTCGGCGCGCTCGCACACAAGACCGACGTCAAGTCGCGCGTGAAGGAGTCGTTCACCGAGAAGAAGGAGCGCCTGCGCGCGCAGATGGCAAGTACGACGTCTCACATAAGCGACGCAACACCGGAAGGACAACAGATGAAGGAGGGAGCACAGCAGGCCGTCGGCGTCGCCCAGGAAAACCCCCTCGGGCTCGCCCTGGGCGGTGTCGCGACCGGGTTCCTCCTCGGCATGATGCTGCCGAGCACGCGGGTCGAGGACGAGCGCGTCGGCCCGATCGCCGATGAGGTCAAGGAGAAGGCGATGGAAACCGGCCAGGAGGCGCTCGAGCGCGGCAAGGACGTCGCCGGACAGGCGGCCGAGCAGGCCGTCGACACCGCCAAGGAGGCCGGGCGCGAGCAGGCCGAGGAGATGAGGTCGAGCACCTAGTTGGCCGAGGGCGACACGATCCACCGTGCCGCCCGCCGGATCGGAGCGGCGCTCGGCGGCCAGGAGGTCGCCGTCGCCGCTCCGAGTCCGCGCGGCCGAGTCGCGGGGGTCGAAAGGCTCGATGGCCGCAGGCTCGTAACGGCTGAGGCGCGAGGGAAGAACCTGCTGCTCCACTTCGACGAGCTCGTCCTCCACAGCCATCTGGGGATGAGCGGCTCCTGGCACGTCTACCGCCGCGGCGGGAGCTGGCGCAAGCCGGCCGGCGCCGCCTGGGCGGTGCTGCGCGGCGATGAAGCCGAGGCGGTGCAGTTCGGCGGTCCGACGCTGAGGGTGCTCCGCGCCGAGTCGCTGCGCCGCGATCCGGTCCTAGCCCGCCTCGGCCCCGACGTCCTCGATGAGGACTTCGACGCCGAAACCGTCGCGCGCTCTCTCCGCGCCGCCCCCGATCGCACCCTCGGCGACGCGCTGCTCGACCAGGCGCTGGTCGCCGGGATCGGCAACATCTTCAAGAGCGAGGCCTGCTTCGCGGCGCGGCTCGACCCCTGGCAGCCGGTCGCGGACCTCTCGGACGAGGAGCTGCGGCGCGTTCTCCAAGCCGCCCATGACCTGATGGGAGAGGCAGTGGAGGTGGGGCGCCAGCCCCGGACCGTCTACCGCCGCGCCGGTCAGCCCTGCCCCGCCTGCGGCACGCCGATCTCCTCCCGCGGACAGGGCGACGCCAACCGCACCACCTACTGGTGTCAGCGCTGCCAAGCGGGGTAGGTCACTGTCATGCCTCTATGGATCGCTCGACGCGCCGTGCCCGCCGTTTGGCGGCGAGTTCCGTGGAAGATGGTTTGGGTCGTCGCGGTCTGGCTCGTCGAGAAGGGGCGCGAGCGCGTTAAAGACAACCTGACCAAGAAGGAACAGCAGGAACTGCTGCGCCTGGTCAAGAAGTCGAAGGGACGACCCAACGCCCTTCCGCAGCGCGACAGGACCCGGCTGAAGAACATCGCCGGCAAGGCGATCCGCGGCTGAGACCTGGGACGGATGACTGAGGCCAAAATGGGCGGCCGTTTCGACGCTTCAAGCGATGGGTAGGTGGGTCGCGTGAGCATCGCCGGAGCCATATTCCTGATCGCCGTCGGCGCGATCCTGCGCTACGCGACCAACATCCACGTTCAGGGCGTCAGCCTCGACACCGTCGGCCTGATCCTGATGATCGCCGGCGCCGCCGGCCTCATCCTCACCTTCGTCTACGAGGCCATGGTGTCGAACCGGGCCCGCCGCGCCGCCCCGCTCCCCGATGAGCGGGTCAGCGAAGAACGCCGCGAATTCCGCGAGCCGCCGCGCTAACTGAGCGCGCAACCTGCAACGGCCCGGGGCGGGGCCTTCTTAACATTTGGCGCGGCAGCCTCCAAGCCGGAAGGCGAAGTCGTGCTCGCGTGCAGGGATTTTGGCTCTGGGCCTGACTCTCGACTTCAAATCGAGTCTCTCGGGAACTTTAAAAATAAGTGGGAATTTGGACAAATATTGGGTACGGTGCTAGTTCTTGACGGCAATGGCTCGACAAGCGCGCAGCGGCTGGCTCGCCCTCTGGATCGCCTCGACGGTGGCGATCACTGCGACTCTCGCGATGGCGGCGCCGGCAAGCGGCCAGGCCACTCCTGCTGCTGCCGACGCCCAGCCGACCGAAGTCCTTCCCGAACCGATCCCGGTCGAAGCGCCGGAAGTCGCAGTCGCGGCGGAGGAGCCGACGGAAGCCGCTCCACCACCCGCTTCCGCTCCAGCCAATCCCCAACCGGTCTCCGGCCTGGTCGCCAAGACCGTCGAAGACACCTCCGAGGCAGTGACCAAAACGCAGGTCGCCGAGGAGCTCCCCGGGCCCGCTGCGCAGGTCGCCAAACGAGCGACCGAGTTGAGCGACGAGGCGCGGGCGAGCGAGATCGTCGCCGCGGCCGAGAAGGCCGTTCTTCCTGCACTCCCGCTCCCGGACGAAGCGCCGGCAGGCACCGCGGCGCCAGCGCCGGATCAACCCCTCCCGCTCCACCAGGCGCCGGTCGGCAAAGAGCTGCTGGCCGGCGCCTGGCTGGGACACGTTGCAAACAGCCCTGGAGGCCTGCCGGCCAACCACGCGACGGCGGGCGCTGCTGCCACCGACCTCCCGCACGTTGGCGCACCGGGCAGCCTGAGCGAGCTCAAAGGTGCGTTGCCTTACTCGGCCACCGGCGTCTTCACGGGCGCGGTCCATCACTTCAACCAGCCCGCGTCTCCTCCCGACAGCCCAGGGTTCCCGTCGAGCTTGACAACCGAGTTCGGCGCATCGGGATCGGGCGCCACATTCTTCGTACCCATCGCCGCGCTGCTTGCGTTGCTCGCGCTGGCATCGCCGGCGATCCTCCGCAGGCTCAGGGAGCTGCCGGACTTCCCGGCGCCCACTCCCTTCGTCTGCGCGCTCGAGCGCCCTGGCTAGGTCCTCCAGACCAAACCCAGGGCTGCGCCGGGAGCCCTCTCACTCGCCCGGCGAAAAGCAAACTCGAGCAAGAGAGGAATTACCGATGAGAAGTTTCATGATCACGATCGCGGTCGTGGTCGCCATGGCGATCGGAGCGGCGCCCGCCGCCGCCTCCGTGCCGCTGCCGATGCCCTCTTCCGGGCAGACCAACAGCAGCAGCGTGACCCAGGGCGACCCGAGCGCGACAGGTGGCGAAGCAAACGCCACCGGCGGTGAAGGCGGCGACGCCAACACCGGCAACACGCAGATAGGCAACGGCAACGCGGTTGCCGTCTCGGTCGGCGGAGACGCCGACGCCGAGGGTGGAGACACCAAGGCGCATAGCGGCGATGCCTACGGAGGCGACGGTGGAGAT
>Ga0190272_10001870_pt1 | contig 10090 bp, 9 predicted proteins | sample Popmic504T_FD_133746 | JGI IMG/M metagenome (GOLD analysis project Ga0190272, IMG submission 133746) | Populus adjacent soil microbial communities from riparian zone of Shoshone River, Wyoming, USA - 504 T | ecosystem: Environmental > Terrestrial > Soil > Riparian zone | place: USA: Wyoming... | reverse complement strand
TCAACGAGTCGAGCCACAACTTCGAGGTCCACGACCGCAACATCCGCTTCGGCCTCGACGCCGTCAAGAACGTCGGCTCGGCCGCCGTCGACGCGATCGTCGCGGCGCGCGAGGAGGGCGGACCGTTCACCTCGCTCTGGGACTTCTGCCGCCGCGTCGACGTGCGCGCCGTCAACAAGAAGGCGATCGAGGCGCTGGTCAAGTGCGGCGCGTTCGACTCGACCGGGGCGACCCGCTCGGGGATGCTCGCAGTGCTCGAGCAGGCCCAGGGCGCTGGCCAGAAGCAGCAGCAGGATGCCGCGCTCGGCCAGGGATCGATCTTCGAGCTCGAGGAGCCCGCGCCGGGCGGGACGCCGGGTGGCCAGCCCGACCTACCGGTGCCGGCGCTGCCCGACGAGCGTCCGCAGCTGAACGCCTGGGAGAAGGAGACGCTCGGCCTGTTCCTGTCGAGCCACCCGCTCAAGGAGGTCCGCCACGCGCTGCGGCGCAAGGTCGACTGCTCGATCGCCGACCTGCCGGATCGCAAGGATCAGGAGTGGGTGACCGTCGGCGGGATCATCACGGAGTGCAAGAAGATCCGTACCCGCAAGGGCGACCCGATGCTGTTCGCGACGCTCGACGATCTCGAGGGTCAGGTCGAGATGCTCGTCTTCGCCAAGGTCTATGCCGACAACGCCGACAAGGTCGAGGTCGACTCCGTGATCACCGTCCGCGGACGGGTCGACAAGAAGGAGGCGGGGGAGGTCAAGCTCGTCGCCCAGGAGGTCACCGCCTTCGAGCCGACTGCGGAGGAAGTCGAGCTTGCGGCGGCCGAGGCCGCGGCAGAGCCGGAGGCGATGCGCGTCAAGCGCATCATGCTCGCGGTGCCCGGCGACGTCCCCGGCAGCTGGATCGTCGACCTGCAGCAACTCGTCGAGGACTTCCCCGGCGACCACGAGCTGCACCTGCAAGTCGGTCAGCGCACTCTGAAGTTGGGCGACGGCTACAGGATTCGCGGAGATGACCACGCCTGTCTCGCGGGACTGAGGGATTTGCCCGGCGTCTCGATGGCTGCCTGATCTACGCAACGCGGCCGTCCGTGCGAGGCTGAGGGCAACCGAAAGAGAGGGCCACGTGCGTATCAAGAGACTTCCGAGCCCCGCGATGGCAGTCGCCTTCGTCGCGCTCTTCGTCGCCGGCGCGGGTGGCGCCACCGCCGCCAGCAGCCTGGTCGACGGTGGCGAGATCAAGAACAACTCGATCACCGCCAAGGACGTCAAGAACGGCTCGCTGCTCAAGAAGGACTTCAAGCGCGGCCAGGTCCCGGCGGGCAAGCGCGGGGCCCAGGGCTCCCAGGGCATAGCCGGCCCGGCCGGCCGTGCCGGCCGCGACGGGACCAATGGCTTCGGCCAGCTCGTCTACGGACAGGGCGTAGGGCTCGTGCCACCCGGCGAGACGGGCGACGACGTCGTGGCGCTCTGTCCCGATGGCACGTTCCCGACCGGCGGTGACGCCTTCTTCCTCGACGAGGCCGACGAGCTCGTCCCCGAGCAGGAGGTGGCGGTTCAGGGCATCGCCACCGACGTGGAGGGCGTCCCGACCGCCTGGATCGCCACGTCGAAGGTGAACGGCTCTCCTGACGATCTGCAGCTCGTCGTCGACGTCATCTGCGCCAACGCGAATCAGGTCGGCTTCTCGACCACCACCCAAGGCAAGGCCAAGTCAAGGGTCGCGGGCCTCGAGCGGCCTGGTCGGCTCCAGGTACGGCGCCCCTGAGCCGTTGCCAGCCGGAGGCTCCAGTCCACGAATAGCGGCGGTCCTGGCGGGGGCCGCCCTGTTCGTCGCGTCGGCGCCGGCTGCCGATGCATCTCCCGCCGCTCCTGGAGTACCAGCCACCGCTGGCTCGGTGGGCAAGCTGCGTCAAGTCGAGGCACGTCAGAGCTTCGGCGCCCGCTTCGTCCGTTACCGCCAGGTCGTCGACGGCCTGCCGGTGCTCGGCTCCGACACGGTCGTGACCGACGGCCGCGGACGGATGGGCGACCTCGTGATCGACAGCGCACGCCGCACTCGGCGCGCGCCCGCCCGGGCGATGCTGGCGCGCGCGGACGCCGCTCGTTTCGCGCGGCAGGCTGTCCGGGCCACGGCCCTGCGTGGGCCGATCACCGCAAGCCGGGCGATTCTCGTCGGGGCGGCCGGTCCGAGCACCGTGTGGCGTGTCGTCGTCCCGTCGGGCCAGCCGTTGGGCAGCTTCGAGGTGCTCGTCGACGCTCGTGATGGGAGGGTCCTGCGCGTCCGCGACCTGCTTCGCCGTGCGTTCACGGCAACCGGCCAGGGCTCGGTGTTCGACACCAATCCGATCGTCGCCCAGGGCTCGCGCAGCGGCCTGTCGGACGCAAGCGACGCCGACAGCGCGACGCTGACCGCGCTGCGGGCAGAGGTCCCACTCGCCCGGCTGGAGACCGCCGCCCCGGGCTGCCTCGAGGGTCAGTGGGCGCATGCCGCGATTCCCGCCGGAGAGGTTTGCGACAACCCGGATCGCGACTTCGCCGCCTTCACTCGCGCCGACGACGAGTTCGAGGCCGTCATGGCCTACTTCCACGTCGACCGGGCCCAGGAGTACGTCCGCTCGCTCGGCTTCACCAACGTGCGCGCGGTCCAGCAGCGCGTGCATGCGAACGAGATCTTCGTCGACGAGGACGACGACCCGCTGCCTCCCGTGGAGCAGGACAACTCCTTCTACGACCCGTCGAACGGTGATATCTCGCTTGGCACCGGCGGCACCGACGACGGAGAGGACGGCGAGGTGATCGTCCACGAGTACGGCCACGCGATCCAGGAGGACCAGGTTCCCGGATGGGGGGTCAGCGACGAGGGCGGTGCGATGGGCGAGGGCTTCGGGGACTACCTCGCCGCCGCGATCGCCGCGACCTTTGCGCCCAGCGCCACCTTCGACCCCTGCGTGGCCGAGTGGGACGAGCTCGGCTTCGGCAATCCGGCCCCGCTGCCGTGCCTGCGCCGGGTCGACGGCAGCTCGACGGCGAGCGCCGTCGGTCCTGGAACCGACTGCGACGGCGAGGTCCACTGTGCCGGCGAGGCGTGGTCTGGAGCCCTCTGGTCGATCCGCGCGGCGATCGGCGCGACCGTCGCCGACCGGCTGGTGATCCAGTCGCACTTCAGCTTGACTCCCTCGGCCGGCTTCCACGAGGGCGCGCTGGCCCTGCTCGCCGCCGACGAGACGCTCTATGGCGGTGTCCACGCCGCCTTCATGCGAGACCTGCTCGCCGCGCGCGGTCTGCTTGACGACGAGCGGTTCGACGACACGCCGGCCAGCGCACGACCGCTGGCGCTTCCCGGCGACGCCACCGGCGTCCTTGCCGCCGGCGATGACGATCACGACGTCTACGCGCTGAATCTGACCGCCGGCCGTTCGGTGCTGCTTCGCCTGAGCGGCCCGGGCGGCGAGTACGATCTGCGACTGCTGCGCCCGGGTACGACGAGCGTCGACGATCCAGGCGCACCCGTCGCGGCGTCCGAGACCACCGGCCCCAACGAGACGCTCAGCTTCACGCCGCAGCAGACGGACGTGCACTACGTCGACGTCGTGGCGATCGCGGGCGCGGGCCCCTACGCCCTCACGGCGCGTCTCGACAGCGACGGCGACCTCTCCGACGACGGTCGGGACAACTGCCCGGCGATCGCCAACAGCGACCAGTCCGACGGCGATCGGGACGGTGTCGGGGACGTCTGCGACCGCTTTCCCGACGATCCCGGCAACGATCGCGATCGCGACGGCCTCGCGGTGGACGAGGACAACTGTCCGGCGGTCGCCAACCGCGGACAGCGCGACTGGGACGAGGACGGTCGCGGCGACGTCTGCGACCGCAGCGCGCGGGTCAAGCTCGGCCGCGCGCAACGCGACGGACGGCGTGTCCGGGCGATCGCGACGCTACGGCCAGACCTGCTCGGTCCACGCGCCGTCAAGTTCGGCGTCCAGCGTCGTGTCTGTGCGCCCCGCTGTCGCTGGCGGTCGGCGCGCGTCTCGGTCCGCGTCCGGCGTGTCGGGCGCGGACGGGTGCAGCTGCGCCTGCCGCTCGCTGACGGCGACTTTCGGCTGCGCGCGCGGCTGGCCGATCGCCGCTACGCGAGGGCGCGCAGCCGCCCCCTGACGGTCCCGCGCCGCTGAATCGCCAGCTGGCCCGGAATGCTGTCGTGGTGCGCGGGGGCAGCTACCCTGACCGCTGTGGAGCCGACCGCGCTACCGAACCTCAGCGAGCAGCACGAGTGTCGTCAGTGCTGCGCGTTCTGCGATCGGATCGTCCATCCGGCCGGCTGCATCGAAAGCGGCTGCGAGTTCCTCTACCTCTATGACGATGAGGAGACCGGCGCTCGCTACATGGGCTGCATGAACAAGGTCTTTCGCGCCGAGATCGACGTTGCGGTCTACGACGCCGCGCAGCGCACCCGCCACGGCTACGGCGGCGTCAAGATGACCGGCGTACCGCTCGAGCGCTGCCGTTCGACCGTCGAGCGGGCCTACGACGGTCACGGTGACGCCTTCGACTGCGTCAACCCCGGGTTCTTCGAGAAGCCCGGGGCCGCGGACTTCGACCTACGCGACCGACTCTAGGTTCTCGAGAACGTCCTCGATCGCCTCGCGGATGTCGCTCGGCGGCGTGCCCGTCTCGCGCGCGATCGCACGACGCAGTTCAGCGGCGATCCGGGCGGCGGCCTGGGCCCGGTCACGGCCGTACTGCTCGGCTAGGCAGACGATGCAGAACGGGGTGTTGGAGGGCGGTTGCTCGAGCGGGTCGCCGCATCCGTCGCAGATGCCGGCCGGCGGAGTCGGTCCGTCGCCGTGCAGCCGCTGATGGCGCTCGGCGTAGTGCGCGAGCCAGTCTTGGAAGTCGGGGTTGGCGATCAGTCCCATGCAGATATGCAGGCTAGACCGTGTCGGCTGCCAGGGCAAGCGGTTGTTACGAAACGGTGAGGTGGCTACTTGCGGCGCGCACGGCCGCGGAGGCCGTTTCGGCGCAGCGCGCGCGCCCGCTCGATGTCCAGCGCCGTCGGAGCCTTGCCCTCCAGCCCCGGTCCCTCGAAGATCGCCGGAAGGTCCTCGAAGCGCGGCTCGGACAGGAACGCCCCACAGCCGCGAGCGCCGATCTCGCCCTCGCCGAGCGCCGCGTGGCGGTCGCGATTAGACCCGAGCGGAGTCAGCGAGTCGTTGACGTGCAGGCAGCGCAGCCGGCCCTTGCCGACTGTCGTCTCGCACTCGTCCATCACCTTCGCGACCGCGTCCGCGGTGCGGACGTCGTAGCCGCTGGCGAGCAGGTGGCAGGAATCGAGGCAGAGCCCGAGCCGCTCGTGGCCGCCGGCAAGCTCGATCAGTCGCGCCAGCTCGTCGAACGAGCGGCCGAGCGTGTTGCCGGCGCCGGCGGTGTCCTCGAGCAGCAGGGGGCAGGAGTCGGACTCCGCGAGCGCTTCGCCGAGTGCGTCGCCGACCCGCTGCAAAGCCTCCGCGTGGGGCTCGCCGACCGTCGAACCTGGATGCAGGACGACGCCGTCGGCGCCGATCGCATCGCCCATCCGCAGCGAGTGCTTCAGCGACGCCAGCGACTTCGCCCGGATCTCGGGCTCCTTCGAAGCGCAGTTGACGAGATAGACGGCGTGGATGACGATCGACTTGATCGGCCCGCCGTCGATCAGCTCGCCGAAGGCTGCGATGTCGTCGTCGCGCCAGCGCGTCGGCTTCCACATCCGCGGCGACTGGTTGAAGACCTGGATCGCGTCGGCCCCGATCTCGACGCCGCGGCCGTGCGCCTTGACGAGGCCGCCGGCAGTCGAGACGTGTGCGCCGATTAGCATGCCGCCCCCGTGTCCATCCGAGTCAGATTCGCTCCTTCGCCCACCGGCGCCCTCCACATCGGGGGCGCACGCACGGCGCTGTTCAACTGGCTACTCGCCCGCGGGTCCGGGGGCGACCTCGTGCTGCGGATCGAGGATACCGACAGGGAGCGCTCCACCCAGGAGAACGTCGAGCAGATTCTCGACGCTCTGCGCTGGCTCGAGCTCGACTTCGACGAGGGTCCGGTCTTCCAGAGCGAACGCGCCGAACGGCACCGCGACGCGCTCCAGCAGCTGCTCGACAGCGGCCACGCCTACCGCTCCACCGCCGCCACCGATGAGGTCAAGGCGTGGAAGGAGCAGCATCCGGGGCGCGGCTTCCGCGGCGAGGCGGAGAGCGAGGGCGCGATCCGCCTGCGCGTGCCGGACGAGGGCACGACCGTCGTCCACGATGTGATCCGCGGCGACACGCGCTTCGACCACGTCCACCTCGACGACCTCGTGATCGCCCGCGGCGACGGGTCGGTCCTCTACAACTTCGCCGTCGCGATCGACGACCTCGACGCCGGCATCACCCACGTCGTCCGCGGCGAGGACCACCTGTCGAACACCCCGAAGCAGCTGCTCGTGCTCGAGGCGCTTGGCGCCGAAGCGCCGGCCTACGCCCACCTGCCGCTGCTCCACGGCCCGGACGGCAAGAAGCTGTCGAAGCGCCATGGCGCCGCGTCGGTCCAAGAGTTGCGCGACGCCGGCTACCTGCCCGAGGCGGTGCGCAACTACATCGCCCTGCTCGGCTGGTCGCTCGACGATTCGACGACGCTGATGACGACCGAACAGATGGTCGAGAACTTCGACCTCTCCCGCGTGTCCAAGTCGCCGGCCGTCTTCGATGAGCAGAAGCTGCGCTGGATGAACGGCCGTTATCTGCGTGAGCTCGATCCTCCAGAGCTGGCGCAGCGGCTCGAGCAGCGCCTCGGTCGCGGCGGTCTCGAGCAGGCGGCGGCGCTTGCCCAGGACAAGATGCAGACACTCCAAGAGTTCTGGCCGCTTGCCGGGTTTTTGGTCGAACGCCAGCCCTACGACGAAAAGGCGTGGGAGAAGGTGATGGGCGAGGGCGCCCACGACCGCCTGGCCGCCGCACGCGAGGCGCTCGCCCAGGTCGAGCCGTTCGACGAGGCCGGCGTCGAGGCGGAGCTGCGCAGCGTCGTCGAGCAGCTCGGGGTCAAGCCGCGCGAGATCTTCCAGCCGGTCCGGCTCGCGATCAGCGGCAGCACGATCTCGCCGGGGATCTTCGAGTCGGTCGTCGCGTTGGGGCGCGACGAGACGCTCCTGCGGATCGACGACGCGCTCGCGCGCCGGTAACCCCGCTCAAGCCTTTCAGTGGGGTGCCGATAGGTGCCCTGAAGTGCAGACACTCATCTCCAACACTCCCGCTTCGGCCGCAAAGGGCATCGGTCGCCCCAGTGAGGGACACGGCCGGCGTCTGACCGCCGCCTTCGAGGCGCTCGAGACCTTTCCAGCACTGGAGGAGTCGCGCACCCGCGTACTTCGCGTCGTCGGCGAAGTGCCCGCCGAGACGGGCAAGATCGTCGAGGCGATCGAGTCCGACGTCGCGCTCGTCTCGACCGTCCTACGCATCGCCAACGGCATCTCGACTCCGCGCCGCGGCAAGATCTCCGACATCCGCGAAGCCGTCGAGATCCTCGGCTACGAGCGTGTCGAGCAGCTCGCGCAGCGCGCCCAGACCTTTGACTTCTTCGAGCACACCCCCGGCTGGGACGTGATGCCCGAGCGGTTCCGGCTGCACGCCGTCGCCACCCAGGCCGCCGCCGACAAGATTGCCCGCGAGATCGGCTTCGAGGACCGTGACGCGCTGCTGACCGCCGCGCTCGTGCACGACATCGGCAAGCTCGTCCTCGTCCAGTCCTATCCGGCCTACCCGGAGCAGATTCACGGCGACGCCCGTACCCCGGGCGAGCGCGTCCACCGCGAGCGGCTCGAGCTCGGTGTCGACCATGCTGTCGTCGGTGGCGTTCTCGCACGTCGCTGGGGCCTGCCCGACAGCCTCGCGACCTCGATCGAGCGACACCACTCCGAGGACGCCGACGGCACGGCGGCGATGGTCCGCCTCGCCGACATGCTCGCCCACTACGGCCAGGGCGAGCCGATCGACCGCAACGAGCTGCTTGGCGCCGGCACGGCGCTCGACCTCGCGCCGGACGCGCTGCGCAGCATGATGTACGAGTTTCCCTACTGCGCCGACGGCAACGGCGGCGGAGGCCGGCACGTCGACCCGTGTCCGCTGAGCAAGCGCGAGCTCGACGTGCTGCGCAAGCTCGCCGAGGGCAAGGTCTACAAACAGATCGCGGGCGAGCTCGAGCTGTCGACGAGCACCGTGCGCACGCACCTCCACAACACCTACGCGAAGCTCGGCGCCGCGGACAGGGCACAAGCGGTCCTAACCGCTACGAACCGCGGCTGGATCTAGCGAACGCCGGATCAGCCAGGCCGCCGTAAGGATTCCGGCGGAGTCGATCAGGACGTCGCGCGGCGTTCCGGTGCGGCCGCTGACGAAGGTCTGGTGGAGCTCGTCGGTGATGGCGTAGCCGATCGCGATCGCCACGGCGGGCAGCAGCGCCCGTCGGCCTCCAATCTGGGTCTTCAACGCCCACCACCACAGGCCCGTCAGCGCGAAGTACTCGCTGAAGTGGGCGACCTTGCGCATGACGAACATCAGCGTGCTGTGGTGCTCGTCGCCGGCCGGCATCGCCGAGAAGGCGAAGATCAGCGCCATCAGCGCAAGCGGAGCGGCGAATGGGGCGGCTGTCCGGAGGGCGTTGCGCATCGCCCGCAACCTAGCGTTCGCGGCCTTGGGCGCGGCCGAAGTGGCCATTACACTCGCTGCGGTGCTGACGATCACGACCAAGTCGCCGTATGCCGTCCGTGCGCTCACCGAGCTCGCGCGTCGCGGCGAGGCCGAGCCGGTTCCGATCGGCGAGATCGCCAAGGCGCGCGACATCCCCGTCCAGTTCCTCGAGGGGCTCTTCGCCACGCTCCGCCGCGCCGGGATCCTCCAGAGCCAGCGCGGGGTCAAGGGCGGCTACCTGTTCGCCCGCCCGCCGGCCGAGGTCACGGTCCTGGAGGTGACCGAGCTGCTCGATGGCGAGCTCGGCTCCGGCCCCGGATCGACCGACCAGGTCTGGACCGAGGCCACCGGCGCCCTGAAGGCGGCCCTGCGATCGACTTCGATCGCCGATCTCGCCGCGCGCGAGTCCGACGTCGGCTCGCCGATGTACTACATCTAGCCGTCCGCGGGTGGATTCAACGCCTCCGCGCCCGGTAGGCTCGCGCGATGGAAATTCCCTCCAACCCGGCTGATCTGATCGGGAACACGCCGCTGGTCTGGCTGCGCCGGATCGCGCCGGATTGTCAGGCGGAGCTGATCGCGAAGCTCGAGGTGGGGAATCCGGCCGGGAGCGTCAAGGACCGGATCGGCGTCGCGATGATCGATGCGGCCGAGGCGGCGGGGGAGATCGAGCCCGGGAAGACGACGATCGTCGAGGCGACGTCGGGCAACACCGGGATCGCGCTGGCGTTCGTCTGCGCGGCGCGCGGCTACGACCTCGTCTTGGCGATGCCCGAGGGGATGAGTCGTGAGCGCCAGAGCCTGCTGCGCCTCTACGGCGCCGAGGTGCAGATCACGGAGTCGATGGGGGGGATGGACGAGGCGGTCGCCGCGGCGCGCGCGATCGCCGACGCCCGCGCCCCGGCCTTCATCCCCGACCAGTTCTCGAACCCGGCCAATCCGGAGATCCATCGCCGCACGACGGCCGAGGAGATCTGGCGCGACACCGACGGGCGGGTTGACGTGCTGGTCGCCGGCGTCGGTACGGGCGGGACGATCACCGGCTGCGGCGAGCGGCTGAAGGAGCTCAACCCCGATCTGCGCGTGGTGGCGGTCGAGCCGGCCAGCTCGCCGGTGATCTCGGGCGGCAGGCCGGGACCGCACCGCATCCAGGGCATCGGCGCGGGCTTCGTGCCATCGGTGCTCAACCGGGCGATTCTCGACGAGATCGTCCAGGTCTCCGACGAGGACGCGGTCGCGACCGCGCGCGAGTGCGCGGTCCGCGAGGGGGTGCTCGCCGGCATCTCCTGCGGCGCCGCGCTGTGGGCGGCGATCGAGGTCGGAAAGCGCCCCGAGCTGGCCGGCAAGCGGATCGTCACGATCATGCCCGACTCCGGCGAGCGCTACGTCAGCGCGCCTTTCTTC
>Ga0190272_10001868_pt1 | contig 10106 bp, 8 predicted proteins | sample Popmic504T_FD_133746 | JGI IMG/M metagenome (GOLD analysis project Ga0190272, IMG submission 133746) | Populus adjacent soil microbial communities from riparian zone of Shoshone River, Wyoming, USA - 504 T | ecosystem: Environmental > Terrestrial > Soil > Riparian zone | place: USA: Wyoming... | reverse complement strand
CCCCGAGGTCGAGCCCCTCGGTGCTGACCCGGGTGACGACCTCGCCGGTCGACGCGTCGCGCACCTCGGCGGCTTCCGCGTCGGCCACCGGCGTCCACCATCGGCCCTCGACGTAGCTGGCCAGGATGTCGGTCATCACTCGTCCTTCCATACGTAGAATCCCTCGCCGCTCTTGCGGCCGAGCTTCCCCTCGGCGACCATGCGGCGCAGCAGCGCCGGCGGCTCGAACCGCTCTCCGAGGTGCGCGGCCAGCTCCTGCGCGATCCCGAGTCGCACATCGAGGCCGACGATGTCGGTGGTGCGCAGCGGGCCGACGGGATGCCGATACCCGAGCATCATCGCGGCGTCGATGTCTTCGGCATCCGCCAGGCCCTCCTCGAGCATGCGGATCGCCTCGAGCCCGAGGGCGAGACCGAGTCGGCTCGACGCGAAGCCGGGCGAGTCGCGCACGACGATCGCCGTCTTGTCGATCGCTCCCACCCACTCGCGCCCCGCGGCGATCACGTCGGGCGAGGTGGCCGCGCCCACGACCACCTCGACGAGTGTCGAGGCGGGAACCGGGTTGAAGAAGTGCAGACCGAGGAAGCGCTCGGGGCGCTCCAGGTTCGCCGCGAGGTCGTCGATCGAGATGGATGACGTGTTCGATGCGAGCACGGATGCCGCAGGCATGGCTCGTTCGGCGCGCGCGAGCGCCTCGGTCTTGAGGGCGCGATCCTCCGGAACCGCCTCGATCACGAGGTCGCAGTCCACGAAGGCGGCGGCATCCGTCGCGGTGGAGAACGCGGCCTCGTACCGGTCGAGCGAGCCGGCGACCGCGCCCAGCTCGAGCGATCGGGCGACGCTCTGACGCACCCGCTCGGCGGCGGCATCGGCCTGGTTGTCGTCGCGCTCTACGACGACCACATCGGCACCGGCGAGCAGGAAGGCGTGCGCGATGCCGGCGCCCATGCGCCCCCCGCCGAGCACCCCGACCGTGCGAGGCGCGGTCATCGCCCCGTTCTCTTCTCGAGGAACGCGGTCATGCGCCGCCGCTTCTCGGGGCTCTCGAACAGCTCGGCCTGCAGTTCGCCGTCGATCGCCGGATGCCGGTCGCGCGGGGCGTGCAGCGCGCGCTTGGTGTACTGCGTCGCCACCGGGTCGTTCGCCGCGATGCGGTCGGCGATCGCGTGGGCCGCCGTCAGGAGCCGGTCGGACGGGTGCAGGCTCGAGATGAGGCCGGCGGCCAGGGCTTCGTCGGCATCGAGGATCCGGCCGGTGAGCAGGAGTTCGCTCGCTCGCGCCTCGCCCACGATCTCCCGCAGCCGCCAGGTCCCGCCTGCGGCGGCGATGATGCCCAGCCCGGTCTCGGGGTTGCCGATCTTCAGGGTGTGGGAACCGATCCGGATATCGGCCGCGTAGGCGAGCTCGGCGCCCCCGCCGAGCGCGTACCCGTCGATCGCCGCGATCACGGGCATGGCCAGCTCGCTGATGCGGATGAACGCGCTCGCGTTGATGCCCCGCACCGCGTCTTCGGCCCGGCGATCGCGGAGCTGGGCGATGTCGGCACCCGCAGCGAACGTGCCGCCGCATCCGGTGAGGATCAGGGTGCGCGGCTCGGCTTCGAGATCCGTGCAGAGATCGTGCAGCGCGTCGATCATCGACTGGTCGATCGCGTTGCGCTTCTCGGGCCGATGCAGCGTGGCGACGACGCGGTCGGAGCGCCACTCCACGAGGAGGGGACCGCCATCCATACGCTTCCTCCTGACCGCGATGTCCTCGGGGCTCGAATCACATGAGCGACCGAATTACCAACCGAGCGTTCAGGAAATCAGTATGCCAAGCGGATGCCGCTCCGGCAAACTTGCGGCGCGATGTCAGACTGGGTGCGTGACCCAGCCCCCACGGACGACGACGGACGCGGCGCCCGCGCGCCGCGGCCGGCCCGGCTACGACCCGCAGCAGATCCTCGCCGCGGCGGTCGAGCTCTTCATCGCGCACGGCTACGACGCGACCTCGGTCGCAGCGGTCGCCGAGCGGCTCGGACTCACCAAGTCGGCGCTGTACCACCACTACGAGTCGAAGGAGCATCTGCTGCGCGTCGCACTCGACGAGGCGCTCGGCGGACTGGAGGGGGTGCTGAGCGAATCCGGTGCCCGGGAGGGAAGCGCCGGTGAGCGCCTGGAGTACGTCCTCCGCGGGGCGGTGCGGGTGCTCGTGGATCGTCTGCCCTATGTGACCCTCCTGCTGCGGGTGCGCGGCAACAGCGAGGTCGAGCGTCAGGCGCTCGAGCGCCGCCGGGCGTTCGACCACCGGATCACCGACCTGCTGCGTGACGCCCAGGCCGAGGGCACCGTGCGGATCGACGTGGATCCCTCCGTCGCCACCCGCCTCGTGTTCGGCATGGTCAACTCGATCGTCGAGTGGTACCGGCCTACCGGCCCGGAGGGTGCCGGCGAGCTGGCGGACGACGTTCTGCGCATCGCGCTGGACGGCCTGCGCACCCGCTGATCCCGGACGGGCGGTCTCTTGCGCCCGCAATACCCCGCGAGGACAATGAGGGCTGAATTCGCCGGGGCGCGGAATTCGGCAGCCGGCGAACGGTCTCTAGAGAGGAGGCCATCATCAGCGGGCGGGACGGGCACGTCAGCCAAGAGGACTATCAGAGCCTCACGCGTGACTACACCGACGCCACGGAGCAGTTCGCGGCCATGAACGAGGTGCTGATCGCACTGGGCCGCTCCGCGTCTGATCCCGACGCCGTGCTCGACAGCATCGTGGCGAGCGTGCGGCGGCTGTGCCGGTGCGAGGCGGCTGCCATCATGCTCATCGAGGAGGACCGCTTCGTGCTGGCGTCCTCCGTCGGCTTCTCCCGCGAGTACGTGAGCTACGTCAGCGAGCACCCCTTCCGGCTGGACCGCGCCTCGCTCATCGGCCGCGTGGCGGTGGATCGCGAGATCCAGCAGGTCCCCGACGTTCTCACCGACCCGGAGTACGGCAGGCAGGATGTCCAGCAGATCGTCCAGTTCCGATCGGTGATGGCCGCCCCCATGCTGCTGGACGACGAGGTCGTGGGCGCGATCTCGCTGGTGCGCACGGAAGTGGACCCGTTCGACGACCGCGCGTTCGCGTTGGTCGGCGCGTTCGCGGCGCAGGCGGCGATCGTCGTGCGCAACGTGCACCTGGTGCGCGAACTCGAGGAGCGCGGCACCGAGCTCGCCCGCAAGGTCGAGCAGCTCGAGGCACTGAGCGAAGTCGGCGGGCTCGTCAGCTCGAGTCTGGTGCTGGACGAGGTGCTGTCGAACATCATCATGAACGCCGTGCGCTTCTCGCGCTGCGACGGCGGATCGATCATGGAGTACGTCGAAGAGGAGCACTGCTTCTCGGTGCGCAGCGCCTATGCCAGCAGTCCCGAGCTGCTGGCCAAGCTGCGCACGATCCGGGTGGAGCTGGAGACCACCCTGGTCGGGCGGTCCGCGCTCGAGGGGCACCCGATCGCCGTGGCCGACCTCGACGCGGTGGATCTCGACCCCCACCTGCAGCTGCTCTACGACGACGGCTGGCGGTCGATGATCGCAGTGCCCGTGCTGCGGGGCGAGCGGATCATCGGGGCACTCGTCGTACGTCGACGCACCACGGGGGAGTTCTCCGACGAGACCGTCGAATTCCTGGAGACGTTCGCCGGCCAGTCGGCCCTCGCGGTGTGGAACGCGCAGCTGTTCCGCGAACTCGAGACCAAGAGCGCCGAGCTGCAGGTCGTGAGCCAGCACAAGTCGGACTTCCTCGCGAGCATGTCGCACGAGCTGCGCACGCCGCTGAACGCCGTCATCGGCTTCTCGGAGGTGCTGCTGGAGCGGATGTTCGGCGAGCTCAACGACCGTCAGGACGAGTATCTTCGCGACATCCTGGGCTCGGGCAAGCACCTGCTCCAGCTGCTGAACGACATCCTCGACCTGTCCAAGGTGGAGGCCGGACGCATGGAGTTCGAGCCGTCGACCTTCTCGGTGCGCGGCGCCCTCGAGTACGGGATTTCGCTGGTGCGGGAGAGGGCCGCCGGCCACGGCATCGACGTCGCGCTCGAGATCGACCCCGACATCGACACCATCGACTCGGATGAGCTCCGCTTCAAGCAGGTGCTGCTGAACCTCCTCAGCAACGCCGTGAAGTTCACGCCGGACGGCGGGCACGTTCGAGTGTCCGCTCACCGGCGGGGGAGCGAGATCGCCGTCGCCGTCACAGACGACGGCATCGGCATCCCTCCGGAAGACCGCGAGCGGATCTTCGAGTCCTTCCAGCAGGGCAGACGCGGCGCGCAGAGCGAGGAGGGCACGGGGCTGGGACTGACGCTCTGCCGACGCATCGTCGCCCTCCTCGGCGGTGCGATGTGGCTGGAGACCGAACTGGGCGCCGGAAGCACGTTCGGCTTCACCGCGCCGATCGAGAGCGCGGCGGCGGGCGCCCAGGTAGAGCCCGCGGCGGATGCCGGACTCCCGGTCGTCGTCGTGGTCGAAGACGACCGGGCCTCACTCGACCTGATCACCGCGTACCTCGACGGCCTGGGCGTGCGGATCGCTCTGGCCCGGGACGGCATCGAGGGGCTGGAGCTCATCCGCTCTCTGTCGCCCGCGGCTGTCGTGCTCGACATCCGTCTCCCCGGCCTCGACGGCTGGGAGGTGCTCACCCGGGTGCGCGCCGACGAAGCCACCCGCTCGGTGCCGGTCATCGTGGTGTCGATCCTCGACGAGAAACATCGCGGGATGACGATGGGTGCCGCCGAGTACCTCATCAAGCCCGTCGCCCGCGATGCGCTCATCGGAGCTCTTCGCCGAGTCGGCGCCGTGCCGTCCGTCCCGCCGCCGGGCAACGGCGATCGCGCAGCGGTCGCCGCGCAGGAGGTGGCGTGATGGCATCCGGTCGCATTCTGGTCGTCGAGGACAACCCGCTCAACCTGAAGCTGGTCCGCGACGTGCTGACCGTCTCCGGATACGAGGTCGTGGCCGCTCCTTCCGCGGAAGAGGGTGTGGCGCTGGCCGACACCTGCGAGCCCGACCTGGTGCTGATGGACATCCAGCTGCCCGGCATGGACGGGTACGAAGCGCTTCGTCTTCTGCGGCAGAACCCGAGGCTGGACGCCGTTCCGGTCGTCGCGGTCACCGCGTTCGCGATGCGGGGAGACCGCGAGAGGGCCTCGCGTGAGGGGTTCGACGGCTACCTCGGCAAGCCCATCAGCGTTCGCGCGCTGCCATCGCAGGTCGGCGAGTTCCTGAGCATCGGACGCGTCGATGTCTCTTGATGCGCTGTCGGATGGGCAGATCACGATCCTCGCGGTCGATGACCTCCCCCAGAACCTGCGGCTGCTGGATGCCGTGCTCAGTCCGCGAGGCTACCGGGTCGTGACGGCGGACTCCGGCGAGGAGGCGCTGGAGATGCTTCCGACATCCGGCGCCGATCTGGTGCTGCTCGACATCCTCATGCCGGGGATCGACGGCTACGAGGTCTGCCGCCGCATCCGCCGCACTCCTGGTTTGGAGTTCCTGCCGGTCGTGATGATCACCGCGAGCGGCGACCAGGAGAAGGTGCGCGCGATCGAGGCGGGAGCCGACGACTTCGTGAGCAAACCGCTGAACCAGGGCGAGCTGCTCGCGCGCGTGGCATCCCTGGCCAGGGTCAAGCGCTATCAGGACACGATCGAGCGCCAGTCCGCCGAGCTCGCCCACTGGAATGCCGAGCTCGAAGCGCGCGTGACCGCGCAGGTCGAGGAGCTGCAGCGGGTGAATCGCCTGCGCCGGTTCCTCTCGCCCCAGCTCGTCGACCTCGTCATCGACTCGGGAGACGAGGGGTTCCTCTCCAGCCACCGCCGCGAGATCGTGGTCGTCTTCTGCGACCTGCGCGGCTTCACCCCGTTCGCCGAATCGAGCGAACCCGAAGAGGTCATGGGCGTGCTGGCCGAGTACCACGCGGCGCTCGGCGAGCTGATCTATCGGTTCGAGGGCACCCTCGAGCGGTTCACCGGCGACGGGCTCATGGTCTTCTTCAACGACCCGCTGCCCGTCGACGATGCGGCGGAGCGGGCTGTCACGATGGCCGTCGCGATGCGCGATCGGGTCGCCGAGCTCGCCGACGGCTGGAGCCGGCGCGGCCACGACCTCGGATTCGGCATCGGCATCGCCCAGGGCTACGCCACCCTCGGCCGCATCGGCTTCGAGGGGCGCTTCGACTACGCGGCGATCGGCAGCGTCACGAACCTCGCCGCGCGCCTCTGCGGGGCGGCGGGGTCGGGTCAGGTGCTGGTCGCGCAGCGCGTGTTCACGGCCACCGAAGGCCTCGCGGTGGGCGAGCCCGCAGGAGAGCTCGACCTGCGCGGGTTCAGCCGACCCATCCGCGCCTTCGATGTCACCGGCATCGACGAGACGAAAGCGAGGGTAATTCCATGACCACTCTCGAGACCGCGGCGCCGATCGGGGTCGACACGCTCTCGCAACTGGACGACAGTGCGCGAGAGGCGAGGTTCCAGCGACTGCAGGACCACATGCAATCGGTCTGGGCGGCGATGAAGCTCGACCTCGACGACGAGTCGGTCGTCGTCATCCCCTCGGTCACGCCCAGCGGAACCGCCACCAGCGGCACGATGACCCAGGCCTACGAAGAGCGCTTCCTGTTCCTGCTCCTGCTCCTGCGCCAGCCGCGGCTGCGCATGATCTACGTCACCTCGATGCCGGTCGACCCGCGCATCGTCGAGTACTACCTCGCGCTGCTGCCGGGAGTCATCCCGAGCCACGCGCAGGCCCGGCTGTCGCTCATCTCGGTGGGCGACGCGTCGATCAGACCGCTCAGTGCGAAGGTGATCGAGCGGCCCCAGCTGCTGGCGCGCATCGCGGCGCGGATTCCCGACCGGGCGCACAGTCACCTCATCCCCTACAACACGACGGAGCTCGAGCGGGACATCGCCGTGACCCTCGGCATCCCGATGTACGGCGCCGACCCGCGGCTGGCCCCACTCGGCACCAAGACCGGCTGCCGCCGGCTGTTCGGCGAAGTCGGGGTGCCGCATCCGCTCGGCGCGGAAGATCTGCACAGTCTCGACGAGGTCGCCGCGTCGATCGACGAGATGCTCGTCGCACGTCCGTCGATGAACCAGGTGATCGTCAAGCTCAACGACGGAGTCTCGGGCACCGGCAACGCCCTCGTCGAGCTCGCCGGCGTCGCAGCGCTGCCTGCCGGTGAGCGGCGCGCCGAGATCCTGGAGCGCGTCCGAAGGATGCAGTTCGAATCGCCGCGCATCCAGTTCGACCGATACGTCGCGACGCTCGAGTCCGACGGGGGGATCGTCGAGGAGCGCATCGTCGGCGAAGACCTGCTGAGCCCCAGCGTGCAGCTGCGGGTGCGACCGGACGGCAGCGTCGAGCTGCTGTCCACGCACGACCAGCTGCTGGGCGGCGCGAGCGGTCAGAGCTATCTCGGCTGCACGTTCCCGGCCGACCCGGCTTACTCCCGGCTGATCAGCGAGCCCGGCGTGGCGATCGGCGAGCGGCTCGCCCGCGAGGGCGTGATCGGGCGCTTCGCGGTCGACTTCGTCGTCGTGCGGGATGCCGCGGGCGACTGGTCGGCGTACGCGATCGAGTTGAATCTCCGCAAGGGCGGCACGACGCATCCGTTCCTGACGCTGCAGTTCCTCACGGACGGCAGCTACGACGGGGCGTCCGGCAGGTTCGTCACGCGCGAGGGGAACGAGAAGCACCTCGTCGCGACCGACCACCTCGAGTCGGACGAGCTGAAGGCGCTCTCCATCGGCGACCTGTTCGACGCAGTCGCCCGGCACGGACTGCACTTCGATCAGTCTCGCCAGGCCGGCATCGTGTTCCACATGATCAGCTCGCTGACCGAGCAGGGACGGGTGGGCATGACCGCCGTCGGAGACACCCCCGAGCAGGCGATGGAGCTCTACGAGCGTGGTGAGCGCGTGCTGATGGGGGAGGCGCGCGCGGCAGGTCGGGAGCTGCCGCTGCCCGAACTCGCTTAGCGGTTCCGCGCCTCAGAGCGCGGCGAGCGCCTGTTCGATGTCGGCGAGCAGATCGTCGATGCTCTCGATCCCGACCGACAGGCGTACCACGTCCTCGGGCACGGCGAGTTCGGTGCCGCGCACCGATGCGTGGGTCATCTCATCGGGATAGTTGACGAGCGACTCCACGCCGCCCAGCGACTCGGCGAGCTGGAACAGGCGCGTCGACTCGGCGAACCTGCGCGCCGCCGGCGCGTCCGCCAGGGCGAGGGAGACGATCCCGCCGAACGCAGACATCTGCCGGGCCGCCAGCTCGTGCCCGGGGTGCGAGGCCAGACCCGGGTAGTAGACCCGTGCGACGCGGTCATGCCCCTCCAGGAAGGCGGCGATGGCGCCGGCGTTCTCGCTGTGCCGCTGCATCCTGAGGCCGAGTGTCTTGATTCCGCGCGTCGTGAGCCACGCGTCCAGGGGTCCCGATACGGCGCCCGCGGCGAACTGCAGGAAGCGCGCACTCTCGGCGACGGTGTCGTCGTCGATCACGAGCGCGCCGCCGACGACATCCGAGTGACCGCCGAGGTACTTCGTCGCCGAGTGCACGACGACATCGGCGCCGAGCGAGAGGGGCTGCTGCAGGGCGGGAGAGGCGAACGTGTTGTCGACCACGACGAGGGCACCGGCATCCCGACCCAGCTTCGCCAGACCCGCGATGTCGGTGATGCGCAGCAGCGGATTGCTCGGCGTCTCGACCCAGAGGATGCGCGCCGGCTTCTCCTCGAGGGCTGCGGCGACGGCATCCAGGTCGCTCATGTCGACGATGCGCAGGCCGACGCCCCACGGGCCGAGGATCCGCGCGATCAACCGGTACGTTCCGCCGTATACGTCGTTGCCGAGCAGCACCTCGTCTCCGGGGGTGAGCACAGCGCGCAGCAGCGCGTCCTCCGCCGCGAGCCCGGAGGAGAACGAGAGACCGTGGCGGCCGCCTTCGATCGCGGCGAGCTGGGTCTCCAGCGCGGTGCGCGTCGGGTTGCCGCTGCGGCCGTATTCGTAACCCTGTCGGAGGCCGCCGATGCCGTCCTGCGCGTAGGTCGTCGAGAAGTGCACGGGCGGGATGACGGCGCCCGTCGTGGGGTCGAACACCTGGCCGGCGTGCACGGCACGGCTGTCGAATCCACGAGCGGGGCCGGTGGTCAGATCGGTCATGCGGTGCTCCCTGCATCGGGGGTGGGCGCGGCGTCGGTCGAGTAGCCGTGGGCCGTCATCCAGTCGTCGTCGAACAGCTTGCTCAGGTATCCCCGGCCGTGGTCGGGCAGGAGCACCACGACCACGGCATCTTCTGACAGGTCCTGGGCGGTCCGCAGGGCGGCGACGACCGCCATCCCGCTCGAGCCGCCGACGAGAAGGCCCTCCTCGCGCGCCAGGCGCCGCGTCATCGCGAACGATTCGGCGTCGCTGATCCGGTGGATCTCGTCGACGACCGTCGGGTCGTACGCGGCGGGCCAGAAGTCCTCGCCGACACCCTCGACGTCGTACCCGTGGACGTCGCCGCCGGAGTAGATCGAGCCGACCGGGTCGGCGCCGATGATCCGCACCGCGCCGTTCGAGACCTCCCGCAGGTACCGGCCGCTGCCGGTGATCGTGCCCCCGGTGCCGACACCGGCGACGAAGTGGGTGACGCGGCCGTCGGTGTCGCGCCAGACCTCCGGACCGGTCGTCTCGTAGTGGCTGCGCGGTCCGTTCTGGTTCGCGTACTGGTTCGGCATGTACGCGCCGGGGATCTCCTCGACCAGTCGCGCCGACACGCTGTAGTAGGAGCGGGGGTCGTCGGGCTCGACCGCGGTCGGCGCGACCACGACCTCGGCTCCGTAGGCACGGAGCACCGCCTGCTTGTCCTCGGCGACCTTGTCGGGAACGACGAAGACGCACCGGTACCCGCGCTGCTGCGCGATGAGGGCGAGTCCGACGCCGGTGTTCCCGCTGGTCGGCTCGACGATCGTCCCGCCCGGCTTCAGCAGGCCTTCGCGCTCTGCGGCATCGAGGATGTTCTGCGCGATGCGGTCCTTCGCGGAGCCGCCGGGGTTGAAGTACTCGACCTTGGCGAGGACCGTCGCGCGGATGCCGGCGGTCACGCGGT
>Ga0190272_10001867_pt1 | contig 10107 bp, 5 predicted proteins | sample Popmic504T_FD_133746 | JGI IMG/M metagenome (GOLD analysis project Ga0190272, IMG submission 133746) | Populus adjacent soil microbial communities from riparian zone of Shoshone River, Wyoming, USA - 504 T | ecosystem: Environmental > Terrestrial > Soil > Riparian zone | place: USA: Wyoming... | reverse complement strand
CCCTCGCAGCGCGTGCACATGCCGCCGGTGCGGGTGAAGGTCGCCTTCTCGGTCTTCGACTTGCCGCCGCGGTCGACCGTGATGGCCCCGCTCGCCTTGACCGAGGCGACGTTGAAGGAGTAGGCCTGGGGCGAGCCGATGTGCGGCTTGCCGAGCCGGCTGAAGAGGATCCGCAGCATCGCGCTGGCGTCGGTGGCGGTGCCGACCGTGGAGCGGGGGTCGGCGCCCATCCGCTCCTGGTCGACGATGATCGCGGTCGTCAGCCCGTCGAGCACGTCGACGTCGGGCCGTGCCAGCGTCGGCATCAGGCCCTGTAGGAAGGCGCTGTAGGTCTCGTTGATCAGCCGCTGCGACTCGGCGGCGACCGTGCCGAAGACCAGCGAGCTCTTGCCCGAGCCGGAGACGCCGGTGAACACCGTCAGCCGGCGCTTCGGAAGATCGACGCTGACGTCCTTGAGGTTGTTGACCCGCGCGCCGTGCACGCGGATCAGGTCGTGGCTGTCGGCGGCGTGCGGCGCGGCCGGCCGCGCCTTCGTCCTCGTGGCCACGCTCAGCTGCGCTCCTGGATGCGGATCATGTTGCCGGCAGGATCGCGGAGTGCGCAGTCGCGCGCTCCCCAGGGCTGATCGGTGGGCTCCTGGACGATGTCGACGTTCCCGGCCTGCACCCGCTCGAAAGTTCCGTCGAGGTCGCTGGTGGCCAGCATGATGCTGGCGTAGGTGCCCTTGGCCATCATCTCGGCGACCGTCCGGCGCTCGTCGTCGGTGATGCCGGGGTCGGCGCCCGGAGGCGTCAGGACGATGTTCACGTCGGGCTGGTCGGGCGGGCCGACGGTGTTCCAGTGCATCCCGCCCTGCTCCACCTGGTTGCGGACCTCGAAGCCGAGGACGTCGCGATAGAAGGCCAGGGAGGCGTCGGGGTCGTCGTGCGGGAGGAAGGTGGTGTGAATGATCAGATCCATGGCGTTCAGGCTAGGCGACGCAGCCGCGCGAGGTCAGCCATGTGCTGCGGGGAGGCCGGGCTGCTGGTCACTCGCGAAATCATGCCAGGGCCAGCGTCCGCTCCGGTGGCCAGGAGCAGAGGCCGGGCTGCCCCGGACAGTCGCCGCAGAGGGCGCGGTTGGGGTTGGCGGCCGGGACGAAGACACCGCTGGCGACGGGGGTGGCGAGCTCGCGCAGGCGGGTGTCGAGGGACGTGAGGTCCGAGGCGTCGTAGGTGGCGGAGACGGGATCTTGCGGGCGCTCAAGGAAGAGGTAGGCGACCTCGACTCGGGGTGCGCGGGCGTGCAGGGCGGCGAGCGCGTAGACGGTTCGCTGGATGTCGTAGTCGGACTCGACGATGTCGCTGGGCTCGGCGCCTTCGAGGCGGTTGGACTTGTAGTCGAGGATCAAGACCGTCCCGTCGGGCTCGCTGGCGTGGACGTCGACGATGCCGTTGACGAGCAGGCTGCGGCCACCCGGAGTGTCCGGCGTCAGCTGGAAGGCGAACGGCAGCTCGGTGCGGACGTGGCCGGCCACGGCCAGGCGCTCGCGCAGCGGGGAGTCGGCGAAGGCGGTGAACAGCTCGATCAGGTCGGCCACCTCGGGGTCGCGCACGGGCTCCCGGTAGCGCTCGATCAGCGCGGCGATCTCCTCGGCGGTGGGCGTCGCCGGCTGGGCGAAGTCGATGTTCTCCAGCAGCTCATGGGCGATCGAGCCGCGGACCGTCGGCGACAGTGCGTCGATCGGCTCCTCGGGTGGCGCATCGGGCGCGGGTAGGGCATCGCCGCGCGGCAGGCGCAACGAGCGCTCGAGGTAGAAGCGGTAGCCGCACTCGCGGTGGCGCTGGAGGCCGGAGTAGCTGACGCGGCTGATCGGCAGGGCGGTCGGCGGCGGGACGGCGGCGAGGGCTGGCGCGTCGAGCGCGTCGAGGCCGGCCGGTGACCGCTCGGGCGGCTTGGGAGCGCGATCGGCGGCGGGCAGCAGCGCGTCGACGGTGTCCGGTCGCAGGACGGTGCAGCGGACCTCCACCCCCCTTCCGTCGAGGTCGTGCTCGACGATCGCGGTCGTCTCGACGTCGGCGATCCCGGGCGCCAGGGCGCGCCAGATCCAGCGCATCGGCTCCTCGAGCGGCTTCTCCTCGTCGAGCTTGGCGAGGTCGGTGCCGCCGCTGAGGATCAGGTGCTGCTCGGCGCGGGTGGCGGCGACGTAGAAGACGCGCTTCTCCTCCTCCTCGTCCGCCAGCTTCTGGCGCTCGCGGATCTCCTTGAGGCGGGTGCTGGCGACGCTGCCGCCGCCGAGCTGGGCGAGGCTGATCCCGACGCTGCCGTCGTCGGAGATCTGGAGCGCGGAGCGGTCCTCGCGGCCGGGCTTGCCGAGGTCGGCGACGCAGACGACGGGGAACTCGAGCCCCTTGGCGCGGTGGACGGTCATCAGGCGGACGGCCTGGACGTCCTCGGGCTCGAGCGGGGCCTCGCCCTGGCGGTCTCCGAGCTCGTCGCGCTCGGCGACGTAGTCGATGAAGGCGCGCAGGTCGCGGCCCTCCTCGGCCTCGAACTCGCGTGCGAGACGCATCAGCTTGCGAACGTTCGCCATCCGGCGGCGGCCGGCGCGCTGGGCGAGCAGGTGGAGGTCGTAGCCGGAGCGGGTCACGCCGCGGTCGATCAGGGTCTCGAGCGAGGCGCGCGGGGCGGTGGCGCGCTCGGAGGCGAGGAGGGTGGCGAAGGCGCTGGCGTGTTTGGCGTCCTCTGGCGAGAGATCGGCCGCGAGGTCGTGGCTGGGGATGGAAGCCCGATCCGCTTGGGAATCGCTCTTCGGGCTTCCATCCCCAGCCAGTTCGGAGAGGAGGAGCCAGGGCTCGACGCGACGGCGTTGGGCGGCGGTCTTGAGGACGACTAGTGCGTCAAGCGAGACGCGTCCGAATGGTGAGGCTAGGGCGGTGTAGAGCGCGAGGTCGTCGAGGGGGTTGGCGAGGGCGGCGAGGTAGGCGCGCAGGTCGCCGACCTGTTGTTGGGACCAGTAGCCGCGGCCGCCCATCACGTAGGTCGGGATGCCGCGGTCCTCGAGCGCGCGCTCGAAGGCGGCGAGGTGGGTAGTGGCGCGGACGAGCACGACGACGTCGGCGGCGGCGAAGCGGCCGCCGACGATCAGCTCGTCGATCCGCTTGGCGAGCATGCGGGCCTCGGCGGCGCGTGCGGGGACGACCTCGCGCAGCGACTCGCCGAAGGCGAGCTCGGCCGGTGGGCCATCGGCCGCCTCGTCCGCCTCGAAGCGCTCGCGCCAGCGCGAGCCGTTGTGCGGGCGGTCGGCGACGATCAGCTCGACGCAGGGGCCGTCGGCGGGGGCTCCGGCATCGCTGCCTGCGGTCAGGCGCGGGAAGCGCTCGCCCCAGACCGAGCCGAAGAGCAGGTCGATCGCGTCGAGCACCTCGGGGCGGCTGCGGAAGTTGGCGGTCAGCGCCTCGAAGCGGCCGTCGGCGCGCGCCTGCTCGGCCTGGTCGCGGAAGACCGAGACGTCGGCGTGGCGGAAGCGGTAGATCGACTGGAACTCGTCGCCGACGCGGAACAGGCGGTCGCCGGCGATCCGGCCGAGCAGCTGGTTCTGGAGCGGGTTGGTGTCCTGGAACTCGTCGACCATCACGTGCAGGAATCGCTGCGACCAGCGCTCGCTCACGACTGGGTCGTCGCGCAGCAGGCGGTTGGCGAGCAGCTCGAGGTCGTCGAAGTCGAGGCCGGAGCGGTCGCGCTTCAGCCGCGCGTAGCGGGCGCCGTAGGAGCGCAGCAGCTCGCGCAGCAGCGGATGTACGCGCAGCTCCTGGAGGTGGGTGGCGAGGTCGGTGAGGGCTTCTAGGGCGGCGCGATACTCGTCGAAGGCGTCGGTCTTGAGCGCGGCGGCGCCGCGGCCGACCTTGAGGGCGGCGAGGGCTTCGAGATCCGGAGCGGGCGTGGGGGGCCGAGGGCGACCATCTACGAGGTCGAGGCAGCTTTCAAGCCGGTCGCGTGCCTCGGTCACGCGAATGCCGTCCTTGGCGCCGTCGAGCTCCGTCAGGGCGGTGCGGGCGGCGCGCTCGAGGCGCTGGAGCTCGCCGGAGGGCTGGCGGGGCTCGATCTCAGGCAGTTCCGGGTGCTCGTTTCCCTGACTACGCAGGTGGGCGTAGGTCGTCCGGGTCATGGTCGCCAGGCGCTCTGGCGTGTACGCGGCGACGAGCCGCAGCCGCTCCGGACCGGCGTCGTCATGGAGGAAGGCGGCGAGCGCGCCGTCGAAGGCCTCGACGCCGAGCCGGTCGGCCTCCAGCTGGTCGAGCACGCGGTACTCGGGGTCGATCCCGGCGGCGAGCGCGTGGGCGCGCAGGATCGTCGAGCAGAAGCCGTGGATCGTCGAGATGAACGCGCCCTCGGCGGCGCGCGCCTCGGCATGCAGGCCGGCGCCGGCGAAGCGGTCGCGCACGCGCGCCTTCAGCTCGGCCGCGGCCTTCTCGGTGAAGGTGATCGCGAGGATCGCGTCGACCGCGACGCCGTCCTCGATCACCGCGCGCGCGAAGCGCTCGACGAGCACCGACGTCTTGCCCGACCCCGCGCCCGCGGCGACGAGCAGGCCACCGTCGCGGCGCTCGATCGCGCGCAGCTGCTCGTCGGTGAAGTTGCGCCGCCCGCTCATCGCTCAATCCTGCAAATCGACGGATGGGAGCAGCCGCCGCGGTAGGCGCACGAGTCGGGCTTCGAGCAGAGCTTGCCCTCCCCCATCTCGGCGGCGGCCGTGGCGATCGCGACGCCCGCCCAGTCGCGCAGCGCGGCGAACTCCTCGTCGGAGAGCACGTCGCCGCCGACGAAGTGACCGCCGAGCGCCTCCGCGTAGTCGGCATTCAGCGCGCCGCGCGGGCGGCGGTCGTCGCCGGACAGCGGCGTGTAGAGACCGGCGACCGCCTCGACCCCGAGCAGACGCTCGGCGACGAGCATGTAGAGCGCGGCCTGCAGGCGGCCCTTGCCCGGCCAGTTCGCGGCGCTGTAGTCGGTCACGCGGCCGCTCTTGTAGTCGCGCACGGCGACCTTGTCGCCGCGCCGGTCGACGCGGTCGATCTTGCCGCGCACACGCAGGCCGCCCTCCAGCTCGACCTCCGGATATGCGGCGTCGGGCAGGCCGAACGCGAGCTCGAGGTGCTCGGGCTCGAACTCCGACGTGCTGGTCGACTCGTAGGCGAGATGGCGCAGCAGCTGGAACTCGAGCCGCCGCACCGCCGCGCGCATCCGCGGGCCGCGCATCGCGGCGCCGCGGCGGTCGACCTCCTCGGCGAGCGCCGCGAGCATGATCGCCTCCGCCTGGCCGAGGTTGGCCTCGGTGATGCGGCGGTCTTCGGTCTGCGCGCGCAGGCGCGAGTAGGTCAGCTCGAGCACGTCGTGGGCGAACGCGCCCTGGACGAGCCGCTCCGGGTCGGGCTCGAGCGCGACGGGCCTCAGCACGTTCTCGATCAGCCAGTTGACCGGGCAGCCCGCGAAGCGCTCGATGGCGGTCGGCGAGACGGCGCCGCGGTCGCGCAGCGCCGCCAGGGCGGCGTCGAGCGCGATCGGACCGACCGGCTCGGGCGGGGCAGCCTGGCGCTGGGCAGCGACGGCACGGTCCCACTCGGCCGCGGTCGGCGCCTCGGCCGGCGTCCAGGTGACGTCGGCCAGCGACCGGCGGCGGGCGGCCGCGCGCAGCCCGGGAAAGATCCGCTCGACGTCGTCGAGGAAGAACGACGGCTGCTCGGCCTCCCCCTCCTCGCCGCTGACGCGCGCGCTCAACACGAGCTGGCGCTCGGCGCGCGACGCACAGACGTAGAAGAGATAGCGCTCGCGCTCGAGCTGGTCCTCGCGCAGCGGCAGCGCCAGGCCGCTCGCCTTGGCGATCTCGCGCCGGTCCGCGTCGGAGAGAAACGGGTCGGAGGCGCTGCCAACGGGGAACTCGCCCTCCTGGAGCCCGCAGACGAAGACGGCGTCGAAGCGGCGGGCGCGAACCTTCTCCGGCGACGCCACCGCGACGCGGCCCGGCTGGGCCTCCTCGCCGACGAAGACGTCGAGGCCGGTGAGCGTCTCCTCGATCCGGGCGAAGTCGATCCGGGCGCCGGCGCGGGCCAGCACGCGCATGTCGCGCAGCGCGGAGCCGAGAGCTTGGAAGGCTCTCGCGTCGTCGAGCTCGGCTCCCTCCAGCACGTGGGCCTGGCGGCGGTAGGGACCGGAGAAGAGTCGCCCGGCGTGCTTGGCGATCTCGTCGAGCAGCGCGTCCGGCTGCTCGCGCAGGGCGGCGATGCGGTCGATCTCGGTCAGCGGGAACGGGCCGATGCCGTCGCGCTCCGCCCAGCCGTCCCACAGCTCGCGCGCGCGGGCGGCCGTCGCGGCGCCGTCGCGGCGGGCCGCGACCTCGAGCCGGTCGGCGTAGATCGGCTCGCGCAGCCGGCCGGGCGTGCGCAGGTAGGCGAGCAGGTCGTCGGCTGTACCCGTACCAGCCGCGCAGCGCAGCAGCGCGAGCAGCCCGCGTCCCACGCCGGTGTGGCGCAGCGGGATGCGGCGGTCGATCGAGTACGGGATGCCGTAGGCACCGAAGACCTGCTCGATCGTCGACGCGTACGGGCGCGGATCGCGCAGCACGACCGCGACGTCGCCCGGCACGGTCCCGTCGCGCAACAACGCGAGTATCTCAGCGGCGCACAGCTCGATCTCGGCACGGCGGCCACCGGCGAGGTGAACACGGACGGCGTCGCCAGGATCAAGCGAAGTGAGTCGAATTTCGGGTGCATTAGGCCCGGAATTCGACTCACTTGAGCTCGGATTCGACTCGAAGTCCTCGAACAGCTGGCGCTCGAGCATGTGCAACGCCGCGCCCGACTCCGGCGCGTAGAAGTCCGACAACGCCGGAAGCTCCACCTCCTCACCCGCCATTCCGCTCAGCTCCGCGTAGGTGCGCGCGGTCGCGCGGAACGCCTCGCGGCCCGTCTCCCAGGGCAGCGACACCACCACGTCCACGCCCACCGGCCCCGCCAGCGCCCCCAGCGCCGCCAGCTCCAGCGGCGTGAAGTCGTCGAAGCCGTAGGCGAAGACGGGCGTCGCGTGCCAGCTCCCGGGGTTCTCGCGCAGCGCGGCGATCGCCCGCCAGGCGTACAGCTCGTCGTCGACGAGGCCCGCCGCGTCGAGCCGCTCGCGGTAGCGGCGGTAGATCTCGGCGATCTCGTCGACGTGGCGCCGCCGCGGCCCGTCGCCCGCCCACGCCCGCAGCGCCTGGGTCAGCCGCGCCGGCTCGACCATCGCCGGTCCGGCGGCCGACCGGTCGGCGAGCGAGCGCTCGATCTCGGCGACGAAGCGCGTGGCCGCGCGGACGAAGCCGGGCCGCTCGGCCGACTCGGCCAACGCGTCGAGGTCCGCCGCGCGCACGGCGTCGGCGACGATCAGCTCGCGCTGCAGCCGCGACGCCGCACGACCCCGCACCCCGGCCCGTCCGGCGATCTGCCCGAACAGGCGCTTGAAGCGCACGACGTGGACACCGAACACCGCCCCGCGCGCCGCCAGCTCGCGCTGGTTGTGCTCGACGTCCTCGAACGCCGGCACGACCAGCAGCGGCTCCTCGTCGACCCGCGCCCGCAACCCGCCCAGCACCTCGCCCGCCTTGGCGGCGTTGGCGGGACCGGTGACGAGCTTCAACGGCATGCGGCCGTCAGGTATACGCCCTGCCCGGGACGGTCAGAGCTGCGGCGTCGCCGACGCGGGAGCGGCGGCGATCAGGCCACGGCGGGCGGCGTCGGCGAGCGCCTCCGCATAGCGTGCCGCGGGCAGCATCGGCGGCGCGTCCTGGAGCTCCCAGCCGATCACCGGGCGCAACACCCAGCGGGCGACGCGCAGCTGGCCGTCGTCGAGCGCCTCGACGCGCAGCTCCTCCTTGAAGTCGCCGCTGTGGCCGCGGCTGACGCCGGCGTCTCCACCGGCGTCGGGATCGGCGGCCGTCTCGAGCGCCGCGACCAGCTTCGCCGCGTCCCGCCCCTGGAGCGCATCGGCAGAGCGGGCGACGAGGTCGGCCAGATCCGCGGCCGGAAGCACCGGCGCGGACGGCGACAGCGCGGAGCCGCGCCACTCGCCGAGCCGCACCCCGCCCGGCACCCGCTCCAGCCGGATCAGGAAGAGCGCGTCGTCCTCGTCGCGGCGCGCGGGACCGGCGACGTGCGGTCCGGTGAACGCCGGCGTCGCGCCCTTCGAGCGCTTGCGCGGCTCGCCGGAGCTGCTGGTCTTACGCCGTGTTCGCTGTCCCCCAGCCTCCAGCACCGTGCCCTTCGAGCAGATCGGGCAGTCGGCGGTGAAGCGGTTGTGGCGACAGAAGGTGGACACGCGGGCCGACAGGATAGGCCCCTTTGCGACTGGGCGCGCGGTAGCGCCTGCGAAGATGGCGGCAGTGGCGACGGCGATCGTGTCCGACCTGCACCTCGGCACCGTGTCCGGGGCCGATCTCGCCCGGCGCCCGCGGGCGCTGGAGCGGCTGCTGGCCGTTGCGGACGAGGCCGACCGGCTCGTCCTCCTCGGAGACCTGATCGAGCTGCGCGAGCGCCCGATCGCCGCGGTGCTCGAAGACGTCTCCCCCGTACTCGCCGCCCTCGGCACGGCGACGGCCGGCAAGTCCGTCGTGCTCGTCCCCGGCAACCACGACCACCAGCTCGTGGCCCCGGCCTTGGAGCGTGAGCGACTAGCCGGCGTCGGGCCACTCGCGATCGCCGGCGAGCACCCGCCACGCCCCGGCGACCTCGCCGAACGCGTCGCGGGCCTGATGCCGCGCAGCGAGCTGACCGTCGCCTACCCCGGCGTCTGGCTGCGCGACGACGTCTACGTCACCCATGGCCACTATCTCGACGCCCATCTCACGGTTCCGCGCGTCGAGTGCCTGGTCGCCGCCGGCGTCGAGCGGTTCGGCACGCGCATCGGACCCGACGGCCCAACCTCCGCCGCCGACTACGAGGCGATCTTCACGCCGATGTACGCGCTCTCGCACGCCGTGGCCCAGAACGCGCGCGCACATCCGGTGACGCGCCGCAACAACCTCTCGCGCCGTGTCTGGACGCTGGCCACCGATGGCAGCGGCAGCACGGCCGCCCGGCTGCGTGGCGCGCTCGTCGGACGGGCCGCGATCCCAGCGGCGGTCGCGGCGATCAACGCCCTCGGTCTCGGCCCGTTCAAGCCCGGCATCTCCGCCGAGGAGCTGCGTCGCGCGGGCCTCGCGGCGATCGGCGACGTCGCGGGCCGGCTCGGCGTCGAGGCCGACCACCTCATCTTCGGCCACACCCACCGCGCGGGACCGCTGCCAAGCGACTCCGAGAGCGACTGGACGCTCCCGAACGGAGGGCGGCTCACGAACAGCGGCAGCTGGGTCGACGAGGACGTCTTCCTGAACGGCGACGGCGCCGCGAACCCCTACTGGCCTGGCCGCGTCGTCTGGCTCGACGACAGCGGCCCGCCGCGGCTGGTGGCCGCGCTCGAGGCCGACGACCTCAGCTAGCGGCGCGCTCGGGCTCCGTCTCGGCGATCGCCGGCTGGGCGTCGCCGCCGTTCTTGGCGGCGATCGCCTCCTCGGCAGCGGCGGCCGCCTCCTCGCGCTCCTTGGCCGACATCGTCGCCCACTCCTCGTCGAACTCGACCTTCCACTTGCTCGGGTCGTCCTCGCGGCGCTCGATCTTCAGCTTCGCGCGGAAGCTGCGTCCCGAGCGGCCCTTGAAGCCAGTGACCTGCTTGGCGGTGCGCCCGATAGGCGCCGCGTCACCGCGGTCGATCGACTCCTTGAGACTCGCCATCAGCTCCTTGGCGACCGACACAGGCAGGTTCTTGCGCGCCTTCTGCTTCCAGATCACGAAGCCGCAGCCCGGGTCCTCGCGCGACCAGCATGAGTAGCCCTTGCGGTTCTCGACGATCTCGCGGCCGCAGACCGGGCAGGGACCGAGCTTCGCCCGCTCGATCTTGACGCCCTTGAGCTTGTCGAGCTCCTCGACGGTGTCGCCGATGAACTTGGCAATGTCCTTCATGAACGCGGGCCGCGAGTCCTTGCCCTGCTCGATCAGGCCGAGGCGGTGCTCCCAGTCGCCGGTCAGCTCCGGCGACGTCAGCGCGTGCTGGCCGAGCAGGCGGAT
>Ga0190272_10001866_pt1 | contig 10108 bp, 8 predicted proteins | sample Popmic504T_FD_133746 | JGI IMG/M metagenome (GOLD analysis project Ga0190272, IMG submission 133746) | Populus adjacent soil microbial communities from riparian zone of Shoshone River, Wyoming, USA - 504 T | ecosystem: Environmental > Terrestrial > Soil > Riparian zone | place: USA: Wyoming... | reverse complement strand
CTCCTCTCACGTTATGGCCGTCTCAAATACCGATTCCTCTTGCCGGTTTATCGTCTGTTGGCGCTACCGCCATACGATCGCGGACGAGGACAGAAAAACGGGTGAATTGGTTGCCATCGGAAACTGATATTAGTCAGCCTTCTTCTTGCTCGTGACTCTCGCGTACCTTTGTGCGCCTCTTAATCGGAATCACCACGGCGGAATTAATCAACGACAAAAGTCTTGATTTATCCTTTGCGCGCCGAAATCGGTCGGATATCAGCCATCCCAATGAACCTTCGATTGAAGTGATTTCCTTCCGTAGATTCTCCATTGTGGCTTGGAGCCTGACGTTCTCTTCTTCGATCTCCGCGAACGCCTGCTGCTGAGCGCGCATCGTGGCCTGGTTCTCGGCGACCTCATCTCTTAAGGTTGTCAGCAAAGCTCGATATTGGGCGATTTCTTCTTCTTTTTGAACAAGCTCCTGAGAGTGGGCCTGCACCCTCGCCTGAAGTAGGGCGATTTCTTCTTCTTTCTGAACAAGCTCCTGAGACCGGGCCTGCACCCTCGCCTGAAGTTGGGCGACCTCTTCCTCCGTCCTCGCCACCTTTCCTATCGATAATTGCTCTTCAGCGTTCCACTTATCGTGAAGCGCCAGCATGCTCTCCTTCAGGAAATCGAAATAATTCGCGGACAACGGATTGCCTTGTCCTTTAAGGTCCTTGAGAAGTTTGTAGACTTTCGTCCCGTACTCCTCCCTGGAGAAACTACTTCGGGCGAACTTAAACCCGTGTTCTCCAAATTCCCGAATTCGCTCCGGCTGATCGATAAGGTATTTTATTTTCTCCGCAAGTTGCCGATAATCCCCGCTTTCATATAGCAAGCCGTTGAAACCTGCTTTGATCAGTTCCCTGGTGCCACCTGCGTTGGTTCCGATAACCGGTTTGCTCAAAAGCATAGCTTCAGCGGTGACTCTTCCAAAGGCTTCGGCTCTCGAACAGACTAAAACGATATCTGCCTGATTAACCACCGGATAAGGATTCTCTCTAAAATCCAGGAACTTCACATAAGTTTCCAGGTTCTGGTCGCTTACAAGAGTCTGTAATTCTTTTAGGTAAGGGGTGGCGCTTCCCATGATGATCAGCTCGACCTCTTTATTCCACGCAATCAACTCTTTGACCGCCCGGATGGCGTCATCTTGGCCTTTTCGCTTCGCTATCCCACCGGTGATGATTAGTTTCGTTGCATTGGGCCGGCTGAAAACTTTCGGTTCAGTTTCTTCACCGAGAGCTGCGGTGTCTATTTCGATATTGTTGTACACAGCTACGATCTTCGAACCTGGGCTTTCTCCAAACAGTGCGCTTCTGACGGTACCAGAGTTTGTCAGAACCAAGTTCGATGATTCCGTAATGATCTCCAAAACGTCCTTGAACGGTCGGAAGAATTTAAGGTCGTGGTCTAGTTCGCCGAATTCCCGGACATACCACACGTGAGGTTTGTTAAGCAGCGAAGCCATGACAGCACCCCAGGGAATAACCATCGTATTAGTCACAACGACGTCTGGATTTAGCACCGCCAACTTCGAAGGGAGCGTACCAAGAAGTGTGTGGAAGCTTTTAGTTAGTGCCGCATTTATTTCCTGAGCCGGCAGAGGACGAGGACTACACCACCAGGAATAGTCGACTACAACAGTTGCTGCCCCCGCCTGTTCTAATTTTTCTTGTAGAGGCCCCTCAGAAGGGAGGACGACGGTGCAAATCACACTATTGTCGCTGATCAGCTCGGTAATCAGTTGCAAGAGGCTTCGCTCTGCCCCGTCAATACGAGCAGAGTGGGAAAAAAAGCATAGGCTGAGATTCACAGCCGGGGCGGTCATTACAAAGGATCTCCGACCTGAGATACTAACTTACGCTTGAAGTCTGCCGACCAGTCATGAGTTCTCAGTCTTCGGCTGCTCGTTCCAGTCGACAAACTCAGCATAATCGGGCACCGTTCATGGAATAGTAATTTGCACTAAGAATCCGATTTGAGCGTCTTAAGAATATGGTTTCAGACAGTATGATTTTGGACTCAAAGGGTTTACGATTTCCACTTGTGTGCTCAATATACTTGGCACCTCGCTCTTATTGAAATCCATAAACACCTCTCAACGCCGATGAATAGCGTGACCCAGGCTGAGAGGATGCAAATTTATTGACTCTTTGCTCAACCTGCCAAGTCCCAACTCAGGGGGTTCTATCAATCTGGGCCCAATTATGTGTTATCCTTGCGCCCTTTGTCGGAATGAGTTTGACAATTTATAGTGTCAGACATTAAAGAATACCTGCTCAATAATACGGTAATGAGATCCGAACAATATAGAAGTACTTAATCTTTGCCTCGAGGAGACCTTTATGAAGAGACGATTTGCCGAGATAGCCCTCATCACCGTCGTTTTGTCGGTGATCACTCTGATCTCAGCTTGTAGACCAACTGACAAACCAGGTGAACAACTGCCGGGGCAAACTCAAACTCAGCCTCAGCCTCAGCAACCAAAACTAGGAAGCGAGAAGGGTGCAACCATTGGGGCATACGGTCCCGGCAATCTCTCTTTTCTTCTGCGTAATAGCAATACACCGGGGAATGCAGAGTTGGTCATTCAATTCGGCGTTGCGGGCGATGTTCCCCTGGTTGGGGACTGGGATGGAAACGGGACCTGGACCATTGGAGTCTATAGACCAGGCGAAAGCACCTTCTATCTTCGAAATAGTAACGACCCAGGTGAAGCGAGTGTAGTCGCTGCGTTCGGGGAAAGAGGAGACCTTCCTGTTGTCGGTGACTGGGACGGCAATGGCACTACGACGATAGGAGCTTTCAGACCGGGCGGCAATACCTTCTACCTTCGCAACAGCAATGCCGCCGGCAATGCTGATATCACTGTCGCTTTGCCCTATGCAAGCGGCGGTGACATGCCCGTAGCCGGAGATTGGGACGGGAATAAATCGTGGACCGTTGGCGTATACCGCAGGAGTACTTCTAGTTTCTACCTGCAAAACAGCAACAATCCCGGCAAACCAGACTTGGCGGTGAATTTCGAAATAGGAGGAGATACATCAGGTGACCTTCCTGTTGTTGGGGACTGGGATGGAAACGGCACAGTGACTATCGGGCTATGGAGAGCAGCTGCCTTTTACTTACGCAACACCAACGCCCCTGGATTACCAGATATCGTCGGGGCCTATGGTGCGCCCGGTATGAAACCTCTTGCCGGAAACTTTGATGGGTTATAGGGCTGACTGAATTGTCGGCAGTTGGTGGCCTTGTAAATTGACTAAGCTCTGGCTGTCATTCGGATAGGAGAAAACAGGCTCCCATCAGAATCAGTGAAGCGGACCACCTGCTGCTAACGGCAATCTCCTGCTCTGAGCTTATTACATCGTCGGGTTGTCTGCACTCAGAACTTAGAACCCCTACCGTGTGGCCCTCCGGCAACAATTCATAGCTATTCACGCCTTCCGTCCTCAAACACTGATACCGGCATCGCACGTCGCGTGTGTGGTGTAACACCTGATCGCAAGCAATGAAGTCGAAGTAACCCTCGGGAAAGGCAGCAGCGTCAAATCAGCTTGAATGAGGTGAGCGTTCGGGTAAGACTTCAGATGGCTATAAGCTGAGTCTATGGCCACGCTAATGTCAACGCCGAAAACCCTGCCAGTGCAATTCTCGGCGTACAGACGAGTGTCACGACCATTGCCTGGTCCCTGCATCCAGTATCCGGTTTTTGCTGCTCAGGAAATCGCTGAGGGCTTCTATTGAGCCAAACTTATAACGTCGTAGATACCAGTCCACATAAAACGAACGGCTCTTTTCTTCATGGCCGAAATCTGTCGCGGGCTGCCACTTTGCCGAAAAGGCTTTCTCCGTTTCCTGTTGCCCTTCGTCAATTAACTCGAGCGGAAGCATCCGTGGAACTCCACGCGTGATCCGATATGACCGGCCGCTCTTCGACACCAATTCACCTTCAAGGATTTCTCCGTCTTGCTCCTGCTCTACTCTAAGTGTTAGCTCCTCGCCGGTCGCAGGACAAGTAAGCCATCCAGCCAGTTGTTGCTTCATTAGACCCCTCTAGGTTTGATTAAAAATCACGCTGTGCTCTCCAATCGCAGTGTTCACTGAGAGTGAACTAACCGCTTTTGCGACATAGCAGGCGAGCGGCGACGGTTACGATATAAGGCCTTTAACCCCAAGCGAGCATACAACAATAATATGATCACCAAAGTGCCAGTCGAAAGAGCCAATCCGATCAGAAACAGCCTCGGTCTATACACAAATTGAACCCGATGCCGTCCTTCCGGTACGACGACGCCTCGGAAAGCATAGTTAGTTCTCAGAACCGGCTGCTCAACGTCATCGACAAATGCTTTCCAGCCAGGGGCCCACGAATCATTTAATACTAATATCCCAGCGCGAGAAGCCACAGTCTCAATTTCGACATCGTTCAGCCGGTCGTTAATAATATTTGCTGTTGTTCCAACACTGGGGTTTTCCGAAGCAGCGGCCGGCAAGCTCACTTTCCCGGCTTCATCTCCAATAAGAATGGCTGCGCCCCGGGCATCAAACTTCTCGTCCATCAGCATTGTCAGGGCTGCTGTCGGATCGGGTACAGGTTGGACTCTAGGCACGATAAAGGCACGAGGAAGCGCGCGATGGTCTTTGTAGATCGAGCCGTCGCGGCCTTGATAGACGAGTTCAAGGGTCCCGTCCCTCAACGGATTGCGGCCGCTCACATCAATAGGTACTACTCCGGGACCGGTAATCAAAAATCCCACAGAGACTTTTTCCATCAGGTCAAGCGGCAACCTATCATGAAGGAAGTATGGCCTGTAGGCCGCAGGAAGACCGCCGGAAAACCTCCCTCCTTTTTCTATTGTGCTCCATAAGCCTGAAGTAATGGTTGGCAATAAGGATTCATACCCGGAGCCTGATCGCAACTGGAAAACCGCTGCAACCTTGCCGGTCAATACCGGCGGCACCCACTCGCCCTGCGTGTGATACAAGATGGGCAGCACGCGATATGGACCCTGCAACCTTTGAAGTGTCTCTATGAGAGGTGTCTTCGGATATAGCCACGCCGACGTTTTCGGGTGTAGTGGATTAATTGTCCAGGTGAACGCAACTAGTTGGCAGACTTGGACCACCACTGCGATGCACCAACCTACCAGCAGGACACGGCTGGCCACTTTTTTTGTTCCCAGCCAGCGCCACAACTCAGTTGCGCCGAAACCAGCTAGAACCGCTATCACAAACGTGTACATGTAAAACCCAGTGTAGGCATGCAGTGAAGCGAAGAAAGGAAGAGTAGGACGAAGCAGCTCGATCAAGGTAACAGAGCCTAAAGCAAACAAAAGAGCGAAGGCACCAGCGATAACAGCGTATAAAACCTGAGCACGAGGACGTGAAAACAAACCAAAAAAAGCAAAGAACAGTGATACGACGCCGGTGTAGGCCAGACCGGGAAAGTCCGGATTTTTACCGGCAGGTCCATCTGAGCTACGGGGGCGAATCAATGCGTCCTTAAACTCAGCGGGCGGTATAGTATCAGCAAGCTGTGTTTGAATCGGCTGGCCCTGACGGTAGACGCGAGGAAGCCATTCAAATAGGGGTAGCCAGGAGACCGCGCTCAGGGTTGCCGCGATGATTCCAGTGCAGACGGGTAACGACAAAACCCTGAGCCACTCACGCCAGTTGGTTCTTAACTTCCGTCCTTCCAGCGCGAGCATTACTGCATACCATGCCACCAGCAAGAGCCCCGTGACGTATGCGTGCATTAAGCTTGTCGTCAAAACCGCCATCGCCAGAGCGGCGCCCGAAGCAATGGCCCACCAGTATGACCGCCGGCGCATAGCCAGTGTACTTGCAAGGAGTGCTAAGGGTACCCAGGCGGCTGCAAACGTTACGTGCTCAAAGGTTAAGAAAAAAGCGTTGTATCCATTTATTTCCCAAACCATGCCCCCGAAGATTGCGCCAAAGACGTTGCAACCCCAGCAACGAAGTAAGGTGTACATCCCAAGTCCAGCTAGGAGAAAGTGAGCCAACAGCAGGAAATCGTGTTGGTTGGCTGGCTCCATGAAAGGTATAACAAGGATTCTGGGAGGGTAGAGCAACCCGCTCAGACTAAGCTCAGCAAGCGGAACGCCGGCAAAGCTATAAGGGAACCACAATGGAAGCTGTCCGCTGCGAATAGCATCGGAAGCAAAAACAGAGTTCGCATAAAACGTTTCTGCGTGATCGGTTTGCGGGAAACCAGCTCCGATAATTTCGGGGCTCGGAACGAGGAGGCCAGCCCACGGATACTGCGCGTACATATGGGCGCCAACCATGCTGAACGATTGATTTGAAAACAGTGGGGAAAACAGAATAAGCGTTACAAACAGTATCAACGCACTCGCGGCCGCATGTTCTTTTGCTTCCCTGCTGGTTTGCTTGAACCAGAGTATCGGATTCGCTCGCGTAAAGCTTTTTTTCGTTCGCTCCCGACGAAAAAATGATCCCGCTTTGTTCAGTTTCATACGTTTCCTAATACTACGTCGACGCTAGGCTTCTGAATGAGAATTGGTAGAGCTAAATGAATTCAAAAGTTGGAGAATTATTCAATCCAGCACTGCTGTTGGCTGCGCTGTGCGTGCTTCTCTTTCTTCAAAGCCAAATTCGCTCATCACTATGTATTGGGGCCTTCCGCGAATCTCGCTGTTTATCCGCCATAGATACTCACCTATGATCCCTAGCATAAGCATCTGGACACCGCCCAGAAACAACATCGTGATCATCAAAGAGGGCCAGCCGAGTTCACCAAGACCGAAGAATATTCTGTCAACGGCCACAATGAGCGCTCCCAGAAAAGCAATGATTGAAATGGCTAAGCCCAAATAAGAGATCAGACGAACCGGCAGGAATGAGAAGGCTGTGATTACGTCCAGGGCCGATTTGACGCGCTTGCCCACAGGCCAGTTGGTGCTGCCAAATTGACGAGCGTGTCGATGATAACCAACCCGCGCCTGACGAAAACCCATCCAATAAATCGTCATGAATGTAATGCTATTTTTGTCGCGGATTTCGCGAAAGGCATCAATAATTTTCCGATCAAACAATCCGCAATCCATGCCATGTTTGGGAAGATCTGACAGCCCAAGGCGACGAACAAGACGGTAAAACATGGTCGCCATCAATGTTTTCCCCCACGGATCATCGCGCTGCTCGCGCACACCCCATACAATCTGATATCCCTCCCGCCAATGTTCTGTAAATGATCGAAAAAGCTCAGGTGGGTCCTGCAGATCCGCTGAAATGCTGATTACGGCGTCGCCGCGCGCGTAATCGAACCCCGCTTTAATGGCTGAATAGCTGCCAAAATTGCGGGACAACTGAAGTACCCTAACGCGTGAGTCTTTTTCCCGAAGTGCCAGGATCCGATCGACAGTGGAATCCGTGCTCCCGTCGTCAACAAAAACTATTTCCCAAACGAAATCCGGTAACGAATCAATGACCTCCCTTGTCGCTTCGTAAAAGGGAAATACATTGTCCTGTTCATTCAGGGTTGGCACGACCACTGAAATGACGGGTTTTCGTGTCATGCTGCTGTCTCCTGCTGCTTGAAAGTCCGTGAAAGTCCATCGCTGAGTGTAGTCATAGGCCACTCGCCAAAAACCCGTTTCATCAATACGTTCTCGCCCATCATGTCGCTTGACTCTTCGCTGCTTTCTTGAAAGAGCGGTGGGATATTCAGCGCGCATCCAATTTCTTCTGCGAGCTCCCGAATACTAACAACGCGATCGCCGGCAATATTGACTACTCCGCAATGATCAGAACCTATAGCGCGCATGAGCGCCGTAACCACGTCATCAATGTAGATCGGCGTGAACCGTGGACGGTCTCCTCTATTAACCCGAACAGTCTGTTGCCGGCGAACACGATCAGCCAGGTTAGGGATGAGACGGTTAGACTGATCGGGGCCGTAAGGATGAAACAACCTCAGAATGCAGGTTTTTAAATACGGCTCATAAGCCTGAGTCAACAACTCCGATGCCTGCTTGGTGAGCGCATAAAACGTGGTCGCGCCAAGCATATCGCTTTCTTTGCATGGGCTGAAACTACGGCCGTAAACATCCCCGCTGGAGGCAAATATGAACCGCTGCGCCCCCGCACGCCGCCCGTACTCCAATAGGTGTTGCGTGCTAACGGTATTTACCGCGAGCATTTCCGAAGCGCTCTCAGGAAACGAGACATTTGCCTGGGCCAAATGAATGATCACATCTATCTGCCCGGGCATTGCCTTCATGTCTAACGGCTGCGTCAAGTCCCACCCGAGCAGATCAACTCTTGAGTCAGTCGCCGGATGGCGTACTGGATTACGCACTACTCCAAAGACTTCATAAGAATCAGGTAAAGCTGATATCAAATGGCGGCCGATAAAACCAGCTGCCCCGCTGATCAATAATCTCATTCTGCTTCAAACCAACTATTCAGTCGCCTCGCAACCATCTGCCGGCGGCTTCCGTGCGGCGTCTGTAACGCCCGGTACTACTGATTTGTGCCCGCACTTCGCGCTTCAACCTGAATGAACACACTGTCGGCGGCGGGATAATCTTTCTGACGAATGGTCACCAGGTCTAATTCCTTCAACCAATTTGATACGGTGGCTAAATCCAGATGCGTGAAATGAAAATAGTCGGAGGCCCCCTCAGGGACTTTAAGTCTGGCGACCGATCCTAAGTAAGAGAGGGTACGGCTTAACCCAATCTGCCCCACCCAGCTATGGCGCGTGAGGCTCTTCAATCCCTTCTTTGCTAACACAAAATACTTGTTCGGAAAGGACGTGTTGGACGATGTCTCGCCGGAGCCCAGACCATCAATCCACAGACTGATCGGACCATTGGGTTTTAAACATCGGACTGCCTCGGCCAGGCTGCGGCGTGGCGCCATTATGTGATCCAGTGAGCTGGCATAGAGAATGTGGTCAAAAGTGTTATCTCTAAAGGGCAGGTATTCTCCGATCCCTTGAACGAAGCTGAATCCTCGCGGTTGTTGTCCAAGCAGAGGGTCAATCCCGACAACCGTACTGCCCTCAGACAAATATGACGGGTATGCCTGCGGCCCGCAGCCGATATCAAGGGTTAACCCTGACGGTTGGGCGAATTCTTTAAAGGCCTGCACGTCTTCGCGAACGCCAATTGAAAGATTAAATTCCGGTGCCTCCGTGTAAGACAACAACCCATTTTCCTGGAGCTTTTCCCACGTATCCCACTTAGCTTTCACCTCGTCATCGGGCGGCGGAAGCGGAGTCATGTTATAGACGCCGGCTTTACAGGTATAAGACCTCCCGCACTGTGCACACTCGATTTGTTCCTCACCGGCAAGGTCAGTTGCACCTTTGAGCGGTAAGTTACCGTGACACACAGCGCACACCAATAGATCACTTAGAGGAATCATTCCTGTACTCCGTCCTCCCCTGTGCGGAGAGCTTCCAAATCTTTAAGCTGAGCTTTTTAGCATGGGCCTTTTTACAAATAATGCATAAATCAACACGGCACCGAGCAAGACACCAGCTGCCTGAATACTATACATTTCAGCCGACATATGGGGCCCGAAGTTCATATAGAAAAGCTGATCCATGTATTTCCTTGGATCGCCATCAAGCGGGGCGCCGCTCATTAAAAGCCATATTTTTGACAAAACAACAGATAGCACAATAAAAAGAAGGTAGTGGTAGTGCCGCCACGACATACCGTCCGCCACCTTGGCTGTGAAAATGACAATCAAGGGAAAGAAATTGAAGACGTGGCGTGACTCACCGTCTACACTTACTAAAAAGCCGAGTGTCGCGCAAGCGACCAGTCCTATTCCGTATTGAGCCATCACCCGGCAAACCTGTTTCCACCAGAATAGCGCGAGGATGAGAATCGGCCCAAAGAACAACACATGACAGAGGTAAGATATGCCCGGCTTCGCGAGGCTCGACACGAATACCGAATACAGGGTCGACTCCGTTGTTAGACCGGGTTCTCCATTCGAAAGATCGAACAGTAGCTTCTTGATTCCAACCACAAGCAGCAACGCCACGAAAAACTGAACTCTGAAGAATCGCTTGAAAATG
>Ga0190272_10001865_pt1 | contig 10112 bp, 7 predicted proteins | sample Popmic504T_FD_133746 | JGI IMG/M metagenome (GOLD analysis project Ga0190272, IMG submission 133746) | Populus adjacent soil microbial communities from riparian zone of Shoshone River, Wyoming, USA - 504 T | ecosystem: Environmental > Terrestrial > Soil > Riparian zone | place: USA: Wyoming... | reverse complement strand
GCGAACGGGATCGAGAAGCCGACGTAGCCGGTGTAGAGCATCGGCGGGTGGATCATCATCGCCGGGTGGCGCAGCAGCGGGTTCAGCCCGGCGCCCTCGACCGGCGCCACCGCGAGCGTCGTGAAGGGGTTCTCCCAGGCGACCATCAGCAGCAGGAAGAAGGCGGCGATCCCGGCGAGCACGGCGGTCGCGTAGGGCGCGATGTCGCGCAGCGAGCGGCGCGTCGCGAACAGCACCGCGCTCGAGAAGAGCGACATCAGCAGCGCCCAGAGCAGCAGCGACCCGTCCTGGGTCGCCCACATCGCCGTGAACTTGTAGAACGTCGGCGTGTCGGTCGAGGAGCCCTCGGCGACGAGCTGGAACGAGAAGTCCGAGCGCAGGAACGCCGACTGGAGGACGATCGTCGCGGTGACCATCAGGCCGGCGACGCAGTAGATCGCGCGCCGGCCGGAGACGACCGCGGCGCGGCTGCCGCTGCGCGCGCCGTAGAGCGAGGCGCCGGCCGCGTAGAGCGCCGTCAGCAGGCCGACGAGCAGACAGGCGGAACCGAGTCCCGCCACGTCAGGTGCTCTGCTCGTCCTTGGTGAACTTCGATGGGCACTTGGTGATCAGCGAGTCGCGCTCGGCGACGAAGGTGCCCTGCTTCAGCTCCCCGGAGACGATCACCTCACGCCCCTCGCGGAACGGGTCCGGCACGACGCCCGAGTAGGTGACCGGCAGCGACTCGCGGCCGTCGCGGTCGCGGATCCGGAACGTGAGCTGCTCGCCGTCCTTGTCGACCGAGTCGTCGACGACCTTGCCGGTCAGCTCGTAGGAGCGCCCGGGCTCGGCGCCCGCGATCAACTCAGAGGGCTCCTTCGCCTGCGTCGAGGCGCTGAAGCTCGTGTAGACGAGCGCGCCGGCCAACAGGACGGCGGCGGTCAGCGCCACGAACAGACGCAGCTTCCGCTTTCGCCGGGGGTCCATCGCCAATGATTATGCCTAGCATGCGCCGCCGATGACCCGCCCCGGGCGAATGCCACAACCAATCGCGTCCCGGGGGGTTATCGCTGCTGTGCCAGGTCTTCTCAGCACGACCGCCGCGGTCGCGGCGGCGGTCTCCGCGCTCGCGATCGCGCCGGCCGTCAGGGGCGCGGCGCCTGCGCCGGCGGCAGCCGCCCAAAGCGCTCCGGGGGCCGCACCGAAGGGTCCGCCGAAGCCGGTCCAGCTCCGCGCGGGCTGGGAGGTGCGCGACCTGATCGTGCCGCCGACCCCGGTTCAGCCCGGGCCGCCTCCGGAGACGTCGCCGAGTGCGGCGCGCGCTGCTGGCCGCCTGCCGGGCCGCGCCGCGCAGACGGGAGGCCCCTGGCGCCCGGCCAACGTCCCGTCGGCCTTCGAAGGGATCGCGCGCGCCCCGCGGTTCGGCGGCACGCTGAAGCTCTACCGGCTGCGCTTCACCGCTCCGAACGTCACGGACTACAGCTGGGCGTTCGAGTTCGAGCAGGTGCGGCGGCGGGCGACGGTGTCGCTCAACGGCAGGCGGATCGGGATCAGCATCGATCCCTACACGCCGTTCCAGGTCCCGGCCCGTGGCCTGCGACCCGGCAAGGTCAACACGCTCGAGGTGCTCGTCGACAGCCGCAAGGACCCGCGGCTGCCGGAGGGCTGGTGGAACTGGGGCGGGATCGTGCGGCCGGTGTCGATGGTGCCGATCGGCGCCGTGCACGTCGGCGACTTGGCACTGATGCCGTCGGTCCACTGCACCGGACCGGCGGCGGGGTGCAGCGCCGCGCTGGTGATCGACGGCGTGCTCGGCAAGCTGCCGCGCCAGCAGTGGCGGACCGTCAAGGGCAGGAAGGCGCGCGTCGCGGCGTCAGACTTCCGCCCGGTGCTGAAGATCCGGCTGAAGGCGCCGAACGGCAAGGTCACCGACCACCATGCGGTGCTGCGCGGCTCGCCCTACGGCCGCCGGCGCCAGAAGATCCAGATCGCGATGCCGAGGCCGCGGCTCTGGTCCCCGGACCGGCCGCAGCTCTACGACGCGCGGGCGACCCTGCACTGGGGCGACGCGGTCTACCAGGTGGAGAAGCGCAGGCTCGGCTTCCGCTCGGTCCAGGTCCGCGACGGGATGCTGCTGCTCAACAACCGGCCGATCAACCTGCGCGGCGCCTCGATCCACGAAGACGCTCCCGGACGCGGTCCAGCGCTGACCGGCTACGACATGGACACCGCCGTGCGCGAGCTGAAGGAGCTCGGCGCGAACATGACGCGCTCGCACTACGTGCTCAGCGAGGGCCTGCTGCGGCGATTCGACGAGGCCGGGATCCTCGTCTACAACCAGGCGCCGGTCTGGCAGCGCGACCACGGCGCGAACCTGCTGCGCACGCCGCTCGACCGCTCGCGCGCGGTCGCCCAGGTCAAGCGAACGGTGATGGCCGCGCGCGGCCACGCGTCGGTGATCGTGCACTCGGTCGGCAACGAGCTGACCTTCACGCCGGACAGGCGGCCGGCCTCGCGGCGCTTCATGCTCGACGCCGCCGAGGTCGCCCGCGACCTCGATCCGATCCTCCCGATCGCGATCGACATCAAGACGCGGCCGACGCTGCCGCGCCAACGCACCTACGACGCCTTCGACCTGATCGGGATCAACCAGTACTTCGGCTGGTACCCGTGGGTCGAGGACTTCGCCCAGCTCGAGCCGTTCCTGAACGCCATGCGCGCCAACTACCCGGAGCAGGCGCTGGTGATGACCGAGTTCGGCGCCGAGGGCAGGCCGGACATGGCGTTTGCCCCCGCCGACGTCAAGGGCAGCTACGCCTTCCAGGCCAACCACGTCGCGCGCACGATCGACCTGATCGACCGGCTGCCGTTCATGTCGGGAGCCGTCCACTGGACGCTGCGCGAGTTCGAGATCTTCCCCGACTGGCGCGGCGGCGCGGTCGGCGGCGAAGGGCCGAACGACGACATCCGCCACCACAAGGGCGTCCTGACCTACGACGGCACGCGCAAGCCCGCCTGGCAGGTGCTGCGCGACCGCTATGCGCGGACGCCGCTCTACCGCTGACGGCACGCTGGCAGGGCCCGCGGGAACCGCAACTTTCCCCCTGGCGCCGTGTGTACCCTTCGACACCGTTTGAACCTCGCCCCACCCACCTTCCCGGGGCTCCACGACCGAAGGGACGCATGAGGAACTCGAAGACCCTCCGCACGCTGGTCTACGCGCTGCTCGCCCTCGTGGCCGTGCTCGCCGCGCCAACCGCCGCCAACGCGGGCTCGAATCAGCTCTCGCTGATGCAGGACGACGCCGAGCTGTTCGGGGAGCGCCAGGGCGAGGATCCCGCCGCCGCGATGAAGGAGATGAAGGAGCTCGGCGTCGACGTGCTGCGAACCAACGTGCTCTTCTACCGGGTCTACCGCGACTTCACCGACCGCAGCCGGCCGTCCAGCTTCGACCCGGCGAACCCCGAGTCGCCTCAGTACCAGTGGGGAGCCACCGACCGAGTCGTCAGCCTGGCAAGGGCGAACGGCATCAAGGTGCTGTTCACGATCAGCGGCCCGGGGCCGTTCTGGTCGAGTGAGCAGCCCGGCAAGTGTCGCGGCCGCGGCATCTGCTCGTTCCGCCCCGACGCGAAGGTCTTCGGCCAGTTCGTCGAGGCGGTCGCCAAGCGCTACCGCGGCCAGGTCGACTGGTACTCGCTCTACAACGAGCCGAACATCGGCCGTACCTCGGGCGGGCCCGGCTGGCTGATGCCGCAGACCACGCGCACGAAGGCGGGCACCGTCCAGACGGCGGGCGTGATGTACCGCAAGCTCTGGCAGGCCGGCTACAAGGCGATCGCCAAGCAGGACCCGGCGCGCCGCGGTCGCGTGCTGTTCGGCGAGATGGCCGCTATCAACGCGCCGCTGCCGAAGTTCTACGCCGCGCTCTGCCTCGACGAGAACGGCAAGCCGTTCAAGGGCCAGCTGCGCAAGCTCAACGACTGCGGCCGCGTCTCGAGGTTGAACATCGGCGGCTGGGCGATCCACCCGTACAACCAGGGTGGCTTCGGGCCTCCGAACCGCACGACGAGGAGCAGGACCGCGCTGCCGCAGCAGTACCTCCCGCGCCTGCACCGCCTGATGAAGAAGGCCGCCGCTCGCGGTCGCGTGCCCGGCGGCAAGGGGATCTACATCACCGAGTTCGGCTACCAGACCAACCCGCCCGACCGGATCTCGACGATCACGCCGAAGCGTCACGCCCAGTACATCAACGAGTCCGACCGCCTGTTCTACGGCGACTCGCGCGTCAAGACCGTCGGGCAGTACCAGCTCGTCGACGTCGACGACGTGACTCAGTACAACAGCGGCCTGCGCTTCGCCGGGGGGTCCAAGCGGAAGAAGGCGTCCTACGACGCGTACCGGCTGCCGATCGTGGTGACGAGGAAGTCGGCGAGCCTGGTCGAGGTCTACGGCCAGGTGCGGCCAGCGCGCCAGGCGCGGCTCGCCAACGCCTTCTCGGCGCCGGAGCTGCAGTTCGCCCCGCCCGGCCGTGGGTTCGCCACGATCAAGCGGCCCGGCCTGAACTCGGTCGGGATCTTCCGCACCAACATCCGGCGCGGCGGCGCGGCCGCGGGTCGCTGGCGGATCAAGTGGCAGAACGGCCTGATCGGCGGCGTCTCGTACAGCCGTGTCGCCAAGGCCGGCAAGGCGCTGCGCTACTACCAGGACTAGTCGGCGGCGGCGGGGGCTACGCTCCCCCGCCGTGGAAGTCGAGACGACCGCACGCCGGCGCCTGCTGCTGCTCGGGATCCTGGCGCTGGCGGTCGTCGTCCGCCTGGCCGGGATCGGCGACCGGCTGAGCGACGCCGAGGGCTACTCGTGGCTGGTGGCCTCGGCGCCGGACGCGGCCGCCTTCTTCGACCGCCTGGCCGCCTACGAGAACACGCCGCCGCTGTTCTACGCGCTGCTGGCGCCGCTGCCGCTCGGCGACGAGGCGTGGCTGAGGCTGCCGGCGCTGCTGCCGGCGCTCGCCTGCGTTCCGGTCGCGTACTGCCTGGCGCGGCCGCTGCTCGGCACGCGCGTCGCGCTGCTGACCGCGCTGGCCGTCGCCGTCGCGCCGTTCCACGTCTCCTACTCGAACTACTCGCGCGGCTTCATGCTGGCGGCGCTCGGGCTGCTGCTGGCGGCGTGGGCCGTGGCGCGGCTCGCCGAAGGCCGGCGGGGGCGCTGGTGGTGGCTCTACCTGGCCGGCGGCACGCTGGCGCTCCAATCCGAGTACGACGCGCTGCTGTTCCTGGCGCCGCTGCTCGCGCTGCCGGCGCTCTGGCGGCGGCGCGGCTGGAAGGAGGTGGTCCTGCTCGGCGCGCTGCCCCTCGCGACGCTGCTGCCGCTGACCGGGGAGATGCTGCGCGGGCTCGACCAGCTGGACGTGACGAAGCTGACGCCGCCCTCGCCGGACCTGTCCCCCGCGAGCCTGCGCGACAGTCTGGTGTCGCTCTTCACCGGCACGCACGGGCTGATCGATTCGTCGGCGGGGCGGGCGCTGCAGCTCGCGGTCCTGCTCGGCGCGCTGGCGCTGGCGGCGACCTGGCTGTGGCGGCGGTTCGGTCGCCTGGCGCGCCTGAGCGACGGGCAGCGCGACATCGCCTTCTGGCTGCTCGTCGTGGCGCCGGCCGCCGCCGTCGTCCTGCACGCGGCGGCCTCGATCCCGGGCCCGGAGATATTCGACTCGCGCTACCTCGTCGGCCTGATCCCGTTCGCGTGCGCGCTGCTCGCCTGCGCGATCGACGCGCTGCCGTGGCGTGGCGCGATGCGGGCCGCCGCCGCGTGCCTGCTGATCGTGGCCGCCGCGGTCTTCGTCGAGCGCCACGACCGCGAGATCCACCCCGACCTGGGACCGGCCGCCGCGCTCGTCGACTCCTCCGGTGCGCGCACCGTCCTCACCAACAGCCCGGTCGTCGCCTACTACCTGCGCGATGCCGGCGCGGACGTGCGGCTCGACCGCCCGTTCGGCCTCGGCAACGACGAGGTCGCCTGTGCCGAGCGCTGCCCGCGGCCGCTCGCCGTTGTCGAGGACTCGCGACTGCCCGGCGGCGTCCGCGGCGGGCCCGGCGCGGTCTCGCCGTTCGGGCCGGTCGTGGTGCGGGTCGTGCCGTAGCCGGACGGCCGGTTTTCCGCGTAGGCTGCGCGCGTGAACTGGCGGCTGCTGCTTCTGCTGGCGGGGGCGCTGGTGCTCCGCCTCGCGATCGCGCCGCTGCCGAGCTACTGGGTCGACGAGGCCTTCACGATCCACCTGCTGGGGCACGACTTCGGCGGGATGCTGGAGCGGGTGGCCGAGACCGAGTCGACGCCGCCGCTGTACTACGCGCTGGCGTGGCTGTGGAGCCAGGTCGCGGGGATCGGCGAGCTCGGCCTGCGGTCGCTGTCGGCGCTGGCCGGCGCCGCGACCGTGGGCCTCGCGTGGGCGCTCGGGCGCTGGGTCGCCGGCCCGCGTGCGGCGCTCGCCGCCGGCGCCCTCGTGGCGGTCAACCCGTTCCTACTCTGGTTCTCGTCCGAGGCGCGCGCCTACGCGCTCGCCAGCGCGCTGACGACGGCCGCGCTGCTGCTGCTCGTCCGGCTGCTCGCGCCCGACGCCGGCGGTGAAGAGCGTCGCGAGAAGCCCGAAGCCGACGGCCGCCGCCTCGCGGCCTGGGCGGCGCTCGCGGCCGGCGCGCTGCTGACGCACTACGCGACGGCTTTCGTGGTCGGCGCCCAGGCGGTCATCCTGCTGCGCCGTCGCGGCACGCGCGCCGCCTGGGCGGCGGTCGCGGCCGTCGCGGCCGTCGGCGCCGCGCTGATCCCGCTGGCGGTCGCCCAGCGCGGCAACAGCTTCGCCCAAGCGCTCGACGAGGTGGGCGACCCGCTGACCGAGCGCATCGCGCAGGTCCCGAAGCAGTTCGCGATCGGCTACGACGCGCCGCTCGAGAGCTTCGCGGGCGGGCTGGCGATCGTCGTGCTGCTGCTCGGGATCGTGCTCGCGCTGCTGGCGGCGCCGGATCTGCGCCAGCGCGCGCTGGTGTCGCTGACGGTCGGAGTCGCGGGCATCCTCGCCCCGATAGCGGCCTCGCTCGCGGGTCTCGACGTCGTCTCCAGCCGTTACCTGCTGCCCGCCCTGCCGCCGCTGCTCGTCGTCGCCGCGGCCGGCCTGACCGCCGGGACGCGCAGCCGGCTCGGGCCGGCGCTCGTGGCGGGGCTCACGGCGGCGTGGCTGGTCGTCGCGGTGGCCGTCGCCCGCGACCCGCTGCTGCAGACCCGCGCCGACTGGCAGGGCGTCGAGCGGGCGCTCGGGCCGGCGCCGGCGAGCGGGCGCGCACTCGTCCTCTCCCCGTCCAACGGAGCGCTCGTGCTCGTCGACGGCTACCGACTGTCCGCTCGGCAAGGACCGCGGCCGGTGACCGAGATCGTCCTCGCCTCGACCGAGGACTACGACCGCGAGGTCCCCCCGTTGCCGACGATCCAGCCAGGCTTCGCCGCCGAGGGATTCAAGCTGGCCGAACAGCGGACCGAGCGCGGCTACGTCCTCCAGCGCTGGCGCGCCCGTTCGCCGATCCCGGTCGATCAGGCGTCGCTCGAAGCGGCGTCGCTCGACCCCTGGATGTCGACGATCGTCGTCTGGCAGCCATGAGCCGCCATGCCGGATCGGGGCGGGCGCGCAGCCCTACTCGCGGTACGCGATCGGCTGCCCGGCGGCGGCGACGCGGCTGAGCAGCGCCTTGCCGTCGGGGCCGGTCCAGCTCGCGCGATAGCGCAGGCTCGCCGCGCCACGGCGGCTGACGACGAAGCGGTAGTAGCCGGTCGTGTTGGTCAGCGGCCGGCCGACGACGGCGCCGGCGGCCGTGCCGCGGGCGATCTCGACGATCGGCCGGGCGCGTCCGGACGCCGGTCGCACCTGGCCCCAGACCTCGACGCGGTCACGGCCGAGCCGCGTCACGACGAGCGGCATCCGGTAGGCGGCGAGCGAGGGCTTGGCCTCACCGTCGGCGAAGCGCAGGCCGGTGTTGAACTCGCCCGGATTGCCGACGTCGAACAGCTCGTACTGCGCGACCGAGCGCACGCGGCGGTCGCCGAAGAAGAGGCGGTCGGCCTCGTTGATCGCAGCCGCCTGGCGGCTGAGCGAGAGCGCGTCGCCGAACGGGTTCGGCGGGCTCGACTGAAAGCCGAACTCGGTCACGTAGATGCCGCGCCCGCCGGGGATGCGGCCGCGGCGGGCGGCGCGGTCGAGCAGCTTGTGGGCGCGCGAGACATACGCCATCGCGAGCGAGTCCTTGGTGTGGCTGCGGGTGAAGACCGATCCGATCGCGTAGTTGTTGTACGGGTGCAGCGCGAGTCCGGCGATCGGCAGCTTCTGAACCCTGCCGCAGCCCTGGAGGGCGCGCATCCGGCCCTTGAACGGGTTGCCGTCCTCGTCGAGGCAGAGCGCCGCGTAGAGCGTGTCCATCGGCGAGCTGATCGCCGCCGTCTCGCCGAACAGGACCTTGTTACGGCTCGGCGGGTCGTACTTGGCGATTGCCCTCCAGCCAGCCAGCCAGAGCTGGCGGTAACGGGCGGCGCCGAGGTCGATGACCCCATAGCGGCTGCGCTGAAGCTGGGGCCAGATGTAGTGCTCGAGGTTCGGCTCGTTCCAGAACGACCAGAGCGCGACCTGACCGCCGAAGGCGCCATCCGCGCTGGTCGCCTGCGAGCCGTAGCGCCGCACCGCCGCCTTGACGAACTGGGCGAACAGCGCCGGCGACGGCTTCCACATGCAGGACCTGCCGAGCTGCTGATAGCCGCCGATCAGGTGCGGGCAGCGCGACGGCTGCTCCGAGGCCCAGTAGGGGATCGACGGCGACAGGACGATCAGCAGCTTCAGGCCGTTGCGGCGCGCGCGGTCGACGAGCGCGTCGTACATCCCCCAGGCGTAGCCGGGCGAATCGGGGTTGCCTGGGTCGAAGCCGGCCGGGCGGCGGCGCGAGTCCTGGCCAGGCGAGACCGAGTGCCAGGTGAGGAAGACGCGGATCGCGTCAGCGCCGGCGGCCTTCGCCTCCGCCACCGCGGAGTCGATGTCGCGTCCGCTGCCGAAGACGAAGGTCGCGTCGTCCTGGATGATCGACATCTGGGTCGAGGAGGCCGATGCGGCCGCGGGCAGCAGCACGAGCGCGGCGAGCGCCAGCGCGAGCAGCGCCGAAAGCCGCATCCGGCGAGGCCGGGGAGATGTCGGGACAGACGTCGGAGTCACGAAGGAGCGACCATGAAGACTACGAGCCGGGGCCGCTGTCCGCGTCATCGGTCGGGCGGCCGCCGACCAAGTCGAAGAAGCCGTCCTGGGCGGCCACCATCCGCTTGTCGCGCTCGACCGCCCGGCGCCACTTGCGGGTGTCGGGCTTGTAGCGGCGCTTCGCCCAGCGTGAGCTGGGCTTGGCTAGGCGAATCGCGCCGACGATCGCGACCAGCGGAATCGCCGCACCGAGGATCCCCGTCAGCAGCTTGCCCTTGCCGACGGCGATCACGACGAAGACGAGGTTGATCGCGACGACCAGCACGATCGCCCTCACGGACCCCTGCTCACCGCTGTCGAACGGAGCGGTGCCGACGGCCAGCATCCAGCCGATCAGCACCGCGACGATCACGGCGTCGACCGACGAGCGGCCCTCCTCGCTCCAGTAGACGTCCTCGAGGTGCAGCCAGAGCGCGAACTCGTCGAGCGTCAGCCCGCAGCCGACGCCGAACGCGACCGCCAGCATCTCGACCCAGGGGCTGTCGGGCTGAAACGAGAAGGACAGGAAGCCGGTCAGCATGATCGTCAAGATCCCCCACACCAGGTGGTGGATGTGCAGGCCGCTCGACGTCTCGACGTTGCCCGGCCACCAGCTGACCTGCATGCGGATCAGGCGGGCGCTCGTGCGGATGAACAGGAACCCGCCGAGCAGCCCCGCCAGCACCAGGAATCCGGCTCGCTGGCCCGGCTTGCCGAGAAAGTCCTGCGATACCTCGAAGTCGACCTGCGCCAGCCAAGGCTGGATGTCCGCGAGGGTCAACGGTCAGGCGCCTCGGGAAGGTTCTTGATCCCCTCCCGGGTGTGCCACTTGGAGAAGTTGTCCTCCATGGCGTCGATCAGCTCGCGCATGAAGCGCGGC
>Ga0190272_10001863_pt1 | contig 10121 bp, 9 predicted proteins | sample Popmic504T_FD_133746 | JGI IMG/M metagenome (GOLD analysis project Ga0190272, IMG submission 133746) | Populus adjacent soil microbial communities from riparian zone of Shoshone River, Wyoming, USA - 504 T | ecosystem: Environmental > Terrestrial > Soil > Riparian zone | place: USA: Wyoming... | reverse complement strand
GCTGAGGAATTCGTCGATCGGTCCGGCGTCCCAGCCCACGATCACCTGATAGCGCTCCGACGAGCCGTCCGTGTAGTCGACGTCGAGCAGCACCAGATCGAGGTCCTCGCGCAGCGAAACGACGACGCCGGGTTCGACGGAGGCCAACTCCCGACTGCGTCCTGCGTACCACCGCTGCTGTGGTAGCCACTCGTCGAACGGAAGGTTCATGACTGCTCCTCAGACGCTGGGCTGGGGGCCCGCAGCTGGAACCAGTAGAACCCGTGACCGGGAAGGGTCAGCAGGTAGGGCAGCTGGCCGATGGGCGGGAACTCAACGTACCCGGTCATCTCGACGGGGATGTACCCGTTGTAGTGCTGCAGGTTCAGCTCAATGGGCTGTGGGAAGCGCGACAGGTTGTTAATGCACATCACCACGTCGCCGTCCGACTCGCGTACATACGCGAGCACCGACGGGTTCGACCCGCCCAGCTCGCGGAAGGACCCGACCGCGAACGCGTCGTGCCTGCGCCGGACGGCCAGCATGGTGCGGGTCCAGTTCAGCAGCGACGTGTTGCTGTCGCGCTGGGCCTCCACGTTCACCGACTGGTAGCCGTAGATCGGGTCCTGGTTGGGCGGCAAATACAGCCGCCCGGGGTTGGCGGTGGAGAAGCCGGCGTTGCGGTCCGGTGTCCACTGCATCGGCGTGCGCACCCCGTCGCGGTCGCCGAGCCAGATGATGTCGCCCATCCCGATCTCGTCGCCGTAGTACAGCACCGGCGAGCCCGGCAGCGACAACAGCAGCGCGGTGAACAGTTGCATCTGGTTGCGGTCGTTCTCAAGCAGCGGCGCCAGCCGGCGGCGGATGCCGACGTTCGCCTTCATCCGCGGGTCCTTGGCGTACTCGGAGTACATGTAGTCGCGCTCTTCGTCGGTGACCATCTCCAGCGTCAACTCGTCGTGATTGCGCAGGAAGATACCCCACTGAGCCATGTCCGGGATGTCCGGCGTGTTGGCCAGGATCTCGCTGATCGGGAACCGCGACTCGCGGCGGACCGCCATGAAGATGCGCGGCATCAGCGGGAAATGGAACGCCATATGGCATTCGTCGCCACCGGTGTCTGCGTCACCGAAGTAATCGACGACATCCGCGGGCCACTGGTTGGCCTCGGCCAGCAGGATGCGGCCGGGGAACTCGTCGTCGATCACCTTGCGGCAGTGCTTGAGAAACGCGTGGGTCTCGGGGAGGTTCTCGCAGTTGGTGCCCTCCCGCTCGAACAGGTACGGCACCGCGTCCAGCCGAAAGCCATCGATGCCGAGGTCCAGCCAGAACCGCAGCGCGTCGATCATCGCTTCCTGGACGGCAGGGTTGTCGTAGTTCAGGTCGGGTTGGTGGGAGAAGAACCGGTGCCAGTAGAACTGCTTGCGCACCGGGTCGAACGTCCAGTTGGACTCCTCGGTGTCGACGAAGATGATGCGAGCGTCGGAGTACTTGTCACTGGTGTCGCTCCACACGTAGAAGTCGCCGTACGGACCGTCCGGATTGCGCCGGGACTCCTGGAACCACTCGTGGGAGTCGGACGTGTGGTTCATGACGAGGTCGGTGATCACCCGGATACCACGCCGGTGCGCGGCGTCGAGCAGCGTGACGAAGTCGTCGACGGTGCCGAACTCGGGCAGCACCTTGTAGAAGTCGCGGATGTCGTAGCCGCCGTCGCGCAGGGGCGAATCATAGAACGGCGGAAGCCAAAGACAGTCGACGCCAAGCCACTTGAGGTAGTCCAGCTGCTCGGTCAGTCCGCGCAGGTCACCTGCGCCATCGGAGTTGGAGTCGTAGAACGCGCGGACAAGCACCTCGTAGAAGACCGCGTGCTTGAACCACGTGCGGTCCTCCGGCAGCGTGCGCGCGTGCCCGAAGTCGTCGGCGGTGGGGTGTTCGACCACGCCGTGTTCGACGTGGCTGCCTTCCGCCGGGTCGTATTCGGCGTCATCTCCGGTTTGATCCATACGGCCTTCAACCTACCCACGTCGGCGGAAATTGAATCGGCTCATTCGAGTTGCGAACTAGCGGTTGAATCCATCGTCGGGACGGGTTACCGTTTCCGCGTCCAAGGTCAGTGTCGCCGGTGGACCCTCGCGCCGTCGCTGGCAATGTTTTCGACTATTGAAGAATCGAGTGGCTGTGGCAGATTCGGCCCCGAATGATGGTGAAGCTCCAGTTATCGTCGGCCTGTCCGATGCGGCGATGCACATGTATGCGGCCGCCATCGACGCCCTCCCCGACCCCCACGACCCCGAGTTCGCCGACCGCGCAGGCGTGATCCTGGCGGGCATGCGCAAACTGCAGGGGTCGCTGTCCGACGCCGCGGGCCGCAGCAGGGTCACGCCGTCGGTGATCGTCGCGCTCAGCGGTGTGCGGCATCGCTACGACGAACTGATGGAGTCGGCGTCCAACGGCCCCGGTGCCACGCTGGGGCAGCGGCTCTACATCGCCAGGGGGCGCGCCAAGCTCTCGACGAAGGAAGCTGCCAACGGCGTCGGCCTTCGCAAGGATCTCATCGAGGCGGTCGAGGCAGAAGAGCCCGTGACCGAGGATGAGGCCAGCAAGATCAAGGACCTCATCGCCGCGCTCGGCGGCTAACGCTCCGGGCTCGGGGCGGTCCTACTGCAAGAAGCGCTCCGCGCCGGAGGTGCGGATGAAGCGGATGCTGTTGGCCTGCCGGTAGCCGATGACGCCTCCGCCGAAGGTGAGGAACATCAGCCCGGCCACACCCGGCAGCGCAACGGCAGCAAGCTGAGCGGTAGTCGGGTTGCTCAGGTATCGCGAGTAGCCCACCCGGGTGGCGTTGCCGCTCATCGGTGTCAGGGTCGTCTTCGCGGCATCCGTCCTCGGTGACACCGACCCCTTGATCAGGGGGGCGCGTGCGCCCGCAGCCGCGCCTGGGGTCGATGCCACGGGCGGAGCGGCGGCCGCGGCGCCAATCGGCGCGGCCGCCGGGGAGATGCCAGGGATCGGGATCGCGGGCGCCACCACCATCGGGAGCTGGTATACCGGCGGCGTTCCAGTCTCGGCGGCCATCGGGTCATAGCCACCGCCGTTGCCCGTGATGTCGAGTACCGGTGCTTCCTGTTGAGTACGGAACGACGGCTGCGGCGTCGGCTCGGGCGGCGGCTCGGACAGCGTGCTCAGGAAGCCGTCGATGCTCGGCACCGGCACGTCGATGCTGCCGAAATACATCTCGGGGTTAAACAAGCCTCCCGCCGTGACCTCTTCCGGGGTCGGCAGCCGGAGTATCGGGATGGAGAGCGAGTGCTTGAACTTGGGCCAGCCCCATCCGGCCGCGGGCTTCTTTTCTTCTTCGTCCGCGGGGGGCTTCTCGTCGATTTCTTCGCGGCCACTGCCGACGGTGCTTGGCGGGGGTTCCTTCTCCTGCGTGGATTCGCCGCCGCCATCAGAACCGGCAGCCGCACCGCCGACCGTGCCGCCGTCGGGATCGCCGGGGGCAGATGCGCCGTCGGCACTTGGCGAATCGTCGGGATCCGCGAACGCTATCCCGGCGCCGGCGCCGCTGAGCAGCACCGCGGTCGCAAGCGCGCCGGCACACGCCATAGAGCGCAATGCCGACACCGCCACAATCGTCATACTTCCCGTTTCAAAGGTTGCTCGCCGAAGACAGTTTCGCAGGCAATTCTCGCATATTCACCGCGAATAGTTATTAAGAATTTTTGCTGGAATTCCGAGGTAATCAACGACAACGTCAGTTTGCATGGGCGCCCTGGCAACCTTTGTGCATTTCGGTAGGGTGCCGACGTGGCCTCCCGCGATCACGGCGACCCGGGCGATGCCCCGTCGACCGCACCCCCGTTAACCAATTTGGCGAATTCTGTTCAATCGTCGGCCGCAGAACAAGCACGCACGATTACCGCATCAACGAAAGTCGGCACACTTGCGACATTGACCGCCGACGGCTCACCGTGGGCCTCGTTCGTCACCTATGGGCTGCTCAACGGCGCGCCCGTCCTGTGCGTCTCCAACATGGCCGAGCACGGCCGCAACCTCGCCGCCGACAACCGGGCGAGCATCGGGATCGTCGCGCCCAACTCGAATCCCGACCCGCTCGCCAGCGGGCGTGTCACGCTCGCGGGCGTCGTCGAACACCCAGAAGGCGACGAACGAACGGCCGCCCGCGATGCGCACCTGGCCGCCGTCGCCGCGGCGAAGTACTACATCGACTACAGCGACTTCTCGTTGTGGGTGCTGCGGGTGGCGCGGGTGCGCTGGGTCGGCGGCTACGGCCGGATGGACTCTGCGACAGGTGAGGCGTATGCGGCCGCCGAACCCGATCCGGTGCAGCCGAACGCGGCAGGGGCCATCGATCACCTGAACGCCGACCACGCCGACTCGCTCGTCGAGATGGCCAAGGCGCTTGGCGGCTACCCGGACGCCACCGCGGCCACCTGCACCGGCGCCGACCGCTACGGCCTGGATCTGCGGGTCATCACCGACCGGGGCATGGCGTACACCCGGGTCGGCTACGCCGCGCCGATCGACTCCATCGACGAATTGCGTTCGGCCACGGTGCAGCTGGTGCGCCTGGCCCGCCAAGGCTGAAATACCATTCGGAGTTATGTCTGCTGCGGCTTCATCCTCACCCCGTCCTGACACCTGGGAAGCCGCCTTCGACCTCATCCGCACCCGCGGGCACGAGCACCGCGCCGAGCCGTTCAAGTTGGCCAGCGGCCAGCTCAGCCACGACTACATCGACGGCAAGTTCGCCGTCGACACCGGCGAGCGCCTCGCGATCGTCAGCCACGCCATCGCGGATCTGGCCTCGCTCCATGGCATCGAGTTCGATGCGATCGGCGGCCTCACCATGGGCGCGGACCCGCTGGCGCACGGCGTCGCGATGGTCACCGGCAAGGCGTGGTTCTCGGTCCGCAAGGAACAGAAGCAGCGCGGCCACGAGGGGTGGATCGAAGGCACCCGGCTCGAACCAGGAACGCGGGTGCTGCTCGTCGACGACGTGATCAGCACGGGCGGGTCCACCGAGAAGGCGTTCGACCGCGTGACCGCGCTTGGCGCCGTTGTCACCGGCGTCATCCCGATGGTCGACCGCGGCGACGTCGCCACCAAGCGCTTCGCGCAGCGCAATGTGCCGTTCGTCGCGCTGGTCACCTACCGCGATCTCGGCATCGAACCGGTCAAGGACGTCTAACCCCTTTCTGCCGAACGTGTATTACCCGCACGCTTTTGGCGATTTCGCGTGCTGGTAATCCACATTCGGCGGCTAGATGCGGGCGTCGAGGCGGACTTCGTCCCATCGCGGCCAGCCCGCGGCCCGCATCGCGTCGCGTACTCGCGCGAGGAAGACTTCCGGCCGGTAGCGCAGAATGTCGCGGCTGACGCGAATGATCACCCAGCCTTCGGCTGCCAAATCGGCGAGTCGATCGATGTCGTGAGCCTGGATTTTCGGGTTGGTCCAATGTTGCGGTCCGTCGTATTCGATGCCGACTTTCCATTGCGTGAAGCCCATGTCGATACGGCCGACGAAGTCGCCGTATTCGTTGCAGACCACGATCTGCGTCTGCGGCCTGGGAAACCCGGCGGCGATCAACAGAAGTCGCGTGCGGGTCTCCTGCGGGGACTCCGCGCCACCGTCCATCAGATCGACGACCTGTCGCAACTGCACGATGCCGCGCGCTCCGCGGTGGCGTTCGGCGACGCGTTCGACATCGACGGCCTTGAGGCCAGTTGCGTTCGCGAGCGCGTCGACCCGAATGATGGCGGTAATCAAGGTGTCTCGCCGGCCCATATCGAATGCGGTGCGCGCGGCCGTCGTCACCGGCATTCCGTCGACCACCGCCAGCTCCTCATCGCAGAGTCGATCGCGGTGAATGACGATGCCCTCGGGCGGGCGCACCTCGGTACGAATCAATTCCGCGGGCAGTTCGGGGTAGATCCACGACGACCCGTGCATTGCGGCGGCCGACAATCCGGCGAGAGTGGCGTTGCGTCCAGCCCACAGCCACGCGGCCACCGCGCGCCTTACCGGTGTGAGTTCCACACCGTGAGGCAGGTAGACATTGCGATAGATCATGTCGTGCTGGCTTGCCAGCGCACGACGACTGACCGCGCCTGCGGCCAGCGCTTCGGTTCCGATGAACGGCAGTTGCTTATCCATGCGCCGACCTTCGGCGGGCGTACAGACGCCATCCGGGTGAGCGGTCCGTCGCACCCCCGGCCCTGTGGATGAAGGCACGCTTGTGGATGGCGAACGTGGATTACCCACACGCTTTTGGCGATTTCGCGTGCTGGTAATCCACGTTCGGCGGGTCGTCGGCGCGGTTATCGGCGGGTTGGCGTAAGGATTGGCCCTACCAGTGTCAAGACCCCGTCAAGACGCGTGAACTTGACCCTTGGCGGGCGCACCGTGGCGTTATGACATTGCTGGACTTTCTGCCGTCGTTGCACCGGGCGGCCGCGCAACGAATCGACCCGGCCATCTGGCCGTCGACGGCGACCGTCGACGACTTGGGCCGGCTGTGTGTCTCGGACGTGGCCCTGACCGAGATCGCCGACGAATTCCGAACCCCCACCTACGTTCTCGACGAGACCGACCTTCGGCGCAGGCTCAAGCGCTACCGCACGACGCTGCGCAATACCGAGATCGTCTACGCCGCTAAATCACTGCTGACGACCGACGTCGCACGCTGGGTCGCCGACGAGGGAGCCGGGCTCGACGTCAGCTCGGGCGGCGAGCTGGCGATCGCGCTTGCGGCAGGCTTCGACCCGGCGCGGATCGTCATGCACGGCAACGCCAAGACCGTCGACGAGCTGCGCGACGCGGCCGCTGTCGGTGTCGGTCGCATCGTCGTCGACTCCTCGATGGAGATCGCCTTCCTGGCCTGCGAGGTGAGCAAACCGCAGAAGGTACTGATCCGGGTCACCCCCGACATCGACATCGGCGGCCATGCCGCGGTGACGACGGGGGTCAACGATCAGAAGTTCGGCTTCGCGCTGGCCGACAATCGCGCGGCCGACGTTGCGAAACGCATTCTGCACCAGCCCCTTCTGAATCTTGTTGGGCTGCATTGCCATATCGGTTCACAGATCACCGATCCGATGCTGTACGGCGAAGCCATCCACCGGATGATCGCCGCCATGGCCGACATCAGGGCCAAGCACGGCGTGATCCTGCACGAGCTCAACATCGGTGGCGGGCACGGAGTGCCCTACGTCAGCGGCGATCCTGAGCTGGATCTTGCCGCGCTGGCCGACGTCATCGACGACGCGCTGGATTGGGCCTGCGCGGCCGAACGGTTCCCGCGTCCACGTCTCGTTGTCGAACCGGGGCGCGCGATCAGTGCCCGCGCCGGGGTGACGCTGTACCGGGTCGTTTCGGTGAAGTCGCAGCCGGGCGGGCGCACGTTCGTCTCCGTCGACGGTGGCATGTCGGACAACCCGCGCGTCGCGCTGTACGGCGCGAAATACACTGTGGCGCTGGCTAACCGACACGCGCTCGGCCCGACGAAGGTGGTGACGATCGCGGGCAGGCATTGCGAATCGGGCGACGAGATCGTCCGCGACGTCGAGCTCCCCGCCGACATCCATCCGGGCGACCTGCTTGCGGTGGCATGCACCGGCGCGTATCAGCACAGCATGGCGTCGAACTACAACATGGTGGGCCGTCCGCCCATCGTCGCGGTCCGGCACGGGCAGTCGACCGAGATCGTGCGCCGCGAGACGACCGCGGACCTGCTTGCCCGCGACCGCGGATGGTCAGGCGGTGCTGCGCTCCACGACTAGCACGCCGCTCGGTTCGACGCCAACGGTCACCGCGGCGCCAGGCGCGAACGCCCGTGCCGCCGAGCTGCCCATCTGGGCACTGATCACCACACCGTCCTGCAGTGTGACGTACACCCTGGAGATCGGCCCGAGGAACGCCACCGAGCTGATGGTCGAGACGCCAGCCGGGTCGGCGGCGACGGTGACGCATTCTGGCCGCACCATCGCCAGGCCGTCGCCGTCGGTGATCGATCCGTCGAGCGCGGGCACCGAGACACCGAGAACATGCGCGCGTCCGCCCGAAACCTGTGCGGACACTTTGTTGTTCAGGCCGACGAACTCCGCGACGAACGGCGTCGCGGGGTTGGCGTACAGGTCGGCGGGCGCCGCGAGCTGTTCGAGCTTGCCCTGGCTCATCACCCCGACCCGGTCGGCGACGGCAAGCGCTTCCTCCTGGTCGTGGGTGACGAACAGTGTCGTGGTGCCGATCTCGAGCTGCACCCGGCGGATCTCGTCGCGAAGTTGCGCGCGCACCTTGGCATCCAACGCCGAAAGGGGTTCGTCGAGAAGCAGCACCCGCGGCTGAATGGCCAGCGCCCGTGCCAGCGCGACGCGCTGCTGCTGACCGCCGGACAGCTCGCTGGCGTACTTGTGTTTATGTGCGGACAGCCCAACGAGGTCGAGCATGTCGGCGGCGCGAGAGGTGCGCTCGCCCTTGGCTTTACCACGCATTTTGAGCCCGAACGCGATGTTGTCGAGCACGGTCAGGTGCGGGAAAAGGCTGTACGCCTGGAACACCATGCCCATGTCGCGCTTGTTGGCAGGCACCTTGCTGACGTCCTGCCCACCGACCGACACTGTGCCCGAGGTGGCCTCGTCGAGTCCGGCCAGGATGCGAAGCGCGGTGGTCTTGCCGCAGCCCGAAGGGCCGAGCAGCGCCACCAGCTCACCGGGTTCCATCCGCAGGGTGAGGCCGTCGAGCGCCTTGACGGTGCCGTACACCCGGGTCAGGTCGCTGAGTTCGACGGCGACTCCGGCAGCATTCGAGCTCATTTGGGCGCTCCAGGTTGTGCGGTGGGGGTGGGTGCGGCGACAGCGGGGTCCGCAGCGGTGGCCCGCTTGCGCCCACGCGTCACCATCGAAAGGATCAGCAGCAGAGCGAATCCGAACAGCAGCACGGCCAGCGAGGCGGCCACCGACGTCGGCCCGTCGCTCTTGCCGATCTGAACGATCTGCACCTGCAAGGTCTGGTAGCCGCTCAGCGACGCGATGGTGTACTCGCCGAGGACCACCGCGATCGAGATGAACGAGGCCGACAAGATGCCGGACCAGATGTTGGGCACCACCACCCGCAGGATCGTGGTCGTCCAGCCTGCGCCCAGTGAGCGCGCCGCCTCGGCGAGAGTCTTCAAATCGATCGATGACAGTGCGGCGTCGATCGCGCGGTACGCGAACGGCAGCACTACCACGACGTAGACAAACGTCAGCGTCAGCGCGGACTCGCCGAGGAAGTACGTCACCCACAGGTACACGTTGCGCAACCCGACCACGATGACAAGCGCAGGGATGGTCAGCGGGAGCAGGCACAGAAACTCGACAAGGCCCTTGGCCCACGGCGTCCTCAGCCGCACCCAGATCATCGTCGGCACCAGGACCAGCAGCATCGCCACAACCGTGAGAAGCGCCAGCAGCAAGGAGATCACGATCGCCTGATAGAGCGCCTCGTCGGCGACCAGGTTCGTCCACGCCTGCAGAGTGCGCCCGCCCGCGATCAGGTTGCGGGTGGAGAAATCGGCCATGGCGTACAGCGGGAACAGGAAGAACAGCCCGAACGCCACCCACAGCGCTACCCGAAAGAACTTGCCGCCCACAGTGGTGCGTCTCATCGCAGCCACCTCGCGGTGCGCCGCACCAGCGCGTTGTAGGCCACCATCACCAAGGCGACGACGACGATCATCTCCAGGGCCAACGCGTAGGCGAAGCCCGACTGGCCGAGCACCACCTCACTGGTGAGCGCGGACCTGATCAGCAGCGGGACGATCGGGCTGCCCTGGCTGACCAGCGCCGCGGCGGTTGCGTAGGCGGCAAAAGCGTTGGCGAACAACAACAGTGACGAGCCGAGGAATGCGGGCGTCAGCAACGGCAGACCGACCTCACGCCAGTACTGCCATGTCGACGCGCCGAGGCTGACCGCCGCCTCGCGCCATTGCTCACGCAGGCCCTCGAGCGCGGGCACGAAGACGATCACCATGAGCGGGATCTGGAAGTACGTGTAGACCAGGATCAGCCCGGTCAGGCTGTAAAGCCAACCCGACCCCGCCAGGTTGAAGCCGAACGCCTGCTGGACCCACAGCGTC
>Ga0190272_10001862_pt1 | contig 10131 bp, 8 predicted proteins | sample Popmic504T_FD_133746 | JGI IMG/M metagenome (GOLD analysis project Ga0190272, IMG submission 133746) | Populus adjacent soil microbial communities from riparian zone of Shoshone River, Wyoming, USA - 504 T | ecosystem: Environmental > Terrestrial > Soil > Riparian zone | place: USA: Wyoming... | reverse complement strand
GTTCGGCCTTACAACAGCCTGGCGATGCGGTTATTGTCAGCGGCCCGCAGCAGATTGAGCTCAGATCATACTCGTCCAAATGTGCGGCATCATCATTAGCTGGTCGCGGACAAAGGCTTTTGCCCGGCGACACATATCTTTGGGAAGACATGGCGACGGTTGTCAGCCAACCTCATCATGCGACGCACAAACCAAGGCATTTTGACGCCTCTCACTAAGCCGTACTCGACATATGGAGTCGTCCGGACGTTCACGAACCAGGAGTTGATGAACGCACTCTTCCACCCTGAGCGGTAGTGATAATACGCGGTACCTTCTTCGGGATAGCGGCTGTGGAATACCGGGTCGGGACCTCGGACTGATGAGATGGTCGGCTCTCTGATGGCGACGAACCATCCGCCTGGCTTTAGGGCTCGCCAGGATTCCCGAAGCATCGCCACCAGATTATCTGCATGGTGCAGCACCGCGTCGCAGACGATCAGATCGAAGGTGCCGTCCGGAACGGCGATCCTGTGCATGTCACCCACCACATACCGGATCTTGGACTCATCACCCTTGAACATCTGCAAAGTGATATCGCGGAAAGAATTGATACGATTTTCGCTAAGTTCAAGGCTTACGACTTCTACCACCTCGGGAAATGCGGAAAGATATGACGACAGCCAGCAAAGGCCAGCGCCTTGCTCAAGAACCTTGCCTTTGATCGGAACGCCAAGCTGGTCGAAATAGCGCCGAGTATCCATCCGACTTAGGACCAGGTTCTTTCTCTCTAGGAACTTGATCTTCTCCGCATCGCTGAGATTATCGAGGGTGACATTCTCTTCATCGACGGACCACCCTTCGATCTGCCGCTGTGTGGTATATTCCGACAAGGGCCAGTGCTCGATGCGTGCTGCGTCTAGTGTGGAGTGCGTCATGGTTTTTCCGATGCGAAATATGGGAGCGAACTAGTCAAGCCGAACACGTCAGGCAAGGCGATGTCCGCAGAACGCGCTGGCTCTCCATCCGCAACCACACCATTCGGGCAATGCCCGAGAGGGTTAGCCCGACAAGGAAGATTTCGAGGATGGGCCACTGCGTAAGCAGGACGGCCAGTACGCCGAGAACGGCGAAAGCTATCGCATAAGCCAGCGAAACGGCGGTATGCCTTCCTGCTAAACTCAGGATTGCGAAGTCGCCTTGCTGAACCGCCACGGGGAGCTGGGACACGAAGATCGCTATCGCGATACCCTGCAACTGCCACATGGTAACATCCGGCTTCAGGAATGCGTAAGCGGCCAAGATGATGGCGGTGAGGGGATAAAACGAGAATTGGACCAACGCCGAGTTTCTCGCCAACATCGATGCGACCTTCCGGCGTTCGATCCCCGAAGTCGTTCTCGCCAGGATGGGGAAGGTCTTCTGGTAGATCACGTTGTTTGCAGCAACAGCGAGGGCGAGCGCACCCCGCGCAATGCGATAAAGGCCTACAACCGCTGGACTGAAGAAGACGGTGAGGATCATTGTTTCAATGGGGATCGCGCCGTTCTTGAGGAAGTTGGCGACCTGGCCCCCGATGAGATAGCGGCCGAGCTGCGTCCAATTCTCGCCAGTTGATTGAGCTTCGTTCTCCTCCATAGCCGGCGCCAGCGTTCGTACCGTGCGCTTCGCGCCGATCACCAGGACGATAGTCCGAGCCGCCCCGGGAATGCCGCTTGCCAGCAATATGACGGTGGGCTCCAGGCGATTGGCAAAGGGGATTGTGGCCATGGTCACTCCCCAACCGAGCACGGACGCCCAGTCCGCCTTGACGACCAAATCACCTCGGCCCTCGTGGCGGAGTATCGCTATTGCGGCACCTTGGCTTGCGCTGATAGCCGCAAGGCAAGCGAAGCCGACGACGCCGATCAGAGTCATCGCATCGCGGGCTGGGTGGAACATGAAGGAGGCCCCCACCGCAACCAGCGCAATGCCAAGCGCTGCTGAAAGCCACTCGATCCGCAGCGTCACGCGAAAGGCCTGCACCAGTGAGTATCGTCCCTGACCTTGCAAATAGAAAACGAGATCGTGGGTGCGGAAGGTCAATATCAAGCCGACCAGCAGCACTCCTGCTTGCAGCGACATTATCCGCCCGTAAATCGAGATCGGCATTACAAATGCCAGCAAGAGCCAGAAGGAACTGGAAATACCGGTATTCAACACCGCCAGGATCAAGTCACCGCTGGCTCGGATCCTCCTTAGGCTAGAGAGTAGCATCACGGGAATTCAAAAACACTTGCGTGATGTACAGCTCTACGGCGGCAAGCGATTCGTAAGTGAAGCCGCCGATGTGCGGCGTGACAAGTAGCTTACCGCCAAGTCTTTCGAGAGCGTCTCGCAACTCTTCGTCGACAGGATCCGGTTCACCCTTGAGAACGTCCAGCGCAGCTCCCAATAGAGAGCCCTGTTCCAACGCCTGGAGGGCGTAATTCTGGTCGATCACTTCCCCGCGCGAGGTGTTGATCACGACCGCCCGGGGCGGCAGCCGCTTGAGCATCGCTGCGTCGACCAGCCCCTGTGTGCTGCTATCCAGAGGCAGGTGGACCGAAAGGACATCGGCTTCCGCCAGATCGTCAGGAAAGTCGCAGCGCATGTTCAGGGGCACCCGGTCGGGCAGCCGGTCGTGTGCCAACACCTTGCAGCCAAACGCTTCGTACAATGGAGCGACGAGCCGCCCAATCCTGCCATAGCCGAGGATCAGAACGGTTTTTCCGTGCAACTCTCGGCCCTTGTGAGGGTACCGGTTCCAGTGCCCGGAACGGACGGCCTGGTCAGCGGCGGGCAAGTCGCGGTAGAGCGCCAACGCCAGCGCAATCGTGAGTTCGGCGGTCGCATGAATGCGATCAAGAAAGTCCGTGCGGCCCCGCAGGCTGATGACCTCGACACCTTCTGCCGCGAAGTGCTGGCAAGCGATATGGTCGAGACCCGTGGTCGGAGAAACGATCCAACGCAGATTGGGATAGAGCACCGTCAGCTCTGGTCCGAGCCGCCTTGCTAGCCGCACGAACACGGCTTCGACGAGATGATCGGGTTCGGTCAGAGGAGGCCCGAGTTCGACCTGAGCAACCTCGCGCAGCAAGTTCAAAGCCGCCTCTGGAAACTCGTCCGGTTCGAGTATTCGGACTTTCACCGGACCGAGCCGAGCAGTGCTTCCAGAACTAACAAGTCAAGTTCGCTGTCGATGTTGACCGAGCGCTCGGGCGGCATCTCGTAGCCTGCCATGGGGTCGTTGATGATCCTGCCGGCACGCAGCTGCTCAGGCCCGACGATGTAAATGGCGCCGTTGCGAAGGACGAGCGGTGGCAGGTCCTGGCGCCGCATTCCCGCTGCCTCCGGCATGAGCGAATGCATGATTTCGTCATCAAGACGGTACATGCGTGCGGGGTGCGCGTCGTCCACCTTGCAAACGCTGCAAACAGGCAGGCCTCGCCGTTCGAAAAGCGCAAGGGCAGCATCGATATCCTGAACCGTTCGCAGCGGCGTGGTTGGCTGGAGAAGCACCAGAGCCTTGAGGTCTGCGATCCCGAGCGCTTCCAGAGCGTGCAACACGGCCTCGATGACAGGACTATCGTCGCGCGCTATATTGGATGGTCGCACCACTACCTCCGCGCCGGCTGCGCGACTGATCACGGCCACTTCCGGGTCGTCGGTGGTGACCACAACCCGGTCCAAACTCGAGGCCGCCACTGCCGCTTCGAGCGTGTAGACGATCAGCGGCTTGCCATTCACCACGCGCTTGTTCTTGCCCGGGACACCCTTCGAAGCGGCCCTGGCGGGGATGATAGCAACTTTCTCAGCCGTCATGGAAGCGCTTCGTGAAGCTCGTCCTCGCCGTAGCAATCGTTCGTGCGATCACCGGCCCGGCCTTTCCGTCACCATAGAGGTCGCTGCTTGGATAGCGTCCGTGGTCGATCTGCCGCTCCAACGCTGCCTTTAACAGGTCGCGTTCCCACGGCACGTCCAGAACGTTCTCGGCCCGCTCTCGGCCTTGCTGGCGATCTCCGATGTTGACCACCGGTGTTCCGAGGAAGGCGCATTCGCGAATGCCCACGCTTGAATTGCCAATCAGGCAGCTGGCGTCGCGCAACAGGGCTAAAAACTGGTGGCCTTCAAGGTTCTTTACGAACGTGAAGTGATCCGCCCGTCCGCTTTCCCGGAAGATCCGGACCGCCTTCGACGTTCCGTCAGAGCCGGCGTCGACGTTCGGCCAGAAAAGCAATGTCGGCAAATGGCAGTCTGCAACCACATCAAGAAGCATGTCCATCTGCTGGTAGCTGTTCTCGTGGGTGTCGGTCTCAGGATGCAACAGGACGACCAGATAGGGGCCATCGAGATCGAAGTGGCCACCTGCCGAAATGCGATCGGTGGCGGCAACGACATCGGCCAGCGGAATCGACAGGCATTCGCGAGCGATATCGATCGATGGGCATCCGGTTACGTAGATCGAATCTGGATTTTCGCCCATCCGCACAAGCCGGCGCGCGGCTTCTGCGGTTGAGGGAAGATGAAGGTCCGCCAACTTGGTGATCGAGTGGCGAACCTTCTCATCGATGTTGCCCGTCAGCTCACCGCCTTGAACATGGACCAACGGGATGTTCATGTACGAGGCTGCGATCGCAGTACCGAGTGTCTCGTAGCGGTCGGCGATAGACACCACCACATCGGGGCGCTCACGCCGCAGTATGGCGGCGGTGTAGGCGATGGTATTTGAAGTGGTCAGGGCCATGTTGATCAGGTCGTCGCCTTCCACGAAGGTGTAAGCTTCGTCGATGACGTCGAATCCGTCAGCCCTTATGAAATCCACCACTCGTCCGTAACGGTCGAGGAGCGACGAGCCCGAGCAAAGTATCTTCAGTTCAACGCGCGGATCCTCGCGCAAATGAACCAAAGCCGAGCGGATCCGTGAGTAGCTGGGCCGCGCGGTGATCGCGACGAGGACTTTTCTAACCGACATCCTGGGTGCTCAGCATGTGATCCGCAGGAAGGTCGCGCGTCAGCGTACGACCCAGGAGCAAGTTTCGGTTCTCAAAGGCTAGGCCGCCTGCAGGCTTCTTATATGCAAGCATGTCTTCACTCAGGCAGGTCCCGGCGGGCAGCGCGCGTGTGGTAAACAGGCTGCGGCCGAAGGTCGTGCGCAAATCGGCGAGGCGTTCGAGCTGGTCCGCCTTGTCCACCGGATTGCGCGCCATCCGCCACGCCGCATCGCTGCCCTCGACAAGCTGGCGCAGGGCCTCTGGAGTCAGGGAGGCAACCACATCCGGCCCGAAGGCCTTGGGATGAAGGGTCAAATGCACTTCGATCATGTTGGCGCCGAGATAAGCAGCAACCATCCCGGCCACGGGTGAGCCCGAGTGGTCGGACAGTCCGACGGGGATAGCTCCAAGCGCCTCCCGGTAAGCCTCCAGCACGTTCAGCCCGACTTGCTCTGGCGGGGTCGGGTACTGCGTCGTGCAGTGGAAAAGGCCGACCTGATTTCCTTGAGCCGAAAGATCCCGCGCCAAGGCCGTTGCCTCTTCCGGATCGGCGAGGCCGGTCGAAAGGAGAATCGGCTTTCCGGTTCCCCGCAGGAAGCCAAGCAACTGACTATTTCGAATTTCCCCGGAGGCGACCTTCCACGCGGCCATGTCGAGCCGCTCCAGCCATTCGCAAGCGCGCAGAGAAAACGGCGAACTCAGGAAGATGATGCCAAGCGCGTCGCAATGATCCTTAAGGGCCGCCCATTGGTCGAACGTGAACTCCATCCGGCGCCAGTATTCATAGCGGCTTTCATCTTGCCGGCTGAATGGAATGCGCCACGGCTCGGATGGGGTGCTCTCCTCGGCTGCGATGTGGGTTTGAAACTTGATCGCATGTGCGCCGCAGTCGCGTGCGACTTCGGCAAAGGCGAACGCGTTGCCCAGGCTGCCCTCATGTGACTGGGCAACCTCGGCGATCACGAAGGGCGGATATTCAGGACCAATGGGCCGGCCGGCAATTTGCAACATGTCAGCGGGCGCTCCGAACGATCGTGAGCTTGGACAGCTCCAGGTCGAGCGATTTCTGGTCGTCGAGATTGTGGAGAAACAGGGAGATCCGTACCGCCGGACATGAGGACGGAAGCGTGAACCGGGCTTGGATCGCCGCGACCGGTTGCCCCGTCAGCGGGATGTCGGCCGAGCCAAGCGAGCTTGAGCTGCCGGCGCTCGAGCAACTGAACTGCCATTCAGCGTCAGCCAGGTCGACGCGCTGCAACACGGTGCGTTCGGCTCTCAACTGCCAGCTCCCCGGGGCTAATTTCAGGACACGCTGCAGGGCAATGCCGCGAGCTCCCGCGTCAGCGGACAGGACGACGCCACTGCTCCCGCCAAGATCAGCATAGATGCCATCCGCGTTGGTGAGTGCCCAGCTAAGGGGCGCGGACGCCGGATCGACGGTGGCCTGGCTAAAACCTGGCTCTACCAGCAATGGCGTCTCGGGCCCCTTCAGCCGCTCGACATAGTCGAACGCCTGAACAGTCCGACCTTCATCAATCAGGTGCGTGATAAGTTCACTGTTGAACCGGGCGTAGCGAGCTTCTTTCTGCACCACGGCATTGCTCAACGCCACTTCCAAGGCATCGGCAGCGACACCGCGCTGAGCGGCGAAATAGAGGAACTCATCACCCCAAGGCTGCTCCACGTATTGCGCGATGATCGGGCGAAACGACGGATCGGACAGCAGCTGCAGCAGGAAGGGAAAAACCAGGTCCGCTGCATTTCGGCTGGTGCTCAACGCGGCGTTGATGTGCATCATGGCCCTGGGGGCGTCATCTGCTCGCGCTGCCGCATCGGCCAGGAGGATTTCGCCAAGAAAATCTCGACGGCTTACCTGTCCGGAAATGGCCAGCAGTCTCGCGGATTGAGCAGGGTTCTCCTGCCCTTCGTCGACGGTCGCGAGATAACGCAGCAGGCGAGCCGACAGGGGCATATCGTAGAGAGCCGAACGGATTTGCGATGGACCAATCAACCCTGTGCCGGCCAGTGATCCGGCCAGCCGAGGATCTTCTGCCACCCTTTGCAAGGTACGAGCGTCCGTCGGACCGATCGAGAGGGCGAGGGAAGGGCTGCTTCGGCTCAGGACGGAAAGGGCGGCATCATAGCCAGCGATGCCTGCTAGGATTAAGGCGCCTAATGCGAGGAGCAATCCCCGCCAGCGAAGACGTGGCATGGCGCGAGGCAACTCAAGCGTCCACGGTCTCGGTCTGCTTCACCCTCTTAGCGTCGCCGCCATATTCGAAACCTTGACCATAGCCATAGCCATAGCCGTAGCCGTCGGCATGCTGCTGAACCTTTGTGAGCACCACCCCGAAGATGTGACCACCCACCATCAGCAGGCGCTCGATCGAGCTGCGCACGGTACGCACGGCAGGGCCGTTGGCTTCAACCACCAGCACGCTACCTTCAACGGCCCTGCCGATGATCGGCGCGTCCGTCAGGCCGAGCACCGGAGGTGAGTCAACGATCACGTGGTCGAAGTGTTCGAGCAGCAACCGGACTAGGTCGTTGAGCCTGTCCCCACTGAGCAACTCAGCGGCGCTGGGCGGGATTGGGCCAGCGGTCATCGCGAGCAGGTTCGGCTGCGCCGTGCTGCGCACCAGCCCGCGCCAATTCTCCTCGCCAGCCAGGTAATTGCTGAGACCCGCTTCATTCGGGATATTCAGCACGCCATGGACGGTCGGCGAGCGCATATCCGCGTCGACCAGGACAACTTGCTTACCCAAGCGGGCGAGGATCGTAGACAAGGCGAACGACGTCGAGCTCTTGCCCTCAGCGGCGCGGGTGCTTGTCACCTGCAGCGAACGTGGGAAACCGTGGCTGGTGGTAAACGCAAGGTTCGAACGGACGCTGAAGTACGCTTCGTACAGCACCGACTTAGTGTCGTTGAGCTGCTCACGCAGATCCTTGTCGACATCGGGCGAGGTGCCCAGCAACGGCACCCCAAGCTTGCTTACCACCTCGCCTGGAATGCGGATGCCTTCGTCGATCTGCTCAAGCGCGACGGTTACCGAACCGGCGATCAGCAAACCGGCTAGGCCCGCCAGAAGCAGGTTGAGCAACAAGTTCGGGCTTGAGGGGGAGGTCGGCGCCTCCGCGGCCTCGACTATCGTGATATTGCTGATGCCGACAGTGCCGGCGACGCCGATCTCCTTATAACGCTGCAGAAGCGCGTCATACAGCTGGCGGTTGGTGTCAGCGTCGCGCTGATAGATGTTGTACTGGATGTTCGCGCGATCCTGAGTGCTCAGAGCCCCTCGGAGCGTATCGACCCGACTGCGCAGGGCTGCTTCGCTTTGCGCGGCTTGCTGATAAGCATCGCGACGCGACTGCGAGATCCTGCTGTTTTCCCGCTGGATGGCGCTGTCGAGCGACGCGATCTGCTGCCGCAACGCTTGCAGGGCAGCGTAGCCCTCTTCAAATTGGACCGCCATTCGAGCAGCCTCTGACGCGGCGACTTCGCGTTGCTGACGCAAGGACGCCAAGGTCGCGCTGGTAAGCGCTTCCCGCGAATTCGCGCCACTTCCCGACAACGCCGCCTCGGCCTGTACCCGGTCAGCAATGGCTTCATTCAACGCAGCATTCAAAGCATCGAGGTTCGCGCCGGTCAGGGTGCGATTGCCGAGCGTGCGACCGTCACTGTCACGGATTTGATCGAGCGAGACGATGCCCTGGTTGGTGGCGTAGTTGACGGCTTGCCGCTCGGACTGCTCGAGCCGTTCGCGGAGCGTGGCGAGCCGCTCCTCCAGAAACTTGCGCGCGTCAGCAGTCGAGGCGAACTGCCGGTCCATGCTTACGGCGATGAAAGCGGCGCCCCAGCCATTGGCAATCCGCGCAGACATATCAGGCGAACGGCTGGTGTAAGCTATGTTGACCAAGCGCGACGTGCGCACCGGTTCGATCGAAACGTTATCGAGCAGGAGGTCGACCGCCAGCTCCTGGCGCGCATTGCGGCCACTTTCACCGTTGCCACTTTCCAGGTCCTCGATCTTGACGCCGTGCGCCTCGAAGAACTCGTCGTTGCGGGCGAGCTGCAGGTCCCGGACGACGCGCTCGACGACCGGGCGTGCGCCAAGAAGCTCGTACTGGGTGGCATAGAACTCCAAGCTCTGGCCGGCGGCCTGAGCCTCGAGCCCCTCGACATTGGTGACCTGCTTCTGTTCGCGGCTGATTTCGAGTTGCGCGCTGGCCGTGTACTCCTGCGGCATCAACAGCGTCAGGATCACGCCGGCAGCGAGGGCGGCCGCCACGATAATCAGGATGGACAGCTTACGCCGCTGAACGGCAGCCCAATATTGCTTCAAGATCGGAGGGAGGAACTCACGCCTCTCGGCTTCTGGGGCAACAGGCATGCCGGCGGGAATCCGCTCGAAGCCATCCGTAGCCATATTCATTCAACTCTCCACACGCAGCTGGGCGCAAAACTTAGGACGGGTCGCGTCCATGTTGCCGCGCGCTGCAGCGTTGTCGCGCAAAGTCTGCGCGCCGCCCCACTCTTGCAGTGCCTACAGCCCTAGCGACGCCACAGGTCTCCTGCAAGACGCTTGCCTAGCCAGCAACGAACACCCTGTTGATGTAAGGGTCGACCGGCAAAGGCAATTCCCTCGCCTGGATCACAGGTTTGCGGGGTCCGAAGATGAGTGGCCGCTGTGCATAAAGGGGCTGCAGGATGAGCCGTGGGCCCAGGCGAGGGGGAAGGCCCCGATGCACGCCATATGTGTTTTCCAGGAAAGATGTTCCGGCCGGTCCAGTGAAGCGGCGAATGGCACGTGCCCCAAAAGCATCTACGACTTCCTCGTCGGTATAGCGCTTGATCGCGGTGAGCTTGTTGACGCGCTGCGATCCCTCCACAAATATGTGCGGCCCGGTCTCTTCATCAACATCGGTTAAATAGACGAACAGCTTGATGAACTGCAGGTCGTCCACGTCACGATGAAACAGCTCTGCGTGCTCCGGCTCGCCACTCGCCGATGGGGTGGACCACCAGACCCGCAAGGCAGCCAAGGTAGGCTTCGAGCCCATCCACGCTTCCACCACCGACAGAACGCGCGGATCATTGGCGATGGCCATGACATGAGGCGCGCGCACGATGTCGGCGTTC
>Ga0190272_10001861_pt1 | contig 10133 bp, 8 predicted proteins | sample Popmic504T_FD_133746 | JGI IMG/M metagenome (GOLD analysis project Ga0190272, IMG submission 133746) | Populus adjacent soil microbial communities from riparian zone of Shoshone River, Wyoming, USA - 504 T | ecosystem: Environmental > Terrestrial > Soil > Riparian zone | place: USA: Wyoming... | reverse complement strand
CGTTCAACGCATCGGTCTCGAGCGCCTTCTTCCCGTCCGCCGCTCTGCTTGGTCCTCTCAATGGCGACGATCGCGTCAACGTGCTCCTGGTCGGGTACGGCGGCGAGGGGCACGAGGGCGCGTACCTCGCCGACTCGATCCAGGTGCTCTCGATCGATCCGACCACCGATACGACCACCACCATCCCGATCCCGCGCGACCTCTGGATGGAGGGCGTGTCGGCATTCCCGCAGAACGGCAAGGTGAACGAGGTGTTCTCGAACGGGTACCTGTCGAGCGACGGTGACATCAACTCGGCCGGGGACCTGATGGCGGACGTGATCTCGGAGGTCCTCGGGGTTCAGGTCGACCACTGGCTCGCGATCGATTTCACCGGGTTCAGCGAGATGGTCGATGCCGTGGGCGGCGTGACCGTCGACAACCCCGTTGCCTTCGACTACACGCTCCTCCCCCAGGAGCACGCGGCGGGCGTCTGGGACGACGGGGGATTCCCGCAGGGCGAGATCCATCTCGACGGGGCGCAGGCGCTCGCGTACTCACGAGCGCGCTACACGAGCGTGTTCGAGGAGTCGAGCGACTTCGCCCGGTCCGTACGCCAGGCGCGGATCCTCGGGGCGCTGCGGTCGAAGGTCGGCGAGGGTGGCCCAGCCTCGATCCTCCCCGGGCTGTCGTTGATGGATGCCATGGAGGGCGGGGTCCGCACGAACCTCTCGGCGATCGACCTGTTCCTCCTCTCGTCGCATCTCTCGTCCGACCGGCGGATCGAGCTGACCGAGGGGCCCGTGCTGACCGCGACCACGAACACGAGCGGCCAGTACATCCTCATTCCGACCGGCTGGACCGGACCCGGCGACTACGGGGGCCTGCAGGCATACGTCGCGACCGAGCTCTCGCAGCCGATCGGAACCAGCGCGACCGATGCGCCGTAGGCGTCGGATCCGGCTGGTCGACGTGCCTCGGCTCGTCATCGGCGCCGTGGTTGCTCTCGCCGACCTGTTCGGGGGCAAGCACGGCCGAATCGAGGGCGCCCACGTCCTCGCCATCGACGACGCCGGAAGGATCCTGGTGGTGAGGACCACCTATCTCGGGCCGGGCTGGATGCTCCCCGGCGGGAGGGTCGAGCGAACCGAGACCCCGCACGCGGCAGCTGTGCGCGAGGCGCGCGAGGAGACCGGTCTCGACGTGGACCTCGAGCGGCTGGTGCTGGTGGACGCGCATCGGGCCAGGGACGTCAGCTTCGTCTTCATCGGCAAGGTGACCGGGGGCGAGATGGAACCGCAGCTGGGCGAGATCGCCGAGGTCGGGTGGCTCGAGCGCTCGGAGATCGAGCGGACCTCGCCCCGGCTGCATCGGCTCCTGGCCCTCATCGACGATGCGGGGGCGGGAACCGCATACCGCGACTGACGGGCGACGGTGACCCGATGAATCGAGCACTGCGGAACGCGAACGTGTGCTGCCGCGCCTCCCGGTGTTACAAACCGGGCCAGGCGGCGCGAGCAGGCCATCCGATGCGCGCCATGGCCCGATCTATCGGCGCAGGAGCAGACGCGCCCTCGCCCTAGAATTGACCTGATGAGCCCCCAGCGCGCACTTCCCGAGCAGCTGCATGCGGTGCTGCGCGGCATTCCGACGGGGCCGGGCGTGTACCTGATGAAGAACGCCGCCGGCCGCGTCCTGTACGTGGGCAAGGCCGATTCGCTCCGCGGCCGCGTGCGGTCGTACTTCGGCGCCCGAGGCCCGGAGGACGCGCGGATCATCCGCATGGTGACCGAGGTGGCCGATGTCGAGTACATCGTGACGGACACGGTCAGCGAGGCGTACCTGCTCGAGAGCAACCTCATCAAGGAGCACCGCCCGCGCTTCAACATCCGGCTCCGGGACGACAAGAGCTATCCGTTCGTGAAGATCACGCTGGGCGAGGACTTCCCGCGGATCGTGCGCACCCGGCGGCTCGTTCGAGACGGGAGCCGCTACTTCGGCCCGTACGCATCGGCGTCGAGCGTGGACGAGACGCTGAAGCTGCTGCGCAAGATCTTCCCGTTCCGCAGCTGCAACCTCGACATTCCCGAGGGAAAGCGCGTGCTCGAGCGGCCCTGCCTCCTCTACTACATCAACCGATGTCAGGGCCCGTGCATCGAGGCCATTCCGAAGCCGGAGTACCGCGAGACGATCGGGCAGATCGTCGACTTCCTGGAGGGCAAGCAGGAGCCGATCGCGGCCCAGCTGCGCCGGGAGATGCACGCCGATTCCGAGGCGCTGCGCTACGAGCAGGCGGCGGTCGCGCGCGACAAGCTGCGTGCCGTCGAGCGAACCATGGAGCAGCAGAAGATGGCCGCCTTCACCCGGGCCGAGCACGACGTCATCGGCATGGCTCGCCAGGAGGATCACGCCTGCTTCCAGATCATGCAGGTGCGCAACGGCAAGCTCATCGGGCGCGAGCACTTCATCGTCGAGGGCGCTCGCGACGTCACCGATGCGGAGGTGCTCGGCTCGTTCCTGCAGCAGTACTACGCCAGCACCGATGCCCTCCCACGCGCCGTCCTCGTCCCCGTCCTGCCGTCCGAGGCCGACGACCTGGCCACGTACCTCGCCGATCGACGCGGGGTGCGCGTCACCATTTCCGTGCCGGAGCGCGGCGAGAAGCGCCGCCTGCTCGCGCTTGCCACCCAGAACGCGGTCGAGGCGCTGGAGCGCGAGCGGACCGAGTGGATGGCCGATACCGCCCGCCGTGACGAGGCGCTCGGCGAGCTCGCGGCCGCCCTGGGACTGGCGCGCGCCCCCGAACGGATCGAGTGCTACGACATGAGCAATATCCAGGGCACGAGCGCGGTCGGGAGCATGGTCGTCTTCATCGACGGACGGCCCGAGCCGAAAGAGTACCGGCGCTTCCGAATTCGCTCCGGGGATACGCCGGACGACTTCCGCATGATGGCGGAGGTTCTTCGACGCCGGTTCAGCCGCGTCGCCAAGCTGCGCGCCGAGACCGGTGCGCTGTCGCTCGATGCGGTCGGGGCGGATGAGGTGCCGGAGGACGATGAGGACACGCGCCCACGGGAGGCGGGCTGGGCGGTACCCGACCTGGTGATCGTCGACGGGGGCAAGGGCCAGCTCTCGGCGGCCGTCGCCGTGATGGACGATCTGGGGATCACGGACGTTCCGCTCAGCGGCCTCGCGAAGCGCTTCGAGGAGATCCACCTGCCCGGGCAATCGGCGCCCGTCGTCCTTCCGCGGCGCTCGCAGGCGCTCTACCTGGTGCAGCGCATCCGCGACGAGGCGCATCGGTTCGCGATCACCTACCACCGTGACGTGCGCGGCAAGCGCGCGCTTCACAGCGAGCTCGACGACGTGGAGGGAATCGGTCCAGGCCGCAAGAAGGCTCTGCTGAAGCGATTCGGATCCGTGCGTCGCATCCGGGAGGCGAGCGTCGAGGAGGTCGCCGCGACGCCCGGCATCAGCCGTGACCTCGCCGAGCGCCTCAAGGGCCACCTCGCCCGCGAGGGGATGCTCGCCTGATCCTCCGTTATACTGGCGCCGCCCGCCGCTGGTGAAAGCGGCGCGTTTCGTGTCCGTGGCATCCAGCGCCCGCACGACATCCCGCACGATCTGAGGAGCCGACAGCCACAGCATGACCTGGCGTCGCATCGCCCCGTGGGTCATCGGGGTGATCACCCTCGTGGCGATCTTCATCAACCTGCCGCGCACCACGCTCGGCCTTACGTGGCTGCCCGAGGAAGTCGCCGGCATCGAGTTCCGCACGGTCCTCGGACTCGACCTCCAGGGCGGGCTGCGAGTCACGCTCGAGGCGGAGCCCGAAGGCGACGCCGAGATCACGGATGAAGACCTGGAGCTTGCCCGCGACATCATCGAGCGCCGCGTTGCCGGCATCGGGGTGAGCGAGCCGCAGGTCCGAACCGAGACCGCCGGCGACGGCTCGCGACGGATCGTGGTCGAGGTGCCGGGAGTCAGCGACGAGAACCAGGTGCGGGAGCTCGTCGGTTCGACCGGCCAGCTCCAGTTCATCGACCCGCAGGGCTACACCGACCCACAGGGCCAGCCGCTGCAACGTGATCAGGACATTCGCGCTCTGCTCGAGGACGGCTCGGTGCGCGAGCTCTTCAACGGCGGGCAGATCCAGCAGGGAAGCGTCGTCCCGGACACGGATGGCCGCGGACAGATCGGGGTCTCCTTCAGCCTCCTGCCCGATGGCAACGAAATCTGGTGCGAGTTCACGACCGCCAACGTCCGACGTCCGGGCCCGATCGCGCTCGATGGGCGCATCATCACCACACCGGAGATCGGCAATCCCATCTGCGAAGGCAGCACCATCATCACCGTCGGGCCGCCGAACCCGGAGAGCGAGCTCGAGCGGACGAGCCTCTACAACACGCTTCGCTTCGGCGCGCTGCCGCTGTCACTGACCGAGATCGGCTTCGACGACGTGGACCCGACGCTCGGTGCCGGATTCCTCGTCCAGGCCCTGGTCGCCGGCGGGGTCGGGCTGCTCCTGGTCCTGATCTTCATGATCGCGTACTACCGGCTGCCCGGCGTGCTGGCCGCCCTGGCGCTCGTCTTCTACACGCTCGTGGTGTACGCCATCTTCCGGCTCATCCACGTGACGCTCACGCTCGCCGGTGTGGCGGCCTTCATCCTGAGCATCGGCATGGCGGTGGACGCGAACATCCTCATCTTCGAGCGCATGAAGGAGGAGATCCGGGCCGGCAAGACCCTCGGTCCGGCGATCGAGGCCGGCTTCAACCGAGCCTGGTCCAGCATCCTCGACTCGAACGTCAGCTCGCTCCTCGTGGCCGGCTGGCTCTATTGGCAGGGCACCACGGTCGTTCGCGGCTTCGCACTCGTCCTGATCATCGGCGTGCTCGTCAGCATGTTCAGCGCCGTGACCGTCACGCGCACGATGCTCCGATACGTCACGCGCACGACCTGGGGCCGCCGCCTCGAGCTCTACCACGTGGAGCGCTAGGCCATGTACGACATCGTCGGCAAGCGCAACCTGTGGTTCGCGATCAGCGCGATCCTCACCATCCCCGGGCTGCTCTTCATCATCCTCGGCGGCCTGAAGCCATCCATCGACTTCACGGGGGGTACCGAGTGGGAGGTCCGCCACGCGGACCAGCCGTCGGTCGGGGAGATGACGGAGGCGCTGGCGGAGCTCGGCCAGGCAGACGCCCTCGTCACCGAGCTCCCCGACGGCTTCCTGAGGATTCGCACGGAGCCGATCGACCTCGTCCCACCCCAGACGGCGGCGCCGTCGCCATCCGAATCGGCGTCCGCCGATCCTTCCGCCAGCGTCGAGGCGTCTCCATCCGCATCCGGCTCTGCTTCCGCCGAGCCGTCCGCATCGCCGTCGGACTCCGCGTCGCCGTCCGCATCGGGATCGGCCAGCCCGTCGGCCGAGCCGTCGCCTCCGCCGCTGGCGGAGGGCACCGAGTTCGCGGAGCTCGAGTCGGGGCTGGAGGACCGGTTCGGGCCAGGCGATCCGCGCAGCGTGCGAACCGTCGGTCCGATCATCGGTGCCGAGCTCATCCGCACGTCAGCCATCCTGATCGGCGTGGGTGAGCTCTTCATCCTGGTCTACCTTTGGATGCGCTTCGGATTCCGATTCGGCACGGCCGCGATCCTCGCGCTCCTCCACGACGTCATCCTCGTCGTCGGCACGTTCGCCATCCTCGGGTACTTCTTCAACGTGGAGTTCGACGCGCTGTTCGTCACGGCATTGCTGACGATCGTCGGCTTCAGCGTGCACGACACGATCGTCGTGTTCGACCGGATCCGCGAGAACCGTGTGCGGCACGCGGGCGAGTCGTTCGGGGCGATCGTCAACCACTCGATCCTGCAGACCGCGGCGCGCTCGATCATCACGTCGCTGACGGTGGCGGTGACCCTGGGCGCGCTCCTCCTGCTCGGGCCGCCGACGATCCGGACCTTCGCGCTGGCCCTGCTCCTCGGCGTGGTGAGCGGCACGTACTCCTCGATCTTCAACGCCAGCCAGATCCTGGTTGCCTGGGAGGACTGGGACCGCCGGCGCAAGGCTCGCCAGGGACCCGCCCGTCCGGCACGCAGCGGCGCGCGCTAGGCCGATAACGGAACGGTAAGCGGCCGGCGATCGGCCGCGACTACCATGGCGTGGTGATCGCCCCGCGCCTGGAATGGCTGCTTCCGGACCCCGTCGCGGAGCCTCCCATCTTCACAGGCTTCGGCCCGCCGGTCGCGACCCTTCTCGCCCGTCGCGGCTTCTTCGACGACGACGGCCTGCAGCGCTTCCTGACGGCGGGTGCCGGTGCCCTCCACGATCTGTCGCGCATGGCCGATGCGGCCGTGGCGCTCGATCGGATCGACGCAGCCATTGCGGCGGGCGAGCGGATCGCGATCTGGGGCGACTACGACGCCGATGGCATGACCGCAATCGTGGTCTGGGTCACCGCGTTGCGCCGGCTCGGGGCCGATCCGCTTCGCTACGTCCCGTCTCGCCTGGCGGAGGGGTACGGCATGTCTGCTCCCGGCCTCCACGACCTGGCCGGTCAGGGCGTCGGCCTCGTCATCACCTGTGACTGCGGCGTCAGCAACGCGGTGGAGGTCGAGATCGCCAGGTCGCTGGGGATCGACGTCGTCATCACCGACCATCACCTTCCGCCGGCGGTCCTGCCCCGCGCCGTGGCCGTGGTCGACCCACACCGCCCGGACTGCGGCTATCCGGATTCCGATCTCACGGGCGCCGGCCTCTCCTACAAGCTCGCCGCGGCCCTGCTCGCGCGTCACGGGATTTCGACCGACGGCCTCGCCGCGATTGCCGCCATCGGGACGATCGCCGACATGGCACCGATGACCGGCGAGAGCCGAGCCATCGTCCGGCTCGGGCTGGAGGAGCTGGGACGCACGACGCACGCCGGCCTGCGTGCCCTCCTCGCGCGCTCCTGTGAGGCTCCCGGCCAGCCGACGGCCCGCGACCTCTCGTTCGGGGTCGTGCCGCGCATCAACTCCGCGGGCAGGATCGCCGACGCCGAGCTGTCCATGTCGCTCCTGCTCGAGGAGGATCCGGACCGCGCGCAACGCCTCGCCGACGAGCTCGAGGCCGTCCACGAGCAGCGACGCGAGATGACGAAGGTGGCGATCGATGCTGCCCGGCTGGCCGCCGCCGGGTCCCCCGGGCATCTCGCCCTGATCCTCCGGGACGATGCGTGGGCTCCGGGCCTGCTCGGGCTCGTGGCCGGGCGGCTCGCCGACGAGCTGGCACGCCCGGTGGCCGCAGCGGCCCTCGTCGGCGGGGAGGTCCGCGGCTCGGTGCGCGGGCCGGTCGACTTCCACGTCGCGGCCGCGCTCGAGGCGGTCGGCGCGCACCTCACGAAGCGCGGTGGTCACGCCGCAGCAGGTGGCTTCAGCCTCGATCCCGCCGCGTGGGCGGGGTTCTCCGTCGCGTTCGGAGGGCTGGCGCGCCCGTTCGGCGCCGAGGCCGGCACGGAGATGCAGCGTCCGGGCAGGCAGGTGGTGGACCTCGTGCTGCCCGCACGGTTGATGGGCTGGCAGCTGGCCGACGAGCTCCTTCGACTCGCGCCGTACGGACCGGGCCACCTCGAGCCCGTCCTCGCGGTCACGGGCCTGCGAGTGGCGAGCGTGCGACGCATCGGCATCAAGGAGGCCCACGTCTCCTTCCGCATGCTGCGCGGGCTCGAGTCAATCGATGCGATCGCGTTCGGCGTCGACACCGAGCGGGAGCTGCCCGAGCCGGGGACCCAGCTCGATCTCGTCGGCACCCTCGAGCGCGACGTGTTCGGCGGCATGCCACGACTCCGGCTGCGAGTGATCGACTACGCCGACGCGGCCGTCAGCCCGCTCGTCGCCCGACGGCTGCCGGCGGTGGAGCTGGCACGGGCCGGATGACGACTCCGCTTGCCAGGCTCCGAACGCGGGTCGAGGCGCTCGGCGCGCCGCTGTGCGTCGGGATCGATCCGCATCCCGACGACCTGCCGGATGGACTGCCGGGCGGCGTGGCGGGGATCGAGACCTTCGCCCGCGGCGTGCTCGAGGCAACGGTGAGCGACGCCGTGGCTGTGAAGATCAACGTTGCCTTCTTCGAGGCGTTCGGCGCCACCGGCTGGGCGGCACTCGAGCGCGTTCGGCGCGACGTCCCGCCCGACGTGCTCTGCATCCTTGACGCGAAGCGCGGGGATATCGGGTCGACGGCGGAACGGTACGCCGAGGGCGTCTTCGGGTACCTCGAGGCAGACGCCGTCACGCTGTCGCCATACCTGGGCGAGGACGCCATCGAGCCCTTCGTCGCGCATCCGGATCGGCTGGTCTACGTCCTGGCGCGGACCACGAACCCTTCCGCTGCTCGGCTGCAGGACCTGCGCGTGGGCGGCGAGGCGCTGCACCTGGTCGTCGCCCGCTGGGTCGCCGACCGCTGGCGCGACGGGCGCGTGGGCCTCGTGGTCGGGTCGACCGCCCCGCGCGAGCTGGCCCAGGTCCGCGCCGCGGTGCCAGGCCCGGGATTTCTCGTGCCGGGGGTCGGGGCGCAGGGCGGTGATCTCGCCGCGTCGGTGGCAGCGTGCCGGGGCGAATGGGCTCCCGGGCTGGTGTCCATCTCGCGAGGCATCGCCGGCGCATCACGCGGCACGGACTGGCGCCAGGCCGCGGCCGCAGCAGCCGGATCGCTACGGGCCGTGATGGGGGATGCGGTGCTACACTCGATGGCCAATGTCGCTCGGCGACCCATCACGGAGGCGCGAGACTAGATGCCGATTCCCGGACCGATGGAGCTCATCCTGCTCCTGGTGATCGTGTTGATCATCTTCGGCCCCGGCAGGCTGCCCGACATCGGCAGTGCCGTGGGCAAGGGCATCCGTGAATTCCGCAAGGCTTCGAACGAGCTCGAGGAGTCCGTGCGCGGCGAGCCCAACCGGCCCTCGGCCGACGAGAAGCCGGCCGGCGAGACCACCAAGCACTGAGGGTCCCACGACCCGCCCGTCGGCAGCCCGCGTCGCCCGCCGTGACGCCTGAGACCCGCGCGCCCGAGGACGCCGCGACGATGAGCATCGTCGAGCACCTCGACGAGCTGCGCAGCCGGATCATCGTCGTTGCGATCTCCGTCGCCGTCGCGGGCATCCTGGGCTTCTACCTGTCCGAGCCGATCCTGGAGCTTCTCCGCGATCCGCTGCCGGACGGTGACTACACCCTGATCCAGCTCACCATCGGAGAGGCGCTCGCGGTGCGCCTGAAGATCGCCCTCTACGTGGGGATCGCCCTGTCGGTGCCGATCATCCTCTACGAGCTGTGGCGATTCGTGACCCCCGGGCTGACCCGGGGCGAGCGGCGCCTGATCTGGCCGCTGCTGATCGGAGCCATCGCGCTCTTCTCGCTCGGGATCGTCCTGGGCTACCTGATCATCCCGTATGCGCTCGGATTCCTGCTGTCGCTCACGCCGTCGGGGATCGACGCTTCGATGCTGCGGCTCTCGGACTACGTCAGCTTCGTGCTGGCGATCATGCTGGCCTTCGGGCTCGCCTTCCAGTTCCCGGTGCTGCTGCTGGTCGGGGCGCGTGTCGGCATCCTGAACTACCGATTCCTGTCCGCGCGGCGGCGGTGGGCGATCCTCGCCATCGTGCTGTTCGCGATCATCGCGACGCCGGGCGGGGACCCGACCAGCTCGGCAGTGCTGTCCCTGGTGATGTACGCGCTCTTCGAGGGCACGCTCCAGATCGTGCGCGCCATGCGCCCGTGAGCGTCTGGCTCCTGACGGACGACGCGATGGACGCCCACGAGTCCCCCGGCCATCCCGAGCGACCGGGGCGGCGCGGCGCAGTGGCGTCCGGCGTCCGTGAGGCCGCCGGCGAATCGCTCGTCGAGCCGGCCGCCCAGGATGTGGACGATGCGTCCCTGGCGGCGACGCACGATCCAGCCTACGTCGCCGCGCTCGCCGAGGCGGAGGAGCGAGGGGGCGGCTGGCTCGATCCCGACACGTACGTCGTGCCCGGCTCCCTGCGCGCTGCGCGCCTCGCGGCCGGCGCGACGGTCCAGGCTGCCGTCGCGGCCGTATCGGGCGAGGCGGAAGTCGCGTTCGCCGTCGTTCGACCGCCCGGGCACCATGCGTCGCGCGCCCGCGGGTCCGGGTTCTGCCTCCT
>Ga0190272_10001860_pt1 | contig 10134 bp, 9 predicted proteins | sample Popmic504T_FD_133746 | JGI IMG/M metagenome (GOLD analysis project Ga0190272, IMG submission 133746) | Populus adjacent soil microbial communities from riparian zone of Shoshone River, Wyoming, USA - 504 T | ecosystem: Environmental > Terrestrial > Soil > Riparian zone | place: USA: Wyoming... | reverse complement strand
TTCAGACCGCCGAAGCGCGAGGATTTCATCACTCGCGAGAAATGAGGTGCGCGGCTACTCGGTGGCCGCGTAATCTTCGGACGGAGACGGAAGGTGGGCGACGTTGATGTCGATGGGGAGCCGCACGCCGTTGTGCGTCTCGACGATGTCGAGAACGCCCTGCCACACCTTGGCGAAGGAATGACCCACTTCCGTCGGATGCTTGTCCTCGGAAAATCCGCGAGAGCTCGCGATCCAGAACGGCGGGTCGTCGGAGACCCCGACGCCGGCGAGAACCTGCTTCACATCGCGATAAATCGAGTTCGCGTTGAAGCTGTGCGCGTAGTACGCGGGTCGGAAACGTCCGTCCTCGATGACACGCGCAGTCCACGCCTTGTAGTAGGCGCGCATTGCGCGGGGAATCACGTCCATGCGCTCGATGTCGAGGAAGATCACCGTTCCGCGGGCGAATCCTTCAGCGGCCGTTTTGGCGATTGCATCGTTGGCGTCGGCAGTTCCCCGCGCGGCGTTGACGAGCTGTGTCGAGCAGCTCGATCCACGGGCTGCGCGCGGCGTCACTTTCACCTTTACGGGAACTCGCTTTCTCACGTAGCTCACGACACGCTTGCCGTTCCGCGTCTTCACCTGCCGGACCCGCCTCGTGACGTAACGAGTGACGGTAACTTTTGCGCCTGGTGTCCGGCCCCATGTCTGCTGACCGACGTAGATCACCGCCATCCCCCATCCCATCGAGGAGAGCGTCTCGCGCTTGCCCATGAACGAGTCGTCCTTGTGGCAGGGCGCGCTCAGATAGTACCCCACCCACTTGTACGGCTTCGACGCGGTCTGCCACGCCCGCATTTCGTCGTCGCCGGGATACGCATAGGTGTCGAATCCGAGGTGCGGACCTTCGTCGGATAGATTGGCGGCAATGTTCGCAGACGCGACAGTGACCGCCTTCCCGATCGACGGGGCCTCAAAGGGGGTTCCGCCGCACGCAGCTAAAATCCCCGTGAGGGCGAGCAGTAAGCCAATTCCAGTCAGTCTCGACATTCTGCCTCCTCAGACCCCAATAGGGCAGCTTGACCATCCAACCAAGGATGGCTGCTACTACAGATGAGCTATTGCCGAACATCTGTTTGACCGCAATCATTGTTCGGCGTTAAGGACCGCCTGAGCGAACGTGCGGCGATGTTACCTCCTACCCGCCCCGCCAAGAACGTTCCGTTGACCTCTGAAGGTGTCCGACAAAGATGACAATAGGATGTTTACGCCTGAGCTTCACCGACCTAACTCGTTCAACGGCAACGGTTTATTAATTTGGCATACGCTGGACCTCCTAATGCGACTCTACAGTGCCAACTCAATCTGGAGTCGCATATGGAAATGCGGCGTTTAGCGGCGGGGATGTCTATTGTCCTCGCTCAGTTGGCGCTACCCGGTGGCCTCGGCGCCCAGGTAGCAGGCGGTGTGGAGTTTTTTGGCACTCTCGATTCATCGGAACCCCTCACCCGCACGATGGGGGGGCTGTCCCTGAGCGTGGGCACCCCTTTCGTTGGAATCAGAGGCAGTGGAAGCCTGGGCGTTTCGTCAGCCAATGGCGAAACCGATTTTGACGACCCGGCCGACCTCATTTGGGGCACCGACGCGGACCTGATGCTCGGGCCACTCAACGCGGGTCTTGGCCACGGGTTCATGCCCTACACGTTCGCCGGCGCGGGGATGATGAGCAGCGCCTACCCAACCTCCTTCACCGATGCGATCCGCACGTGGAGCTACGGTGGTGGCGTCCAGCTATCGCTGGGTCGAGTTCTATCGGTGAACGGCGAAGTCAGAAAGAGGAACCTCGCTGCCCCCGCGTCCTACGCCGACTCGCAGATGGTTCGCGGGCTCGAGTACAGAATGGGAATCGGGTTTCATTTCGGTGGAGGCGGAGGGCGGTCCCCTGTGTACTCGCGCGAGCGCGAGCGTGAGCGTACCGGATCACGGAGCCGGGTCGACCGGACCCCTCCACGGGCGCCGCGTCCGACCACGCGTTCGCGGCCGACTTCGTGGCCGATCAGCAACACCGCGGGAATGGGTGCGGCGCGACGAGTGGTACCAGAGGGTGAGCGATACATTGGCGTTCCGTATAAGTGGGGCGGAACCTCGCCGCGCGGCGGCTTCGACTGTTCGGGGTTCGTGCAGTACGTTTACGGATCACAGGGTGTCGATTTGCCGCGCACGTCGAGACAGATGGCCGGAGCGGGGTCGGGCGTCTCGACCAACTTGTCGTCAATCGCGGTCGGGGACCTAATGCTTTTTGCTCAGAACGGAACGATCAACCACGTCGCGATCTACGCGGGCGACGGGAGAATTCTTCACTCTTCCTCGAGTGGCGGCGGAGTCAGGTACGACCGACTGAACACCAGCCGCGGGAAGTGGTTCGCTGACCGCCTGGTCGCAGTCCGCCGCGTTTCGGGAGACAGCCGCATCATCGCCAACGCACTCGTAGCCGCGGCCAAGATTCCGTTCGACCACCTCGACATGCCCGATAGCGCGCCCCCACCGTCAAGATGAAAAAGCGCATGGATAAGGCCGAGCGGGAGAAGCGCCACCAGACGGTGGTAGACTCGTTCATCGAGACCGAATCCGAAGCAATTCTTCAGGTTCGGGCAGGGGATGTCTGGACCGACTTCATACGCGTCCCGCCCGAAAAGCGGGATGACGATGCCTCACCCCGCCAGGACGGCGGGGTCCCGTTGATCGATGAGATGACGGGAATCCGTCAATGGGAATAGCGCTGATTTGACGCTCCGATCCGCTCCTGCCTCGACTATCAGGCGGGCGCGGATTCCAGCGTAGTAGATCGAAGCCAGTCGAGCACTCTCTTGATGGCGTCAGCTTCAGGAAGTCGTGTGCGGACCCGGGACGGAGTCATCCCGAAGACGCTGAGCGCGTGCTGGGCGAAGATCCTGGTGCTGCGGTATCCCAGCTTGAGCGACACGTCCAGCACGGAATACCCGGGATCCCGCAGATAGCTGTAGCCCCTTAGCAGCTTGGCCGCGATCAGCAAGCGCTTGGGTGAGCCCAGGCCCGCCAGGTGGAGATTGCGGTAGAGCCGGACGATCGGAACCCCTGCGCCCATCGCCAGGTCGAGCGCGCTCGTATAGCGGTCCGGCTGGTCGAACATGTGCTCCACCGCGGCCCCCAGCGCAAGCGGAAGCTGCGCGAGTGAGGGAGCCAGCACTCCGATGACGTGCCGCGTGAGTGGATTCCCCTGCGCTCTGTCCACCCGCTCCCGAAACTTCTCTGGAGCATCGTCGAATCGGTGCAGCAGCACATCCTCGAGGCCCAGACGCGAAAGCTGGGCGACCGCGTTGAACGCCGGCGCTCCGAGGGCGACGTAGGCGATGAGCGGGAGCGAGGGGTAGCGCGTCAGTAGCCCGGCGACGGCCGACACATTCATGACGCCATCAGCGATCGGGTCCAGGATGACCGCGCTGACGGGTTTCCGACGCACGAACATATCTAACTCCTCCCATGAGGAGGCGATCAGAAGTTCGGCTTCACCCTCGAACACATGCTGGACATGGCTCAGCAGTCGTGGTGAGAGGAATGCCGCAACGCTCAATGGTCGGTCGCGTACATACCCTGAAAGTGATCTGAAACGCGGCTGAACGCGAGGGGGTGAGCGATAAGAAAAGCGCCCTTCTTGATAGGAAACCGGCGTTTTCTGATAAGAAAAGGACATTTCCGGATTCACATCAGACCGTACGTTGCACCGGGTAGGTCAGCCCTTCCCCTTCCCTTCAGGAGTTTTTCCAATGATCCGTCGCAATCTGATCGTCGCCGTCGCCGTCATCGTTTCCGTCGTTCTTACTGCTTGCTCCGACGTTGCTGGACCCCGCAGCGACATGCCGTGCCCCATTTCCAGCGGATCAGGGACCTGCAAGAAGTAGATCCCCGTATGCGATCCCGAGCTCTACTAGGCAGGGCTAAAAGCCGCCCTACGGAGCTCGGAAATCGCGTGCGCTGCTGAAAGGACGTGTTCGGAAGGCTCCGAGAAGATCGGAGGCGCGGGTTTGGTTCGCACCGCGCTGCGGAGGGCGACGAGATCGGATTCCGCCTTGAACGTCACGGCGTGTATTTGGTTGGCGGCGGAGAAGACTACTGCTTCTTCCAGAGCCGCCCTTGCGGCGTCGATCCGGCCGAACCGCTCCAGGCCTTCGCCAAGGAAAAGCAGGAAGTATGACTTGAGCCAGGGGCCCATGGGCTCGCGGCGCATATCACGGGCGTACGTGTCAAACGCCGCCTCCATGCCTTCCATGCTGGCCATCTCCATGAGGTTGATGGCGGCCTGCCAGCGCACGAATTTCGCCTGCGCGGTCATTGTCAGCAGAAGATGAGCGTCCCTCGCTGCATCGTGCATTCCAAGTCCGGAAAAGGCAACCGCGATGTCTTCCAGCACCGCGTCGCGAACCGCGGGTGCCTTCGTAAGCACCAACGCTTCGTGCGCCAACCGGACTGCGTCCATCGTGTCGCCGCGTCGCTGAGCGAGAGATGAGCGGCTGTGCAGCGCAATGCTTTCCACCTCGGTAAGCGACAGATCCTTCGCCTGCATTACCACATCATCGAGGATCGTCATTGCCTGCGGCAGATTGCCCTTCGCCATGTACGTATTGGCAATGCCTACCTGGACCGTGAGCACGCCTGAGCGGTCGCCGAGTGTGTCCGCGATATATGCGGCCTGCGAATACGCCCGTGCGGATATTTCCCAATCTCCGTTTCGCCGCGCCGATCCGCCTACGCACACGTACGCCTCGACGGCAAGCCTGGGGAAGCGCTCGGGCCGGGCGATGCGCGCAACCGTCGCAAAGACATCGGCAGCCAGCGCCCAGTTGGCCTCGTAGTCGAGCGCGCGTCCGTACGACATGAGTGCCGTACACACCGTCTCGTCGACAACGCCACGCGTACCCAGCTCATCCAGCGCGCAGGACAGAACACCGCGTACCGAATCACCCTCGGGTACATCGTCGACCGCGGCACGAACGGTATGCAGCTGCGCCCAGTTCGGAGGAGCCGAACCGGGAGCTGCATCGACGTACGAATCGACGAGACGCAGCACCGAAAGTCCGGCGAATACGGACCGCCAGGATGCACTTTCTTCCTGATGCGAGCCGAGCGTGTCGAAGTAAACCTGGTGCCGGATCATGGGCCTTTTCTGCTTATTAGGATGCCTCTAAAATGCACCTTTTCCACGCCTTAAGAAATGCCTGTTTCATATCATCTTAGGGTGGTTTTCATGTCGCCCAAAGGAGTTAACCGCCTCTACGACACCTTAAGGCGCGGCGGGCATTTCGTCCCGCGCCAGACGGCTTCCCCGTGGAATTGACCAGTCCGCGAGCCCAAACCACCAGGCTCCCCGCCTCATCGCCACACTATTCACCCTGCTGTGAATCCCGATCAGGTTCTTCGGCTCGTAGATCCACATCGCGGGCGCATCCTCATTGATGACCCGGTAGGCGCGCGTGAAAAGCTCTCGCGCGCGCCGCGGATCCGTCGAGCTCAGCGCACTGTCGACTGCCACGTCAAAGGCGGGATTCGAGTACGACCCGAAGTTGTAACCGCTCTGCGCCGCACCGGAAGTAGTCCAGGTCTGCACCGTCGCACCGGGGGTCGATCCCATGTTCCACGTTCCGAACGCGGCGTCGAACTTCCGCGCGCTCCAACGCTGGTAAAACGCCGAATTGTCCATCTGCTCAATGTCCACCTGAACTCCGACCCGCGCGAGCTGCGCCTGAATCAGCACCGCCGCGCGGTTTCGGCTCGTGCTGGAGGAAGGCACGATCAGTGTAAACGCCAATGCGCGGGTACCGCGCGTTCTGATGCGTGAGTCGCGATTCGTCCAGCCAAGCGAATCGAGCGTGCGCTTCGCACGCACGGTGTCGAATGGAAGCTGAGTGACGAGGGAATCCGTCGTCGCGTAAGCGCGCACCGTCGGACCGACCGCGACGAGCGCGAACGTATCGAGAATGCTGCGTACCACCTGCGCCCGATCGACTGACATCGCGAGAGCGCGTCGCAGCTCGCGGTCCCCGAACAATGGATGCGGGCGCTGACTGCTCGCGGGATCTCGAAGGTTGAACTGGACGAACACATAATCGAGCCCGGGCAAACCGACCACGCGCACGGTCTCGTTGCGCGCCGCGTCACGTACATCCTCGGGCCGCATTGCATCGAACACGTCAGCCGCGCCGCTCAGGAGCCTCGCTGCTGGACTCGTCGCTCCAGTGGATACCGTCCAGATCACGCGATCCAGCTTCGCGCGGCCTCGATAATTTCCGGAATCCGCCACCAGCTCGCCCGAGGCGCCTTTGTCCCGACGTTTCAGCTTGAATCGTCCCGAGCCGATCAACGGCGGATTCGCTTCGCGGAACGATTTGACCGGGATCCCTTCGAGCAGATGCGCCGGTAGGATTTGCACTTGCGCGGCCGCGTCGAGAAACTGGACCGGAGACCTGTTGGCGAACCAGTACACGACAGTGAGTGAGTCCGGCGTCGTCACCGAGTCGATGCGTGAGTGCTCCTCGGCGGTCTGGCCGCCAAGATCGGGATTCGCATACAATCCCACAGTGAATTTGACGTCACGGGACGTCACGGGACGCCCGTCGTGCCAGCGCGCACGGGGGCTCAGGTGAAATGCGATCGAGAGCGAATCATCGGACCACTCCCAGCGCTCGGCGAGCTGCGGAACGAACCCGGCGTCGCCGATCGTGTTCATCTCCGGGCCGACGTCGGCGAGGTGATCGTAGATCTGCGATGCGATCATCCGGCCGTGACCGGTGACCGCGAACGGCGGGAAAATCGATCCCGGATCAGCCGGCACCGCGATGACCAGCGTTCCGCCGGTGTCACTTTCAGCAGCGCCGCGCGGCTGTTTGTCGCTGCACGAAGCGGCGAGACCGGCGAGCCCAACCAGCAGGAGAATCCTCACGCAACAGAAGGTATCATTCTCTGCCGCGCGTGGAAGGCAACAACTCGGGCGTTGATATGAAACCGACAGTTCAGCGATAAGGAATCGACGTTGACCACAGTACGCTCTGCATAGATCGTTCATGCTACATGGGAGAAGCCACCGCCAAGCGCTCGGAAGCAATGCCGACTTTTCAGGTTGCCCACCTGCAGCGGGAGGGCGAGCACGTCATAATCGTTCCGGTCGACAGGGCGTTCGCGCAGCGAGCGCCCGCGGAGCAGGCGCGCATACAGGAAGCATTTCAGAAGAGCGCCGCCACCGCGAAGATTCCGGGCGTCGTCGTTCCTGTCTGGGAGGATGCGTCGGGCCGGATGGCGTTTCGCGCGCCCACCGCCTGGCAGCCATTCTTCAGGACAATCGACATGGTCTATGTCGCAACCGCGCTCAACAAGACCCTGAGTCTCGAGTAGCAGCGCGCCGGCCTCCCGAGCGGAGGCCGGCTTGACCCAAAAAGATTATTTCTCCGACCGCTCCGCGTTGTACGCGAAGTTCCGCCCCGTATATCCGGCGGCGCTTTTTGACGCGCTCGCTCAGCTTCCGGCGCACCGCCGCGTCGCACTCGACTGCGGAACCGGCAGCGGCCAGGCGGCGGTCGGACTGGCCGCCCACTTCGAGCGAGTCGTCGCAACGGACCCAAGTGAGGCCCAGCTCGAGCACGCGGTAGCCGCGCCGAACGTGGAATACCGGTGCGCCCGCGCGGAATCGAGCGGGCTCGCGGACGGATCGATCGATCTCGTGACCGCCGCGCAGGCGCTGCACTGGTTCGACATCGCGGGGTTCTTCGAAGAAGCGCGGCGCGTGCTCGCTCCCGGTGGCGTCGTCGCGGTCTGGGGATACGGTGATCCGGTGCTCGAGGATGAACGGCTTCACGCCATCGTGCACGAGTTCAACCGCGGGCTGCTCGAGCCCTGGTGGTATCCGGAACGGAAGCTGTTGCTCGCCGGATATCGGACGATCGACTTCCCGTTCGCGGAGATCACCACTCCGGAATTCACGCTCGAGCAGCGATGGAGTCTTCACCAGCTGGCCGGCCTCCTGCGTACCTGGTCGGCAACGGCTCGTTATTCCGCGGAGCACGGTATCGATCCGGTCCACGACGTAGAAGCAGCACTGGGGAAGCAATGGGGAGATCCGACGACACCGCGGGTGGTGCGGTGGCCGGTCTATTTGCGAGCCGGCCGGTGAGTCATGCGGTTGAATCTCCGGAGGCCAACGATGATACTGCAGCAATGAGAACAACCCGCTTCGAGCTGGCCGTTCCCGCGTTACTGGCGCTGGTCGGGATGCTCGTCATCACATCGACAGCAGCGTCGCAGCACAAGCATGACGCACCTGGCAAAAGCGTTGCGGCAGATACGCTCGCGACTGCACCCACTACACCCACCCGCCCGGTCACCGATTCGGCGCGAGTGGCAGACTCGCTCCTTCGAGCTTGCCAGCCGCACGCGAAACACTCCGTCGATGCGTATTCCGGTTGCATCGGGAATGGATTGTCGGCGCTCTCGGGAGAGGGTAACATCGCGCTGGCGATGGCGACGCTCGACCGCGTCGTCAACACCGACCGCTCGCTGCTCCTCGTCTCGCACCCGCTGGCGCACTCGCTCGGCTACGCCGTGCAATCGACGCCAAAGACTGCGTCGCTTCTGCTCGCCCAGTGCGACGAGCGGTATCAGTCCGGGTGCTATCACGGAATCCTTCAGCGGTACTTCGCGACCCGGATGGGAATGCCGCTTACGGCGAGCGTCCTCACGGCGCCGTGCGAGCCGTTTCGCGGGACCCCGGAGCAGTTTCGGCTGTTCGACTGTCTGCACGGCACCGGTCACGGCCTCATGATGTACCACCAGTACGACGCCCGCGCCGCGCTTCCCGAGTGCGATCGGCTCGCAACCGAATGGGACCGCTCGAGCTGCTACGGCGGCGTGTTCATGGAGCACAACATGGGAGTGCGCATGCAGGCGTTCGGTGAAGGCGAGTTCGGGATGCACCGCCACTCAACCCCGAATGCGGCGCTCACGCTCTTCAAGCCGGATGATCTGCACTTTCCCTGCAACGCGACGCCCGAGCGTTATCGGCGTGATTGCTACGCTCTACAGGCCGACATCATTCTTCCGGCCGTGAAGCAGGACTATCTCAAGGCGTCGAAGGTCTGCGATGCGGCAGGCGCGCCCGCACTGGTTCGCGCGTGCTACCAGGGACTGGGCAGAAACGCCTCTGGCGCTTCCGCATTCGGCTTCGACGGCATCAAACGCCGGTGTGCGAATGCATCGGCCTGGGGCGCACCGTTCTGCTACGAGGGCGCTGTTCGACAGCTCGCTTACGCGCCGAGCGAGCTGAAGCGCGGAATTGCGTTTTGTCTCAGCCTGCCGGACGGTCCGATCCGCGCGCGCTGCTGGGGCGGAGTCGGATTGCAGATAGGTGGCTTCTTTCCCGACGCCGCATCGCGCCGTCGCGCGTGCGAATCCGATCGAGCCACTGACGTCACGCCGTGCATCAACGGAGCGGGCGCGGCGCTGACTCCAGTCGGCGAAGAAGACCTTTGAGCGCTCGCGGACGGCTCGAGACCCGTGCGATCGGCTCGCTTTCCGTCTCGGTCGTGGGCATTGGGTGCAACAACTTCGGAGGCCGCATTGATGAGTCGCGCAGCATCGAGGTTGTAAACGCCGCGCTGGACGCGGGGATCAACTTCTTCGATACCGCCGACATGTATGGAGATGGCCGGAGCGAGGAGTTTCTCGGACGCGCGCTCGGCGGGCGCCGCGAGGAAGTCGTCATCGCAACCAAGTTTGGCAACGCCATCGCGGGCAAGGCCGGTGGGGGACGACCCGAATACGTCAAACAGGCCCTCGATGCCAGCCTCAGACGTCTTGGCACCGACTATGTCGACCTCTATCAGCAGCACCTCCCGGATCCAACGGTTCCGGTGGCCGAGACGCTAGGCGCGCTCGACGATGCGAAGAAAGCCGGCAAGGTGCGCGAGGTCGGGTGCTCGAACTTTTCTCCGGAGCTGTTGCGTGAGGCCGCCGCCGCATGCTCAGGGAGGCCGGCTGCGGCGCGGTTTGTCAGCGTCCAGAACGAGTACAGTCTGCTGCATCGCGAGCCGGAGGAAGGCGTACTGGCCGAGTGCGACCGGCTCGACATCG
>Ga0190272_10001859_pt1 | contig 10134 bp, 11 predicted proteins | sample Popmic504T_FD_133746 | JGI IMG/M metagenome (GOLD analysis project Ga0190272, IMG submission 133746) | Populus adjacent soil microbial communities from riparian zone of Shoshone River, Wyoming, USA - 504 T | ecosystem: Environmental > Terrestrial > Soil > Riparian zone | place: USA: Wyoming... | reverse complement strand
GCCCACCATGGCCTGGGTGTCGGCGAGGGCCTGACCGAGGAGCAGCCGCTCCTCCTTGAGCCGCCCGTTGCCGCCCTCCGCGGTGATGAACTGCTGGATCTCGCCGGCCACGTGGGCCAGCGCGACGCCCTTGTCGCGGACGATCTTGCGGAAGAAGAAGTCCAGCGACTGGATGGCGGTCGTGCCCTCGTACAGGCTGTCGATCTTGGAGTCGCGGATGTACTGCTCGATGGGGTAGTCCTGCAGGAACCCGGAACCGCCGAGGGTCTGCAGTGACTGGGCGAGCTGCTCGTACGCTCGCTCCGAGCCGACGCCCTTGACGATCGGCAGCAGCAGGTCGTTGACCCGCGCGGCCAGGTCGGCAGCGAGGGCGTCGGTACCGCCGGTGACGACGGCGTCCTGGAAGGTCGCGGTGTACAGGTACACCGCGCGCAGCCCCTCGGCGTACGCCTTCTGCGTCATGAGGGAGCGCCGGACGTCCGGGTGGTGCGTGATCGGGACGCGGGGCGCGGTCTTGTCGAGCATCTGGGTCAGGTCGGCGCCCTGGACGCGCTCCTTGGCGTACGCCAGCGCGTTGAGGTAGCCGGTGGACAGCGTAGCGATGGCCTTGGTGCCGACCATCATCCGGGCGTACTCGATCACCTGGAACATCTGCGCGATGCCGTCGTGCACCTCGCCGACGAGCCAGCCGACGGCGGGGGTGCCGTGCTGGCCGAACGTCAGCTCGCACGTGGTGGACGCCTTGATGCCCATCTTGTGCTCGACGTTCGTGACGTACACGCCGTTGCGGTCGCCGATCTCGCCGGTCTGGGTGTCGAAGTGGAACTTGGGCACGAAGAACAGGCTCAGCCCCTTGGTGCCGGGGCCGGCGCCCTCCGGCCGGGCGAGCACGAGGTGCACGATGTTCTCCGGCACGTCCCACTCGGCCGACGTGATGAACCGCTTGACGCCGTCGATGTGCCACGTGCCGTCGTCCTGGCGCACTGCCTTGGCGCGACCCGCGCCGACGTCGGAGCCGGCGTCGGGCTCGGTGAGGACCATGGTGGCGCCCCAGCCGCGGTCGATCATGAGCTCGGCCCAGCGCTGCTGCTCCTCGGTGCCGTTGCGGTGCACGATCGCCGCGAAGTTCGGCCCGGCCATGTACATGAACGCGGCGGGGTTGGAGCCGAGGATGAGCTCGGACGTCGCCCAGATGACGGTCGGGGGTGCGCCGAAGCCGCCCAGCTCGACCGGCAGGCTCATCCGGTACCACTCGCCGTCCCACAGCGCGGCGTACGACTTCTTGAACGACTCGGGCAGCGTCACCGAGAACGTCGTGTTGTCGTAGACGGGCGGGTTGCGGTCGGCGTCGGCGAACGACTCGGCCAGCGGTCCGGTGGCCAGCCGGTCGAGCTCGCGGAGGCTGTCGCGGGTGGTGTCCGCGTCCATCTCGGCGAACGGCCCTGAGCCGAGCCGATCGTCGACCTTGAACACCTCGAAGAGGTTGAACTCCAGGTCGCGAAGGTTGCTCTTGTAGTGGCTCATCTCGTGCTCCGTCTGTAGAAAGCGGTGCTACTGGCCAGTAACTTAAGTCTAGCCGCGGTTCTGGACGTCTTCAAGCGACGCAGGTCACGCGGTGGTTTCTTCGTTGAGCGGTTCGCGGGGTGCCCAGATACGTCGGAGACCTCCGACGGTCCCCCGTGTTCCCGGAGATTGGCTCGACGGCCGGTCAAGAACGGCCCTCGACGGACGGCGCCGAGAAAAGTGCGAGAAATGTGTTGTCGACGGGGCACCTCGCGGGTCCACCGGTCAGAAGGGCGACCAGGGAGGTTCGATGTTGGCGACACAGGGACGACAGGTGCGGCAGGGCGGGTATCACGGCGGCGGCCGCGCCCCACTACAGCGCATGCCTGTCGATCGGATCCCGGTGTGGCTGCAGGCCGCCGACCCCATCTCCCGGGCCGGGCTCGCCGCGACCCTGCGGCCCCGGCCGGACATCCGGCTCATCGACGCCGCGGACGCCGGCCCGGACAGCGTCGTCGTGGTGGCCGTCGAGCGGATCGACGACGACGCCAGGCGCCGGCTGGGCGCGCTGCGCAGGCGCGGCTTCACCAGGATCGTCCTGATCGCGTCGAGCCTGGCCGGCGCCGACGGAACCAACGGCGCGGTCGAGGGCGTGGTGGGCGACGGGGTCTCCGCCGTCGCCAGACGGTCCGACGCGACCCCGGCGCTGCTGGTCCGGCTGGTCGCCGCCGCCGGCCGCTGCGGCGCGCCCCCGGCGTCGGTGCCGGCGACGGTGCCGGCGACGAAGGCGTCGACCAACGGTGGGGCCTCGATCGTCGTCGACCAGCCGCGGCCCAGGATGTCGGAGCGGGAGATCGCGGTCCTGCGGCTGATCGCCGAGGGCTTCGACACCAGGGAGATCGGCGAGCGGCTGTGCTACTCCGAGCGCACCGTCAAGACCATCCTCAACGACGTCACGAACCGCTTCCACCTGCGCAATCGCTCCCACGCGGTGGCCTATGCCCTGCGGGAGGGGCTGATCAACTGATAGCCCGTCCGGGTGGCGGGTTGGAGTGACCTGAGTCACGCTGCGAGGGACGCCGCGGCCACGGGGTCGCCGCGAACGCGAGGAGCGGCAGATGACACAGGACGCCGACACCCGGGCCGGGGGCCCGCCGGACGAACCCGACCGTCCCGACGGGGGGCCTCGCCGCGACCGCACCCACTACCTCTACATCGCGGTCATCGTCGCGGTCGGGCTCGGCATCGCGGTCGGCTTCCTGGCGCCGGACTTCGCCGAGAAGCTGAAGCCGCTGGGCACCGGGTTCGTGAACCTGATCAAGATGATGATCAGCCCGGTGATCTTCTGCACGATCGTGCTCGGCGTTGGCTCCGTTCGGCAGGCGGCCAAGGTCGGCCGGGTGGGCGGCCTGGCCCTCGGCTACTTCCTGGTGATGTCGACGGTGGCGCTGGCGATCGGCCTGGTGGTCGGCAACATCCTGCACCCGGGGAGCGGCCTCGACCTCACCGACTCGCTCCGTGAGACCGGGCAGGAGCAGGTGGCCGGCGAGGCCGAGTCCACCAGCGAGTTCCTGCTCGGCATCATCCCCACCACGCTGGTCTCGGCGCTCACCGAGGGCGAGGTGCTGCAGACCCTGCTGGTCGCGCTGCTGGTCGGGTTCGCGTTGCAGGCGATGGGCGAGCGTGGCGAGCCGGTGCTGCGCGGCGTCGGGCACCTGCAGCGGCTGGTGTTCAAGGTGCTCGCGATGATCATGTGGACAGCGCCCATCGGGGCGTTCGGCGCGATGGCCGCCGTGGTGGGCTCGACCGGGCTCGACGCGCTCAAGAGCCTCGCCGTGATCATGCTCGGGTTCTACCTGACGTGCGCGCTGTTCGTGTTCGTGGTGCTGGGCGCGCTGCTGCGGGTGGTCGCCGGCATCAACCTGTGGACGTTGCTGCGCTACCTGGGCCGGGAGTTCCTGCTCATCCTGTCCACCTCGTCGTCGGAGACGGCCCTGCCGCGGCTGATCTCCAAGATGGAGCACCTCGGGGTGTCGAGGCCGGTCGTCGGGGTGACGGTGCCGACGGGGTACTCGTTCAACCTCGACGGCACGGCGATCTACCTGACCATGGCGTCGCTGTTCATCGCCGAGGCCATGGGGGAGCCGCTGACCATCGGCCAGCAGATCTCGCTGCTGGTGTTCATGATCATCGCCTCGAAGGGCGCGGCCGGGGTCACCGGCGCGGGCCTGGCGACGCTCGCCGGTGGCCTGCAGTCGCACCGGCCGGAGCTGGTCGACGGCGTTGGGCTCATCGTGGGGATCGACCGCTTCATGTCCGAGGCGCGGGCCCTCACGAACTTCGCGGGCAACGCGGTCGCCACCGTCCTGATCGGGGTGTGGACCGGGGAGTTCGACCGGGAGCAGGCCGACCGCGTCTTCGCCGGCGACGACCCGTTCGACGAGGTGTCGATGCTCGGCGACGACCACGACGAGTACGCACCCAGGGCCGCCGCCGCGACCCCCTGACCGCCGATAGGGCGCGTGCCCGATAGGCCGTTCGGCGTTATTTTCTGACGGAGAACATCAAGTATCGGTGAGTTCTTCCCACGTGCGGTCCGTGGCCTCTACCTTCCGTAGTGAATCCCCCACGCTCGGGTACGGAGGGCTGTCATGACCGGTGAGTTCCCGCTGGGACGGCGCGTTGTGATGCAGGGTGGTCTGGGGGTGGCGCTGGCCGGCGCCTTCGGCATCCTGCACGCCGGTCCGGTCCTCGGCGAGGAGGTGCTGTCGGACGCCTTCCCGCTCGCGGTGCCGCGCCCGACGTTGCACACGAGGGCGGCGTGGGGCGCGCGGGCGCCCAGCTCGCCGGTCACGGTGCTCAGCAGCCGCCCGACGATGGTGATCGTGCACCACACGGCCGGACCCAACAGCACCAACTACTCGCAGGCCCAGGCGTACGCGCTGTCGCGGGGCATCCAGAACTACCACATGGACAGCAACGGTTGGATCGACGCCGGCCAGCAGTTCACGATCAGCCGCGGCGGCTACATCATGGAGGGCCGCCACCGCAGCATCGAGGTGCTGACCGCCGGCACCAGGCACGTCGTCGGCGCGCACGTCAGCGGCCAGAACAACAACGCGATCGGCATCGAGAACGAGGGCACGTACATCACGGCAACCCCGACGACCGCGCTGTGGAACTCCCTGGTCAACACGGTCGCCTACATGTGCCAGCAGTACGCGATCGCGCCCGCGCGGATCTTCGGCCACCGCGACTTCAACAACACCCAGTGCCCGGGTGACCGGCTCTACGCGATGCTGCCGCAGCTGCGCGACGAGGTGGCGGCGAAGCTCGGCTCGACCAACCCGCCCGACCCGGTCACCTGGCCGCTCGTGCAGCAGGGCGACAGCGGCACCGTCGTCCGCACGGTGCAGCACCTCCTGCGGCAGAGCGGGCAGGCCTCGGTCACGGTCGACGGTGCGTTCGGCCCGGCGACGGCCTCCGGGGTGCGCGCGTTCCAGACCTCACGCGGGCTGACCGCCGACGGCATGGTGGGGTCGCAGACCTGGCCGGTGCTCGTGGTCACGGTTCGCAACGGCAGCTCCGGCGAGGCCGTCCGCGGGGCGCAGGTGCGGCTCGGCGTCACGGTCGACGGTCAGTTCGGCCCGGCGACCGAGGCCTCGGTGCGGTCCTTCCAGTCCTCGCACGGCCTGACGTCCGACGGGGTGGTCGGCCCGATCACCTGGCAGCACCTGGTGAACTGACACCGGGTGGATGGCACATTCGGCCGGTAGAGCCGGCCAAATGTGCCATCCACCCAAGTTCTGGGCCCGTCAGGCCACGGCTTGGCGGGCCGAGTTCGCGTAGTTCACCTTGACGTTGGCCCAGGTGCGGCCGGTGGTGCTGCTCGCGGGGTCGAGCTCGGCCACCCACACCACGTACGTGCCGGGTACCGGCTCGCGCCGCCGGAGCCACTCGCGGAGCTCCTCGGCGGCCAGCTCGTCGCGGGCCCGCTGCTGCTCGTCCGGGTGCCGGTAGCCGCCAACGCTGTACCAGTTGTCCTGGACGTCCTTGCTGTCCGCGGTCTGCGTGTCCGGACCGATGATCGTCACTCGCACCCAGTCGCTCACGTCGACTTGCCCCTCTGGTCGATCGCCCCTGAGAGGTCTGGTAGACCTCTCTGTATCTCCCTAAGCGTAACCCGGTTACCGTAACCATGCCGAGCACTGATCGTGTGGTGTTGTACGCACTCGGATACCGATACGGTCACGCTGCGGATCGGTATCGGTCGAGAGGAATGACCAGTGGCACCCCGCTCTCCCACCGTCGCCAGCTGGGAGCTGGCCATGCGGTTGCGCCAGCGTCGTGAGCAACTCGGCATCGAGGTACGCGCGATCACCGAGGCGCTCAACTTCACCCGCAACTACTGGTCGGCCGTCGAGAACGACCGGAAGATCCTCACGACCGAGAAGCTCGGCATGCTGCTGACGGTCTTCGAGTTCGACGAGGACGAGCGGCGCGAGCTGATGGAGCTGCGCGAGGCGGCCAAGGAGCGTGGCTGGTGGACGCGCTACTCGGCGCTGTTCAGCGAGCAGGTGCTCCGCTTCTACGGGCTGGAGCACGGCGCGCAGGCCATCCGCACCTACGAGAACCTGCTCATCCCTGGCCTGTTGCAGTCCGAGGCGTACGCGCGGGCCCTGGTCTCCGCCGACGTCACGGTGCGGCCGGTGGAGGTGGACGAGCGGGTGCAGTTCCGCCGGCGTCGTCAGCAGCGGATCGGGGGTGAGGACCCGTTGCACCTGACCGTGCTGCTCAGCGAGGCCGCGCTACTGCAACAGATCGGTGGCCCGGAGGTGTTGCGCGACCAGCTCGTGCACCTGGCGAAGCTGATCGAGGAACACAGGGACACCGTCGAGGTCAGGATCATCCCGTTCACCGCGACCGGGTGCGGCCTGTTCGGCGCGTCGACTCTCTATCTGATCGACTTCGCCAGCCCGCGGCTGCCGTCGGTGGCCTACCAGGAGACCGTCACCGCGGTCGGGATCATCGAGGACACGAACGCCCTGCGGGACATGAGCCGGACCTACAGCGAGGCGCTCGGTGACAGTTTGAGCGCAGATGACTCCCTGGCCCTGATACTTAGTTGTCTTGCGCGTTAGCATCATCCGCATGACCGATCAAGAGTCCTCCGGCACGCACAACGGAGGTTGGTTCAAGAGCAGCTTCAGCAGCGGCTCCGGCGCGTGTGTCGAGATCCAGTTCCGTGAGGCGGGACAGATCGCGGTGCGCGATTCCAAGGACCGCTCCGGGCCTGCTCTCCTGTTCACCGCTGCGGAGTGGGATGCCTTCGTCAACGGTGCGAAGGGCGGGGAGTTCGACAACTAGACAACCTCTCACACCTGCTGCTGAGACGGCACTCAGCGGGAGCGGGCAGTATTGGGGCGTGGACCTCAGGATTCCCGCGGCCGTGCGCCGCTCGGCACTGTTGGTGCCGGCAGCTGCCCTGCTCAGGGCGGCGTGGAACATCCCGGCCGCCATTGGCGGTCGGGCTTCCGGCGCGCGCCTGGACCGGATGCGGCGCTCCGCGCAGTACCGCGACGGCGCGTTCCACAACCGCGTGCCGGCGACCGTGATGCCGGCGGGCAACGCTCCCGACGTCGGCCGTGAGCTGCTGCGCTACCGCGCCCAGCGTCGGCCCGCGAGGGCGATTCCCGTGGTGACGCCGTCCGCCACCGCGCTCGCGAACCCGCCGGCCGACGGACTGCGCCTGACCTGGCTCGGCCACGCGACCGCGCTGGTCGAGATCGAGGGTCGGCGCGTGTTGTTCGACCCCATCTGGAGCCAACGGTGCTCGCCGTCGGCGCTCATCGGGCCGCGACGGCTGCACCGCGTGCCCATGCGGCTGGAGGACCTTCCCCCGCTGGACGCCGTGGTGATCTCGCACGACCACTACGACCACCTCGACATGGCCACCGTCCGGCGGCTGGCCGCGCTGCAGAGCGTGCGATTCGTCGTGCCGCTGGGCGTCGGCGCGCACCTGGAGCGGTGGGGGGTGCGGCAGTCCCGGATCGTCGAGCTCGACTGGGACGAGTCCACCACCGCAGGCGGCCTGACGCTGACCGCGACGGCGGCGCGCCACTTCTCCGGGCGGCTGCGTCAGGACAACAGCACCCTGTGGGCATCGTGGGTCGTGGCGGGCCGGGACCGCCGCGTGTTCTACACCGGCGACTCGGGGTTCTTCCCGGACTACGCCGCGATCGGCGAGGCGCACGGCCCGTTCGACGCGACGCTCGTGCAGGTCGGCGCGTACTCGCCCTACTGGCCGGACATCCACATGACCCCGGAGGAAGGGGTCGCGACGCACCTCGCGGTCCGCGGCGGGCTGCTGGTGCCGGTGCACTGGTGCACCTTCAACCTGGCGCTGCACCCGTGGTCGGAGCCCATGGAGCGGCTCACCGCGGAGGCCGCGGCGCACGATGTGCGCGTGGTGATTCCGAAGCCCGGTCAGCTGCTCGACCTCGCCGACCTGCCCGCGGTCGCCGACACCTGGTGGCGGTCGATCGCCCGTGAAGGGCCGGCCGTCGCCGGTGTTCGGTGATGGTAATCGCCTGATGGGCGCCGTCGTCATCACCGGCGGAAGCCGAGGGATAGGCGCGGCCGCCGCCGTGCTGGCCGCGCAGTACGGGTGGGACGTGTCCCTCGGCTACCGCGCCGACGCCCAGGCCGCCGCCGTGGTGGCCGCCGAGTGCCGCAAGCACGGGGTCTCGGCCGTGACCGTCCCGGTCGACGTGTCCCGCGAGGCCGACGTGGTGCGGCTGTTCGAGACGACGCACCACGAGCTGGGGCCGATCACCGCGCTGGTCAACAACGCCGGCATCGTGGCGGGCAGGTCGACGGTGGCCGACCTCGACGCCGCCCGTATCGAGCGGCTGCTCGCGGTGAACGTCCTCGGCGCGTTCCTGTGCGCGCGGGAGGCGGTGCGGCGGATGGCCGTGTCCCGCGGCGGCGCGGGCGGGTCGATCGTCAACGTGTCGTCGCGCGCCGCTGTGCTCGGCTCGGCGGGCGAGTACGTGGACTACGCGGCGTCCAAAGCGGCGGTGGAGGCCATGACGACGGGCCTCGCGCTGGAGGTGGCGGCCGACGGCATCCGTGTCAACGCCGTGCGGCCCGGGCTCATCGACACCGAGATCCACGCCGGCGGCGGGCAGCCCGACCGCGTGGAGCGGCTGAGCGGATCGGTGCCCATGCGCCGCGGCGGGCGGGCCGACGAGGTGGCCGAGGCCATCGTCTGGCTCATGTCCCCGCTGGCCTCGTACACCACCGGCGCGTTCCTCGACGTCAGCGGCGGCCGCTGAGCACGTGAGTCGTGAGTGGCGTTTGGTGTTGGAGCACCAAACGCCACTCACGACTCTCACGGGGCTTGCGGGGCGTCGCACTCTCGGCTAATACTTAACCACATGGTTAAATCTTCGGTGCTGGACCGCACGTTCGCCGCGCTGTCCGACCCGACGCGGCGGGAGATCCTCGCCGCGCTCGCCGGCGGGCCGCGGACCGTCGGCGAGCTGGCCCAGCCGTTCCCGATGTCGCTGGTCGCGGTGAGCAAGCACGTGTCCGTGCTGGAGCGCGCCGGGCTGCTCACCCGCACCAGGGCGGGTCGCACCCAGATGTGCGCCCTGACCGCGACGCCGCTCGCCGCCGCGGCCGGCTGGCTCGACCGCTACCGCGACTTCTGGACCACCCGGTTCGACGCGCTGGAGCGCTACCTCGACACGGAGGACGAATGACCACCGAACTGAACCTCACCCGCACGCTGTCCCACCCCGTCGAGCGGGTGTGGCGCGCCCTCACCGACGCCGACGCGCTGGCCGCCTGGCTGTGGCCGGACCGCTTCGCCACCAAGGCCGAGGTGGACCTGCGCGTCGGCGGCCGGTACCGCTTCGACGGGACCGCGTCGGGCCTGGCCGTCACCGGCGAGTACGTGGCCGTAGAGCCGCCGCGCCGAGTGGTGTTCACCTGGCGGTGGGACGGCGAGCCCGACGAGACCCTCGTGACGGTCGAGCTGCGACCCGCGGGCCCCGGCGGCACCGAGCTGGTGCTCACCCACGAGCGCTTCGCCGACGCCGCGCAGCGCGACAACCACGCCACCGGGTGGGCCGACTGCCTCGACCGCCTTCCGGCCTGGCTGGCGTCAGTGTGATCCGGCGACCCCGCACCACAGGTTGCTGTCCGACCGGCTGTTCGTCTCGGTCGCGATGATGACCATGAGGCCGACCGGCGCGATCACCATGAGCCACCTCACCTACGCGGCGTAGCAGGACGTCGGCTACGCCACCGAGGAACTGATCGACTTCGCGACCGACAACCTGCGCGACGGCCCGCGGATCGACGTCGGGGACACCGGGTCGGGCCTGCTGGCCACCATGCACCGGTCCGGGTCCGTCCGGGCGGCCGTGCTCGACGGTGGCCACGAGGTGACCGAAGTGGTCCCGTCGCTGCTCGTCGAATCGTCCGGCCTCACCCTGGTGGCACGGCCCAGTCATGTTCACCTGGGGTGATCAAATGTAACGTTGTGTAGCGAGTAGTGGGAGTGCTCGTGCGCGGTCTCCTGCAATCCATTCGGTAGCTGCGGTGATGTTGGTGAATCCGGCG
>Ga0190272_10001858_pt1 | contig 10136 bp, 9 predicted proteins | sample Popmic504T_FD_133746 | JGI IMG/M metagenome (GOLD analysis project Ga0190272, IMG submission 133746) | Populus adjacent soil microbial communities from riparian zone of Shoshone River, Wyoming, USA - 504 T | ecosystem: Environmental > Terrestrial > Soil > Riparian zone | place: USA: Wyoming... | reverse complement strand
GCCGCGTGCAGGTACGCGCTCACCGGCGTCGGAGCGGCCATCGCGCCGGGCAGCCAGAAATGGAACGGGAAGATCGCCGATTTGCTGAGCGCGCCGACCAGCAACAGCACCAGTGCGGCGTCGACGACCGGGCCCGTGGGTGCCGCGGCGAGGATCTGCGAGATGCTCGAGGTGCCGGCATCCACCACCATCAGCACCACGCCGATCAGCATGACGAGTCCGCCGAGGCTCGTCACCAGCAGCGCCTGCAGGGCGGCACGGCGGCTCGCAGCGCGCCGGTTGTAGAAGCCGATGAGCAGATACGACAGCACGCTGGTGATCTCCCAGAACATCACGAGCACGACGAGGTCGTCGGTGATGACGAGTCCGTACATCGCCCCCGCGAAGGCGAGCAGCACCGCGGAGAACTGCCCGAGCCCATCGGTCTTGTCGCGGAAGTACCAGCGGCAGTACAGCAGCACGAGGGCGCCGACGCCGGTCACGATGAGCGCCATGAGCCACGAGAGCGTGTCCAGACGCATCGACAGCTGGATGCCGAGCGGGGGGATCCAGTCGAATGCTTCGAACGGAATATCCCCCGCGAGAACGGCGGGCGTCCGGAACAGCGTGTACGCGAAGGCGGCGACCGGCAGCACCGCGGCGACGTAGAACGCGCGGGCTCCGATGCGGGCGACGAGCCACGGCAGGAGCATCGGCACCAGTGCGAACGCGCCGAGGAGGGCCAACATGAGCGGCCTCCTCGGGGTCGTCGGCCTCACGGCCCGCCTGCGAAGGGCAGCATGGCGGAGGCTCGGGCGATCGGGGTGTCCGCTCCAGTCTATCGGCGCAGAAAGCCGACCCGATCCCCCGAGGAGCCGCTCAGGCCATCGGTGCGGTGGTGTTGCCCACCCGGAACACGCAGGTGAACCGGATGGATGCCGCCGGCTCGCCGGCCAGCATCGCCGCGACGGCCAAGCCGGCGGCTCGACCCTTGTCGGCCGCGGGCTGCACCAGCGTGGTGAGCTCGTACGGCGCGAGCCCGTCGACGACGATCCCGTCGAAGCCGGTCACGCTCACGTCTTCGGGCACCCGCAGCCCCACCTCTTCGGCAGCACGGATCACGCCCGCGGCGAGCAGGTCGCTCTGCGCGATGACCGCGGTCGGGCGTGCGGCCTGGTCGGCGAAGATCACCCGGCCCGCGGCGAGACCCTCGTCGATGAAGCTGCCCGCGGCGGCGAAGACCTCGGCGTGCGGGAAGACGTCCCGTGCACCCGCGAGCCGTTCGCGCGTGACCTCGACGGAGATGCGCTCGTCGGCTGCGATCCAGCCGCGCTCCCGGCCGGCGCGCACCGGAAGCGTCACGATCGCGATGTCCTCATGGCCGAGGGCCTTGAGATGGCTCGCGGCTTGACGCTGCGCTTCCCGGTTGTCGAGGCCGATCTTGGGGATGCCCTCCCCGGCGTCGCCCTCGATGACCACGACCGGGATGCCGCGGGCCGTGACGACCGCGAGCGATTCGCGCAGCATCCCGCTGCAGCCGATCAGCACGGCGGCATCGAGCGGGGCCGTCGTGAGCGTGGGCTCGGTGCCGAGTGGCGCGTGGTCGCGAAGCAGGAGGAGTCCGGCGCCCAGCGATGCGACACCGTCGGTGAGCCCGTCCATCATGAGCGTCTTCACGGGGTCGAGGAAAGCCGCACCCAGGTGCTCCTCGAAGACGACGCCGACGATGCCCGATCGCCCGCGACGCAGCGACGCGGCGCGCGGGTCGGGACCGGTGTACCCGAGCGATCCCGCGGCGTCGAGCACCCGCTGGCGCGTCGCATCGGATACGGCGGTCTTGCCACTGAAGACCACCGATGCGGTCGACGGTGAGACGCCCGCCTGGCGGGCGACATCGGTGATCGTGGGGCGGCGGGTGCTCATGACGGATCGATGCTACCGCGTGGAGCCGCGCCTGCCGAATCGATTCGACGCGTCGGGAGGGATTCACTATCCTGGTGCTCATGGACTCCGTACTGACCCGGTCGCAGCTGGTGCGCTGGCGCACCGCCGTCTTCGCCATCTTCCTGGCCAGCGGCCTGTCGATCGCCACCTGGGCCGCACGGGTTCCCGACATCAAGGACGAGATCGGGGTCGACAACGCCCAGCTGGGGCTGATGCTGCTCGCCGGCGGCATCGCGTCCATCCTCGGAGTCACCGCGAGTTCGGTCATCCTTGCCAGGTTCGGGGCGCGGCGGGGGATGCTTGGCTCGATGATCCTGTTCGGCATCGGCGTCGCGATCATCGGTGTCGGTGCGAGCGTCGTCTCCTCGCCCGTGGTCGTGACGGTCGGACTCCTGCTCTGGGGATTCGGAAACGGTGCGGTCGACGTGATGATGAACGTCGAGGGCGCCGCGATCGAGAAGCAGTCGGGCAAGACGATCCTTCCGCTGTTCCATGCATTCTTCAGCTTCGGCACCGTGATCGGCGCGGGCCTCGGCGTCGCGGCAATCGCACTCGGCATGAACGTGGTGGTGCACCTGTGCATCATCGCGGCCGTCATCGTGGTCATCGCCTTCGCGAGCATCGCCAACGTCCCGGCTCGCGAGAGCACCCTCGACACCTCGGACGAGACCGAGAAGCTCGGCCTGCGCGAGCGCCTCAGCATCACGCTGTCGGCTTGGCGCGAACCGCGCACCTATGCCCTGGGAGTGATCATGCTCGGCATGGCGTTCGCCGAAGGCGGCGCCAACGACTGGCTGGCGCTCGGAGTCGTCGAAGGCCACGGCGCCGACCCGGCTCTGGGTGCGGCGGGCCTCGCGGTCTTCTCGGTGAGCATGACCGTGGTGCGCATGTTCGGCGGCCCTCTGGTCGATCGTTTCGGCCGTGTGGCGACGCTGCGGGTGCTGGCAGTCACCGCGACCGTCGGACTCCTGCTGTTCATCCTCGCGCCGACGATCCCGCTGGTGTTCGTCGGCGCGGCCCTGTGGGGCGCCGGCGTCTCACTCGGATTCCCCCTCGGCATGTCGGCGGCGGCAGACGACCCCGCCCGCGCCGCGGCGCGGGTGAGCGCGACGGCCACGATCGGCTATATCGCCTTCCTGGCCGGACCGCCCCTCCTCGGTCTGATCAGCGAGCAGATCGGCCTTCTGAACACCCTGTACATCCTGGTCGCGCTGATCGTCGCATCCGGCATCGCGTCGCCGGCCGCGCGCCCGATCGCCGGTTCGACCGTCGGCGCCGGGCACCCACACCAGCGCACCGATCACACCGGGTGATCGGGCCCGCCGACTAGGCTCTACGGGTGCGTCTCGTCATTGCCCGGTGCTCGGTGGATTACACCGGAAGACTGAACGCGCACCTTCCGCTGGCCACCCGCCTGCTCGTGCACAAAGGCGACGGCAGCCTGCTCGTGCATTCCGACGGCGGTTCGTACAAGCCCCTGAACTGGATGAGCCCCCCGTGCACCCTGACCCTCCAGGCGCCGGACGAATCGGATGCCGCGGACGGCGTCGTCGAGCTGTGGAGGGTCACGCACGCCAAGACCGGCGACGCGCTGCTCGTGCGCATCCATGAAGTGGTTCACGACACCTCGCACGAGCTGGGCGTCGACCCCGGACTCGTGAAGGACGGCGTCGAGGCCGACCTGCAGCGCCTGCTCGCCGAGCAGGTCGACGTGATCGGCGTCGGACTCTCGCTGGTGCGACGCGAGTTTCCGACGGCGATCGGTCCGGTGGACCTGCTGCTGCGGGATGCCGCCGGCGGAACCATCGCGGTCGAGGTCAAGCGCCGCGGAGACATCGACGGGGTCGAGCAGCTGACCCGCTACCTGGAGCTGCTCGGACGCGACCCGCACCTCGCGCCCGTCAGCGGAGTGTTCGCCGCCCAGGAGATCAAACCCCAGGCGCGCGTGCTCGCCGCCGATCGCGGCATCCGCTGCGTCACCCTCGACTACGACGGCATGAAGGGCGTCGACTCCGGCGCCCCGCGGTTGTTCTGACGAACCGACCCCTCCCTCTTCCGCACTTAGGCTGTTGCCATGGGGAGCAGATCGCCGTGGACGTGCGTGCTGTGGGATGTCGACGGCACGATCGTCGACGCCTCGGATGGCATCCTGCGTCGCCTCACGATCACCCTCGAGCACTTCGGCAAGACGGCGCCCACGCGCGCTGAGCTGGTCCACTGGATCGGCCCGCCCATGTTCGAGTCCTTCCAGGTGACCGGCGGCATGACCGCCGATGAGGCGGCCGAAGCGGTCGCGTTCTACCGGGTTCTCGGCAAGGCCGATGGCTACACGACCGGTGCGAAGCTGTTCTCCGGAGTGGGCGAGCTCATCGGCGAGGTCGCCGCAGCAGGCATCCCGCAGGCGACCGCGAGCTCCAAGCCCGAGATCCAGGTCGACGCGCTCATGGACCACTTCGACCTGTCGCCGTGCTTCTCGGCGATCGTCGGTGCGACCTCCGACGAGCGCACCCTCGCCGCGAAGTCCGACATCGTCGCCGAGGCTCTGCGGCGGCTCGACGCAGCCGGCGTCGACACCAGCCGCCCCGTGCTCGTGGGCGACCGCCACCACGATGTCGAGGGCGGCGCCGAACACGGCGTGCCCGTGATCTTCGTGCGCTGGGGCTTCAGCTGGCCGCACGAGTCCGCCGGCGCGCAGGCCGCGGTCGACACGGTGGATGAACTGCGCGACCTCCTTCTGATCCGGGATGCCGATGGATGAGATCGTGGCCGGCATCCTGTCGTGGGTGATCCCCGCGCTGGTCGTCTTCGGCGTCACGGCTCTGGCGATCACCGTGATCGCGTGGGCGGTCCGCGCGTCACGAAGGTCGCCGCGGGCACGGAAAGCCGCCGACGAACTACGGGCCCGTGCGGGCGCGACGCTCGTGCAGCTCGACGATGCGGTGGACGAGCTCGACCTCGAGGTGGGCCTGTCCGGCGCCCTCTACGGCGGCGGTGCACCGGCATCCCTCCGCCGTACCCGGCTGACCGCGCAGCATGTGCGCGACGAATCGTTCGAGGAATATCGCGCGGTCTCCGCCCCCGACGCCCACCCGGTCGAGATCAGGCGGGTCTCGGCCCGCATCCAGCGCCGCAGCACCGAAGCGCTCGCGACGATCGCCGCCGCGCGCGCCGAGCACTCCGACTGGGTGCGCGCGAACGTCTCGGCGGCCGCGCAGGTGGCGTCCGCGCGACGACGCCTCGACGCGCTGCGCGCCACGATGGGCGACCCTGCCGCGCTGGTGGCCGAACTCTCGTCGCGATTCGCCGACGACGAGTGGGCGGACGCATCGCGCGCCGCCCGTGCTGCCGTCGACTCCGCCGACGAGGCCGAGCGGTCGCTGACCGTCGCAGGCCAGACCGCGGCCGACCCGACGCGCACCGCCCTCGCCGATCTGGCGACGGCCGAGCGTGCCCTGCGCCGCGCGGAGGTCGAGGCACGCACGATGGAGGAGACGCATCGGCTCGTCACCCAGGCCGCCCAGGCGGTTCCCGGCGAGCTCGCCGCGGCCCGGACCGCCCTGCGTCAGGCATCGGTGACACGTGAGCAGCTCGATCCGCCCGATGCCGCGAGGCTCGGCGCCGAGCTGCGGGCGATCGAGGCTGAGATCACCCAGCTCGAGGCGGATGCCGCGCGCCGCCCGACCCGCACGATCGACCGCATCGCCCGCCTCCGCAATCGGCTCGACCTGGCGCTCGGCGATGCGCGGACCGCCCAGCAGCGCATCCGGGGCGCACGCACCGCGCTGCCCGGAACGCTCGCGGCGGCGCGCAACGCGGTAGCCCACGCCGAGGCATCCGTCGCGCATACGCGTGCCAGCGCCGACGCGCGGTCGCGGCTCGTGTCGGCCCAGCGCGAGCTGGCGGCTGCCCGCCAGGTGCAGGACCCGGTGGAGGCTCTCGACGCGGCGCGACGTGCGATGCGGGATGCCGAGGATGCCCAGGCACTCGCGAGCTCCGACCGCCTCGGCGGGCGCCGGGAAAGGGGCTGAGGCCCGCCGGAGTCCCCGGCGAGCGTGCCCCGCGTGCTCGCCGCTATCGTGAACGCATGAGCGACCTCGAGACAAAGCCGCGGCATCCGCTCGTCCGGGTCGTCGCGCGCGTGCCCGCGACGCTCACGATCATCGCCGTCATCCTCGCCGTCGGCGTGGTCTTCGCGGGGCTGTGGAGTCCGTTCGAGGACAACCCGCTCTACGAGACCGTCGCGTACGGTCTGCCGGCACTGCTCGAAGGTCGCTGGTGGACGCCGGTCACCGGAACCTTCTTCGTCAACCACCCGCTGGTGTACCTCTTCACGATCGCGAGCTTCGTCGGCATGGGATATCTCGAACTCCGCCGCGGGTCGCGCGTCGCCTTGGCGTACTTCGGCGTCGGCCAGCTCTTCGCGATCTTCGGCAGCGCCCTGCTCATCTGGTTTCTCGCCCTCCTTCCGTGGGCCTGGGCGCAGGAGGAGGCGCTCGCGCTCGACGTCGGTCCGTCCGGCGGCACGATGGCCTGCCTCGCTGCGGCGGCCGGTCTCCTGGCCGCGCCGTGGCGCGTGCGCGCGTGGGCGATCCTGCTCGGGTACATCGTCGTCGCCCTCTTCTTCTGGGGATCGCTCGCCGATCTCGAGCACGCGCTGGTCGTGGGTCTCGTGCTGATCGTGGATCGCTCGCTGCGCTTCCAGCGCACGACGGTGCGCGAGCAGCGCCTCATCGCCTTCGTGAGCGTCCTCGTGGTGCTCGCGGTCGACGTACTCACCTTCCTGGTACCCACGGATGGTCCCTTCGGGCATACCGACGGCCGCAGCGGGTCTCTGCTCGACATCGGCATCGATGTCGCGCTCATCCTGATCATCGCGAACGGACTGCGGCGCGGGCGTCACTGGGCGTGGGTGCTGAGCCTCATCCTCGGCGGCTTCAACGCGCTGACGGGCGTGCTGTTCGTGACGCTTCTCCTGGTTCCGGGGGCGAACGTGGAGAGCTCGGTCGGAGACGTCAGCGTTGCCATCGCGCAGTCGGCCATGTGGTCGGTGCTGCTCGTGTACCTGATCTGGGTGCGCGGCGCCTTCCGCGCGCGGCGCAAGGCGTCACTCGGCCTCGGCGGCGAGCCGAGTGTCGACGAGGTCAAGGAGCAGCTGCGGGCGCACGGCGGCGGGACGCTGTCGTGGATGACGACGTGGAGCGGCAACAGCTACGCGCGCACGACGCACGGCATCGTCGCGTACCAGAAGCGGGCGGGGGTGGCGATCGTGCTCGCGGACCCGCTCGGCCCCGAGTCCTCGCGCGCCGAGTCGGTCGCCGAGTTCATCGGCATGGCCGAACGCGCCGGCATCATCCCGTGCTTCTTCAGCGCGAGCGATGCGACGAAGGATGCCGTCCCCCCGACGTGGCGGAATCTGGTCGTGGCCGACGACACGATCGTCGACCTGCCCGGACTCGAGTTCACGGGCAAGGCGTGGTCGGCCGTGCGCACGTCGATCAACCGCGCCGTGCGCGAGGAAGTCACCTTTCGGATGACCCGGCTCGCCGATGAGACCTGGGGTGTGCAGCAGCAGTTGCGCGCGATCTCGGAGATGTGGGTCGGCGACAAGGGTCTGCCCGAGATGGGCTTCACCCTCGGCACGTTGGATGAGGCGATGGATCCTGAGGTACGGCTCGCCCTCGCGGTCTCCGCCAAGGGCGACGTCGACGGCTTCCTGTCGTGGCTGCCGGTCTACGGCGGCGACGGCGAGGTGCGCGGATGGACCCTCGACCTGATGCGTCGCCGCGACGGCGGATTCGGACCGGTGATGGAGTTCCTGATCGGCTCGTCGGCCAAGCACTTCTCCGAAGACGGGGCGGAGGTCATGTCACTGTCGGGTGCGCCGTTGGCGCACGATTACCCACCGGATGCCGGGGCCATCGCCAGTCTCTCGGACTGGCTGGCGAACATGCTCGAACCCGTCTACGGCTTCGGATCGCTGCACCGGTTCAAGGAGAAGTTCCACCCGCGGTACGAGACGATGCACCTGCTGTTTCGCGACGAGAGCGACCTCACGCGCATCGGCGCGGGCCTGACGCGGGCGTTCCTCCCCGACGCGACGTTGCGACAGTTCGCCGGCGCGGGCGTGGAACTGGTGCGGGGCGAGCGCGACTGAATCCGGTACGGACTCGTGTCGCGGCTCGCCCCGCAAGCACGACGCACGAGGCGCCGCGCGGTCGGTCTTAGGTCAGACCGGACGAATGTTCTCAGCCTGCAGGCCCTTCGGGCCCTGGGCTACTTCGAACTCGACGCGCTGGTTCTCTTCAAGCGAGCGGTAACCGCCCGACTGGATCGCGGTGTAGTGCGCGAAAACATCGGCGCCGCCGTCATCAGGAGCGATGAAGCCGAAGCCCTTCTCCGCGTTGAACCACTTGACCGTGCCCTGGGTACTCATGTATTGCCGTTCTGTTGTGCCCGAGCTATCTGCGTCGAGTCCCCCACAGGTTATCGAACCGCGGCAGGGAGAGGGGAAAATTCCAGAAAGATGGTGACACAAACGTTGCACATTCCATCGCACGCCCGGGCTGAGTAAGGCACTCCAAGCCCGGGCGCCGACGGATCCCCCCGGATAAGTCACGCCGAGGCGTGACACGGCACACTCTACCGATATATCAGCCGTTCGGCGAGGGCCGATGCGGGCGAATCAGCCCGCGAGTCCGTGAGTTCGCCGAGTGCCCCGGGGCCGCCCGGGAGTGCTCTGCGGCCACGATCCGGCGGGTCTATGCAGGTGAATCCTCAGGCGTAGACTCTTTCCACTCATGACCACGTCCTTCGCACCACTGGAGCCGCGCGGCGCCGTCCTCGGCGACGATGTGTACGCGCTCCTGGGCGAGGCGATCCTCGACGGGCGGCTGAGTGCCGGCGAGCGGCTGCGTGACCAGGAGCTCGCGGAGCGACTCGGGGTGTCTCGCACCCCGGTGCGCGAGGCCCTCCAGCGACTCGAGCGCGCCGGTCTGGTGGAGGTCTCGCCCAATCGGTACACGCGCGTGTCCGTCCCGAGCGAACGCGTTCACTCCGACACGCACGAGTTCTTCGTCTACCTCATGGGCAGCGCTCTGCGGATCGCCCTCCTGCGCTGCTCCGATGACGAGCTCGCGCACACCCTGGAACACGCGGACGAGATCGTGGCGGCATCCCGCGTCGACGATCACGCCGCGATCATGACCGCCAGCGCCCGCTTCTTCGAGCACATCGTCGCCGACACCGACAACGTGGCGTTCCGGCGCGTCGTCCGCGAGGCGGAGGTTGCCATCCGCCGCAACCTCGCGGGCTGGCACCCGTACGTCGACTGCCCCGTCCAGCGCACGGCGGGCTATGAGGAATTCCGGGATGCCGTCGCCCGGCGTGACGGCGCCCGCGCTGAGACGATCCTGCGCGAACTGCACGGCGTCGTCTGATCGCTCTTCTGCCTCTCGCCGCCGGTGGATACCGTTAAGCGCGTGGGCCACATCGAACTGCGCGAACTGGACGACGACGATCTCGACGCGATCTTCGAGATGATGCGCGACCGAGCAGCGGTGGAGATGGCCGCGTTCACGGCGGCCGATCCCGACGACCGCGACGTCTTCGACGCGTGGATCGCCCGGCAGCGGACCACACCGGATGTCGCGCTCTCCGTCGTGACGGAGAACGGCGGCTTCGCCGGCACCGCCGCCGTGTTCTCCGCCGACGGCGACCGCGAGGTGACCTACTGGATCGCTCGGCACGCATGGGGCCGGGGCGTGGCGACCGAGGCGCTGCGGGTGCTCGTGTCGCGCGAGCCCGAGCGCCCCCTGTTCGCGCGGGTCGCCGCGCACAACGCGGGTTCGATCGCCGTGCTCACCAAGGTGGGCTTCACCGAGGTCTCGCGCGATGACGAGTACGCTCCCGGCGTCGGGCGCGAGACCGAGGAGATCGTCATGGTGCTGGTGCCGACGCTGGAGTGAGCCCGGCCGATCGGGTTCACCTGAGACACCTCGCGCATGAAACGACGAATGGGCCCCCATTCAGGGGCCCATTCGTCGTTTCGTGCGCGAGGGGGGAGTTGAACCCCCACGTCCTTTCGGACACTGGCACCTGAAGCCAGCGCGTCTGCCTATTCCGCCACTCGCGCGAGATGCGGCATCCGAAGACGCGGTGCAACTCAACTTCCCGAGGATATCACGCAGCATCCCGCCCCTCGAATCCGCGGTACG
>Ga0190272_10001857_pt1 | contig 10137 bp, 10 predicted proteins | sample Popmic504T_FD_133746 | JGI IMG/M metagenome (GOLD analysis project Ga0190272, IMG submission 133746) | Populus adjacent soil microbial communities from riparian zone of Shoshone River, Wyoming, USA - 504 T | ecosystem: Environmental > Terrestrial > Soil > Riparian zone | place: USA: Wyoming... | reverse complement strand
CAGCGGCCTCCCGGCATCGCCATGACGCCGGCCGTCATGCTCTCCTCGCTGCTGCTCGTCCCACCCGCACCCTGTGCGTACTGGGCCCCGGAAGCGGCCAGCACCCCGTAGAGCACCGCCTTGGCCACGCTCTTGGCTCGCGCACGGGCCTGGTGCTCCGCGTTCGGCACGCCCACGACAGCCGTGGTGAGCTGCCACAACGCCAATGCGGTGAACCCCACGGCGACCGCCCAGAGCAGCACGTCGCCGCCGGGCGCCTGGGCGAGCGTGCGGAAGGCACCGGACTCGTCCGGCCGGCCGGTGGGCCTGCCCAGGGCGAGCTGGACGGCCAGCCATCCGACCAGCACGTGCAGCACACCTGAGGCGACGTAGCCCGCTCGGGCCAGGGCGCGCACGGCACCGCTGTTCTTGGTGGCTCAGCCCTGGCCGAGGATCTTCTGCAGTCCCTCACCGTCCGCGAGCCCGATGGTGTTGCCTGCCGGGTCGGTGAGCCAGGCACCGTCCCCGCCCTCCATGAACCCGCGCGCTATGCCCTTCTCGTCCTGGTCGAACCCCTCGTACCGCTCGAATGTCACGCCCTTGGCGGTGAGCTCGTCGACCGTCTGGTCGACGTCGTCGACCGCTAGGTGCAAGACCGTGAACGTGGCGGGCTCGTGGTTGTCCTTCTGGTAGATGAACACCGAGCTGCCGCCGTCGAGGTGGATCGCCAGACCTGCCCCCTCATCCATGGGTGTCACCCGTAGTCCGAGCGTGTCCGCGTAGAACGCGCGTGCCGCAGCGATGTCGTTCGCCGCGAAGGTGGGAAATACGCTCCGCACAGTGACCATCGTCGTCACTCCTTTGTGCTCGGCCGGCGAGCGCACCACGGGTGCGTGGTGCGGGGGCGCCGGATACCTCCAGGCTCCCACCGCTGGGCGCAGGCGCAACGCGGCAGGTTCAGACGCGTGCGTTATTCACCCGTTGGGCGGTCATTGGCCCACCCGGCCGTCGACCCGCTCGCGCAGGATGTCGGCGTGCCCGCAGTGCCGCGCGTACTCCACGATCTGTCCCACGAGGGCGTCGCGAAGCTGCAGGTCCCCGCCCTCCGGCCCGAAGTCGGATGCGCCGGCGTTCCACGTTCCGAGGTCGGAGACACCGTCGAGGTACTGGTCCGTGGCGTCCATCTCGGCGTGCCACTGCCGCCAGGCGTCCTCGACGACCGCCGGGTCGGCGACGGCGCCGTTCCATTCCGCGTCGCGGTCCTCGGCGGTGCGGTACAGATCCGGGGCGTCCTCGCCGGCCATGACGCGGCGCAGGTGTCGCTCGCCGTCGGCGAGGTGCCGCACCAGCCCGAGCAGGGACATGGTCGACGGCGGGGCCGACCGGCGGGCGAGCTGCTCGGCGTCGAGCCCTCCGCACTTCATCTCCAGGGTGAGCCGGTAGTAGCGGAGGTAGTCGAGCAGCAGGCCGCGCTCGTCGTCGGACGCGACCTCGGTCTCGCGCGGATCATCGTCGGGGTCCGTCCACATGTCGGGGAACACTGTCGACTGCGTCCAGCGCGCCGCCCGGGTCTCTTCGGCCTGCTCTTGTGGGTCCATACCAACATCGTGGACCCATGCCGGAGCCGACCGCCACGGTAAATCTGGCCCGCGCTGCCGCTCAGCCCCGGCAACTGTCACTCACCCCCGGTAGCGGAACGCGTCCCAGGCGCCGAGGAGGTACTGGATGCCGAGAGCCCGGTCGTAGAGGCCGTAGCCGGGGCGGGGCTTGTTCGTGGTGTTCTCGTCCCACAGGTGCCGGCCGTGGTCGGGCCGCACGTAGCCCTGGTAGTCGGCCTCCGCGTAGGCCTTCATGATCCCCGTGGTGTCGACGCTGCCCTCGGACGCGCGGTGCGCGACCTCGGTGAAGTCCCCGTTGTCGAAGTGCTTGATGTTGCGCACGTGGGTGAAGTGGATGCGGTCCATGAAGGTGCGTACCGCGTCGACGGCGTCGTGCTCCGGGTTCGCCGAGAAGCTGCCCAGGCACAGGGTCAGGCCGTGGTGCGGGCTCGGGTGCAGGTCGAGCACCCGGGCCAGACCCTCCTTGCTGGAGACGACGCGCGGCCAGCCGAAGACGTCGAACGGCGGGTCGTCCGGGTGCACACCGAGCTTGACGCCGGACTCCTCGCAGGCGGGGATCACCGCCTCGAGGAAGTACTGGTAGTTCGCGTACATGTCGTCGTGGGTCACGCCCTGGTACGCGGCGTTCAGCTCGCTGAAGCTCGCCAGCCGCTCCGGCTCCCAGCCGGGCAGCGTGAGACCGTGGGTGTTCGCCTCCATGTCGGCGATGAGCGACTCTGGCGACATCTTGTCGACTACCGCCTTCTCGTAGTACAGCGCGGTCGAGCCGTCCGGCAGCGGGTGCCAGAGGTCGGTGCGCAGCCAGTCGAAGACGGGCATGAAGTTGTAGCAGACCACCTTGACGCCGGCCCTGCCGAGCCGGCGGACCGTCGTGATGTAGTTCTCGATCGCCTCGTCCCGGCTCATCCCGAGGACGGTGCGGCCGAGCTTGATCGACTCGTGCACGTTGACCGACTCGACCACCTCGGCGTCGAACGTCCGCGTGACGCCGCGGGCGTGTGCATCGGAGGACAAGCCTGTGATCCGTGCGACCTCGGCGTCGATCTCCGCCTGCTCCCACACCTCACCGGCCTGCTTGTGGTGCAGGCTCCACACGATGGTCTCCACGCCCGGGATCTGGCGCACGTGATCCAGGGTCACGGTGTCGTTGCCCTCGCCGTACCAGCGGAAGCCCATCTTCACAGCGTTCTCCTCGTCGTCGTCCTTGTCTTGGAGGTCTTGTATACATCATGCCCGCCCTGGCGAACGGAACGCTCAACCGCTCACAGAGTGGTGAAGCGCAGACGCATCCGGAACGGCGCGGCGTGCAGCTGCGCGTTCGGCAGCACGCCCGGACCGCAGGCGGCGCTGCCGACACCGTGCTGGGCGGCGTCGAGGTGCAGCCACAACCGGCCGTCAGGCACGAGCTCGTGCGGGTGGGCCGCACGTTCCAGCGCCTCGTCGGACCACGGGCGCAGCGACAGCTCGACCCCGAGCTGCGAGCGAGCGCCGACCGTCACGTCGTCGGCATCGATCCGCAGGCCGGTACCGTCGGCGAAGGACAGGACGGCGCTCGTGACGCCGCGGCGCGCGCCGTTCTCCTGCGGGTGGGTGTACCGGGTCTGCCAGTCGGCGACGGTGTGCTGCCACGCGCCCCCGAGGGCGGCCTTGGTCGAGTCCGCGTACGACTCGTCCGGGCCGAGGCCCGTCCACCGGACGCCGGTCTCCACGGCGCGAGGCTCCTCGAGCGCGAGCAGCAGCCCGAGGCGGGCGACGCTCTCCGGCCAGCTCCCCTCCGGCCGGACGTCGAGGAGCAGGTCCACGGCGTCGGGCGCGTCGGTGACCGGCTGCCAGCGGTAGCGCGTGGCGAAACCCGCGCGGGTGGTCGGTCCCGCGACGCGTGCGTCGATCTCCAGCGCCCCGTCCCCGCTGACGCCGACGGCGGCCTTGCGCTCGGCGAGCAGGTGCAGGCCCACGCCGCGCCACTTCTCCTCGTCCGACTTCCCGCGCCAGAAGCCCCCCGTGTGGTCGTTGTCGATCGGAGCCCGCCAGGCGTCCACCCGGAAGGTGTGCACAGGACGGCCCGCGAGCGAGCGGAGGTCACCCCGGCCGTCGAGGAGCGCCGGGCCGGCCCGGAACCCGCCGTCGGCCTCGGTGGTGACCTGGCCGGAGGGAGCCGGGAGCGGGGCCGGCTCCATGAGGAGGAGCTGGCCGGCGCCCAGCACGAACCCGGGCTCGAGCCATGCGTCCTCGAGCGCGTCCGCCTTCTCCTGGACTGCCTGCACGGTCCACCAGACGGGCGCCTCGCCCGGCTCCGGCAGCGACAGGTCGGCGGGCGGCAGCACCGCGGCCTCGGTCCCGGCGTCGAGCACCAGGTCGAGCGTGCCCGTGGCGAGCTCCTCCGCGCCGCGGTGCAGCGTCCAGCGGAGCTCGGCGTGGCTGGTGTCGCGGAAGACGTAGCGGTTGCGGACGAGCAGCGCGCCGTCGGGCCCGGCGTCGATGCGGATCGGCGCGAACACCGCTGCCGCCTCGTGCAGCCCGGGCGACGGCGTCCGGTCCGGCAGGAGCAGGCCGTCGGCGATGAAGGTGCCGTCGTGGATGCGCTCCCCGAAGTCGCCGCCGTACGCCGCGAACTCGACGCCGTCGGCGTCCATGCGGGTCAAGCCGTGGTCGATCCACTCCCAGATGAAGCCGCCGAGCAGTCGGGGGTGCCGGTCGAAGAGCGCATCGTAGTCGGCCAGGCCGCCCGGCCCGTTGCCCATCGCGTGCGCGTACTCGCACAGGACGAACGGCATGGCCCGACGGCGCGCATCGGCGTCGCCGTCCTCGAGAGCCGGCTCGATGCCCTGGCCGATGAGCGCCACCTCCTCGGTCTCGGCGTACATCCGCGAGTACACGTCGAGGTGGTCGCTGGTCCGGTCACCCTCGTAGTGGATGGGCCGGCTCGGGTCGAGCGCCCGGACGGTGTCGGCCATGTGGGCGAGGTTGCGGCCGACGCCGGCCTCGTTGCCGAGCGACCACATGATGATGCTCGCGTGATGGGCGTCGCGGCGCACCATCCGGGTGACCCGGTCGACCAGCACCTCGGTCCAGTCCGGGTCGTCGGTCGGGTTGCCGAGCCAGCCCCTGTCGTCCTCGAAGCCGTGCGTCTCCAGGTCGTTCTCGTCGATGACGTAGAGCCCGTAGCGGTCACACAGGTCCAGGAAGTGCGGGTGCGGCGGGTAGTGGCTCGTGCGGACGGCGTTGATGTGGTGCCGCTTCATGAGCAGCACGTCCTCGAGCATCCGCTCGGGGGTCACGGCGCGGCCGCGCAGCGGGTCGAACTCGTGCCGGTTGACACCGTGCAGCTTGATCGGCCGCCCGTTGACGAGGAACACGCCGTCCTCGATCGAGACCGTGCGGAAGCCGACCGCGAGCGTCACCGTCTCCGTGTCGGTCGAGACGACGACGTCGTAGAGCCGCGGCTGTTCGGCGCTCCACGGCTCGACGTCGAGCCGCAGGTCCTCGCCGGCCGCCCCCTCGGCGCCGAGCTCCGGCACCGTCACCCGCGCCGCGACGGCGCCCGGTGCGGCGACGACGGCCGCGGCATCCACCCGCAGCGTCCCGACGCCGGTCGCGTGGTCGTAGCCGGCATGCACGCGGACGTCGTCGAGCGCGCCGTCCGGACGGTGCTCCAGCGTGACGCTGCGGAAGATGCCCGAGAGCCACCACTGGTCCTGGTCCTCGATGTACGACAGGGCGGACCACTTGGTGACGCGGACGGCGAGGAGGTGCTCGCCGCCCCGCCGCAGCCGGTCGGTGAGGTCGATCTCGGTGGGCAGGCGGGAGCCGTGCGACGTCGCGAGCAGCTCGCCGTCGAGCGCCACCTGGAACCAGGAGTCCACGCCCTCGAAGCGCAGCAGAGTGCGGCCGCCGTCCGGCCAGTCGGCAGGCAGCCGGAGCGTCGTGCGGTACTCACCCGTCGGGTTGTCGTCGGGCACATGGGGTGGCTCGATCGAGAACGGGTAGACCACGTTGTTGTACTCGGGCACCCCGTAGGGCCAGGCGTGCGGGGCCTCCGCGAGCTGCCAGTGCCCGGGCACCACCAGGCGGTCCCAGTCGTCGCCGGGCTCCGCGCGGTCCACACCCGTGTCGGCGTGCGGGAAAAGCCGGAACCGCCACTCCCCGTCGAGCGACAGGACGGCGGCGCTGGAGGCGCCCGCCGGTGGGCGGAATCGCGGTGCGACGACGCCGTCCGGCGTGACGACGGACTCGTGGGTGATGCTCATGACTCCTCCAGGCGGCGTCGGGTGGGGAAGCGGAAAGCGCTCGCTCCGGTCGTGACGCTACAACGCATCTCGGCACAGAATGGGTGGATGTCCAGGCTTCTGCATGTCGTCCGCTCGGTGGTCGCTCCGCTGACCCGCACGCGGGCGTTCCGTCAGGCCGGTCCCGTGCTGCTGCCGCCCGCCGAACGGGCGCTCGCGTGGGTCTCGCACGGCCGGCTCCAGCTCAGTGCGGTGCTGGTGCCGTCGCTCGTCCTGCACTCGACGGGGGCGAGGTCGGGAGAACCGCGCGACACGTACCTCATGTACACGCCCGACGGACAGGGCCGGGCGATCGTGGCAGGCTCCTCGTTCGCTCGGGACCGGCACCCGGCGTGGACCTACAACCTGCTGGCGTACCCGGACGCGAGCATCAGCGTGCGTGGGCGGCGGATGCCGGTCCGCGCGACGCTCATCGAGGACGACGAGCGCGACGCCACCTGGGCGCTGATCGAGGGGCAGTGGCCGGGCTATCGCGCCTACGAGCGGGAGTCCGGCCGGGTGGTGCGCCTGTTCCGGCTGCAGCCGCTGGCGGAGGGCGGCGGACCGGACGAGCGCGCTGCCCGGTCGGGGTGAGGCCGCGGGCGTAGCCTCGTTCGCATGGCATACGACCTGGCGCTCGCGGACGAGATCCGCACCGTCCTGGACGGTGCGCCCGAGATCACCGAGCGTCGCCTGTTCGGCGGACTGTCTTTCCTGGCCACCGGCAACCTCGCGGTGGCAGTGCGCGGCTCGGAAGGGATCCTGGTGCGCGTCGGGGCCGATGCCGCAGAGGAGCTGGTGCGAACCACGGCCGCCACCCGCGCCGTGATGGGCGCACGTGTCATGGCGGGTTGGCTGGATGTCGGGACCGACGTCCTTGGCACCGAGACGGAGCTCTCCGCGTGGGTGCGGCGCGGGGTGGACTACGCCCGCTCGCTGCCGCCGAAGTAGGTGACGTCCATCTGAGCATGAACAGAGCTCAGTAGACTCACCCCTCCTGGCGCGCCAGCATCTCCCCGATCACCCGCGCACCCTCGGGGAACGCCCCCGGGTTCGGTCCCGAGTAGTTGAGCCGCAGGTAGGTACCCGTCGGCTCGGCCGGGAACCACTCGTCGCCCGCCGCCAGGACGAGGCCGGCCGCCTCGCAGTCCCGGACCAGGCGAGCGGCGTCCGTGGTGTCGGGGAGCCGCACCCAGAGGTTCAGGCCGCCGTGCGGCACGGCCTCGACGCGCGCCGCCGGCACGTGCACCTTGAGCGCCCCGAGCAGCAGGTCCCGCCGCGAGGCGAGCTGCTGGCGCAATCCCCGCAGGTGGGTACGCCACGCGGGCTGCGTCACGACGTCGAGCGCGACTGCCTGCAGCATGCCGCTCACGTACATCGACTCGGCCTGGGCGCCGGCGAGGATCCGCTCCCGGGCCGGTCCGCGGGCGACCAGCCCGGCGACGCGCACGGCCGGCGAGACGCTCTTGGCCAGCGAGCGCAGGTAGACGACGTGCCCGCCGTCGTCCCGGGCGGCAAGGGGGACCACGTCCTGGGTGATCCCGAAGTCGTGCGCCCAGTCGTCCTCGATGAGGTATGCACCGTGCTCGCGCACCATGCGGAGCACCGCGTCGGCCAGCTCGGACGACCAGCGGGCGCCGGTCGGGTTCGCGAAGTGCGGCTGGGCGTAGAAGGCGCGCGCCCCGGTCTGGGCGAAGGCGCGCGCGAGCTCATCCGGGTCGGGGCCGCGTGGACCGCTGGGCACCGGCACGAGCTGCACGCCCACCTGCTCCGCCGCGAGGATCGCGCCCCAGTAGGTCGGCGACTCGACCAGGAGCGGCCGTCCCGCGCCCACCAGGGCACGGAAGATCGTGCTGAGGCTGGCCTGGCTGCCGGGAAAGACGACGACGTCGCTGGGCGCGGGCAGCGCCACACCGACGGGTGCGGCCGCGCCCAGCTCGGCCGCGAACCACGCCTGCAGCTCCGGGTCGCCCGCGGCGGGCGACCTGGTGACCGCGGCGTCGCTGCGCGCGGCCCTGGTGAAGGCGGACCGGACCAGGCGCTCGGGCAGTAGCTCCCGATCCGGGTAGCCGGAGTGCAGCGCTATCACGTCGTTGGAGAAGGAGTGCAGGGCCCGGGAAAGCTGGGAGACGGGCTGTGTCCGGGGCCCGAGGGCCGCCGTCTGCCAGGCGTAGTCATTGGGGCGAGCGACCCGCACCGCCCGGACGAACGTCCCGACCCCCGGCCGGGTCTCCACCGCACCCTGCGACACCAGGGTGCGCAACGCCTTCTGCACGGTGACCGGACTCGCCCCGTACTGCGCGACGAGCGCCCGGCTGGAGGGCAGCCGGGCGCCCGGCGCGGCGGCGGCTATCCACTCCTGCAGGCCGGCGACGATTCGGGCACTGCTATCGTCATACATGACAGCCAACAGTAGCGCTACTCTCGTCGCGACACCGCCGCTATCCGCCTCTCGGACCGGTCTCTGGTGGGGCTTCCTCGGGGTCGTCGTCTTCTCGTTCACCGTCCCCTTCACCCGCCTGGTGGTGACCGGCGGTGGGATGTCACCACTGTTCGTGTCCTGCGGCCGCGCCGTCGTCGCCGCGGTGCTCGCGGCCGCGGCGCTCGCGATCACCCGGCAGCGCCTGCCCCGCGGCACCCAGTGGGCACGGCTGGCGATCGTCGCGGCCGGAGTCGTCGTCGGCTTCCCGGTGCTGACGTCGTTCGCGCTCACGACGGCGTCGGCCAGCCACAGCGTCGTCGTCATCGCGGTGCTGCCCGCGGTGACGGCGGTGCTGGCCGTGCTCCGCGGGCACGAGCGGCCGCGGGCGTCGTTCTGGGTCATGGCCGCGCTGGGCGCGATCGCCGCCGTCACCTTCGCCTCGGTGCAGGGCGGCGGGCTCGGCGGGCTGCACGGGTCCGACCTGCTGCTCCTCGCCGCCGTCCTCGCGTGCGGCGTCGGCTATGCGGAGGGCGGGTTGCTCGCGCGCGAGCTCGGCGCGTGGCAGACGATCTCGTGGGCGCTCGTGCTCGCCGGGCTGCCGATGGCGCTGCTCACCGGCGTCTCCGTGCTGCAGGCCCCGCCGACCGGCACCCCGCTCGACTGGGCACTGTTCGGCTACCTCGGCGTGATGAGCATGTTCCTCGGCTTCTTCGCCTGGTATCGCGGCCTGGCGATCGGTCCGATGGCGCAGGTCAGCCAGGTCCAGCTCGTCCAGCCGGTGCTCAGCATCTGCTGGGCCGCGCTGCTCCTGCACGAACCGCTCACCTGGCCCACCGTGCTCGGCGGGGCCGCCGTGATCGCGTGCGCGGGCACGGCTGTCCGGAGCCGGCTGCGGTAGCCGTGCGGCGGGAGCACCGCCCGGCGTCGGGCAGACTGGGGGCACCACCCGCTTCGCCTCCGGAAGGTTCCGCATGCCCGCGATGTCCCGCTACGGCCGCCTGTTTGCCATCGTCGCCTGGATCGAGGCGTTCACCTGGGCCGGACTGCTGGTCGGGATGTTCCTCAAGTACGTCACGGAGACCACCGAGGCCGGGGTGTGGCTGTTCGGCCGGCTCCACGGCGGGGCGTTCGTGCTGTTCGTGGCGGTCACGCTGTTCGTGGCGGTCACGCTGCGCTGGGGCTGGTTCCGCACGCTCGTGGCGCTGGCGTCCTCGGTGCCCCCGCTGTTCACGCTGCTCGCCGAGTGGTGGCTGAAGCGGACGGGATACCTGGCGGAGTCCACCGACCGCGAGGCGGCGGCGACCCAGGTGCCGGCGGACCTGCAGCCCACCCGCTAGGACATCGTGCGGGCCCTTCGTCCGCCTCGGTAGACCCTTCGGCGCAACTGATTCCGCGGAGCACTTGAACCTCACGCCACGTGAGGGGCAACGCTGGCGTCATGACCGATACATACCTTGCCTTCGACATGGGCCCCGTGCCCCTTCCCGCCCTGGACGCCGAGCGGGCAGCGGACCGGAGTCCCGAGGACTGGCGCGAGATCATGGCGAGCGTCGACGAGCTGCACGCGGACCTCGCTGCGGCCGTGCGCCAGGGCGTGAGACCTGGGAGCGCCGAGGCGAACACCCTGGCCGAGCGGCACCGGGCGTCGATCAGCGCGTACTTCGACTGCACGCGCTCGATGCACGTCTGCCTGGGCCGCACATACGTCACGGACCCCGGCTACCGCTCGTTCTACGACGGCGTCGCGTCCGGCCTCGCCGACTGGCTCCGCGACGCGATCGATGCCAACGCCCGCGCCCACGGCGTCGACCCCGAGACCGCCACCTGGACCTGAGCCGACGTTCCGGGCACT
>Ga0190272_10001856_pt1 | contig 10139 bp, 9 predicted proteins | sample Popmic504T_FD_133746 | JGI IMG/M metagenome (GOLD analysis project Ga0190272, IMG submission 133746) | Populus adjacent soil microbial communities from riparian zone of Shoshone River, Wyoming, USA - 504 T | ecosystem: Environmental > Terrestrial > Soil > Riparian zone | place: USA: Wyoming... | reverse complement strand
GTCAAGGTGATGGACTTCGGCGCCTTCGTGAACTTCTTCGGCGCCAAGGACGGCCTCGTTCACATCTCGCAACTCGCGTCGCGCCGGGTGAACAAGGTCAACGAGGTGGTCAAGGAAGGCGACAAGGTGAGGGTCAAGCTGCTCGGCTTCGACGACCGCGGCAAGACGCGCCTGTCCATGAAGGTCGTCGATCAGGCGACCGGCGAGGACCTCGAGGCGAAGCAGAAGGCCGAAGGCGAACAGCCGCAGGCGGCCGCGGGCGAGTAGTATTGGAAAAGCTGCAAATTTGCAGCTTTTAGGTCCCTAGCTCCTGCATGGAAATCTAACGCGCGGGCAAACAATTGCCCGTGCGTTGGAGGTCTCCCCGAGGCCGACACATCGCTGTGCCTGCGTACGCTAGCCTTTCCACCCCGACAAATACTTCGCCGCAAGACCAAGCAGGGGTCCAACGAGCACCTTCACCGTCTTTGCAAGAGCTCCCGAATAACGAGGTGCCCTTTCTCTACGGACTCTCAAGGCTTCGGCAGGGTTCGCTTTTGAAGGTTGCGTACGCCTACGTCGGGGCGGCGGTCGTCCAATGGGCTTTTTCATGACCTTTATCCTGTGACTTGCACGGGGATAACAAGGTCGGCCCTTGACGTACGAATCCTCGGTGATTCATAGTTCAGGTGTCCACATACGTCGCCCACGAGCCGACCAGGTTATTGTGGGCTCGGACATGGGGTCGTTCGGAGTTGCTGCTTCGAACGGCCTCTTTTCTTGTCCTAGGTACACAATTCGCTGGATTATGGGAGAGTCGTCAAGCCGTGGGGATATTCCTGTTATGTTCTGTCTATATGTAGTGAATCCATGTTAAGCTACTGACTCGGAAGAGTATTTCCGAACTAAGATTAATTGCCTGACGAAGTATTTGACCTTCTTACCCCCCGTTATCCACATATGGACGCACAGCTTTTTCTCATCCGATCGATGATGCAGCTCACTAAAGGTGAGCGAGCAAAGGTGGCCAGTCGCATTTATTGAAATCAGTCCTTCATTTAGATGTAAGATTAGGGCCGTCCATTGTTTGGGCTCACCTTTCTCATGCGATGCGCAGAAAATACGTGCGCGTGAGGCCGATACCCCGGACCTCCATCACGCCGCGTTCCTCGTAGACGAACGCCTCCGTGGTGAGCTGACGGAACGCCTCGCTCACCTGGATGTGGCCCGGCGTCCCGTGCGATTCCATGCGGGCCGCAACGTTCACGCAATCGCCCCACACATCGTAGGAAAAACGCGTATCGCCGATGACGCCGGCGGTCGCGGGGCCGCAGTGAATCCCGGCACGCAGTTCCAGCTTGCGGCCTCCAAGCGGCGCGTGCGCGGCGTTTGCCTCCAGCATCGCGAGCGCGAACCGCCCGACCGCAATGGCCCCTTCGCGCGCGCGTCCGTCGAAACCGGCCGCCGCCATATAGCAGTCGCCGACGGTCTTGATCTTTTCCACGCCGTGCTGTTCGGCGAGCGCGTCAAATGTGCGCACGAGGTTGTCGAGAAATCCCACGATCTGTTCCGGCGGCAGATCGTGCGCCGCCGCCGTGAAGCCGACCAGGTCGGCGAACACGACGCTCAAATTGTCGATTCGGTCCGCGATCCGCGCGTCGCTCGACTTGAGCCGTGTCGCGATTGCCTCCGGCATTACGGTCGCAATCAGTGCCTCGGAGCGCTCGTGCTGCTGCTCCAGTTCGGCTTCGGCGCGCTGCACCAAAGTGAGCGCATAGAAGATGATCGCCGCGTTGATCACGACCACGCTGAGCATGGTGTGCGCGGAGACGATATCGCGCAGCCGCCCGTCGGTCGGCAGCAGCAATCCGTCGATCGGCGCGAAGTTGAGCGCGAACAGCAGCAGCGCCGTACCGAAGACAAACACGGCGAGAAACAGCTTCCAGTTCTGCACGCCGAAGAAGAACAACGCTGCGCCGGCAAGAACGAAGAAGACATGCAGGTCGCTGGTGATGCCGAGCATCCAGATGACGTAGAGTTGCCCGAGCGCGACCAGCATCGCGAGCGCCAGCCCGGCGACGTTCTCGCCGAAGCGATGCAGCCGCGGCAGCAGGACCCCTGCGACGAGCAGAAATGCGTTGTAGACGTTCAGCAGCAGCAGGCCGCGCGCATCGTAAAGCGACGTGAGCAGGATATAGGACGCGCCGCTTATTGCGCCCGCGTAGGCCGCCACGTTGACGCAGCGCTGGCGGCGCGCGACTTGCGGATTGTTCGTCACGATGCCGACGGACAGCAACCGATCGAGCCACGCCGGCAGCGCAAGCCCGTATCTGGGCTCGCGCCGCATCAGGTCGCGCAATGGCGTCATCCCGGCTCCTTTCGCTTTCCGCAGTATGTCCGCGCCCGACCGATCCGGGTAGCGGGCGAAATCCGCATTCCCGTGATGGCCATCACATCGCGAATTCGGCGTCGCCTCTAGGGTGCTGGACATCGGCGCCGGCAATCACGCCTTCGCCAACACACCGAGGAGATGACTATGACGACGACCAAGAAGCTCATGACCGCCGCTCTCGCACTCGCGGCACTCGCCACCGCATCGATCGCCACCAGCGGCGATGCCTCCGCCCGCGGCGGACACGGCGGCGGATTTCGTGGCGGGTTCCACGGCGGCGGGAAGTTCTTCCACGGCGGCCGGCACTTCGGTCACCGCTGGCACGGCCACCGCTTCTCTCGCTATGGCGGGTATGGCATCGCCTACAGCACCTGCTGGAAGTCCACGCCGTACGGCCTCGTGAACGTCTGCCGCGTGCTGCCCTACTAAGCGATCCGCAGTGTTCGCCGATGACCCGTCCGGGACAGCCTCCCGGGCGGGTCTGTCTTTCCGGATCGTCCAATCTGCCGCCGCGGCGGGGTTCTCCCCGCTCCGTCATGCGCTATCCTCGTGGCCCCGGCCTGACTGGCCGCGACCCTGGATCAGCATGGCAAAGCCTGCCCCTGCCCCCGAGAACGTCCTGTCCGTGCTGCCGCCCGAACTGGCGGCGGCGCTGTTCGCGACCGCGCGGCCGCATCGGCTCAAGGCCGATCAGACCCTGTTCACCGCCGGCGATCCGGGCGATGGCTGCTATCGCGTCGAGCAGGGGCTCCTGAAGGTCACCGTCGTTTCGCCCTCCGGCCGCGAGCGCATTCTGGCGATCCTCGGGCCGGGCACGCTGGTTGGCGAACTTGCCATCATCGATGCGCAGCCCCGTTCGGCCTCGGTGGTGGCCGCGCGCGACTCCGAATTGAGCTTCATCAGCCGGGCGGCTTTCGCCGCGATCGCGGGCGCAAATCCGGACGTCTATCGCCACATCGTCATGCTTCTGGTGCGGCGGCTGCGCGATACCAATGCGGTGGTTGCCGCGATGAGCTTCCTGTCGCTCAAGGGACGGGTGGCGCAGGCGTTGCTCAGCCTCGCCGAGGCGTTCGGCCATGATGTCGGCGCGGGCCGCGTCCTCGTGCGCCAGAAGGTGTCGCAGAGCGATCTGGCCGCGATGGCCGGGATGGCGCGCGAAAACGTCAGCCGCATCCTCAATGACTGGATGCGGCAGAAACTGGTGAGCCGGCTGTCCGGCTATTACTGCCTGGAAGACCGCGCCGCACTCGAACGCGAAGCCGCGATGTGACCTATTTCAGCATCTCGCTCACGATCTCACCGAGCGCCACGAAATCCGCCTTGCGCGGCGAGGTGCGCCGCCACGCAAGTCCGATCTGGCGCGCCGGCTCCGGATCGCGAAAGCGCAGCATTTTGACGCGCGCGTCACGGCCTTCGACCTCGAGCGCGATCTTCGGCAGCAGCGTGACGCCGTAGCCATTCGCCACCATCTGCATCACGGTCGCAAGCGATGTCGCGCCCAGCCCCGATGGCGTGTCGCGCCGCGGCGCGCAGAAGGCAAGCGCCTGATCACGCAGGCAGTGGCCCTCCTCCAGCAAGATCAATCGGTCCTTCTCAATGTCGCGCGCCGAGAGCTTCGCGGCAACGCTGCGCGGGTCGGCGGCCGGCACCGCAAGCAGGAACGGATCGTCGAACAGCGCCAGCGTCTCGAAATCGCCCTCCCCGACCGGCAGCGCGAGCAGCGCCGTGTCGAGCGCGCCGCGCGCAAGCTCGTCCGTGAGGTTGCGCGTCTGCGTCTCGCGCAGCTCGACACGCAGCTCCGGATGGACACGCTGCAACTCAGGCAGCACGCGCGGAAGCACGTAAGGCGCAAGCGTCGGGATGACGCCAAGCCGCAATCGCCCGGTCAGCAGCCGCCCGGAGTGACTCGCGTAGTCGGTCAGATCGCGCGCGGCCGCCAGCACACGCTCGGCACGCCGCACGACCTCGGCACCCACCTCGGTCAGGATGACTTCACCGGGCCGCCGCTCGACCAGGCTGACGCCCAGGTCTTTCTCCAGATCGCGCATCTGCATCGACAGCGCCGGCTGCGTGACGGCGCAAGCTTCGGCGGCCTTGCCGAAGTGCCTGTGCTCGGCGAGCGCGGTCAAATACCTCAACTGTTTCAACGTGATCATGACGATAAGATAATCTGATCGAAGCGGTCAGGCAATACGATTAGACCTTATGCAAACAAGGCGTATGGTCCCCGCAAACCAACTCCGGGAGACGAACATGGACGCAAAGACTGACGATAAAGGTCCGGGCCAGTGCCCATTCACGGGCGGCAAGCGCGGACACACGAACCGTAACTGGTGGCCGGATGCACTCGACATCGAGATGCTGCATCGGAACTCCGGCCTGTCCGATCCGATGGGCAAGGATTTCGACTACGCCAAAGAGTTCAAGAGCCTCGACCTCAACGCCGTGATCAAGGACCTGCATGCCTTGATGACGGACTCGCAGCCTTGGTGGCCGGCCGACTTCGGTCACTACGGCGGATTGTTCATCCGCATGGCGTGGCATAGCGCGGGCACCTACCGCATCACCGACGGCCGCGGCGGCGCCGGCGCCGGTCAACAGCGCTTCGCGCCGCTCAACTCGTGGCCGGATAACGCGAACCTCGACAAGGCGCGCCGGCTGTTGTGGCCGATCAAGCAGAAGTATGGCCGGAAAATCTCCTGGGCCGACCTGATGATCCTCGCCGGCAACGTTGCGCTCGAATCGATGGGCTTCAAGACATTCGGTTTCGCGGGCGGCCGCGTTGATGTTTGGGAGCCGGAGGAACTCTACTGGGGCCCCGAGGGCACGTGGCTCGGTGACGAACGCTACAGCGGCGAACGCCAGCTTTCCGAACCGCTTGGCGCCGTGCAGATGGGCCTGATCTACGTCAATCCCGAAGGGCCGAACGGCAATCCGGACCCGCTCGCTGCCGCGAAGGACATCCGCGAAACGTTCTTCCGTATGGCGATGAACGACGAGGAAACCGTCGCGCTGATTGCCGGCGGCCACTCATTCGGCAAGACCCACGGCGCGGGCGACCCGTCGCTGGTCGGACCGGACCCGGAAAGCGGCGCGCTGGAGGATCAGGGGCTGGGCTGGAAGAGCAAATACGAAACGGGGATTGGCGCTCACGCGATCACGGGCGGTCCGGAAGTCACCTGGACGCAGACGCCGACAAAGTGGAGCAACCTCTTCTTCAAGAACCTGTTCGAGAACGAATGGGAGCTGACGAAGAGCCCGGCTGGCGCGAAACAGTGGAAGGCGAAAGGGGCGCAAGCCTCGATCCCGGACGCCTTCGATCCGTCGAAGAAGCATGTGCCGATGATGCTGACGACGGACCTGTCGCTGCGGTTGGACCCGGCCTACGAGAAGATCTCGCGGCGCTTCCTGGAGAATCCGGACCAGTTCGCGGACGCGTTCGCGCGCGCGTGGTTCAAGCTCACGCACCGCGACATGGGTCCGCGCGTACGCTACCTCGGCCCGCTGGTGCCGAAGGAGACACTGATCTGGCAGGACCCGATCCCGGCGCCGACGCATCCGCCACTGAGCGAGCAGGACGTGGCGGCCCTCAAGGAGAAGATCCTCGCCTCCGAGCTGTCCGTGTCCCAGCTCGTGTCGGTCGCATGGGCGTCGGCGTCGACATTCCGCCGCTCCGACAAGCGTGGCGGCGCGAACGGCGCGCGCATTCGCCTCGCGCCCCAAAAGGACTGGGAGGTCAACGACCCGAGGCGGCTTGCAGCAGTCCTGCAGAGCCTCGAGACGATCCGGAAAGAGCACGGCAAGGTTTCGCTCGCCGACGTGATTGTTCTCGGCGGCAGCGCGGCGGTCGAAAAGGCCGCGAAGGATGCCGGCGTCAACGTGAAGGTTCCCTTCACGCCGGGGCGCATGGACGCATCGCAGGAGCAGACCGACGTCGAATCCTTCGCGCCGCTCGAACCGCGCGCCGACGGCTTCCGCAACTACATCAGCGGCAAGCAGCAGTTCATGCAGCCCGAGGAAGCGCTGGTGGACCGCGCGCAATTGCTGACGCTGACGGGGCCGGAAATGACGGTCCTCGTCGGTGGCTTGCGCGTGCTCGGCGCCAATGCCGGTGGATCCCGGCACGGCGAGTTCACCAAGAACCGAGAGACGCTGACCAACGACTTCTTCGTCAACCTGCTCGACATGAACACCGAGTGGAGCGCGGCCGGCGACAACGTGTACGAAGGCCGCGACCGCAAGACGAAGGCCGTCAAGTGGACCGGCACCCGCGTCGACCTGATCTTCGGCTCGCACTCGCAGCTCCGCGCCTTCGCGGAGGTCTATGCGAGTGCGGACGCGAAGGAGAAGTTCGTAAAGGACTTCGTGGCGGCCTGGACCAAGGTGATGAACGCCGACCGGTTCGAATTCGGCGAAGCTTCGCGGAAAGTTGCCGCGTAACGAAACGCAGACGAAGACGAAACAGCCGGGTGAAAGCCCGGCCGTTTTGCTATTCCTTCCCGTTCTCGCCCTTGAACGTGTCGGGATGCGGCATCGCGATGACGTTGTAACCCGAATCCACGAAGTGAATTTCGCCGGTCACGCCGGTGGACAAATCCGACAGCAGATAAAGCGCCGCGCCGCCGAGTTCTTCGAGCGTCACACCGCGGCCGAGCGGCGAGTGCTTCTGCTGGAACGCAAACATCGCGCGCGCATCGCCGATGCCGGCGCCCGCGAGCGTGCGGATCGGGCCGGCCGAGATCGCATTGACGCGGATGCGATCACGCCCGAAATCGACCGCCAGATAGCGGACCGAGGCTTCCAGCGCCGCCTTGGCAAGCCCCATGACGTTGTAGTTCGGCATGGTGCGTTCGCCGCCGTTGAAGGTCAGCGTCAGCATCGCGCCCCCGTTGCGCATCAGCCGTGCGGCGCGCTTGGCGGCTTCGGTGAACGAGAAGCACGAGATCACCATCGTGCGGCTGAAGTTTTCGCGCGAGGTGTTGGCGTAGAGGCCCTTGAGTTCGTTCTTGTCCGAAAAGCCGATGGCGTGGACGAAGAAGTCCATTCCGCCCCATTGCTTCTCGATCTCGGAAAACACCGCGTCGACCGTCGCGATGTCCTCAACGTCACACGGCAGGATCAGCTTCGATCCAAGCGATTCCGCGAGCGGCCTGACGCGCTTGCCGAGCGCCTCGCCCTGATAGGTGAAGGCGAGGCTGGCGCCATGCGCCGCAAGGGCCTTCGCGATCCCCCAGGCGATCGAGTGGTCGTTGGCGACCCCCATGATCAGCCCGCGCTTGCCTTGCATCAGGGCGGTCATGGCGCTCTCTACAAATGAGGTTGAATGGCTGCGCGTGTCTGGTCGGAGGGCACAACGGGCACGATCTCGCACTCCATCAGGTCGCTCCAGTTGAGCAACCATTCCTGCAACAGGCGCGCGTCGTCGCATTCCATGAGCTGGAAGCAGCGGTCGAAATTCGCCTCGATCCAGCTTCCGGCGTATGTGAGGCCGTCCGGCATCATGCGGCCGGAATCGCGGAAGCGGCGGTAGACCGCCTTGGCGTCGCGATCACGAAACCGTTCAATCACCATGAACAGCATTTCGTGTCACGCATCCAGCCGCTTGAAGACGATCGAGGCGTTGGTGCCGCCGAAGCCGAACGAGTTCGACAGCACGCAGTTGAGCTGCGCGTTGTCGCGGCGCTCGCGCACGATCGGAATGTCGGCGAAGGCCGGGTCGAGGTTCTCGATGTTGGCGCTCTCGCAGATGAAGCCGTTCTGCATCATCAGCAGCGAATAGATCGCTTCCTGCACGCCGGCTGCGCCAAGCGAATGACCGGTCAGAGACTTGGTCGCCGAGATCGGTGGAATCTTGTCGCCGAAGACCGCGCGGATCGCCTCGATTTCCTTGATGTCGCCGACCGGCGTGGAAGTCGCATGCGGATTGACGTAGTCGACCGGTAGCTTCACGTCGGCCAGCGCCATCTTCATACAGCGCGCAGCGCCCTCGCCCGAGGGCGCCACCATGTCGTGGCCGTCCGAGGTCGCACCGTAGCCGGCGAGCTCGGCGTAAATCTTCGCGCCGCGAGCCTTCGCGTGCTCCAGTTCTTCGAGCACCAGCACGCCTGCGCCGCCCGCGATCACGAAGCCGTCGCGATCCTTGTCGTAAGCGCGCGAGGCCTTGTCGGGTGTCTGGTTGAAGCCAGACGACATCGCCCCCATGGCGTCAAACAGCACCGACATGGTCCAGTCGAGTTCCTCGCAGCCGCCCGCGAACATCAAATCCTGCTTGCCCCATTGGATCATTTCGGCCGCATTGCCGATGCAGTGGTTCGAGGTCGCGCAAGCCGAAGCGATCGAATAGTTCACGCCCTTGATCTTGAACCAGGTGGCGAGCGTCGCGGAGGCCGTCGACGACATGGCCTTGGGCACCGCGAACGGGCCGACGCGTTTGGGTCCTTTCGAGCGCGTCACATCGGCGGCTTCAACGACCGTGCGGGTGGAAGGCCCGCCCGACCCCATGATGATGCCGGTGCGCTCGTTCGAGACGTCGCTCTCCTCGAGGCCGGCGTCGCGGATCGCCTGATCCATCGCGACGTGATTCCAGGCAGCGCCCCCGCCGAGGAAGCGCATGGCGCGGCGGTCGACGACTTCGCTCGGATCGAGCGACGGCGCGCCGTGCACCTGGCAGCGGAACCCGAGTTCGGCGTATTTGTCGGCGCGCGATATTCCCGACTTCGCCTCGCGCAGGCTCGCGAGGACCTCCTGGGTGGTGTTGCCGATCGACGAGACGATGCCCATCCCGGTGACGACGACCCGTCTCATGCTGTCCTCATCCGCATTTCCTGCGCGCAACGGTTTGGCGCGTCGCAATCATGTGGGGTTGCGCTGCCCGCTTGTCAGGCCCCGGCCGACGCGGGTGCGGGATCCTTGAACAACGCGACCTTGAGGTCGCTCGCTTGGTAGACCAGCTCGCCATCCGCCTTGAGCCAGCCGTCCGCGATGCCGAGCACGAGCTTGGACCGCATCACCCGCTTGATGTCGATGCCGTAGACCACTTCCTTCATGTCGGGGCGGATTTGGCCGGCCAGCTTCACCTCGCCGACGCCGATCGCCCGGCCGCGGCCGGACGAGCCGGCCCAGCCGAGGAAGAAGCCGACCATCTGCCACAGCGCATCGAGTCCGAGGCAGCCGGGCATCACCGGATCGCCCTTGAAATGACAGGGGAAGAACCAGAGGTCGGGTTTCACGTTCAGCACGGCCCGCATCAGCCCCTTGCCGTATTCGCCGCCCGCCTCGGCGATCTCCGAGATGCGGTCGAACATCAGCATGGGAGGTAGCGGCAGTTGCGGCCCTTCGCGAAAGAGTTCCCCCCGGCCGCAGGCCAGCAGATCCTCGTATTCGAAGCTTGAACGGCGATTTTCCATTGAATTCCCTTCAGCGCGGCGAATTAACTATCATACGGGTCTATTCGGGCAAAGCCACCGGACGGGGGCGTGGCAGCGGCAGCGCAACCTCGCCGTTTTTGCCGCAGCATTGCGTTTGGCGCAGGCGGGGAACGTGTTGCGAGAGAGTTGCATCTGGTGCCTGCGTTGCCTATCATCCGGCTCGATCAGCCGTTGCGTCATCTTGGCCCCGAGCCGCCAGCCAGGGGCAAGGAACAGTATTCATGACTCCCGTGCGAACGACCGTATTCTCCGACCCGCATGCGCTTGCCGCCGACAGCGCGAGCGCGCGGGCGCGCGCCGAGCTTACGGGCTGCCCGTGGCACGACGTGAAGGCGATGTTG
>Ga0190272_10001855_pt1 | contig 10143 bp, 10 predicted proteins | sample Popmic504T_FD_133746 | JGI IMG/M metagenome (GOLD analysis project Ga0190272, IMG submission 133746) | Populus adjacent soil microbial communities from riparian zone of Shoshone River, Wyoming, USA - 504 T | ecosystem: Environmental > Terrestrial > Soil > Riparian zone | place: USA: Wyoming... | reverse complement strand
TGTTGAGACGGGATACCCTCGCCGGTGTCTTCAACTATTATGCGGTCGGACTGGCGACCGACGACCGAAGACGGATGACCGCCGGCACCTTGTTCTTCAAGTCGTCCTCTTTCGTATTTGATCCTGACCTGGCCGTCGTCTCGGTTGAACTTAATCGCATTGTCCACCAGGTTGGTCAACATCTGTTCGAGACGGCGCGCATCGGCGTAGACCGTTGCATCGCGTGGGACTGCGTTAATTACCGATACGCCCTTGACGTCAGCGCTGGCGGTTAGGGACGAGACAACATCATTCACGATCGGGTGAACTTTGACCGGTTCAGCACTGACCCGCACGTTGCCCGCTTCGATTGCGCTCAACTCGAGGATGTCGTCAATCAAATGCTGCATCCTCGTAGCGCTCTTCCGAATGATGGGAAGAAAACGATCGCGGGCCTCGGCATTTTCTATGGCCCCGGATTCAAGGGTCTCAACGAACGCGAGAATCGCCGTCAACGGAGTCCGCAACTCATGAGAAACGTTGGAGAGAAACTCCTGGCGCACTTGTTCCAGCCGCTCGATCCGCGTGACATCGACAAAAACGCCGAGTGCTCCGTGGGTCGAGCCGGCAGCTGAGTTGTCATTAGGGCTCCCGTTGGCGCTCCCGAGCGGAACCACACGGAGATCAAAGATCCGGCGCTCTGGTCCATACGTCTGGATTTTTACTCCGCTTCGTTCGATTCCCTTCAGCGCATCAAGAAAGGCGTCGTAGATGTCTGGGTTACGAGTCAATTCCGTCAGACGCTGCCCATCGAGTGGTCCGCGAGTGGGATTGACCAAACGATGCGCAGCCGTGTTTGAAGCAACGACTCGCATGTCTTTGTTTACTACCAGCAGACCTTCGCGCATTCCGACCATAGTCGCCTCAAACAGTTTGCCGAAAGCGAAGGTTTCCGCGGGGTTGTCGTCTGTGAGATGCGCATTTTCCGGGAGCGCCTGAGAAGTTCTTCTGCCGTGGACGACGAGTGACAATCCGATTGCCAGGACGAGTGCTGCGGCAACTGCACGCACAGTGAGGGATGGTATGAATAAGGCTAGAACAATACCCAGAGCGCCTGCGGTAATTAGAAATGCGGTGCGCCTGGACATGAGCGTTCGTTATTAGGAACAGCGGTTTAGTGATAAGGCCTTAGCCCGGAGGGCTAACAGAGCCCTCCGGGCTGAAGTCAAAAATCGGCTGATGTTTTATCCGTGTTCATCCGGGGCTACTTTCCGGGCGTTGCGCAACCGACAAACCGGTAGCCCACTCCCACGACTGTCTCGATGCAATCCCCACAATCACCAAGCTTCTGCCGCAGGCGTCTGATATGAACATCGAGTGTGCGAGCGTCGCCGTAATAACTGTATCCCCAAACGCTGTCTAAAAGCTGCTGGCGTGTGATGACCCGATCCGGGCTCCGTGCAAGTACCGACAGCAGCGTGAATTCCTTGTTAGTCAGTTTAACTTTGGCGCCGTCGCAAACCACTCTGATGTCGTCAAAGTCAATGAGCAGATGATCGTCTTCGTAACTCTTTCCTTTATTCTCGTCGGTGCGACGCATGACGGCTCGCACGCGCGCCAGCAACTCGCGTATTGAAAAAGGTTTCGTGATGTAGTCGTCTGCGCCCAGGTCAAGACCGGCGACACGATCGGATTCAGACGCCTTCGCCGTCAACATGATGATGGGCGTACGACGTGTGGCCGGCTCGCGTCTAAATCTGCGACACAACTCGGTGCCGCTCATGCCCGGCAACATCAAATCAAGGACGATCAATATCGGCGGTTCCTTCTCATTAAGCGCGGTCGCCAGTCCCACTTCTCCCGTGGCTGCCATCGCACACGCCCAGCCTTCTCGTTCAAAGTTGTATTTCAAACTTTCAGCGATGTCAGGGTCGTCTTCGATAATGAGGATTGGTCGCTGCATTTAGTAGGACAGACATTCCTGTCTGTCTTTACGTTCGCCTCCTAGCACGGGATTTGTTAAGAAGATTTTCCATCTATCATTTTTCATTTCCCATTTGCCATTGAACGAAACCCGATAGTTTGATCAGGTGGCAAGATGAATCGTCGCGCAATCACCGAGCGGTAGAACCTGCAATGGCCAAATGAGAAATGAAAAATGACATATGGAAAATTTGCCTTTATCTCGAGCGCGTAATTTCTAACCCACAGACAGACAGGAATGTCTGTCCTACTTATCGTGCTTTATGAACGCGGCTTCTGCCATGTAAACGGTAAGCTCGCAGATATCGGTTACGTAGTCGCCTATACGCTCCAGGTGTTTGGCCACAAAGAGCAGGCGCGCGTTGCGTGTTGCCGTACCCGGTTCGGTCCCCATCAAGTCGATCAGCTTGTGGAAAACATAATTGTAGAGATCGTTGATCTTTTCGTCGCTCTTAATTACCTCGCGGGCAGCGATTGCATCGCTCGAAGTGAAAGCATCCAGGGCCGCTCGCAGCATCCCGAGCGCGTGTTCCGACATGCTTCTCAGATCGGCAACCGCGGCCAACTCCGGCTCATTGTTGAGATCGATGGCAGCGCGAGCGATGTTGCAGGCGTGGTCGGCTATTCGTTCCAGCACCGGGGCCATCTTGGCAACTGAAATAACGAAGCGCAGATCACGGGCCGCCGGTTGTCGCAAGGCAATAATATCTATGCACTGGCGGTCGATTTCGACTTCCAGCCGATCGACTTTGTCGTCATTTTCGAGCACGACCCGCGCCAGGTCGCTATCGCGGTCTGTCAGCGCGTGCATCGCTCGATCAAGCGCCGTTTCAGTTTCTCCGCCCAGCAACAAAACCTTGTCATGAAGCGAATCCAGCTCGTCGTCAAGTAGCCTGTGGTAATCCATTTCCTTTACTTCACCCAAACCTTCCAGTGATGTAGTCTTCGGTCACTTTCTCATCGGGATTGGTAAACATCTTCCCGGTAGGATTCACTTCAATCAGTTTACCCATTAGAAAGAATGCGGTGGTGTTGGAGACACGCGCCGCCTGCTGCATGTTGTGTGTGACAATCACGATGGTGTACTGCTTCTTCAGGTCAACAATCAACTCCTCAATCTTTGCTGTGGCCATCGGATCCAGAGCTGATGCAGGTTCGTCCATTAGCACCACGCTGGGCTCAATCGCCAGCGCCCGCGCAATACACAGCCGTTGTTGCTGGCCGCCTGACAAGCCCAGTGCTGATTGCTGTAAACGATCCTTAACCTCATTCCAAATCGCGGCGTTTTTGAGCGCTTGCTCTACACGCTCGTCCAACTCGCTCTTGCTCGACGTCATCCGGTTAATCCTCAAGCCATAAGCGACGTTGTCAAATATCGACTTGGGAAACGGGTTTGACTTCTGAAAGACCATTCCAACTTTCCGGCGTAAATCAACCACGTCAGTGCCGGGCGCATAAATGTCCTGCTCATCGATTAAGACTTCCCCCTCGACCCGGGTCCCCGGAATGATATCGTTCATACGATTCAGCGTGCGCAGAAACGTCGACTTGCCACAACCCGATGGACCAATAAAAGCCGTAACGACGCGTTCCTGAATCTTGATGTTGATATCAAACAGCGCCTGTGACTTGCCGTAAAAGAAATTAAGGTGATCGGCACTAATCTTGGCCGGCAGATTGGCAGTGTCTGCGCCTTCCTGTCGACCGGCTGTCACAGGCTTTGGAGATAATGTAGTGGACAGTTGCGTTGACATGAATCTCAATCCAAAAACCAAACCGCGTCGGTCCCGGAGGGACCTAATGTTTACAGGCACAGCCTTCTAGCAATATTCCTCAGCTCCAGCGGAGCGGAATGTATTCGCCTTAGTCCGAGAGGAAACATTGGGCTCCGCTGGAGCGCTACTCCTTTTTAGGTCACGCGGTCTATAAACATCCGGCTCCTCCGGAGCGAGCGTGGGTCACTGATGGGCCGTCGTTAGTTTAACCAAAGTGTCCTGTGATGTACTCCTCCGTTAACTTGTTGGACGGATTCTCAAACATCTTCTTAGTGGATGCCACCTCGATAAGCTCGCCCAAATACATGAAAGCCGTCGAATCCGACACGCGTGCAGCCTGCTGCATGTTATGAGTCACGATTACCACGGTAACATGCCGCTTCAGATCAGAAATCAAACTCTCAATCTTTGCGGTGGCAATCGGATCGAGCGCAGAAGTTGGCTCATCAAACAACAACATCTCGGGTTCCGTTGCCAGTGCCCGCGCAATGCACAGCCGTTGCTGCTGTCCGCCAGAAAGTGTATAAGCCGATTCGCGTAGACGATCCTTCACTTCCTCCCAAAGCGCAGCGGAGCGCAACGAGCGTTCGACGTGCTCGCGCAATTCCCTGCCACTGACTCCACGTAAGCGCAGTCCAAACGCCACATTTTCGAAGACGGACTTCGGAAACGCATTCGGCTTTTGAAAGACCATGCTCATACGCATACGCATTTCCAGGGGATCGGTTTCCGGGCCAATCAGGTTGATGCCACTCGGTTGGAGAATGATCTTTCCTTCGTAACGAGTTTCCGGATAAAGGTCGTGAATCCGATTGAAGCAACGCAACAGGGTAGACTTTCCGCAACCCGATGGGCCAATGATGGCCGTCACCTTGTTAGCGTGAAAGACCATGTTGATGTTCTTGAGTGCCTGGTGCTTGCCGTAGAAGAAGTTGAGTTTTTCTACCTCAGCCTTGATCTGCGGCGCGTCACCTACACTGGATCCATCCGCGCTTACAAGGTGCGGGCTCAATTCGGGCCGGGCCATTTGTTCTCTCATCGTCATTGAAGTAGTTCAGAGTTCAACCTTTAGGTTGCTACTGCCCCGGAAGAGGCAGTAACCCGATAAGGGGAGAGCGTTCTTCTCTCATCGTTCGACAATCTCGGCCGCGAAGACGCAAGCTAAAGCTTGAACTCTGAACCACAGGATTGCTCCCCAGACTCACCACTTGATACGCTTCCGAACGCGGTAGCGAATCATTATCGCCACTGCATTCAGCAGCAACGTCACCACAATTAGCACCAGCCCTGCTCCGGCCGCATTTACAACGAAGTCCTGATCCGGCCGCGAGACCCAATTGAACATCTGTATCGGCAACACTGAAAAAGGCGACCACAACCACTCGAAGGAAATGAACGGCGGTTGCGACTGAATCGGCGGCGGCGGCAGGAAAGCAATGAATGTGAGCGCGCCGATAGTAATCAGCGGCGCAGTCTCACCAATCGCCCGAGACAGTGCAATGATAATTCCCGTCATCGTTCCGCCGAGCGAATAAGGCAGAAGGTGGTGCCTCACCACTTGCCACTTTGTCGAACCAAGCGCGTAAGCGGCTTCACGAATCCCTTGCGGTATTGTTCGCAGCGCTTCACGCGTGGCCACGATAACAATCGGAAGGATCAGGAAAGCGAGAGTTAATCCACCGGTTAAAACGTTTGTACCCAGTCGGAATTGATAGACCAGCAAACCGAGCGCCATCAGGCCGTAGATTATTGAAGGCACACCGGCGAGATTCGCTATGTTTATTTCAATGAGATTCGTCAACCAGTTTCTGCGGGCGTATTCCTCCAGATAGATTCCGGCGGAGACACCGAGCGGGACGGCCGCAAATGCCGTTACCAGCATGATCAATAAGGTGCCTACCCACGATGAAAGAATTCCGGCGCGTTCGGCAAAGCGAGATGGAAACGATGTGAGAAAAGTCCAGTTTAGTCGCGTCGCGCCGTCGATAAACAGGTCTACAAGCAAGGCGCCCAACGTGAGAATCCCTACGAGCGTGCAGATGATGCCCAGAATATTGAACAGAAAGTCCTGGCGCTTCCGTTTGGCGATGATGGCTTTGAAGTCGCTCAATCAATACACCTCTCTGAAGCGCTTGCGCAGTATGTAGCCAAGGATATTGAACAGTAGCGTCATGATGAAAAGAGTGACGCCGGCGGCGAAGATCGATTGGTAGCCAATGCTGCCGTGCGGAAGATCGCCGAGACTGACCTGCACGATGAAAGCCGTAATCGTTGCCGCCGGCTCCCGAGGATCGATCGTCAGGTTTGGCTGCATGCCGGCTGCAATGGCCACGATCATGGTTTCGCCGATAGCGCGTGAAATAGCGAGTATGTAAGAGGCCACGATGCCGGATAGGGCCGCCGGGTAAACCACCTTGATGGCAGTGATAATCCGGTTCGCGCCCATCGCATAAGCTCCTTCACGAAGCGACATCGGAACGGCGCGCATCGCGTCTTCGCTTAATGAACTGACATAGGGAATGATCATAATTCCCATCACCACGCCGGCACTCAACATGTTGAAGGTTGGCAACCCTGGAATCAGCTTTTGCAGCAGTGGCGACATAAACTGCAGTGCGAAATAACCGTATACGACTGTGGGAACTGCACTGAGCAGCTCGAGCGCCGGTTTAATAATCTCTCGAACCGTTGGCGGAGCGAATTCACTCAAATAGATAGCGACGACTGTGCCGATCGGAAGGGCTACTGCGAGCGCTACGGCTGTCGTGACCAGGGTGCCGAGCACGAGGGGCATAATGCCGAAACGAGGCGAGGCGAATAGCGGCGTCCACAACGGCGCCGTTAAAAACTCCTTGAGTGGAACGTGTGCAAAGAAAGTCGACGACTCGTAAACCAGGGTGCCGACAATTCCTAACGTAATTGCGACGGACGAAAAAGCAGCCAGGAAGAGCAACGCTTCAATGAAACGCTCTTTTATGCGCGAGAGGCGTCTGCGCGCGGTCGGCGTTTCCGTGGGTGGCGGGTTCGCTGCGAGATCTGCAGCGGCCGCGACCGGATGTTGAAGATTAGGCATCTCGTCCATGATTACAAAATGAGAAAAGTGAACCGCGTTATCGCTCCGATGCTACGAGCTAGTGCCGGAAACTAGAGGAACCATCGCGAGCTCTCCGGTAAGGAAGGTGGGCTGGCCCCCGCTCTTTCTCGCGCAGTCCCAACCCTGAAAGAAATTAAGTCACGTTCCCTTACCGATTTGAGTTTTTCTTTCACGACCGAGGTAATCAAACGAAGAGCGGGGGCAAGCCCACCTTCCTTACCTGAGAGGTAACAACGATTCCTCCAACCTCCGGCGCCGCTCCATTCGGTTCTGTAAAGCCACGAAAACACACGACCCAACACTAAATATCGTTAGTGTTGTTTCGTGTGAGTTCCTGGGATCGTATCTCTCTATGTTTTTGGCGTCCGTTTGAGAAGCTCTTCAATCGGAAGCCCTATTTCGGGAGCCCCGCCAAAACCTGATCCTGTCTGACTGTTTCGAAACCGATCGGTTGTCATCGTGTAAGCAGTATCGGTAAGAGGAACGTATTTGACCTCAGTCGCCAGCGTCTTCACGTTCTTCAGATAGAAATCGACAAAATCCTTCACCTCGGGTTTATCAAGCGACTTACGACTCACATAAATAAAGAGCGGCCGTGACAGCGGATTGTAGGTTCCGGCGAGCAAATTCTCCGGGCTCGGCAAAACAGGCTCTTTGACCTTGTTCTTCTCCCACTGAATTGCGACTGCTTTCATTCGATTGCTGTGTGGCGCGTAATAAGCATAAGGAATGTAACCAAGCGCAAACTTGTTTCCTTCCACGCCCTGGACCAGAACGTTGTCGTCTTCACTGGCGGTGTAATCCCCGCGACTCGATTTAGCTTTGCCGACAATTGCTTCGGTGAAGTAATCAAAGGTGCCGGAGTCGGCGCCTGCCCCGAAGAGCGCGATCTTTTCATTGGGCCACTCGGGACGAACATGGTTCCAGTGAGTAATCTTTCCCTGGGCAGCGGGCTCCCAGATCTTCTTGAGGTCCTCAACGGTCATCGAAGTCACCCAGTTGTTTTGATTATTGACGACTACCGTCAATGCATCGTAAGCAATAGGCAGCTCAATAAATTCGATTCCGTTTGTTTTTGCCTGGGCGATCTCTTCAGCGAGGATTGGGCGGGAAGCGTCCGTCACATCAATTTCGCCTCGAACAAACTTCTTAAAGCCACCGCCAGTCCCGGAGATGCCGACCGTGACTTTTACTCCGGGTTTTTCCTTTTGAAACTCCTCCGCCACCGCCTCTGTGATTGGGAAGACCGTGCTGGAACCATCAACCTTGATAACGGCAGCTTGCCCTCCCGGCCCGGTGCCGCCACCTCCACAGGCGAATCCCATTAGCGCAAGTGAAGCCGCGGCGAGCAATGCAATCCATCGATAAGTCTTCGCGGAGGATTTTCGCGTTTTGCGCACATTGTTCCAGGGGGACATAGAGTACTCCTAACTTCGATTTAATTTTGGTGGAAATGCTAGGCGCGGGGTGTTACATCGATCTGAACTCCCCGTGAACTTGATGTAAACAAACCGGAGAAAAATCCGGGGTTTGCCCTAATTGAAGTAGGGCCTTTTGTGAAGAATCAATCAGCCAACCTTCGCCAGCGAGATAGTTTTCAGTCGCTCCCGTATCTCGTCACGCACACGTCTAAAAGCATCAAGTTTACTTCGCTCGTCGCCTTCAGTCGCTGCCGGATCGTCAAAACTCCAATGGATGCGTTCGGTCTTCCCGGGGAACATGGGGCATTGCTGATTCGCATTGTCGCAAACGGTGATGACGTAATCGAATTCCTGTCCTGAAAACTCCTCAACAGACTTCGATCGATGCCCGGTGATGTCTATACCAATCTCGCGCATAGCTGCGATAGCTTCGGGCCGGACATGAGTTGGCGATACACCTGCACTGGCCACTTCAAATCTCTCCCCGGCCATGCCACGCAATAACCCTTCAGCCATTTGGCTACGCGCGGAGTTGCCTGTGCAGAGAATCAAGACCCTCTTTCGATCGCTCATAATTGTTTCCCCGGTTCGTGTGGAAGAATAACCGCTTCGGCTTCCTTTGGTAGTGAGGGTGCTAGCCAGCGAAATAACACGGTGGCTGCCGCGGCTCCCAGAAGTTGGACAACAATGAAGCCGGGTACGTCGATCGGACGAATACCGGTAAAGGTATCACTTGCCGAGCGTGCGAGCGTGACGGCGGGGTTAGCAAATGAAGTCGATGATGTAAACCAGTAGGCGGCGGTGATGTATGCCGCCACAGCAAAGGCTGTAGCGTTTGAACGGAGGCGCGAGCAACCCCAGATTACAGCCATCAAACCAAAGGTCGCCACAAATTCGCTGAAGAGTTGCCGCCCTCCGCTGCGAACACGGTGTGAAGCGAAAAACACCGGCAGGCCAAACATAATATTCGCGGCGGCCACACCTGCGAACGCCCCAATAATTTGCGCGACGATAAAGGCGGGAACCTCGTGCCATCTGATTCCGCCTTGTGAGGCATCAGCGAGTGTTACGGCGGGATTGAAATGCGCGCCGGAGATTGGACCAAAGGTTAAGATGAGAGCGATGAGTGCTGCGCCGGTTGCAATTGAATTGGCGAGCAACACGATGGCTGTATTGCCACCTGATAGTCGCTCTCCCATGATTCCGGAACCAACCACAGCGGCGAGCAGGAAGGCGGTCCCCACCGCTTCTGCGGTCACGCGTCGAATAAGACTCATAGCGCGGCGAATCTTAGCACGCGAGAGTTTCCGGCGCCTCGAACAAGTCTCAGGGGCCGGCGACTTATAAGACGTAACGAAAAACGCTCGCCGCTATCATCCGGGAGGTCCAAGGCAGAACGTGCGGTTACTTACTACGGTCGAGCATGAGCGTGTAACCCACATTGACCATTGTGTCAATTCGCAGGTTGTATGGAGTAAGCTTATTTCGAAGCCGGTAAATGTAAACGTGCAGGCTTTCAGCGTTGAGCGGCTTACTGTCTCCCCAGGCGTAGGTCCAGAGCTCTTCGGCGGTCACTATCCTCTCCGGTGAACGGATCAAACGCGAAAAGATCAAAAACTCGGTTCGCGGAAGTTTGATTGCTTGCCCGGAACACGAAACGTAGTAATTCTTGTACTCAACTCTGAGCACCCCGTCGTCATAAACATCTTCCGCGGAGAGTGCCGAACTATTTCGTTCGAAGAGCGAGGGTTCAGCAAATGACATATAGCCTCTCTGCCCTTATCAGTTTCAACCGTGTCGGGCCTTCGCTCGCAGCTTTCAGAATTTTAGTTTCGCTCGAACCTGCATCACGCGCGGACCACCCACCGTGCTTGTGATCCTGCCAAAGTCG
>Ga0190272_10001854_pt1 | contig 10146 bp, 13 predicted proteins | sample Popmic504T_FD_133746 | JGI IMG/M metagenome (GOLD analysis project Ga0190272, IMG submission 133746) | Populus adjacent soil microbial communities from riparian zone of Shoshone River, Wyoming, USA - 504 T | ecosystem: Environmental > Terrestrial > Soil > Riparian zone | place: USA: Wyoming... | reverse complement strand
GTGTCGTCGGCCGTGTCGTCGGACAGGGCGAGCAGCGCGGCGTGGTGGGCGAACTCGACGAGGCACACCCCGGGCAGGATCGCGAAACCGGGGAAATGACCGGCCAGCACCGGCTCGTCGGGCGCGACGGTGAACGACGCGACAAGACGCTCCGGCGAGCGGTCCAGCACCTGGACGGGCCCGACCAGCACCGACGCCCGGAACAGTTGATGTTGTTGCGGCACAACGGGGACAGCGCTCAATCGCGGCCTCCTCGGAATGCTTCGGAGCGTACCCCAGGCGCCGATCGATTGGACTTCCCATGATAAGCTCGCGATTCCCCCGTTGCATGCCTTGAGAGGCGGGCGAAGCATGGGCGCACGGCCGGTCCGGTCGTCGACAGCGTTCTGGTGGCGGGTCCTCGATGTGTTGGCCGTGGTCACGGTGCTGCCGCTCCTCGCGGCCGCCGGGCTCTCGGTCCGCGCCGCCTGGCAGGTCTACCACCCGAAGCGGCGGCCGGTCCGCCAGACCCCCGCGTCCTTCGGGATGGAGGCGGAGCGCGTCGCCATCAGCGGGGCCGACGGACTGAAGCTGGCCGGGTGGTACATCCCGACGGAGACTGCGGCGGTAGACACGACGGCGGCGGACGCCAGGGTCGGGGTCGTCCTGGCCCACGGCCTGGCCCGCAACAGCGGAATGCTCATGCCGCTGGCCAAGGCGCTGCACGACGCCGGCCACCCGGTGCTGACCTACGACCTGCGCAACTACGGCGAGAGCGAGCGGGACGGGCTGTGGCGCGGGCAGTCGCCCCGCTACGCCATCGATCACCGCGCCGTCGTCGACCATCTGGCCGGCCGCATCGGCGAGGGGGCGGCGATCGCCTGCCTGGGCATGTCCACGTCGAGCTGGACGGCGCTGGAGATGGCGCGGCTGCAACCGGACCTGGTCCGCACGGTGATCTGCGACAGCGGCCCCACCCTGCACCTGGGGGACACCCTGGGCCGCATGTACGGCGCCATGCGCGGGCTGCTGCCGAGGTGGCTGCGCGGGACCCTGATGTTCCACGTCACCCGGGCGGCGTTCACCAGGGCGGCGCTGTTCTTCCTGAACCCGGTGCCGTGGCCGCACGACTTCGGGGAGAAGGACGTCCGCCTGCTGTTCATCGCGGGCGACTCCGACCCGATCGCCCGCCCGGAGGACATCCGCGCCCAGGTCGTCCACTACCCGGGTGCCGAGGTGTGGTTCGTGCCGGGCGCCGGACACATGCAGGCGCACGTCCTGGCCGCGAAGGAGTACACCGAGCGGGTGCTGGCCGCGCTGCCGACCGGAACCGACCGGGCGGACCGGGCCGGCGGCTGACCATGGGGTCCTACCTGCTCGTGGAGAGCCGCAGCGACCAGGAGAGCCCCGACGTGACGGCGCTCTTCGACCTGGGGACGAGGCTGCGTGCCGAGGGCAACGAGGTCGCCGTGTTCCTGGTGCAGAACGCCGTACTGGCGATGCACGACGAGACGGTGCACGACCTGGTGGCCAACGGCGTGCGGGTGTGGGCCGACCGGTACTCGATCCTCGCCCGCGGGCTCGACCCGGAGGCCCACCCCGCCGGGGTCAGCCTCGGCGGGGCCGACGACCTGGTGGACCTGCTGATGGCCGACGGCACGACGCCGGTATGGCACTGACGCCCCGGTCGCTGTTCCTCGGCCTGATCGGGGCGCCGTACGCGTCGGACCTGTTCACGTCGGCGCTGCGGATCGCCGACGCCGCCGTTCGCAAGGAACACCGGGTCACGATGTGGACCTGCGGGTACGCGACCGCGCTGACCGTGGCCGAGGCGTCGGACCGCAAGCCGCGGGACACCCTGGCGTGGGACACCGTGTACCCGTCGCCGGCCGCCGTCGCGGCGCACCTGCTGGACCGGTCCGACGGCCGGCTGACGTGGCTGATCTGCCGGTACTGCGCGGAGGAGCGGGCCGCCATGAACCAGATGAGCGGGGTGCGGATCCGGCCGCCGTACGAGTTCGTGCAGCGCGCACTGGCCGCCGACGTGTGCCTTGTCCTCGGGACGAAGTGACGTGGGCACGATCCTGGCGATCATCGAGCGGGCGCACCGTGGCGCGGTCGAGCAGCAGTACGCCCACGTGCTGTGGCTCGTGCACGGCCTGCACCGACAGTCGCCGATGACGGTGCTGCTGCGCGGGACGGCCGCGGTGTACGCGCTGGACGCCGAACCACCGCCGCGGCTGCGGCTCGGCGGCGCCGAGCTCGTCCACGTCCCGGACTACCGGGCCGCGATGGACCGGCTGCGCACCGACGGGGCGACCGTGCTGGTGTCCGCGGAGTGTCTGGACCGGGTGCGCTCCCCCGGCGCTCCCCTGCTGCCGGGGGTCACCCCGGTGACCGCGGCGGAAATTGCCGCGACGGCCGCCGCGTGTGATCGAATCTGGTATCTGTGACCCACTAGTTGACCATGCTCGGATTGTAGTGACGGGCGGCCTCTCAATGTACAGTTGCCGTGGAGCCACTCACCGAGTGATCGCCAATTTCCGTTGAGCAGAGGGAGACGCGATGTCGATGACCGTCGGCCGGACACTCGACCCGGAGGATCTGCGCCAGTTCGTCGCGGACGTGCTGGACGTCGACCCGGAAAGCGTCACCGACGATGCGCATTTCGTGGCGGAGCTGGGTGTCGATTCACTCAAGGCGCTCGAGGTTCTGGTCGCCCTGGAACGGAAGTACCAGATCACGATCTCCGAGGACGAGGTCCGCGACATGACCATGTTCTCGGAGGTTCGCGAAATGGTGGAGAGCAAGCTCGCGTCCGTCTGAGCGACGCCGGCCGGCGCGCCGGTCAGAATTCGACCGGCAGCGCGGTCAGGCCGCGGTTGCTGACCGACGGCAGATACCGCAACTTGGCCCCGGTGAGCCGCAGCCCGGGCGCGGCCGCCAGCAGGGACCCGATGGCCACCTCGGCCTGGAGCCGGCCGAGCGCGGCGCCGACGCAGTGGTGCAGGCCGCGCCCGAAGCCGAGGTGACCGGTGCGGGGACGCGTGACGTCGAGCCGGTCCGGGTCGGGGCAGTGCTCCTCGTCGCGGTTGGCCGACGCGATGCACAGCCGCACCACCTGCCCGGCCGCCAGTTCGACGCCGAACAGCTCGACCGCGTGCGTCGCCACCCGGTCGTTCATCTGCACCGGCCCGTCGTAGCGCTGGAGTTCCTCGACCGCGGACGGCACCAGTCCTGGGTCGGCGCGCAGCAGCTCCAGCTGGTCGGGATGGCGCAGCAGGGAGTGCACGCCGAGCGCCATCAGCTGGGTGCTCGTGGGGTGTCCTGCCTGGTAGAAGAACAGAACACTGTCCAGCACCTCCTGCCGGGTCATCCGTCGGCCGTCGGCGGTCCCGGCCGCGAGGCCGCTCAACGCGTCGTCGCCGGGGTCCTTCGCGCGGCGGTCGACCAGCGGCCCGAGGTAGTCGTACATGCCTTCCAGCGCGTCCCGCCCGGCCTGCAGGACCTTGGTCGTGAGCATCGGCTCGGTGGTCAGGGCGATGGCCCGCGACCACGGCACGAACCGGTCCCAGTCGGCCCGCGGGAGGTCGAGCAGGTGGTTGATCAGGTACACCGGGACGAGGTCGGCGAACTGGCCGACCAGGTCGGCGCCACCATCGGCTGCCGCCTTGGCGAGGAGCTCGGACACGATCGCATCGACCACCGGGCGGGCGGCCGTCACCAGCTCGGTGGTGAAGACCTGGGTGTGGATGGCCCGTAGCGGGGTGTGACGCGGCGGGTCGATCATGACCAGCCAGTTGCCCATCATCCGTTCCAGCGGGCCGTCGGTCGAACCGCGCCGCCAGTCCGCAAATTCACTCCATTGCCGGGTATCGCGGGAAAGCGCGGGATGTTCGTAGGCAGCCACCACGTCGCGCTGCCGGGTCAGAATGAGAAAACCGAACTTCGTGACGTGCGCAGGGTTATCGGCCCGCAGCTGTGCGTAGTGTTGGTACGGATCGGCGAAGTAACCCGGTGTGAGCGGATTGTAGGTGACACGCGCCGTTTCCACCGCACCTCCGAACTTTGCCCCACCTTCGACAGGCCTACAGGATCTATACTGACCTACCGCTGGGCCAACGGTCCAGTGTCCCGCGTGCCCGACTCACGAGTGGTGGCAGCCTATGGAACGCGTAGCCGTAACCGGCCTGGGCGTGGTGTCGAGCATCGGCGTCGGAATTGATCAGTACTGGTCTGCACTGTTATCGGCGAACAGCAATCCGACAAATGTATCCGATCCTTACGCCAATATGGCTAATCGGCTGCTGTACGGCATCGACGACCGTTCCGTGAACGGGGCGGGGCCCGGCCGGGCCACCGGGGCGGGCCACCCCGGCCGGGCGTCCGCCTTCGCGGTGACGGCCACCACGGCCGCGTTGCGCGACGCCGGGCTCGACCGCGACGCGCCGGCCGGCACCGGGGTGGTGATCGGCACCGGGGTCGGCGACGTGAGCCTGTTCGAGGACGTGCCGGCCGGCGCCACCCCGCCGGACGGGCCGGACCGCTTCCCGTTCAAGGTGTCCTCCGTGCTGGCCGCCCACTTCGGCCTGGACGGTCCGGTCACCAGCGTCAGCACGGCGTGTTCGGCGTCGGCCTACGCGGTGAGCCTGGCCGCCGACCTCATCCGCGACGGCGCCGCCGACGTGGTCGTCACCGGCGGCACCGATAGCTACACCCGCGTCGGGGTGGCGTGCTTCAACCGGATGGGCGCGCTGGACCCGGTGGCCTGCCGACCGTTCGACGCGGGCCGGCTCGGCACCGTGTTCGGCGAGGGCGCCGCGATCATGGTGCTGGAGTCGGAGTCGCACGCGCTGGCCCGCGGTCACGACCGGCCGTACGCGCTGATCGAGGGCGCCGGGTGGAGCTGCGACGGGCACCACCCGACCGCGCCGGAGGCGGGCGCCGCCCAGATCGTGCGGGCGATGCACGCCGCCATGGACGAGGCGGGGGTCGGGCCCGGCGACATCGGCTGCGTCGTGCCGCACGGCACCGGGACGCCGCTCAACGACGTGATCGAGAGCCGTGGACTGGCCGCGGTGTTCGGTGAGGCGACGGCCACCCTGCCGCTGTACAGCCTGAAGGCGATGCTCGGCCACACCGGCGGCGCGGCCGGCGGGTTCGCCCTGCTCACGGCCGCGCTCATCGTCGACCGGGGGGTGGTGCCGCCGAACGTGACGCTCGCCGAGCCGGACCCGCTGTGCCCGGTGCGGCTCGACCGGGACGGCCTGACCGGGCCGGTGGACCACGCGCTGGTCAACGCGTATGCCTTCGGCGGCAACAACATCTCGGTCGTGATCGGCCGTGGCTGAGGTGGGCGCCGCGGTCGTGCTCACCGGCGCCGGGCTGGTGTGCCCGGCGGCCACCGGGACCGCCGAGCTGCTGGCCGCGGACCCGGATGCCGGGCCCGACCCGATGCACAACGGGGCCGGCGGGTGGTTCGACCCTGTGCCGCACCTCGGGGCCCGCGGGTGGAAGTACCTCAGCCCCGCCACCCGGTACCTGCTGGCCGCGGGCGTCCTCGCGATCGCCGATGCCGCGCTGGACCCTGCGGCGCTCCCGGCCGAGTCGATGGGCGTCGTGGTCGGCACGAACCTGGCCGCGAACCCGGTGGTGGAGCGGCTGGACCGGACCGTGATCGCCGAGGGGGCGGCGATGCTCAGCCCGGCGGAGGCGCCGAACTTCTCGGTGAACATCCCGGCCGGGCACGTCTCGATGCGCCACGGGATGCGCGCCTTCAACGTGTCGCTGACCAACCCGGTGGTCGCCGGCGTCGAGTCCGTGCTGATGCTCGCGGCGTCGATCCGCCGCGGTCGCGCGGCCGTCGGCATCGCCGGGGCCACCGAGGAACGACCCGAGGACGGGTGGGCGAGCGAGGGCGCGTGCTGCTTCGTGGTCGAGGGCGCCGACCACGCCGACCGGCGGGCCGCGCCAGGTCGGGCCGCGCCGGGGCGGGCGGCGATCGTCGGCGGCTTCTGCCGGTTCGTGCCGGACGGGTCAGGGCCCGCGGTCTGGGAACGGGCCGTCGGCCGCCCGCTGCGGGAGCTGCTGGCCAGGGCGACCGACGGCGCGGCGCTGCCGTACGCGGGGCCGGGCGGCTGCGGCGGGTTCGGGCGCCGCGTCGACGACCACTGCCGCGACGTGTCGGCCGCGGCCGGCGTCGACCTGGAGGCCCGTCGCTACCTCGGTGACGACGGCCGGTACCTCACGGCGTCGCCCCTGCTCCAGCTGGCCGGGCTGCTCGCCGAGCACGGCAGGGGCCTCGTGGTGGCGACCGCCCCGCACGGGCACGTCGCCGCCCTGCTCATCGACCCGGTGCCCACCCACTCCTGAGGAGAACCTATGGAGGACAGCCCAGCCCAGGACACCCTCGACGGCACCTGGAGCGTCATCCTCGGCGCGTCCGCCGGGATGGGCCGCGCGTGCGCCCGCGCGCTGGCCGACGCCGGGTCCAACATCATCGGGGTGCACTTCGACACCGCGTCGCGCCAACCGGCCGTCGACGAGCTGGTCGAGGAGCTGCGCGGGCGCGGCGTGCGGGTGCACTTCGTCAACGACAACGCGGCGAGCGACCAGGTGCGCGCCAGGGTGGTGGGCGAGATCGCGCGGCTCACCGGGGAGCGGGGCGTCCGGGTGCTGCTGCACTCGCTGGCGTTCGGGTCGCTGGTGCCGTTCCTGCCGGCGGCCGACGGGACCGGCGCGGCCGTGTCCGTCCGGCAGCTCGACATGACGCTGTCGGTGATGGCGCACAGCCTCGTGTACTGGACGCAGGACCTGTTCCGCGTCGGGCGGCTCCCGGCCGGGGCCAAGGTGTTCGCCATGACCAGCGCGGGCACGGCCAGGATGTCGGCGAACTACGGCCCGGTGGCCGCGGCGAAGTGCGCGCTGGAGTCGCATGTGCGCCAGCTCGCGGTCGAGGGGGCGCCGCACGGCATCAGCGTCAACGCGATCCGCGCCGGCATCACCCTCACCGAGTCGTTCCTGCGCATCCCGGAGAGCACCGAGCTCGGCGAGCGGGCCAGGCGCGGCAACCCGCACGGTCGGCTCACCACCCCGGAGGACGTGGCCGAGACCATCGTGCTGCTGGCCCGGGCCCGCTCGTCCTGGCTGACCGGCAACGTGATCGGCGTCGACGGCGGCGAGTTCCTCACCGTCTGAACCGTCTGACGTGGCCCGCCGGACAAGAGCGTCAGATGCGGCGGCCGGTCTGGACGTCGCGCTCCGGCATCAGGCCGGCCTTGATGAGGATGCCCGCCACGTTGGTGAGCGAGGAGAACTCCTCGGGGTGGACGCTGCCGGCGAGCACCCCGAAGAAGCGGCTGCGCGCCCGCTCGTCGTCCTGCAATGCCTGCAGCACCAGGTGTTTCAGCTGGTCCAGCGGCCGGTAGGCGGCCTGCTCCATGGTGTAGCGGAAGATCGGCTCGGACAGCTCGTTGCGCCGCCGCTCGTACTCGCCGAGTGCGTCGTCGGGGTGGCGGCGGCCGGCCAGCACGTCGTCGAGCCCGTCGACCAGCAGCTCGGCGTCGCGGAACGCGTCGCCGATGCCGAGGGCGGTGACCGGGTCCTTGTGGTAGCCGGCGTCGCCCACCAGTGCCCATCCCGGCCCGTACGGGCAGCGGAAGAAATTGGGCACGTGGCGGGTGCCGATGATCGGCTCGACGCGCCGCGCGTCCCGCACCCGCTCGGCGAACTCCGGCGTCGAGTGGCGGCGGATGGTATCGAAATAGTGCCACTCGATGTCGCTGCGATAGGTGCGCCACTCGTCGTAGGGCCAGCCGCACAGGACGACCGTCAGCCCGTCGTTGGTGGGGATCGCCGGCACGCACCGGCCGGGGCGCCAGTGGATGAGCAGCCGGTCCATCGGCAGGTTCTCGAAGTACGACAGGTAGGTGACGGTGAGGGAGGGGATGGTGTTGTACTCGGCGGCGCCGACGGTGCGGGCGACGAACGAGCGCATCCCGTCGGCGCCGACCACCCACCGCGCGGTGACGGGGACCGGGGCGCCACCGGCGCGGCGCAACCGGACCCCCGTCACCGTGCCGTCGTCGGACAGCAGCTCGGCGACCGTGGCCGCCTGCTCGACGTGCACCCCGGACTCGACCGCGGCGTCCAGCAGCAGCTGGTCGAGCACCACCCGGCGCGGGCAGACGCCGAAGTCGATGCCCTCGTACGGCGTGGGGGTGCCGGTGAGCGAGATGGTCCGCCAGTCGGACGCGAGCAGGCTCACCGGCGGGCACCCGGTGGCCAGCAGGCGGTCGACGAGACCCCACCTGGCCAGCCGGGCCACCCCGTAGGCGTGGATGAAGTGCGAGGACATCATGTCGCTCGGGAACCGCATCCTGTCGACGAGCAGCACGCGGTAACCCTTGCGCGCCAACAACATCGCGGTGGGCGACCCGGCGACCCTGGCCCCGACGACGATCACGTCGTAGTCGGGGACGCCACCCACCATCAGCCACCGCTGATCGCCGGCAGGATCAGCACCTCGTCCCCGTCGGACACCGGGGTCTCCACCCCGGAGGCGTGCCGGATGTCGTCACCGTTGACGTACAGGTTCACGTACCGGTGCAACCGTCCGTCGGAGTCGACCAGGCGGGCGGTGGCGCCGGGCACCTGACGCTCGATCTCGTCGAGCACCGTCCGCACCGTGGACGAGGCGGGGATCTCCAGGTCGACCATGCCCGGCCGTCCGCTGTCCCGCAGCGACGCCGGCAACCGAACGATCATGTCGTCGCACCCATCTCACGCCGACCAGAACTTGTTCACGAAGACGTCGTCGTACACCCAGATCCGGGCCTCGACGACCTTCCTGGTCACCGGGTCGCACCGGAAGGTCTGCACCCCGGGCATCTCCAGCACCATGCCCTTGCGCTCACCGCGGTAGGTGGAGATGACGACCGCGACCTCGTCGTCGGCGACGATGCGGTGCACGTCGGCCCGGAACGTGCCGTCGGTGACCTCGGCGCTCCTGCGCAGCCACTCGATCACGCCGGGCAGCCCGACGATCTTGCCGGACAGCGGGTGGTCGCCCGGGGTGTGCCACTCCACGTCGTCCGCGATGCCCTCGTGCAGGCGCTCCAGGTGCGCGTGCCCGAACCTGGCGTGGCCGATCTTCATCAGCCTGACGACCGGATGGTCCGCCATGGTCATGCCGCCAACCCCTTTCTGTGTCGTGCCCGATGCGTCAGAACGCCCAGAACTCGTCGGAGGCCGGCTGGTCCTCCATGAACAGCTCGCGCTCGTAGGCCTTGCCCTCCCCGGGCCGCAGCCGCCAGATGTTCACCACCCGCTGGTCGAGCGTCCTGCCGCGGCGCTCGCCGTAGATGTGCATGAGGCAGAAGATGGCCTCGTCGGTGGCGGCCAGGTCGAGGACCGTCGCGGTGAGGGTGCCGTCGGTCTCGGCCTGCGCGCGCCGGAAGAAGTCGAGCACCGCCTCGATACCCACGATGTCGGCGGCCAGCGGGTTGCGCTTCGGCACCTTCCACACCACGTCGTCGGCGAGCATGTGGCGCATCAGCTCGACCTTGCCCGAGTGGAACAGCTCGATCGCCAGCTTGGCGGCGTCCAGGTTGATCGGCTTGGCGGTCATCGGCGTCCCTCCCCGCGCAGCGCGGCCAGCGTGGTGTCGTCGAACGAGACGAGTGCCCAGTGGCGCCGGTCCAGCACGGCGGCGTACCCGTGGGTGATGCGGCCGGTCGCGGTGTGCACGAGGCGGCCGGACCGCCGGACGTAGCAGTCCATCCGCGCGGTGTAGGTGAGGCGCTTGAAGACGTCCTCGACCGTCAGGACGGTGAGGATCTCCTCCTCCATCGTCGCCTCGGCCAGGATCTCCACCCTGGCCCGCGGCACGACCGGGATCCAGCGGCGGGTGTCGAGCATGGTGCGGATCGAGATCCCGCGTTCGGCGAGGAACACGTCCACCACCTCCTCCATCAGCCGCAGGTAGCCGGAGTGCTGGAGGCGTTCGGAGAAGTGGCAGTAGAAGTACGGGATGCGCCGCCGCCACAGGATGGCGTTGGCCCCTGCGACCAGGTCGTCGTCGGTACGGGTGTCGGCGGGCGCGTCGGTGGGGCGGTCCAGGGTCGGCACCACGTGCGGCGCCAGCTCCGGCGGCGGCGCCGCGCCCAC
>Ga0190272_10001853_pt1 | contig 10147 bp, 8 predicted proteins | sample Popmic504T_FD_133746 | JGI IMG/M metagenome (GOLD analysis project Ga0190272, IMG submission 133746) | Populus adjacent soil microbial communities from riparian zone of Shoshone River, Wyoming, USA - 504 T | ecosystem: Environmental > Terrestrial > Soil > Riparian zone | place: USA: Wyoming... | reverse complement strand
GCCCGCTCTCTCGCATGGCTGCCAGCAGAAAGCGCCCATCGGGAGAGAACGTCACGCTGGTGTTCATGGATTTCCAAGGCAGTTCGATCGGAGCGCTATCGCCGCCCAGCGAATGAATTGAGACGCCGTTGTAGCGCGCAACCGCGATTCGCGATCCATCCGGCGCGAAAGCGATGTCTGCCACGGCGCTTGGGTGCCGCAACGCCCGCATGGGACCCGCGCCCTCTTGCAGCCACACGGTTCGCCCGGAGCCGAACGCAAATGCGCCTGCGTACCCGGAGGCAACCGCCGTTATCCACTTGTTTGGCACGCTCGCAAGCTCGACAGACGTTCCGCACTTTTCGGTCCGGCACACGCGGCCGTCTTCGCCTGCCGTCAGGATCGCACTCCTGTCGCCGGTGGGGGCCGCCGCCAGCAGCCCGCTGTGAGCACTCGTCACCTGGGGTCCGCCGTCCCAGCGATGCAGCGTGCCGTCGGCCAATGCGAAGAACGGTACATCGGCAACGAATAGCGCGGCGATGCAGTGACTGTTCAGGTGTAAGGGTGCAAGCGGCTGCATGGTTTAAATACAACAGGCTTCCAGGCCCGCCCGCAGCGCCTCGCGGTCGAGTTCGCGGCCGATGAAGACCAGACGGCTCTCCCGCCGCTCCTCCGCCTTCCAGAAACGTTGATAGTCGCCTTCAACGATCATGTGGACACCCTGGATGACGTAGCGCCGGTCTTCGCTGCCGAGCGCCAGGATGCCCTTGAAACGCAGGATATTCTGTCCTTGCTCCTGCGTGAGCCTGTGGATCCAGGGAAAAAATCGATTGGTGTCGAGTTCCGCCGTACGCAGCGACACCGATGTCACGCTCGTGTCGTGGATAGCCGACGGGGCGCGATGGTGGTGATGGGCGTGATCGCAGCCCGGAGCGCAGACGGGCGCCGGATCCAGAAACTCGGGGTCGTTGTCCAATGCGCGCTGCAGGTCGAATGCGGCCCGGCTCAACACCCGATCGAGCGCCACGCCGGCGCGCTCTGTGCGGTGCAATTCAGCGTGCGGATTCACGGCGCGCACCGTTGCTTCGACCGCGGCGAGTTCTTCAGCCGAAACCAGATCGGTCTTGTTGAGAAGTATCACATCGGCAAAGGCAATCTGGTCTTCCGCCTCACGGCTGTCCACCATGCGTAGCGGCAGATGGCGCGCATCCACGACCGTCACCACGGCATCGAGCGACGTGCGCGCGCGCACCTCCTCGTCCATGAAGAACGTTTGAACGACGGGCGCAGGATCGGCCAACCCGGTGGTTTCGACGACGATCGCGTCGAACCTGCCGGGCCGGCGCATCAGCCCCTCAAGCACGCCGATGAGATCGCCGCGAACAGTGCAGCAGACGCAGCCGTTGTTCATCTCGTAGATCTCTTCATCGGACTCGACGATCAGGTCGTTGTCGATGCCAATCTCACCAAACTCATTGACGATCACCGCGAAACGCTTGCCATGGCTCTCCGTCAGGATCCGGTTCAACAGGGTCGTCTTGCCCGCGCCGAGGTACCCGGTCAGAACCGTTACAGGGATTTTGGAAGCCGTCTCTGCCATGGAGAGCGTCTCGCGGTTTGTCGCCCTTGCGGGGTGCCTAGGTTCGCTCGAGGATATGCATGCCGCGATTGCGGTCGATTACATACATGAGGCCCTCCTTGGTGAGGAACACGTCATTGGTCCCAGCACGGTCGAAACCCTGCGGCGGTTCGGGCACCCAGTGAGCGACCTCCTTCGGCGCGTGCGGATTCTTGATGTCGACCACGCGCAGGCCGAAGGCAAACCAGGCGACGGGAATCTCGCTACCGTAAACCTGCTCGGCTGGCTGATGGCAGCCTGAGAACTCGGGCATGTTGGTGTTCTCGATGCCCTCGATCTGGTAGGTCGAGATCGGCACCAATTGCTTCTCGTCGGTAGCGTCGACGATCCACATGAACGGCGGAGGCGACGGGCGCACCTTACGCACATCTTCGTCGGCCACCACTAGAACCTTGCGGCCAGCAACCAGAAACGGGATAGGCAGCACGGTGTGCGTGGGATGCGGGAAGGTGGGGCTGTACTTAAGGGACGACACCAGCTTCGGCTTGCTCATGTCCTCGATGTCGAGGATCGCCATGCCGCCGTGCCAGTAGGCGACATAGAGCCGGTTGTCCCTGCGCAGGATCTGGTGGCACCACGTCATGCGGTAGCCTTCGTCGGGCGTCTCTCCGCCGGCGACCCATTGGCCCGGCATATGCCAACGGCCGACCTCCTCCGGCTTGGCCGGATTCTTCAGGTCAAGAATCATGGCGATGTTCAGATGATAGCCGTCCACCTCGGGCGTGATGTAGGCATGACGCCCGTCGAAGTCAAAACGATGGACGCCGGTGCCGGCGGTCTTCCAGAAGCTGATTTGCTTCGGCTCGCGCGGGTTCTTCACGTCGTAGATGGCGAGGCCGCCCTGGAAATTCTCACCGAGGATGTAGGGTGGCGGGCATTCCCAATTCACCAGCATTAGGTCGTTTTCGACTCGGACCTTGTGGGTGTGGACGCCGTCGGGAATGGCAATATGCGCGACCTGCTTCGGATTTCTCGGATCGCTGACGTCGAGGATCGTCGTCCCGGCGGGGGCATCCATATGCGCAATGTAGGCATAGTTACCCTGAACATAGACCTGCCCGCCGCCGGCACAGTCGAAATAGGAGATCTCCTTGAGACCCTTAGTTTGAGGCACTGTTTCACTCCTTTGGGATGTGTTGTTTCATTCGCAGCAGGAAATTGAGGGCAAGAAAGGCGGCGACGATTGCAATGATCGTGATGCTCACCGGCCGATTCAACAGATAGGCCCAGTCACCGGCAGCCAAGAACAGTGACTGGCGCAGTGTCTTCTCGATCATGGGACCAAGTACCAGCGCGATCACCAGTGGTGACGGATCAATCTTGAGCTTGCGCAGCAGGTAGCCTACGCCCCCCATCGCCACCATGATCCAGATATCGAGCATGCTGTTGTTGAGCGTGAACACGCCGATGAGGCATAGCAAAATGATCAAAGCCGCCAGCACATGCTGCGGCAGTTTGAGAATCGACACGAAGACGTGCACGAGAGGAAGGTTGAGCAACAGAAGCAGAACGTTGCCGATATACATGCTGGCGATCACGCCCCAGAACACGTCGGGTGACTGCATGATCATCAGCGGGCCGGGCTGAACGCCATGGATCACCAGTGCGGCGAGCAGCATCGCGGTCGCCGGTGAGAAGGCGATGCCGAGCGAGAACATCGGCACCATCGCGCCGGCAGTCGCGGAATTGTTGGCGCTCTCAGGGCCGGCTACGCCTTCGATAGCTCCATGGCCGAAGCGTTCCGGGGTGCGTGAAAGCCTCTTTTCCAGCCTATACGACAGAAACGACGAAAGCACTGTTGCTGGGCCCGGGATCAGGCCGATCAGGAAGCCGAGGAAAGAGCCGCGAATGACCGGCCAGAATGATAGCTTGGTCTCAAGCCACGAAGGCACGAGGTCGCGCAGCCGCACCTTGGTGATGCGGGCCTTCTTGAGGCCCTGCTCGGCCATCGACAAGGTCTCGGCGATCCCATACAGGCCCATGATCACGGGCACCAGATCGATCCCCTGCGCGAGGCCTGTGAAGCCGAGCGTGAAACGCTGCGTGCCCGTTATGGGATCAATGCCGACGGTGCTGATAGCCAACCCGATAGCAACCATCGCGAACGCAACTCGAAGCGAGTTGTGCGACAATCCGCAAAGAAAAATCAACCCGGCCATTGCGAGCACGAAGTACTCCGGCGGCCCGAACCGCAATGCGAACTCTGCAAGCCAGGTACCGAGGAGCACAATGCCGACGATGCCGATGGTGCCGGCAACGAATGAGCCGATGGCCGCAATCGCCAAAGCGGGGCCTGGCCGACCCTGCTTGGCCAACTGGTAGCCGTCGACCGCGGTCATCACCGACGCGGCCTCTCCCGGCACATTGAGCAGGATGGCACTCGTCGAGCCGCCGTACATCGACCCGTAGTAGATTCCTGCCAGCATGATGATTGCCGCAGTGGGCGGCATGGTGAAGGTCAAGGGAATCAAAAGCGCCATGCCCGCGTTGGGCCCAATGCCAGGAAGCACACCGACCAGAGACCCCAAAGCAACACCTAGAAAGCAGGCGAGCATGTTCTCCGCCGTGAGTGCGACCGAGAACCCATGCAGCAGTCCCTGGGCGATCTCCATGTGACCGTTCCTCAGGGCAGCCAGGAGCCGCGCGGCAGCGTCAGGCCGAGCAGCGTCACGAACACGAGATAGGTCCCGACCACGCTCACCGTGGACACCGCCAGCGAGAACGGCCATCGCGCGTTGAAGGCTTTAAGCGCGGCTGTCATGACGAATATGCCGCTCAGGATGTAACCCGCGCGCTGAAAGATCAGGCAGAAGATGACAAGGGCCGCAAAGACGATGCCGGGCCCCAACAGTGATTCCGCGACAGAATCTTCATCACCTGCGTCGGGTTGGGCTTCCGGCTTCCAGGCCGCTAAAGCACCGGCGAGCACCAGTATACCGGCCACCGCCATCGGAAAAACCCCGGGACCCGGTCCGTTGAGCGTCTGCATAGGAAGACCGAGCGCCAGCGCGAAGTAGGCAACGCCCAGCACAGCGACGCTCAGACCGAATCCCGCTGCGCGCATATCACTTTGCCAGCAACCCGAGTGTACGAAGCAGATTGGTGTGGTCGCGATACTCGCGCCATACCATGGCTTTTGCGTCGGCGCTGTTCAGGTAGTTGACCTCGACTTCGCGTGACGCGGCAAAGCTGCGAAAGCTTTCATCGTCGAGCACCACTTTGAAGGCATCGTGGAAGTACTGTTGCGTCTCCGCCGGCATGTCTTTTGGGCCGATGACGACAAAGCTCAGGCTGACGGCAACATCGTAGCCGAGTTCCTTGAAAGTCGGAACGTCAGGATAGAACTTGCTGCGCTGCGGTTGGAACGCAGCAAGAATGCGGATGCGGCCGGCATTGACGAGCTGCCGGCCTTCGCCTGGATTGATGATAAGCGTATCCACATGCCCGCCAAGCAACGCGGCGCTGCCCTCGGCCCATCCTGAAAACGGAGCGTGCACCACATCGATCTTGGCCGCCGATGTCAGTTGCGCCAGGTTGAGATGGGAAGCCGTGCCGATACCCGAACTGCCGAAGCGCAGTTTTCCTGGCGAAGCGCTGACGGCATCCATGAGTTCCTTAGCGTTCTTCCATGGCGCATCGGCACGAACTGCGAGGAACTGGTAATAGGTGATTGTGTTGATGATGGACGAAAAGTCGTCAGGAGTCTTATAGGGCAGATTGTTCATTTGCGGCTGATCGACAATCGATGCTGTGGGGGCGAGGCCAACCGTTGTACCGTCCGGCTTTGCCTGAACGATTTCGGTCACACCAATCGAACCGCCGGCCCCGGGCCGATTGACGACAGCAATACCGGCAAATTTCGCCTTTGCCTTGTCACTAAGAAAGCGGGCCGTCAGGTCGGTAAGGCCACCAACCGTGAACGGGTTTATCAGCGTCACCGGTCCTTTCGGTTGCTGCGCCACCGCCGGCACAAGCAATGTCAGCGACAACAGGGCGACTGAGACCATCCTGGCTATCATATATCTTCTCCAGACGAGGCAGATGGGGAAATGCCATGCATCAGTTGTGCCGAAACTCCTTACTCAATCGATGTCGAACTTCACACCCTGCGCGAGGGGCAACTCCCGGCCATAGTTGATCGTGTTGGTGGCACGGCGCATGTACGCCTTCCAGCTGTCGGAGCCGGCTTCACGCCCTCCACCCGTTTCCTTTTCTCCACCGAACGCGCCACCGATTTCGGCGCCCGACGGACCGATGTTGACGTTTGCGATGCCGCAGTCGGAACCAGCGGCCGACAAGAACTGCTCCGCCTCGCGCAAGTCGGTGGTGAAGATGGAAGAAGACAGGCCTTGTGGCACATCGTTGTGCCGAGCGATGGCCTCGCCGAGGTCTTGATACGTCATTGCGTAGAGTATCGGAGCAAAGGTCTCCCGCTTCACCACCCCGGCCTGCTCTGCAGCCTCGACCAGCGCGGGTCTTACATAGAATGTGTTGCCTGTCTCTTCGGCAGCCACGCGTTCGCCACCGGTGATTTGCCAGCCTGCGGCGCGCGCCTCGGACAACGCACGCTGCATAGCCTCGAATGCGGCCTTGTCCCGCAGTGGTCCGATCAGGGTCTGCGCGACGCGCGGGTCTCCGACAACGACTGAGCCGTAGATCGCCTTCAAACGCGACACGACGCGTTCGGCGATGCTTTCGTGTACAAACATCCGGCGCAGCGTCGTGCACCGTTGTCCGGCAGTGCCCATGGCGGCAAACGCGATCGCCCGTAGCGTCAGATCCAGATCGGCGGACGGGCAAACAACAGCGGCGTTGTTGCCGCCGAGCTCCAAAATCGATCGCCCGAATCGCGCGGCTACCTTCGGCCCCACCAAACGACCCATTGCCGTCGACCCGGTGGCAGACACGATCGGAACACGGCTGTCTTCGACAAGCACCTCGCCGATGTCGCGGCCACCGATCAGCACCGTAGAGAGGTGCACTGGCGCATCGCCGAACCGCGCGATGGCTCGCTCGAGCAAGCGCTGCACGGCCAGAGCGGTCAACGGTGCCTTTTCTGATGGTTTCCAGACCACGGTATTGCCGCATACGAGAGCCAACGCAGCGTTCCAAGCCCATACGGCTACGGGAAAATTGAAAGCAGAGATGATGCCGACGACGCCCGCCGGGTGCCAGGTTTCCAGCATTCGGTGGTTCGGACGTTCCGTTGCGATCGTCAATCCGTAGAGCTGCCGGGAGAGCCCGACGGCAAACTCACAGATGTCGATCATTTCCTGAACTTCGCCCTCACCCTCGGACAGGATCTTGCCGGTCTCGATGGTTACGAGACGGCCCAGGTCCTCCTTGGCATTGCGCAGTTCCTCGCCCAGGAGCCGCACCAGATCACCGCGACGCGGCGCCGGAACGCCGCGCCAATGGCGAAACGCTCGATGCGCCGCAGCGACCGCTTCCAAAGCGTCAAACTTGTCGGCTTGTTCTAGGCGCGCGAGCAGCGCTCCGTCGATCGGTGAAGAAACCGAGAGCGTACCGTCATGAACAGCGACAGCAGCGATGCCCAACCTTTGGAGAAGAGCACGGCTTTCTTCGACGACAGAAACTACTTGAGGCGCAGGCATCTGCGTGTTCCATTATATGGAATTGTATTCCATATAATGATAGTCAGAGTTTTTTGCATTAGCAACGACCAAAAATAATCTCGCCCGAGAGCAGCGCCAGCGGCACTGCGGCTCAGTTGACAGGTGCCTTTTCACCAACCTCGACGACGACTCGCCCGATCGTTGTCACGTTAAAGAACCGATCCATCGCTGCATCAAGGTCCTCAAAGGCGATGGGACGCGAGGTTTTGTTTAGATGTGCGGGTTTCAGGTCGGTGGCAAGTCGCTGCCAAAGGCGCTGCCGCTCAGGCATTTCCAGCTGACGCGACACATTGATGCCAAGCACATCAATCGATCGCAAAATCCACGGCAATACCGTCGACTTGAACTCGTACCCGACAGCCATGCCGGCGACGGCGATCTTCGCGTTGGGCAGCGCGAGCGCCATAAGGCGATCAAGATACTGTCCTCCCACGTTGTCCAATGCGCCTGCCCACAGCATCTTCGGGGCGAGGGAGGATGTCTCGGCGAGCAATTCACGGCTTGACAGTATGGAGGTAGCGCCAATGCTCTTGAGGAAATCGGCCTGATCAGGTTTGCCCGTGATGGCAGTCACCTCAAAGCCGCGCTTGGCGAACATGTCGACCGCCAGGCTGCCCACACCTCCCGTCGAACCTGTCACGGCTACAGGACCATGCTTTGGCTGCAGGCCGGCTTTTTCAAGCCGGTCGACCGCAAGAGCGGCCGTCAAACCGGATGTGCCTAAACCCATCGCGTCATAGAGCGTCAAGCCTTTGGGCAAAGGTACGATCCAATCGGCGGGCACACGTGCATATTCCGCGTAGCCGCCGTCCTGGTTGACGCCCAGTTTGTAGTTGGTGACGATCACCTTATCACCCTCGCGAAACCGTGCGTCAGTCGACGACACGATTTCGCCTGAGAGATCGACACCCGTGACGCAGGGACGATCGGTGCGAACATTCTTGCCTACGCCGCGGGCCGCCATCGCATCCTTGTAGGTGACGGCGGAAAAGGCCGTCTTGATCAGCACCGCGCCGGGATCCAGCTGGTCAAGCGTCAGCGTCTCAAACCGGCAGACAGGCTTTCCGCCGATGGTATGGACGCGGTACGCCTTAAACTTTTGCATGGATAAACCCTTCTTGAGCTGGTGGGCCAGCGCTTGCAGCTGGAGACTCTTCGCGCGCCACGTCGCAAGCGATGGCTCCCGTACGAACAAGAGCGTCGATCTGTCCATCAGAGAAGCCAAGAAACTCCACGAGAATTTCGCGCGTATCTTGCCCATTACGGTGCCCGGACCAGCGCAATCGCCCAGGCGTACCGGAGAGTTTGGGCACGACGCCGGCGAGCGTAACCGTTCCCAGATCATCGTCTCGGACTTCGACCAGCATTTCGCGGGACTGATAATGCGGATGGTCAAAGATATCGCGCATTGTGAAGATGCGACTGGCCGGCACGTCCTCAGCCTGAAGCTTGGCCTCTATGTCCTCTAGATCAAGCGACGATGTCCACGCGGCAACGATTTCGTCCACGGCATCGACATTGCGGGCTCGTGTTGCTTGATCGGCAAAGCGAACATCCGTGCCCAGCTCAGCCTTGCCCATCGCTTTGGCTAATCGGCGGTAGACCTGATCGGCAAGCGCCGCGATGTGAATGTATTTACCGTCCCGGGTAGGATAGAGACTATTGGGAGCACTCCCGGGGAGGCGAGACCCTGCGCGCTTGGGTAGTTTCCCGGTTTTCTCGAACGCCGGGACGGATGCCTCCATCATGCTGAAGGCAGATTCGTAGAGCGCAGCGTCCACGCATTGACCCTGCCCGGTGCGCTGACGCGAGGCTATCGCCATTGCCGTGCCGAAAGCGGCATAGACCGCCGTGATATAATCTGTCAGCGGCAGGCCAACCCGGGACGGTGGGCGGTCCGGCTCGCCGATCATCTCCCGCAATCCACTCATGGCCTCGCCGATGACGCCATAGCCAGGGCGCTGGGCCATGGGGCCGGTTTGGCCAAACCCGCTGATGCGCGTCATGATGAGATCGGGCCGCAACGCGCGCAGATCGTCGTAGCCAAGCCCCCACTTCTCCAGCATCCCGGGCCGGAAGTTCTCCACGATCACGTCGAAGTGGGGAACGAGCTGTCTGACGAGGTCCTGGCCTTCGCGCGACCTCAAGTTGATGGAGATGATGCGCTTGTTGCGCAGAATGGTCGCTGCGTAGAGCGACTTTCCCTCGACCGTTTCGCCGAGATTTCTGATCGGGTCGCCAGCCACATCCTCCACCTTCACCACGTCGGCGCCGAAATCTGCCAGAAGGCGCGCACAAAACGGTCCCGCGACGGTCGATCCGAGATCGAGTACGCGATATCCGGCAAGCGGGCCAAAACTCTCTGGCTTGTTCTTGTCGTGTCCGGTCATATTCGTGTACTTCCAGAGCTGACTTTTCGTGCTTGGGCTAACCGCGAAATGAGTCGAATCCTGTGAGCTCACGGCCATGGATAAGTGTGAGGATTCCCGGAGTGCCGTCCGGTATTGTGAGCATGCGGATGTCACGCGCCATTCGTTCCAGGCCAAGCTCGGTGCTCAAGCCCATGGCCCCGTGGACGCGCATCGCAAGCGCAACAGCCCGATCACAGGCATCAACAGCATAGCGTTTGGCCATCGCCGAGAGGCCATTGGCCCGCTCGCCTCGATCGATCGCAGCAAGCGCGTGGTAACAGAGCAGACGACTTGTCACGACGGCCGTGTGGGCTTCAGCAAGATCGTTCTGAATGAGTTGAAAGGCGCCGATCGGCCGGCCGAATTGCTTTCGCACCTTGGCGTACTCGATGGCGGCATCGAGCGCCTTCTGAGCAAGATTGACGGCCATCAGTCCGACCAACGGTCTGTTGGCGAGCCATGTAAGCGTCAGCAGTTTTGCG
>Ga0190272_10001852_pt1 | contig 10149 bp, 10 predicted proteins | sample Popmic504T_FD_133746 | JGI IMG/M metagenome (GOLD analysis project Ga0190272, IMG submission 133746) | Populus adjacent soil microbial communities from riparian zone of Shoshone River, Wyoming, USA - 504 T | ecosystem: Environmental > Terrestrial > Soil > Riparian zone | place: USA: Wyoming... | reverse complement strand
GGATTGTTATGGACTCGTCGAATCGAATTCAGGGAGCTAGAGGTTAGGCCCCATGGCGCGGTACGTTTTCATCACCGGCGGCGTGGTCTCCTCACTCGGCAAGGGTCTCGCTTCCGCGGCGCTCGGCGCGCTGTTGCAGGCGCGCGGCTACAAGGTCCGCCTGCGCAAGCTCGACCCCTACCTCAACGTCGACCCCGGCACGATGTCGCCTTACCAGCACGGTGAGGTGTTCGTCACCGACGACGGCGCCGAGACCGACCTCGATCTCGGCCACTACGAGCGCTTCACCGGCAACGCCGCGAGCAAGCGCGACAACATCACGACCGGGCGCATCTATCAGGACATTCTCGCCAAGGAGCGGCGCGGCGATTACCTCGGCGCCACCATCCAGGTGATCCCGCACGTCACCAACGCCATCAAGGACTTCATCCGCGACGGCAATGAGGACTGCGATTTCGTCCTGATGGAGATTGGCGGCACGGTTGGCGACATCGAGAGCCTGCCGTTCCTCGAAGCGATCCGCCAGTTCGGGAATGAGCTGCCGCGCAATGACGCGATCTACATCCACCTCACGCTGATGCCCTACATTCCGAGCGCGGGTGAACTGAAAACCAAGCCAACGCAGCATTCGGTGAAAGAACTCCTTTCGATCGGCATCCAGCCCGACATCCTGCTATGCCGCACCGACCGGCCGATCCCGAAGGAAGAGCGCAAGAAGCTCTCACTGTTCTGCAATGTGCGCGAAAGCGCCGTCATCGAGGCGCGCGACGTCGACAACATCTATGCGGTGCCAGAAGCGTATTCGGCCGAGGGGCTGGATGGCGAAGTGCTCGCGGCGTTCGGCATCGACGCGAACGGGCCGCCCGATCTGTCGCGCTGGAAGCTGATCAACGAGCGCATCCGCAATCCGGAAGGCGACGTGACGATCGCGATCGTCGGCAAGTACACCGGCATGAAGGACGCCTACAAATCGCTGATCGAGGCGCTCTCCCACGGCGGCATCGCCAACAAGGTGAAGGTGAACCTCGACTGGATCGAGTCCGAAGTGTTCGAGCAGGAGGACCCGACGCCTTTCCTCGAACACGTCAACGGCATCCTGGTGCCGGGCGGCTTCGGTCAGCGCGGCGCGGAGGGCAAGATCAAGGCGGCGCAGTTCGCGCGCGAGCGCGATGTGCCGTATTTCGGCATCTGCTTCGGCATGCAGATGGCGGTGATCGAGGCGGCGCGCAATCTCGCCGGCATCGAGGACGCGAATTCGACCGAGTTCGGCCCGACGGGCGAGCCCGTGGTCGGCTTGATGACCGAATGGCTCAAGGGCAATGCGCTGGAGAAGCGCCAGGCCAATGGCGATCTCGGCGGCACGATGCGGCTCGGCGCCTACCCGGCGGTGCTCAATCGCGGCAGCAAGGTTTCGGCGATTTACGGTTCAACCGAAATCTCCGAACGCCATCGCCACCGCTACGAGGTCAACACCGCCTACAAGGGCAGGCTGGAGCAGCACGGCATGCGCTTCTGCGGCATGTCGCCGGACGGCGTGCTCCCCGAGATCATCGAATACGCCGACCACCCGTGGTTTGTCGGCGTGCAGTTTCATCCCGAGCTGAAGTCACGGCCGTTCGCCCCGCATCCGCTGTTCGCCTCGTTCGTCGAGGCGGCGATTGCGCAGAGCCGGCTGGTGTGAAGCGCGCGTGCTCTGAATGAGCGCAGCGGCCATTGTATCAATCGAAAATTTAACCTGCGACCGACGTCACGGCTGCCCAACGGTTATGTTGAACTGCTGCGACGCGCTTTTCTCAAATGTGGCGTCGCCGCTGTAGAAGGCGACGATGGCGTGGATGCCGGCAGCCAGCCTCATGGTGGTGAAGGCGGCCGTGCCGTCGTCGGAGCTGAGTTGGACGGCGGCCAAAGTCGTGCTGCCCTCGACGAAACTGATCGCGCCGGTAGGAGTGCCGGTTTTCGGCTCGACGGCGGTCACCTTGGCGGTGCAGGTCACCGGCTCGCGCAACGGCGCCGGATTGGGCGCGCAGGCCAACGTGATGCCCGTGGCGTGGGTGTGTCCGGTGGTGGCCGCGCCATCTGTGGGTATGTGGTGCTGCGCATTTGTAACGAAGGCGATGGTCATGGTGGAGACGTTACCCGGGACGACGTTCACCGTGGAGTTCTGCGCCCCGATGTTGCAGGCAAGCTGGTTGCCCGGCGGGATGGTGGCGCAACCGATCATGGCGATGCCAGGGGTCGGCATCTCATGGATCACCACTGAGCCGGCGGCCACCTCGATGGCGGGTGAGCACGCTTGTGCCGGGACGACGAACGGCCCCAGAGCGCCGGGGTTGACGGTGAACGCGAAGTTGCCTCCGACGGGTCCCCGCTTGCAGATTTCGAGGAAGCCGGTCCGCTTGTCGGTAAACGTCACTTCGGTGACGCCGCTGCCGATCATGATGTTGACGCTTCCGGCGGGGAGGTTGGGCGTGCCGACGATTTGACCGGGCGGCGCCACGACGATGCTCGATACGACGTGACCGGGTGGGACTGCTTCGTCCACGGTGACGTTTGTCCCCACCGGGAAGGTCGGGCCGACCACGCAATATCCACCGGGGGCGGGGCCGGCGGGGACCGTGAACGTGCTGGTGCCGGCGGTGAAACTGAACGACGTGCCCACCGCGACCCCGAGGCCGGCCACCTTGCAGACCTTGAGAATGCCTTGAGCGGGCGTCGCCGTTCCGCTCCTGACCAGGATGTAGGGGAAGCCCTTGGTGCCGTCCGCGGCGACGAAGTTCAGCAGCGATCCAGGGAGCGACGGGTCGGTCGCAACAGCCAGAGGCATGAAGCCCGCGACGGGCCACGATGTCGATACGAACCCCTCGTGGACCGAGCAGTTCCAGCCCGAAAGCAGAGGAGAAGGACCCAAGGGGAGGGTGAGGGCCGTGTTGACGACGGTCACGCTGTTGGCGCACACCGCCGACGTGTTTGCCTGCTGGGTCATGAAGGGGCCGAAGCCGCTCAGCACCGGTACCGGCGTTGGGGTCGGCGCAGTCCCGTGATAGTAACAGCTCAGGGAGATGACGGCGCCAGCCCCGTGGGTGGCGAAGCCGGCGAGCGCGTATTGAATCGCCAGCTTCCACAATTGGACGCCGCCAGAAGCATGGTGGGCGGTCGGGTCGGTACCGATGATCACCACGTTGCCGGTGACCTTCGTTGCCAAGGCGCTGGCATTGGCGGGGATCTCCGCAACGGCGATGGGAACAGTCGAGTTCGCGCTGTTGCAATGGGGGTCCCCCAGGACGTAGACCTTATGAGGGGAAGAGGAAGCCAGCGCCGCCGCCCAACCGCCGGGTGGGATGATGACAACCGTCGCCCCAATACTGGCGGCTGCCAATGCCTCAACGCTGCCAGAGCCAGCCGGGAAGCCGAGCGGCAACACCGTTGGCAGCAGGATGGCCACGTCGGCCGCGCGGGCGGGCGTAGCGATGGTGCCCACCAGGCCCAAAGTCACCGCCAGCGTCGCCGCCATGGTCCGCCAAAGACGAAGACCCTTACGCACCGATGCTCGCTGTCGACTTAGACACGTCCGACTTTCTGTCTCTGGATGCAAATTCTCTGTCCGGGCTTTCATCGGTTCCCACCTGTCTTCGGCGCGCCACCTGCGCCAACCGGTCTTGACTGCCGGTCGCGTATTGAACTCACAACCAAATGAGTTGTGTGAGACGTAATACCACTGAAGGCCACTATAGCAGCAAAACCACGCGCGCAACTACCAATATATGAGTCGTATCAACTCTATGTTCGATAGTATGGCTCACGGGGAATCTGCCCCCGTCGCTCGATGGGATGGCTGCCCGCGTGATCAGTGGACCAATTGGCGTGCTACCCGAGATCATCGAATACGCCGACCATCCGTGGTTCATCGGCGTGCAGTTTCACCCCGAGCTTAAATCGCGGCCGTTCGCGCCGCACCCGCTGTTCGCCTCGTTCGTCGCGGCTGCGATCACGCAGAGCCGGCTCGTCTAACGGACGAATTGCACTTTGCGCGTAGCGCCCTTGTGCGCAGCGCTTCATTTCAGTCAAATGGCGGCCCATCCGCCGCGCGAACCAGCGGCCATCAACACCAGCGGGAGGACTGAATGATCTACGAGATGCGCAGCTATCGCGCGATGCCGGGCCGTCTGCCCGATCTGCTCAAGCGCTTTGACACCATCACACTGAAGCTGTTCGAGAAGCACGGCATCCAGCAGGCCGGGTTCTGGGTCACCGAGGTTGGCGAGTCGAACCACAACCTGATCTACCTGTGCGCCTACGAGTCGATGGCCGACCGCGAGAAGAAATGGGGCGCATTCTCGAGCGATCCCGAGTGGCACGCGAAGCGCGCCGAGACCGAGAAGAATGGCCCGCTGGTGATGACGTTCTCGAACCAGTTTCTCAAGCCGACGAGTTTTTCGAGCGTGAAGTAGGACGCATCGCGCGTCACTGACAAATTGCCGCTCATGCCCGCGCAAGCGGGCATCCAGTTCTTAGGCAAAGCGCTGGGTCCCCGCTTTCTCGGGGACGAGCGGCTCCAGCGTCACGCCGCAGCCTGCGTTCCATCGAGGCTGCGGTACACGCCGCGCTCCAGCGCGGCGAACAGTTGCAGCGCCGTCGCATCCAGGAACGGCAGAAGCTGCATCATGATGACCCCCGCCGACATTGCGCGCGGGATCGATCCAGAAATAGGTGTTGGCGAGTCCCGCCCAGGTCAGGCTGCCCGCGCTGCGGCCTTCCGCGGTGCGCTGCGTATTGATGAGGAAACTCAGGCCCCACTTCTTGTCCTGCCCGGGGAAGAACGCGAGGTCGTTCGAGGATTCCGGCATCGCGCTCTTGAGCGGCAACACGTTGAGTTCGCCGATGTGGTTCTCGCCCATCTGTTTGACCGTCTCTGGCTTGAGCACGCGATGGCCATCGAGCGCACCGCCGCTAAGCAGCATGCGCACGAACCGGATGTAGTCGGGCGCAGTACCGTAAAGACCGCCGCCGCCGGCGTGGAATTCGGGCTCTTCGTTGATTTGGAACGGCAGCGGCGTCAGCGCCCCGTCGGGCCCGCGTCCGTGCATGCCGACGAGGCGCCGGCGCTGGTCCGCGCTTGGCAGAAAGCTGGTGTCGTTCATGCCAAGCGGCGCGAACAAATGATCGTTCAGATAGGAATCGAGGCGCTTGCCGCTGGCGGCCTCCACGGCCTTTCCGACGACGTCAATGTTGATGCCGTATTCCCAGCGCTCGCCCGGATCGAACCCCAGCGGCGCCGTCAGAGCCTTGTTCAAGCCGGTGCGCGCACCGGGGATGTCGGCATGGGTCAGGTAGGTGCCCATCGCGGCGTTCCAGATGCCGTAGCAGTAACCTGCCGTGTGGGTCAGGAGGTGCCGGAGCGTGATCGGCCGTTTCGCCGGCCGCAGCTTCGGCTTGCCCGCGGCATCGAAACCTTCGAACACCTGCGGCGCGGCGAAATCCGGGAGCACTTTGCCGATGGGCTCGTCCAGCGAAAGCTTGCCCTGCTCGACAAGCTGCATCGCAGCCGTTGCGGTGATCGCTTTGGTCATCGAGGCGATCCAGAACACGGTGTCGAGCGTCATCGGCTCGAACTTGCCGAGGTCGCGCTTGCCGAACGCGCCCTGATAGATGATCTCGCTGCCGGTCGCGGCCATCGCCACGACGCCGGGCACCTGCCTTGCCTCAGTGGCCTCGCGCAGCGCCCAATCCACGTCGCTCAGTTGCTTCACGGCGCGTCCTCCTGTTTGTTGGGAGCCAGGCTAGTGTCCCGATTCCGAAGTTCGCTATACCTCGCGGCGACTCGAATGCGAACTTCGGAATCGAAAGGACACTAGCAACGTTATGATTCTAGTGCCCCTTTTGAACCCGAAGTTCGCAACCGATCTTGCTGCGCGACGTGAGCGAACTTCGGGTTCGGGGCACTAGAGCAAACTCACGGGAGCGGCGAGAGTGGCACGCGGTCTCGACCATATCGTCCATGCGGTGCGCGATCTCGACGCTGCGGGCGAGGCCTACGCGCGCCTCGGCTTCACGGTCGGAGCGCGCAACCGCCACCCGTGGGGAACGCATAACCGAATCGTGCAGTTTCCCGGCGTGTTCATCGAGCTGCTGGCGATCGGCGAGATGGAGCGCATCCCGCCCGCGCGGCCGCGCTCGCTCTCGTTCGGTGCTTTCACGCGCGATTTTCTTGAGCGTCACGAAGGGCTGTCGATGCTGGTGCTGGAAGGCAGGGGCGCCGCGGCGGATGCCGAAGCATTCCGCGCGGCCGGCATTGGCGACTTCGATGTGTTCGATTTCGAGCGCGAGGGCAAGCGCCCGGATGGCTCGACCGTGAAGGTCGCGTTCTCGCTTGCGTTCGCGGAAGACAGACAAGCGCCCGACACCGGCTTCTTCACCTGCCAACAGCACTATCCGGAGAACTTCTGGAATCCGGCGTTTCAGAAACATGCAAACAGCGTGTCAAGCGTCGCGGGCGTGGTGTTCGTCGCCGAAAATCCGGCCGATCACCACGTGTTCCTGAAAGCATTTTCCGGGATAAGCGATCTCCAGTCGACGTCGAGCGGCATCACCATCGAGACGCCGCGTGGCGAAATCCAGGTGATGGACCCGGCGGCCTTCCGGCTGCACTACGCGGTCGAGCCGCCGGACGTGGCGCGCGGGATGCGGCTTGCGGCGATGCGGTTCGGGGTGGGCGATATTGGGGCTGCTCGCGCGGCGCTCGGTGCGAGTGCGTCAGAGCGGATGGACAAGCTGATCGTGGGGCCTGAGAGGGTCCACGGCGCGACCCTGGTGTTCGAACCGGCAGGCCGGTGAAGCGCCACAATCTTTTCGCGTTCGTTAATGGAAATTAGCGGATTTTCCGAAACCACCTTCAGTCTTCGGAGAACTCCGTTCGCCATTGTCCGTACTATCGGGCGCGTCTGAGGCCCGATGAAACTGAGCGGCCCCGGGTTGCCCCCTCCACAACGGCCCGGGGCCGTTTCACGTTTGGTGCTGTTGACCGGGGGCTTTGCGTTTCGCAAGGTCGGGCGATGTCTGCACCCAACCCAATCGTCAGCGTCGGAAACGTGCGCTTTGGCAATGCGTTGCCGCTCACGCTGATCGCCGGGCCGTGCCAGCTCGAAAGCCGCGCGCATGCGCTGGAGATGGCAGCCGCGCTGAAGGAAATCGCCGCGCGCGCCGGCATCGGGCTCGTCTACAAGACTTCGTTCGACAAGGCGAACCGGACGAGCGGTGGGAGTGCGCGCGGCATCGGGCTCGACGCGGCGCTGCCGATCTTTGCCGAGATCCGGGAAAAGACCGGTCTGCCCGTGCTGACCGATGTGCACGAGCCGGCGCAATGCGCGCGTGTCGCGGGAGCCGTCGACGTGCTGCAGATCCCGGCGTTCCTGTGCCGCCAGACCGATCTGCTGGTTGCCGCCGCGCAAACCGGCCGCGCGGTCAATGTGAAGAAGGGCCAGTTTCTCGCGCCATGGGACATGGCGAATGTGGTCGCCAAGCTGACCGGCGCCCGCAACGCGAACGTGCTCGTCACCGAGCGGGGCGCATCGTTCGGCTACAACACGCTTGTCTCCGACATGCGTGCGCTGCCGATCCTGGCGCGCACCGGCGCGCCGGTGATCTTCGACGCGACCCATTCGGTGCAGCAGCCGGGCGGGCAGGGCGCGTCATCCGGCGGCGAACGCGAGTTCGTGCCGGTGCTGGCGCGCGCGGCGGTCGCGGTCGGCGTCGCGGGCGTGTTCATCGAGACCCATCAGGACCCGGATCGCGCGCCGTCGGACGGGCCGAACATGATTCCGATCAAGCAGTTGGAGCCGTTGCTTCAATGGTTGATTCAATTCGACCGGGTCGCGAAATCGGCTTCCACATAAAGCCCTAAACTTGCCGCCGAATCTGTGAAGATGCGCCCCGCGCTCTTGGCGCCGACGGGGGAGACAATGGTCCTGCAATCGCTCAGCGGGTTGCCCGCGTTCCTGATCTATTTCGTGGTCGCTGCGGTGCTGATTGCCGCCTACCTCTTCGTCTACACCTGGATCACGGCGCACGACGAGTTCGCGCTGCTCAAGGCCAACAACGCTGCTGCTGCTATCTCGCTCGGCCTGAGCATGATCGGCTTTGCGCTACCGCTCACGGCTTCGATCGGCCATTCCGATGGCATTCTCGACATGGCGATCTGGGGCGTGATCGCGCTGATCGTGCAGGTCGGCGTCTACTACGCGGCGCGCATCGCGGTGCCGAACCTGTCCAAACGGATCGAAGCGGGCGAGATCGCGCCTGCGATCTGGCTCGGCGCGGCGTCGGTGGCGGCGGGCATGCTCAACGCCGCCTCGATGGGCACGTAACGCTGCGATGAAACGCTCGGCCCAAGTCGCGCTTGTGTTGATGGGTGTCACCGGCACGACGGCGGCCGGCGCCTACATGATGCCGCCGCGCCCCGAATGCCGGCAACAAACCGCAGTCCAACCAGCGGTGGCCCCTTTGCCGGGCGCGGCCGCGCCGCTGCAAGCAGAATCGTGCCGGCGCCGTTCGTGGGGCGCCTGGCGCTGGGGTTCGGGCTCCTACTCCTCGGGGCGGCGCACCTCGACCATCACGCCGACGACCGCGTTTCGCAACACGTCGAGCCCGTCACGCACGACGTCGACGAGCTCACCAGGGTCGCGAACCTCGACCGGCACCTCGACCTCGCGCAGCGGCTTCGGCTCGACCGGGCGCTCGATTTCGCGTTCTGGCGGAAGCTGACATGCTGAACGCCGCCTTAGCGCGGCGCGACGAATTGAAACCGGCGTCCTAACCGAATTTTCCGTCGCATTTGTTCTAATCGGCCTATGCGCCGCCACGCCTGTGGCGGGGTGCGGAGGATCCGATGAAGCGTTCCGGTCATGTCGGATTGGTGCTGATGGGCGGCGCAGTCTTCGCGGCGACATTCGCGGCGGGCACGGCGTACTTCGCATGGCAGAAGCCGAGCCACGCCGCGCAACCGCAGGCGGCGGCACCGGCGCAGAGCTGCACCACGCGGCCCGACGGCACGCAGAACTGCCAGCCTGCGCGGCGCGGTTTTGCCTACTATCTCTTTCCCACCTTCTCCTATGGCTCATCGGCGAACGCGAGCAGCGCGCCCGATCAGAAGCCCAGAACGCAGTCGGCGGCGTTGACGAGCAACGCGCGCGCTTACACTCCGGCGGTGGGCTCTTCCGGCACCACGCGCGGCGGATTCGGCACGACCGCGCAGAGCGGCTCGTATCGCACGTCCTCCGCCGGCGGCTAAACTGCCGCATGCAGCGAATCGCTTGCGACGAACGGCCGGACTGGCAGGACAAGGCCGCGCAGGCGGGCTTCCGCTTCCACACCATTTCGGGCGAGCGCTACTGGGACGAGCGCGCCTATTACGCGTTCACGCTGAAGGAAATCGAAGAGGACATTGAGGAGCCGACCGGCGAGCTCGACGCGATGTGCCGCGAACTCGTCGCGCGCGCCGTCGAGGACGAGCGCATGCTCAAGCTGCTGCGCATCCCGGAGCGGTTCTGGACCTTCATCGCGGCAAGCTGGAAGCGCGGCGATCCGAGCCTCTATGGCCGGTTCGATCTTTCCTATAGCGGGCAGGGACCGGCGAAGCTGCTCGAATACAATGCCGATACGCCGACCTCCGTGTTCGAGACCGGCGTGTTCCAGTGGCTGTGGCTGGAAGACGCCAAGGCGCGCGCGATCACGCCGCAGGATGCGGACCAGTACAACTCACTGCACGAGCGGCTGATCGAAGCCTGGAAGGAGATCGGCCAAAAAACTGTCGGGTCTAATGGCCATCTGCATCTCGCGGGCGCGCTCGACGATCCGGAAGACGGCGGCACCATCGCTTACATGGAAGACACCGCGCGTCAGGCCGGGCTTGCCACCACCGTCCTCCCGATGGAGCAGATTGGCCGCACTCCGAAGGGCGCTTTCGTCGATCTCGCCAACAAGCCGATCGAGCTCATGTTCAAGCTCTATCCGTGGGAATGGATGTTCCGTGAGCAGTTCGGCGCCTCGCTCGCGGGTGCGCCGACGCGCTGGCTCGAGCCGCCGTGGAAGGCGATCCTGTCGAACAAGGGCATCCTGCCGCTCTTGTGGGCGATGTTCCCGCGTCACCCGAACCTG
>Ga0190272_10001851_pt1 | contig 10149 bp, 8 predicted proteins | sample Popmic504T_FD_133746 | JGI IMG/M metagenome (GOLD analysis project Ga0190272, IMG submission 133746) | Populus adjacent soil microbial communities from riparian zone of Shoshone River, Wyoming, USA - 504 T | ecosystem: Environmental > Terrestrial > Soil > Riparian zone | place: USA: Wyoming... | reverse complement strand
GTCGGCGTGATGAGCGGCGTGAAGCCGGCGGCGAGCGCGCGCTCGAGGCCGAGGTTCATGAGCGCGATCTCGAGGCGGGCGCCGACGCCCTTCAGGAAGTAGAAGCGGGCGCCGCTGACCTTGGCGCCGCGTTCCATGTCGATCGCGTCGAGCAGTTCGCCGAGCTCCAGGTGGTCGCGAGGTGCGAAGTCGAAAACCGGCTTCTCGCCGACCTCGCGCAGCGTGACGAAGTCGTCCTCGCCTCCGCCGGGCACCCCGTCGAGCACGATGTTCTGGATGCGGCCCGCCGTCTGAGCGAACGCCTCCTCCGCTTCGCTCGCGGCCGCCTGGGTCGCCTTCACCTGAGCGGCGAGTTCCTGGGCCTGCGCGACGAGCGCGGCCTTCTCCTCCTTCGGCGCGGCGGCGACGGTCTTGCCGAACGCGTTCTGCTCGGCGCGCACCGCTTCGAATGCGGTGATCGCTGCGCGGCGGGCGGCGTCGGCGGCGACCGCCTCGTCCACGAGGTCGACCGGTTCTCCCCGCAGTGTCTGCGAGCGCCGAACGACGTCGGGGCTCTCGCGGAGCAGCTGCGGATCGATCACCGCTCCATCCTATGGACGGCACGATCCCCTAGGTCGCTCACAGCCGGGGGTCAACCCCCGACGGGGGTTCGATCGGGGCGGCTAGCCTGAGGGCATGACGCCCGCCGCGACCACCGCCCCGCGTGCCGCTGTCATCTACAACCCGACCAAGGTCGATCTGTCCGAGCTGCGCGCGGCCGTCGCTCTAGCCGAGAGCGAGGCGGGCTGGGCGAAGAGCCTCTGGCTCGAGACGACCGAAGAGGATCCGGGGATCGGACAGGCCCGCGAAGCAGTGAAGCGCGGGGTCGATGTCGTCATCGCGGCGGGCGGCGACGGCACGGTGCGAGCCGCGGCCGAGGGGTTGCACGAATCGGGCATCCCGCTCTCGCTTCTTCCGGCCGGTACCGGCAACCTGCTCGCGCGCAACATGGACCTCACGCTCGCCGACATCCCCGACTCCGTGCGGACTGCATTCACCGGGCACGATCGCCGCATCGACCTCGGGATCGTCGAGATCGAGCGGCCCGACGGCTCCCGCGAGGAGAAGGCGTTCGTCGTGATGGCGGGCATCGGCCTCGACGCGAAGATGGCCGCGAACACCGACCCCGAGCTCAAGAAGCGGGTCGGCTGGCTCGCCTACATCCAGCCGATCGCCGCCGCCCTGCGAGACAAGGAGCGGGTGCGGGTGAGGTACCGCATCGATGACGGCCCCGAGCGGTCGATGAACGTGCACACCGTGATGGTCGGCAATTGCGGAACGCTTCCCGGCAACGTGCTGCTGCTGCCCGAGGCCGCGATCGACGACGGCGTGTTCGACATCGTCGCACTCCGCCCGAAGGGCTTCTTCGGGTGGGTTCAGATCTGGATCAAGATCTTCTGGGAGAACGGCGTGCTGCGTCGCAGCTCGGTCGGACGCAAGCTGGCCGGAATGGGTCCCGAGGTGCGCACCCTCCGCTACATCAAGGCCGCGACCATCACCGCACGGCTCGACCATCCCGAAGACTTCGAACTCGACGGCGACGACTACGGCAAGGCGATCGCTCTGCGCGCCCGGGTCGAACCGAACGGCCTCCTGGTGCGCATCCCCGCCGACCGCGAGATAGAGCACCCGGTCGATGCCGTTCAGGATGCCGCGGTGGCCTGAGTCCCGGTCGCCCGCTCGGCCGCCGCCTGACCTGCAGCGACCGGCTTGCGCTCCCAGCGCCAGGCGAGAACGCCCAGGAGCGCGAGGACGGCGACCATCGCCCCCATGAACAAGGGCGTGGAGAGCAGGAACAGCTGATAGCTGGTGTAACCGAGACGATCGATCACCTCGTACTCCTCCTGCGTGAGCTGGACGTTCGCGCTGTCGCTGTAGAAGGTGTTGGTCTTGAACCGCCAGTCGCTCGAGAACCACAGCATGATCGACGCCGTGACGGTCAGCACGACGGCGAGCACGACCAGCCCGACGAGCGGGGCGCGCCGGTCGCGGGGCAGGTCAGTCGCCACGGGTCGTCCTCGGCCGGATCGCCCACAGCACGAGCCACAGGCAGAAGCCGACGAGCGCACCGGTCAGGAGCGGTGCCATCAGAGCGTCGACGATCTGGTAGAAGAAGAGGTCGTTCGGCGTCTGCGAGTAGCCGCTCGCGCCGTAGGGATCCTCCTGGAAGCGCCGCCAGTACAGCCACGCCCCGCCCACGCCGGAGACGATGCTCACGAGCAGCAGAGCGAGCCGGAAAGGGTTCCGCCCGCGCGGCTCGGCATCGACCTGCGGGACATCGGCGATCGGGGCGACGGGATCGTGCCGCGGCGAGCGCGAGTCACGGACCGCGTCGGCGGTGTCGGCGGGCCGGTCCATAGCATCCGGTGTCGCTGCCGACTCGCGGATCGGCGTGACCGGCGTCTCGGCCGTGGCATGCCGGGGCGTCGTGCGCGGGCGACGCCCTCCGTGCTTGGCCGGATCGTAGCCGCGCTGGAACACCGGGTCGAACCGCGGGTCGACCCCGGCATCCCGGTCGGCGGCCATCAGTCCGGCGCGCCAGAGATCAGGCCACGCAGCCAGTCGCGCGCTTCGATGAACACCTCATCACCGTAACGCGAGACGTACTCGATCGCGCGCTGGTCGGCTCGCGGATAGGAGCCGAGGAAGGCGACGTTGGGGCTGAACCGCTTGAGTCCGAGAAGCGCGTCTGCGACGCGTTCGTCGAGGATGTGGCCGTCGAGATCGACGACGAAGCGGTACCGGCCGAGCGAATCGCCGATCGGGCGGGACTGCAGCAGGCTCAGGTTGACGCCGCGCGTGGCGAACTGCTCGAGCATCTCGACCAGGGCGCCCGGCACCTCGGTCGGCAGCTCGACGATCACGCTCGTCTTGTCGGCACCGGTGCGAGGCGGGATGACCCGGGTCGTGCTGACCAGCACGAACCGCGTGACCGCGCTCGGGTTGTCGCCGATCTTCGTCGCCAGGACCTCGACCGGGTGCTCGTCATCGATCCCCGGCGGCGCGACCGCGGCATCCGCCACCGAACCCTCGGCGAGCAGCTGCATCGCGGCGGTCACGTTCGACGTCGCCGGGAGGTGCTCATGATCGGGCAGCTTCGCGTCGAGCCACAGGTGGCACTGCGCGTACGCGACAGGATGCGCCGCGATGACATGCACGTCGGCGAGCTTCGTTCCCGGCCGTGCGACGAGCACGAAGTCGACCGGGACGAGGTACTCGCCGACGATCCGCAGGCCGGGGATGCTGGCGAGCGCGTCCTGCGCCGCGGTCACGCCGCCTTCGACGCTGTTCTCGATCGCGATCATCGCGGCCACGCTGCGCCCGGTCAGCACGTCGTCGAGAGCCTCGCCCACGTTGTTGACGCTGCGCCAGGCTTTTCCTGCCGCATCCGGGACCTGGTTCAGGGCCGCCCAGGTGAAGGTGCCCGACGGCCCGAGATAGCTGTACGTCTCGGTGTCGGCGCTCGGGGACATGCCTGCGAGCCTACCGGCGCAGCTTCGCACGGAGGATTCGTACCGCCGAGCGCCATACGGGCTCGGCGGTACGCCACAACCGCTTTTGGCATCACGGCGCCGATGCTTGACTGAGCGCATGGACCGCGCCGGCACCCCCGCCCAGGAATCCGACCTCATCGATGTGCGCGAGCTCGTCGAGGCGTACTTCTCCACGGTCCCCGACATGTCGGATCCCGCCCAGCGCGTGGTGTTCGGCACGAGCGGGCACCGCGGCTCGAGCTTCGACGGGGCGTTCAACGAGACCCACATCGCGGCGACGACCCAGGCGATCGTCGACTACCGCACGGCGCAGGGCATCGGCGGGCCCCTCTTCGTCGGCCGTGACACCCACGGCCTCTCCCGCCCCGCCGAGTCGACCGCGCTCGAGGTGCTCGAGGCGAACGGCGTGCACGCCCTCGTCGACGAGTTCGACGACTTCGTGCCGACGCCGGCGCTCTCGCGGGCGATCATCAGCCACAACCGCGCGCTCGGAAAGAACCCCAAGCCGAAAGCGCAGGCCGATGGCATCGTGATCACGCCGTCGCACAACCCGCCCCGCGACGGCGGCTTCAAGTACAACCCGCCGCATGGCGGGCCGGCCGACGCCGATGCCACCGGCTGGATCGCCGACCGCGCCAACGAGCTCATCGAGAACCACCTGCACGACGTCAAGCGCGGCGAGGCGAGCGCCGTCGACGACTACGACTTCCGGGGTGCCTATGTCGCCGACCTCGCCTCGATCATCGACGTCGAGTCGATCAGACGTGCCGGGCTGCACATCGGCGCCGACCCGCTCGGCGGCGCGAGCGTTCACTACTGGAAGCACATCGCCGAGACCTTCGGCCTCGATCTCACGGTCGTGAACCCCGACGTCGACCCCACCTGGCGGTTCATGACGCTGGACTGGGACGGCAAGATCCGCATGGACCCGTCCTCGCCGAGCGCCATGGCATCCGTCGTCGCCCGGCGCGGCGACTACCAGCTGCTCACCGGCAACGACGCCGACGCCGACCGCCACGGGATCGTAACCCCCGACGCGGGTCTCATGAATCCGAACCACTACCTGGCCGTTGCCATCCAGTATCTGTACACGCACCGCGACGGCTGGGCTCCGGATGCCGCGATCGGCAAGACGCTCGTGTCGAGTTCCATGATCGACCGGGTCGCGGCCTCGCTCGGGCGCCGGCTCTGGGAGGTGCCGGTCGGATTCAAGTGGTTCGTGCCCGGGCTCGTCGACGGGTCGGTCGGCTTCGGCGGCGAGGAGAGCGCGGGAGCGTCGTTCCTCCAGCTCGACGGCCAGGCCTGGACCACCGACAAGGACGGCATCCTGCTCGCGCTGCTGGCGAGCGAGATCCTGGCGGTCACGGGCAAGAGCCCCTCGCAGCTCTACGCCGAGCTGACCGCCGAGTTCGGCGACCCCGCCTACGCGCGCGTGGATGCTGCGGCCACCAAGGAGCAGAAGGCTCGGCTCGGCAGGTTGTCGGGCTCCGACATCACCGCCTCGACCCTTGCCGGTGACCCGATCACCGTGCGCCTGTCCGAGGCGCCCGGCAACGGAGCGGCGATCGGCGGCGTGAAGGTCGTCACCGAGCAGGCGTGGTTCGCGGCGCGGCCGTCGGGCACGGAGGACGTCTACAAGATCTACGCCGAGTCGTTCCGCGGGCCGGAGCACCTGGCCGAGGTGCAGGCCGAGGCGAAGGTCATCGTCGACGCCGCGCTGGGCGCCTAAGGGGCGGAGCCGCGATCGCGACCCCGCCCCCAGAACAGTGAATCTCTAGGCGCGGACCGGGCCCCGCGGGCTGGTCTCCGCCGACTCGGCCTTGTCGTAGCCGTACTTCGAGCCGATCACGATGACCGTTATGTTCTTGCCCGCTTCCTCCCACGTCAGGCGGAAGGTCTTGGACGCCGAGAACTGCACGAGCTCACCGTCCGCGTAGAACGCGTACTTGAGCGTCGTACCCGTCGTCCAGGTCCCGGCGCGCACGTTCAGGTTGCTGCCCACCTTGAACGTGCCGGCGATGCTGGGCGTGCCGACGACGAGGGTTCCCGGTTGCACCAGGCTGCTCGACGCGCTCGTGCTCGCCAGCGTCGCGTAGCCGGCCTTGGTCGCCGTGACCTTGACAGTCATCGCGCGGCCGACATCCGACGCGGCGAGCTTGTAGGTCTTCGCGGTCGCACCCTTGATCGCGGCGCCGTTCCGGAACCACTGGTAGGAGTACGCCGCGCCCGGAGTGGTGGCGCCACCCGCCGTGACGGTCCACCCCAGCGACAGTGTGCCCGTGATCGCGGCGGGCGTGCCGAATACCAGGGTGGCCGCCGAGACCGCCGCGGTCTTCGCGCTCGTCGCGGTAACGGTCGTGTAGCCCGGCTTGGTCGCGGTCACCTTGACGCTGATGCGCTTGTTCACATCATTGGCGGTCAGCGTGTAGGTCGCACCCGATGCACCCGCGATCGACATGCCCTCACGGAGCCACTGGTAGGTCAGGGCCGGTGCGATCACATTCGTCGAGACGTTCGCGGTCAGAACGCTGGTGACCGCCGCGGTTCCCGTGATGGTGGGCTGCACGACGATCGTGGCGCTCGGTGCCATTGCGACGTTGGACGCTCCGTACTCGATGCCGCTGAAGAAGAACCCGTGTCCGAGGATCGCGGCCTTCTGGGGTGCGGACGGTTCGACGACATCCCATGCGCCGCCGAGGACGGGCACGTTGCGGCTGGTGCGGAAGAGCAGCGAGTCGATGGTCTGCGGATCTGAGCCGACGGCTGAGTGGTACGCCTCGAACCCCTCGCCGGAGATCGTCAGCGCGCCGTCGACGTAGACCTTGACCGAGTCGGGCGCCGCGTCGTTGTACTCGGCCACGTAGCGGATCTTCACCGGGGCGCCGAAAGGCACGGTGGCGGTGGAGTTGTTCCAGTCCGCCAGGTCGGCCGGAGATCCGGCGTCGGCCCAGTAGGTGCTGAGCGTCAGCAGGTTGTCCGAGTCCTGACGGAACACGACGGTGCCGCCGGAGCGGTTGCCGCCCTGGTCGCCGGAGACCTCGACCGCGAGCCCGGGCTGGGCGAGATAGCTCTCCGCGTCGAGCGTGAACTCGGCGGTGAAGACGCGGTAGTCGGCGTCGGTGGTGCCCGATTCTCCGACCTCGGCGATGGCCGGGCTGGAGACCTGGGTGATGACACCGTAGTTTCCCGACGGGATCGAGTTCGACATCCGCAGCGACGCGGGATGCGTGCCGTGCGGTCCGGCGGCCAGACCGTAGTCGTAGCCGGACGGATCGACCCACTCGTGCCAGGTGCTGAGGCTCGAGAGGCTCGGCACCGTCGAGGTGGGGCCGCCGGCGGCCGAAGCCGACTGGGCGGTGAGGATGCTGCCGGCGAGGCCGGCGAGAGTGATCGCCACGCCGGCGACCCTCCTGGTGGTCGCGCGACGCTGGGTGCGCAGGGCTGTACTGGGCATGGGAGGGCTCCCTGATAGGACCGCGGTGAACCGCGGCAGGTGTCACGGCTTCGAGCCGTCGGGTTCGCCGTCCCCCGGGGTCACCTAGGTTGTGTCCCTCGAAAGGGGGACAGCCTCCGAACCCTACCGATGCTCAGATCGGGAGTCAATGGCGGGCGGCGCGCCTAGCCCGAGTAGTCGGGAGCGGCTGGTAGGCCGAAGAACTCCTCCATGGTGTGGATCCCCGTGTCATGCATCGCGGTCGCGAGCGAGACTCCGACGTACCGGTAGTGCCACGGCTCGAACTCGTACCCGGTGACGCTGGTCTTGCCGTTCGGGTAGCGCAGGATGAATCCCCACTTGTACGCGTTGGCCGCCAGCCACTTGCCCTGGTCGGTGTCGGCGAAGCAGGCCTTCAGCGGACAGACGGCCGGAACCGAGCTGATGTCCATCGCCAGCCCGGTCTGGTGCTCGCTGTGCCCGGGCCGCGCGCTCGTCAGATCGGCGCCCTCCTGACCGAGGCTGTTGACCCAGCCCTGGTACACGTTCACCTGCACGCCGTAGCTGCGATAGGCGCTCTGCGCCTGCATCTGATTGCCCGTCTCGCCCTTGTAGGCGGCGAACATCGCGACGATCTGGTCGGCCGCCTCCTTGCGCATCGTGGGGGCGTTCACGAACGGGACCGGAACCGAGACCAGGTCGGGCGCCGCAAATTCCTTCGGGTTCAGCGGGTTCAGCTTGTTGACCACGACCCACAGGCTCGACGGGTCGGTGATGGACAGCGTGCGGCGGTCGAAGGTGAGCTTCAGCGGCGACGGCGGTCGCGGCGTCGGCGAGGTCGAGGGCGTCGGAGTCGTGCTCGGCGTGGGACTCTCGGCCACCGGCACCTCCTGGGGACGCGGCGCGAACACGAAGATCGCACCCACGAGCAGGGCGACGAACACGCCCCCTGCGATGAGGGCCGCGATCACGCGTCGTCGTCGTATCCGCGGCGACGGCCGACGCAGATCTCGGCGGTCCCGCCGCGCTTCGTCCGTCACTCCGACAGCATACGGTGGCCGCGCTTGCCGAAAGTTGTGCCGAGGGTGTAACTTTGCAGTTCACGCAACTTTTCTGTGCCGCCGTCGGACTGCGTTCCGCCGCGGCATTCTCTTTGTTCGAAAGCGATCGACCATGTCAAACGCGGCAACCGCGACCGCGACTCCCGCCGAGTCGCCGATCCTCACCCACCGGCAGATCCTCTTCATCATCTTCGGCCTGATGGCCGGCATGTTCCTGTCGTCGCTCGACCAGACGATCGTGGGCACGTCGATGCGGACGATCGCCGACGACCTTCACGGCCTCAGCATCCAGGCCTGGGTCACGACCGCGTACCTGATCACCTCGACCATCGCGACGCCGATCTACGGCAAGCTCAGCGACCTGTTCGGTCGCCGGCCGCTGTTCATCATCGCGATCACGATCTTCCTCATCGGCTCTCTCGCCGCCGGGTTCGCGCAGGACATGTACATGCTCGCCGGCTTCCGGGCGCTGCAGGGTCTCGGCGCCGGTGGCCTGATGGCGTTGCCGCTCGCGATCATGGGCGACATCCTCGCCCCGCGCGAGCGCGCCAAGTATCAGGGCTACTTCCTCGCTGTGTTCGCGACGTCGAGTGTCATCGGCCCGCTCGTCGGAGGGCTGTTCGCGGGGGCCGACCAGATCCTGTTCGTCGACGGCTGGCGCTGGGTGTTCCTGGTCAACCTGCCGATCGGCATCTTCGCCCTGTTCCTCGTGCTGCGGTTCCTGCACGTCCCGCACACCCGTCACAGCGTGCGCATCGACTGGTGGGGCGCGGCCACCGTCGTCATCGCCCTCGTCCCGCTGCTGATCGTCGCCGAGCAGGGCCGCGAGTGGGGCTGGGGGTCGCTCGGCGCGATCGCCTGCTACGTCATCGGCGCGCTCGGCATCGCGGCGTTCATCATCACCGAGAAGCTCATGGGCGACGCCGCGCTGATCCCGCTCAAGCTGTTCAAGAGCTCGACGTTCTCGATGGCGACCGTGCTCGGCGTGCTGGTGGGCTTCGGCATGTTCGGCGCGATGATGACCATCCCGCTCTACCTGCAGCTCGTGAACGGAGCGACGCCGACCGAGAGCGGCTTTCTGATGCTGCCGATGATCCTCGGCCTCATGATCTCGTCGATCGCGAGCGGCCAGATCATCTCGCGCACCGGCCGCTACAAGATCTTCCCGATCATCGGCACCGGGCTGATGGCGGCGGGCTTCTTCTGGTTCACGTTCGCCTCGGCCGACCGCCCGGTCATCTTCATGATGGGCGGGATGCTGCTGGTCGGCCTCGGGCTCGGCCAGATCATGCAGACCCTCACGCTCGCCAGCCAGAACTCGGTGGGGCCTCGGGATATCGGGGTCGCCACGAGCTCGTCGACCTTCTTCCGGCAGATCGGCGGCACCGCCGGGGTCGCGATCCTGTTCTCGGTGCTGTTCAGCCGCATCCCGGACACGATCGCCGCGGCGTTCAAGGACAAGGGCAACCTGGCTGACCTCCAGGCCGCGGCGCAGGACCCCGCCGTGCTCGCCGATCCCGACAACACTCAGATCCTCGAGTTGCTGAAGAACGGCCAGAGCGGCGATGGCTCGAGCCTCGGCGACGCGCTGAACGGCGACACCTCGTTCCTCAACGGATCCGATCCCCGGCTCGCGGCACCCTTCCTCGAGGGGTTCGCGAACGCGACCGTCACGATCTACTGGGTGAGCCTCGCGGTGGTGCTGCTGGCGTTCGCCCTGAGCTTCTTCCTGAAGGCGACGCCGCTGCGTCAGAAGTCGGCGATCCAGGAGGCGGCGGACACCAGGGCGGACGACGATCGCGAGCTGGCGTTGTCCCTCGACGCGCAGCACGCGGCCGACCTCGCCGGCGCGCTCGTCGAGGCCGGGACGGGCTCGATCGAGATCCCGGATGAGCGGGCGGCCCGCGCGTCGGATGCGCGCAAGCGGTAGGCCCCGCAGCCTTACCTCTGCCTGCGGCTGATTCGAAAACCGGGCGACGATAGACCGGCCCGAGCGCGCCGCTGCGCCCTGTGGGCGCTTCGGACCAATGGGAGCGCTCCCATTGACACGGTCCCCGGCGTGCCCTAACCTGATCCCGATTTCGTGGAAGCGCTCCCACGTGTTGCGAATGGGAGCGCTCCC
>Ga0190272_10001850_pt1 | contig 10149 bp, 10 predicted proteins | sample Popmic504T_FD_133746 | JGI IMG/M metagenome (GOLD analysis project Ga0190272, IMG submission 133746) | Populus adjacent soil microbial communities from riparian zone of Shoshone River, Wyoming, USA - 504 T | ecosystem: Environmental > Terrestrial > Soil > Riparian zone | place: USA: Wyoming... | reverse complement strand
TCGAGGTGGACAAGGCGCGGGCGCGTCTTACACAAGCACGTCTTCGCTCAAACCCCACACTGGAGATCGAGCAAACAACCGGAAGGCTTACCGGCTCACCGGGCGACGGCGAGCTAAGCGCGGGCTTCTCTATGCCGTTAGACCTGTATGGGCAGCGCCAGCGCCGGATCAATCTGGCCCAGGCTGAGATCACATTGAAAGAAGCCGAGGTGGTGGCGCGGCAGCGGGAATTGGCTAACCAGGTCTTCAGCACCTATGCAGAGGCCCTGGGCGCATTGAAAGAACTTTCGACCCTTGAAGATCTGCTGGAGCTCGATACGGAAACAGTTCGCATCGTGCAGATGAGGGTCAATGAAGGCGAATCTCCCCCGCTGGAGTTAAATCTCCTCCAGACGGAGGTCGAACGCCTTCGCTCTCGCCGGCAGCTGGTTGAAGGAAAACTGCAGGCCGCTATATCAAAACTAAAGTTCTACGCGGGCATACCTTACGAACAGCCGCTAAAGATTCGCGAAGAGATTACGACGGCTACTTTTCCGCAGCTTCCTCCGACGATCGAAATGGGTATATCGGTGGCCCTGCGATCGCGGCCCGAAATCCGGGTCGCCGAACTGGAAGAGAGTCTGGCCTCGGCGGGTTTAGGCCTTATTCGTTCGCAGAGCAAGCCGGACCTGACCGCTTACACGCGGTATACGCAGGGCCGCGCGGGATTCGATGATCCTCGCGGAGAATTTTTCCAGCGCGATCGAAGCCTTACATTCGGCGTGGCGATCGGTATTCCTATCTTCAATAGAAATCAGGGTGCCAAGGCTGAGGCGGAAATTGCTATCCGCCAGGCGAAAGAGCGTCGTGCCTTTGCCGAGGCTGTTATAAAAAGCGAGGTTGCCTCGGCCTTTCAGCGTATCGAAGCCGCGACACGAGCCCTGAACACGTTAGAAACCGCCGTTCTTCCCCGCTCCCGTCAAAATATCGAAACCATCCGACAGGTCTATCAAATTGGGGAAATGAAGATTACGGACCTGATCGCCGAGCAAAGACGACTATTGGACGCAAACCGTGATTTGACGGAAACCCTGACGGAACGGTATCGCGCGCAGGCCGATCTATTTATCGCCCTTGGAATCACATTGGAGAACTAAATTTTTATGCAGGACAAAACTAAAGTCGAAGAGACAGATCACCGGTTAGGTTTGTGGAGGTGTCGATATGGGTGATTGTTGTGAAAAAGGTGATGCAATTGAGGGCCTGCGGGAACGACAGAGTGCGACTCTTAAAATTGTCCTGCTAATTAACGCCGTGATGTTCGTCGTCGGGCTTGCCGCGGGTATCTACGCCGGTTCTACCGCGGTGCTATCCGACTCGCTCGATAATCTGGGCGATGCCTTGACCTATGGGCTAAGTCTATACGCCGTTTATCGATCCTCGCGCGCTAAAGCGCAGGTCGCCTTGTTTAAAGGCGGGCTGATATTGTTTGCCGCGTTAGTCGTCCTGGCACAAGTGGCCTATAAGCTGATAGTTCCGACCATGCCCATCTTCGAAATTATGGGCGTCGTTAGTTTGTTTTCGCTCGCGGCAAACGGGACCTGTCTGTTTCTCCTTACCCGGCATCGTGACGAAGACGTAAATATGAGCTCCGTTTGGGAATGCTCGCGGAACGACATCGCGTCAAACATCGCCGTCTTTCTGGCGGCCGGAGCCGTATGGTTCTCGCAGTCAGGCTGGCCGGACATTGTCATCGGTCTCGGCTTGGCGGGTCTTTTCCTGCGCTCCGCGTTTCGTGTGTTCAGAAGTGCCATTCATGAGCTTAGAAAAGCCGCCTAATGATGTATCTAATTGCCCGAGCAAAGAAGACTATTGGACGCAAGCCGCGATTTTGGCGGAGACCCTGACGGAACGGTATCGAGCGCAGGCCGATCTATTTATCGCCCTTGGAATCACATTGGAGAACTAAATTTTTTATGCAAGACAAAACTAAAGTCGAAGAGACAGATCACCACAAAACCGACGATGCGGAACTCGACCGCCTTGAAACGCAGATGGAAACCGGCAGGACAGAGGACAATTCGGAAACAGCAGCAAAAAAGCGCACCTTCCTCCCGTGGATGATCGCATTGGCCGTCATCGCCGTTCTTGGTTTGATCACCGTTATTTTGATCGCTACCAAGAAAAGCAGTACAGACGCAACGGTCAATGTTGAAAGCGGTGAAAAGCACGAAGACGAAAAAACCGGTGACGTGGCGATGGAGGAAGTGCGGCTGAGTCCGGAGATCCTGGCCTCTGCCGGGATCGAAACCGAGACTGTTACGCAGCGCCCCGCGGTAGCTCTCGTCACCGTAGCCGGATCGGTTGAAGCTAATCCGCAGCAAACACAGCAGGTGACTTCCCTTGTCAGCGGCCGGATAGAGCAGGTGAATGTTTCGATCGGCGACAGGGTTTCTGCCGGGCAGATCGTGGCAACCCTGATGAGTACCGAAGTTGCTGAAAGCTATGGCAAATGGCGAGAAGCGGTCAACCGGCACGAGTTGGCACAAAATAATCTCAGTCGCGTAAAAAAGCAGGAAAACAGGGCGGCGATCCTGGAAGCAAAGGCCAAACTGGACGAGGCCGACGCCACGCTTAAACGAACGCGGCGTCTGATCGAGTTGGGCGCCGGCGCGGGCAAGGATTTAATTTCGGCCGATACCAACTACAAAACGGCCAAAGCCCAATATGACTATCAAAGCAGCATTCCCTTGAACAAGGAAATTCAGGAAGCCGAGGCAGGGCTCAAATCGGCTCAGGTTAGCGCCTTACATTTGAAGCAAAGTCTTCAGGCTTTAGGCGTCAGCGTTAGCTCGCCCAATGCCGAGGTCCGAAACGTCGCATCGGTGCCACTGCGGGCCCCGGTTTCTGGGATCATCACCGAACGGACGGTAAGCGGCGGGGCGGGGGTTCAAGCGGGGACCGCGCTTTTCACAATTTCAAACATTTCTAACGTGTGGGTTATCGCGAACGTTCCGGAGAATCAGATGCCGCTACTTCACGTCGGAACCCCCGCGCAAATCCGCGTAGCTGCCCTCGGAGAAGGTACGATCAGCGGGAATATAAGTTATATAGATCCGCAGCTAAACGAAGAAACCCGAACCGGTCGTGTACGGATCGAAGTTCCAAATACCAATGAAAGATTGAAGTCGGGGATGTTCGTGGAGGTCGGCTTTCAGGGCGGTACGGGCACGGCAACCGGTCAGGAACTGGTCGTTCCCTCCGCGGCCGTCCAACGTTTAGGCGAAAGAACGATCGTTTTTGTGCCTAAAGAAAACGAGCCGGGCGCGTTTGAAATACGCGAGATCGAGGTCGGCAGCATGGTTGAAGGCTATCACCGCGTTCTGAAAGGATTACAAATTGGCGAGAAAGTCGTGACCAAGGGCAGTTTTACTCTCAAGACGCAAATGCAGAAGGGAGAGTTGGGTGAGCATGGCCACTAAGCGAGAAATAGGCTTGTAAATCTGAATTTTTATGATCAATGCAATAATTCGTTTTGCGGTAACACAGCGGCTTTTGGTAATGCTGCTCGTAGCGATCATGATCGGCGCGGGACTCTATAGTTTACAGGGCCTTCCGATCGACGCGGTCCCGGACGTAACCAATGTCCAGGTACAGGTCCTGACCGCCGCGCCTTCACTCGCTCCGCTCGAGGTCGAACGTCAAATCACATTCCCGGTCGAGGTCGCGATGTCGGGATTGCCCGATCTGGTGGAGATCCGGTCGATCTCGCGGTTCGGGCTTTCGGCGGTAACGATCGTCTTCGACGACTCGGTAGATTCTTATTTCGCGCGGCAGCTGGTATTGGAGAGGCTCTCCGAAGCCCGTGACCAGATCCCCGAGAATATAGGCTCACCGGAGATGGGCCCAATTTCGACGGGCTTAGGCGAGATCTATCAGTATGAATTGAAGGCCAAAGACGGAAGCAAATATGACCAGACCGCGCTTCGAACAATTCAGGACTGGAGTGTACGCCGTCAGCTTTTAGGCGTACCGGGGGTAACCGAGGTTAACAGCTTCGGCGGGTTGGAGAAACAGTACCAGGTCCGGCTTGACCCCGTGAAACTGCAATCATACGGATTGACCCTCCGCAGCGTGCTGGAATCGGTTACCCAAAATAATGCCAACGTGGGCGGCGGGTATATCGAACACGGCTCGGAGCAATACCTTTTGCGCGGCATCGGCTTAGCTGAAAAACCGGAGGATATTGCGAGCATTGTCGTTAAAACCGGCAAAGAAGGGGTCCCCGTTTATGTCCGTGATCTGGGTGAAGTCGTCCAGGGCGCAACGATCCGGCAAGGGGCTGTTACGGCCGATGGCGAAGGCGAGATTGTTTCGGGTATAACCCTAATGCTCAAGGGCGAAAATTCGCGCACGGTTGTTGAGGGAATTAAAGAACGGGTCGAATCGATCAAGAAAACTTTGCCCGAGGGTGTAGAGTTAGTTCCTTTTTATGACCGGACCGAACTGGTTAACCGGACAATTTACACGGTCGTAAAAAATCTGGCCGAAGGCGCGGGTTTGGTTATCCTTGTCCTGATCCTCCTCCTTGGAAACTGGCGCGGGGCGCTGCTTGTCGCTACTGTTATCCCGCTTTCGATGCTGTTTGCTGCGATATTGATGCGGGTCTTCGGCGTCTCGGGAAACCTGATGAGCCTGGGCTCGCTGGATTTCGGTTTGATTGTGGACGGCGCAGTGATCGTGGTTGAAAACACTGTGCGAAGACGCGCCGAAGCACAGCACGGCAAGTCGCACGAGCCGCCCGAGCGCACTATTCTCGAAGCTTGTCTCGAGGTGGGTCGGCCCGTTGTATTTGCCGTCGGAATTATTGCGATCGTTTACCTGCCGCTTCTGAGCTTAACCGGTATCGAGGGCAAAATGTTCAAGCCGATGGCTTTGACGGTCGTTTTCGCCCTGATCGGGGCCCTGATTTTGAGCCTCACTTTCGTACCCGCCGCGCTGACGTTTATCCTACGAGGAAAAGTGGCCGAAACTGAAAGCATTTTTATCCGAGCGGCTAAGAAACTTTATGTTCCGGCGCTCGATTTCGTATTGCGCTACCGGGGCCAAACGCTGGCGGTTGTCACGGCTCTCATTCTGGGCAGCTTCTCACTCTTTCCTTTTCTGGGCGCGGAGTTTGTTCCCCGCCTCGAAGAAGGCTCGCTTGCTGTTCAAATTCAACGTCTCCCCAGCGTCTCGTTGAGCGAATCCGTTAATATTGCAACCAACGCCGAAAAGGTCCTGCTGACTTTCCCCGAGGTAACAAAAGTCGTTTCCAAAACGGGCCGCGCGGAAGTTGCTACCGACCCGATGGGTGTCGACCTGTCGGATGTTTATATCGCGCTCAAGCCACAAGACGAGTGGACGAGTGCGGAAACGAGGGAAGAGCTTGTCGAAAAAATGTCGAAAGCTTTGACGGACCGTGTTCCGCAGGCAAGCTTCAGCTTTTCTCAACCGATCGAGTTGCGAGTCGCGGAGCTGATCTCCGGCGTTCGGTCGGATGTGGCTATAAAGCTCTTTGGGGACGATCTGGACACGCTTAAACAAAGTGCCGACCAGATCGCCGCGACGGTGGGTAAAATTCAGGGCGCAGCTGACGTTAAGGTAGAACAGGTTTCAGGGCTGCCGCAGCTTCAGATCAAACCGGACCGGTCTGCAATTGCCCGTTATGGCATTAACGTGGAAGATGTCAATGATGTAGTTGAATCGGTTATTGCGGGCAAGGACGCGGGGCAGGTTTACGAAGGGGAGCAACGCTTTAATCTTGTCGTGCGTCTCCAGGAAGACGCCGGCCGCGATGTCGAAACCATCCGCAACCTGCTGGTGCCGGGACCGACCGGGGCGCGGGTTCCCTTGTCGCAGCTGGCGGATATTAGCATCGTGGAAGGGCCGGCGCAGATCTCCCGCGAGGACACGCGCCGGCGTATCGGAATCGAGCTTAACGTGCGCGGGCGCGATATCGCCAGTTTTGTACAGGAAGCTCAGGCCGCGCTGGACAAGGAAGTCAAGGTTCCGCCGGGTTATTACCTGAAGTGGGGCGGCCAGTTCGAGAATTTGCAGCGGGCCACTTCCCGTCTTTTAATAGTCGTGCCGCTGGCCTTGTTCCTGATCTTCGTACTGCTTTTCATGACGTTTAATTCGGTCAAACAAGCATTTTTGATCTACACCAGTATTCCGCTTGCAATTGTTGGCGGTATCCTGGCCCTCTTTGTGACCGGGTTGCCGTTTTCGATCTCCGCGGGCGTCGGCTTTATTGCACTGTTTGGCGTGGCGGTCCTTGATGGTGTGGTGATGGTTAGTTACATCAATCATCTGCGCGATGAAGGCCGTTCCGTTCGTCAGGCCGTTCGTGAAGGCGCGGAAGCAAGGCTGCGGCCGATCTTAATGACCGCAACGGTCGCTACCCTTGGTTTTGTGCCCATGGCTATTGCCAGCGGCGCGGGTGCCGAGGTGCAGCGCCCATTGGCAATCGTGGTAATAGGGGGGCTGATCGTTTCGACGGTCTTAAAGCTGCTCGTTCTTCCAATGCTTTATGGCTGGCTTGAACGTGATCCGGAAGGAGAATTTGCGGGAGAAGAAATATGAAGTTAATAATCGCTGTTGTCAGGCCGTTTGTGATCGCGGCAATCCGCGAGAATGCGCACACGGGCAAGAAGGGCGATGGCATAATTGTTGTTGTATCATTAGAAACAACCGTCTTGATTTAGAAATCGAGGCTTTTTGACCTAAGGAGGACGCTTTGCGTAACGACAAAATAAACGACATGCTCCCGTATATCGCGTGGGTTATCGCCCTCGTGGCGACGGCCGGCAGCCTTTTCTTCAGCGAGGTGATGGACCTGCCGCCGTGCGTTCTGTGCTGGTATCAGAGGATTGCCACCTACCCGCTTGTCCTGATCATCGGAACGGGAATCGTTTTGCGAGACCGGCGGATGAAAATTTATGCACTGCCGCTGGGTCTGGCCGGGCTGGCGGTTTCTATTTACCACAATTTGCTCTACTACGGATTCATTCCCGAAGCTATAACTCCCTGCACCGAGGGAGTGCCGTGCAATGCGGTACAGATCGAATGGCTCGGCTTTATCACAATACCCTTAATGGGCCTGGGGGCTTTTATCAGCCTAGCCCTATGCCTGTTGTTATATAAACCAAAGGAAAAATAACATTATGCCAAAAGAGATCAAAACTTTAGGACTCATCGCAGTAGTCGTTATTATCGTTGCCGCTATCGGCACGATTTATTACAGAAGCTCAACTCCGGCCGCAAAAGCCCCGGTAAGCACGTCAAATTCGAACAAACCGACGGGAGAACTCATCCGGCCGGACAGCCCGACGCTGGGCCCGGCGGACGCCAAGGTTACATTGGTCGAATTTTATGACCCGGAGTGCGAAACGTGTGCCGTTTTCGGACCCATCGTCAAAAAGATCCTCAAGGAGAACGACGGTAAAATGAAGGTCGTGATGAGGTACATGCCGCTCCACCCGAATTCCGTTGCTGCCGCAAATTTTCTCGAGGCAGCGGGGGAAGAGGGGAAATATTGGCAGGCCCAGGAAATGCTTTTTCAAAAGCAAGGCGAATGGGGTACTAAACACGGGGCGCCGCCATCTGCTTCCGCTCCGAGTATTAAAGAGCTATTTGATAAATATGCCATGGAGTTGGGGCTGGACCTCAACAAAGTTAATTCTGCCATCAAGGAAAACCGTTACGGCGCCAAGATCGAGCGCGACAAAAAGGACGGTCAGGGACTTGGCGTGCGCCGGACCCCGACGTTTTTTGTTAACGGTCGGGAGCTGGTCCGTTTCGGCGAACAGGAACTGCGGGCTCTTATCGATGAAGAGCTAAGAAAGTAGAGGGTTCATTTTGTGAGCGGCCTTGAAAGAAAATGCAGGTGTCGTACGTCGTCTGGTTAAACATATCCTGGCGATAATACGTATATACATCGGCATGGTAGAATGCAATCTCAACGTATTTGACAATTCCAAGAATCATGCATATATTAACGTCACTATTTATTGAATATGATTTGATGACCGTATGATTAGTTTGAAATATTGGTCCGTTTGAAAATCTACAACATGACAGAAAATGGTGAAGAAAAACCCACTTTCAGCTCCCGCTTGAAAGAAAAACGAATAGAAAAAGGCTGGTCGCAGCATTACCTGGCGTCGCTTGCGGGCTGCACGAATTCGAATATCTCGTATTTGGAAAGCCACCCGAACCAGAAACCGAAGCTGGAAACGGTTGAAGGGCTCGCTGCGCCGCTCGACTGGCCGATAAACGAGGCCCGGCGGCTGGCCGGTTATCCGGAGAGCGACGATAACCTCTCACCGCTCGAGGTGGATGACGACTTCCGGCTCGCCCTGCACGGCTTCAAGGGGCTGTCCGAGCACGGCCGGGAGATGGTCAAGAAACAGATCGCCCAGCTCATCGACTTTGTCATTAAATGCGAGCAGACATCGGAAACCGGGGCAAGCGGCGAGGTTCCGGACCTGAAATTGGGTAAATTGGATAAACAGGTCGGGAAAAAGAAGGGCAAGAAGAAATAAAAATGCCTCCCGGTAATGCTGGGAGGCGAGTTGAAGAATATCTAAACGGGGCATATTAAAAGATCATGTCCCGAATATGCGGAAATGCCCTGATTAGCATAGTTTCTAAGATCGTGGACTGTTCCGGTTTTGGTGTTTCAACCGGGGCCGAAAGGCCGCCAACGCATACCTGGCTTTCAGGATACCAGAGCCCTGGTGCACAGCCCGTAACACCGGTCATAGGAATGTCGCCGGCGAAGCCGGAAATTATGAAAGTCAAAGACAACGAAACGATTAAAAAGATCTTTTTCATGATTTTATCTCCTGTATTTTTGTTGGATTGTGACGCTGAGACTTGAAAGAATCGGCATCATCGACATAATCTTAACAATAATTATTGTTACTCCTATGAAAATCACATCTTCCACCAAAACGTCCGCCGACGTTACCCGGTTAATCGAAGAAGCCCGGGACGCAGAATTGTGCCGCAATTTCGATCTTTCGCGTGATATTCTTTCCCCCTTTTGGAAAGACTTTGAAAGTGAGCCCGAACTATCGGCTTTCACCTCCCCGATCCGCGGCGAGTTTCTCCGGCTGTGTGGCGTATTTCTTAGCGAATATGGGCGAGCCCGGGGCCTGCCTTATTACCAAATTCGTGCAAAGGACCTGCTGAGCTGTGCGGCGGATTTATTTGAAGCTGAAAATCTTCGTGACAAAGCGGCCGAGGCGAGGGTCGGCTTGGCTAATTGCTATTGGTTTTCGGGCGAGATCAATGAATACGACGACATATTACAATCTATTAAGGCGGAATTCGGAGCTGACCCAGGCCACCCTGTTTCCATACAGATAAAACTTAATAATATCTTCGTCGCAATATGGCGGAAAGAACTTAAGGAAGCCCAATCGCTCATCGACACGGTTGCAAATGTAATTACGGCGAACCACCACTATCGTCTTCGAACACAATTTCATAATCTTGCCGGGATAGCTTTCCGTCTAGCGAAGGATTTAAACAAAAGTGCTATTCATTTAAGAGAAGCGGTACATATTGCGAGGTAAAAGAAGAATACTCGGTTCGAGGCTTTTAATTTGAATAATCTTGCAATGGTCTATCGTAACGGGGGCCGCTATTCTCAAGCTCATCAAACTATTGATGAGGCAATCTCTTTATTTAAGGCCCTTCACGATACGGGCTGGATATCCCACGCTCTAGATACTAAAGCTTTAATCCATCTAGATGACGATAGTCCCGACGAAGCGTTAAAGGTAATCGAGCAAGCAATTGAAATTTTCTCAGAAGGTGAAGATTATGGAGGACTGACCGATGCGATGTGGACGAAGTGCCTCTGTTTGCTCCGCCTTAAACGGTATACCGATGCGCTTGCCGTTTTTATCGAGTTAGGAGACATAGCGGCCCGGCAGATCGGCCAAGTCGCAGTCGATAAGTTCACCACGCTCTTAATGGAGCAGATTTACATACTGAGGCAGTTTCCTCTTACCGACGAGGTAGCCGCCTTAAAGCGGTCGCTCGTAGTCAAGGCGATGCGGGAGACAGACGGGCACGTGTCTAAAGCCGCTCGTAAGCTTGGCCTGCGCAGCCAGCAGC
>Ga0190272_10001849_pt1 | contig 10150 bp, 11 predicted proteins | sample Popmic504T_FD_133746 | JGI IMG/M metagenome (GOLD analysis project Ga0190272, IMG submission 133746) | Populus adjacent soil microbial communities from riparian zone of Shoshone River, Wyoming, USA - 504 T | ecosystem: Environmental > Terrestrial > Soil > Riparian zone | place: USA: Wyoming... | reverse complement strand
TTCAGGTAAGTTTCAATTGCAAGGGGTGTTTTGCCTGAATAATCATAGGCCACACCCAGGTTGGAATATAGCACCTTATGCATGACGGAATCATCTTTACCTATCTGCGAAAGCGCCTGCATGAAATAATTTTGTGCCTCGTCATACCTGGCCGTTTTCAGCATCACTACACCAAGGCTGTTAAGGCTTCCGGCCCCGGCGGCTTTGTTGCCAGTAAGGTTATATATGTTATATGCCTTATGATGGCTTTCGAGCGCCTCGGCATAATTGCCCAACTGCCGCTTGGTATGACCCCTGATGTCAAGGAGTTTTGCATATTTAAAGCTGTCTTTTCCAGCAAGAGCATTAGCAACCAGGCTGTCAATGTCCTTTTCTACTCCTATCGCATTTTTTTCAACCTGCTTTTTCAGGGAATCAATGTAAGCCTGTGTTGCAGGGTCCTGTTGCGCGAAAGAATACTGTAGTGCAGGTGACAGCATAAAAATGCAAAGGAATATGATTCGCAGCATTATTGGGTACGGGTATGGGTTGAAAATGGCAAAGGCCATGCAAATATAAAATTTACCTACCTAATTGGATACATATTATCACTTGCTTTTTTTCGTTGGATAAAATGGACAGGGGACTGGATTTTGGCAGACTTTTTTACTATTTTAGACGGGAAATCAGATGGTTACTGCGAGAAATATGAGATTTACCTGTGCTGCAATTATGCTCCTGCTTTGTGCCGGGGAGCTTTCATCGCAGTCTTTCAAAGACACTATTTTCACCACCGGCAACGAGGTGATCATATGCCAGGTTGCGATGGTGAATGAAACCGATGTTTATTACAAGTACCAGGTAGATGGCAAACCAGTGCTGGCCTATATTCCTAAAAGTGAGATCAGGCAGATCAGGGTAGGGAAGGACGAGGAAGGGCAGTTTAAACCCGGCCTGGTCACAGGAAATGCAGGGAGAGGACTGGTTGAGAATGAAGGTCTGATCTACCCTGACAACCTGGAGTTGCCCCCGCGTTTCCTGGCCGGAAAGCATGACCTTTATCACTACCTGGAAAAAATGATACCCGTGCGAACCCGGGAGCTGCGCGTTTTCGGCAACCGCCAGGCCATCATCTGTTTAAAGCTTGAAATTGATTCTACAGGAAGGGTAAATGAAGTAACCATTGAAGAATCAGCAACTGAATTTCAGGGTTTTCACCTGGAAGCAAGACATTTTGAAGAATCTATCAGATATACGCTTGAAAGGATGCCTTTGTGGAATCCGCCGGTTGCTGATGGCTTGCCGGTAGGCAGCACCGTTTATCTTCCTTTGCGGTTCAGGATCGATTCCTCCAGGCTCGTCTTGCTGCCTGCAAAATACCTGTACCTGTATAAGAACCGGCATGCTGCCGACTGAAAATTCTCCGGGATTTTCTTGGTAATATTTTTTCGCTGGAATAATTCGGCACGATGTTTCTCTCACAAAAAATCCATAGTAGATTTTTTTTTGATCATGCCTGGGATTAAAAAAATGGCACATTGTTTTTAATGTTTCTGAAACAATAAATCCAATTATCATGCAACACACAACAGTTAAATCAAACAACAGGAAAAGCCAGGCTTCTGTGCCAGATACAGAGCATACAGAAGGGGAAGTGGCAAAAGCGATCGAAGAGCAAACAGCAAAGCTTCCTTCAGATATTTTTTTATGGGGAGCAATGGGAACCATGATAGCGGCTATCAGCCTGGTGGCAACTGGTAAAAAACATACCGGTCTCCTTGTCGGGCAGTTTGTAGCGCCTATTTTACTCCTCGGCGTATATAACAAGCTGGTTAAGCAGCAGGGTCATGATAAGATTGAAAAGTGAAAGGATTTCTGAAAAAGTAAATTCCGGAATCTTATTCTTCTGTTAAAATTTTCTGTGAATAAATTTGTCTTCCAGCAACAACACGTAGCAGGAACAATCCCTTCTTGTCAAGTTCAATTGTTATAAAGGCGGAATTTACCTCTCTAGTGAAAACCAGCGCACCTGATATATCATATACCTGCAACGTTTCGGCACCTGAAGGAAGCTGTATGTAAAACTTCCCGGTCGATGGGTTTGGATATACGGCCAGCGTACCGGTTGTGCCAGGTTCATCTATTCCCACAGCAGAAGCGCCGAGCCTTGCAAAAAATATATCATCGCTGCCGGAATTGGTGATGCTGTCGTTCCCGAAGATGACCAATGGACTCTGAAAATTTCCGGCTATAAACATCCTGCCGGAATTATTCAGCGACAGGTCGCGCGGTATGTCACTTGCTGTTCCGCCCACTGAAATGGCCCACAGGCTGTTGCCCTGCGCATCGTATTTGGCAATAAAAACATCAGCCAGTAATCCGTTATTGATAAGAGTTGTTGCACCGATGGTAATGTTCGCGGCATAAAATGAACCGCAAACATACACGTTACCGAACTCATCTGCAATGAGCGAAGATCCTGCATCGTTTGCCGTATCGCCTGCACCCGTTGCCCAGTCTGTTATGCCGGAAGTGTCTAATTGCACCAGCAAATAATCAGCTTTGCCGTTATTCTGCAGTACGGTGGCGTCGAAAGTGACTGAAGTATCAGAGTATCCACCGGTAAGAAGTAATTTACCGTTATTATTCAGTCCGATCTTATTTATAAAATCATTTCCCGGTCCGCCGGCGCCTTTCGACCATAACACATTTCCGGTGAGATCTGTCTTCATCACAAGCATATCCTGGTTGCCATTGTTCAGCAGCGTATCATTGCCCAGCACGATCTGTGGGCTGGAAAAATAACCGCCCATGTAAATTCCTCCTGCATCCACAGTGACAGAATATGGTTCATCGTTCAGTGCTCCTCCGTAAGATTCAGCCCACTGCAGGCCTCCTGAGGTGTCAAGTGATGCGATAAAAATATCTTCGAATCCTGCGCTGGTCAGGGTTTCACTTCCGATTGTCATAGATGAATCTCCGAAAAAGCCGGCTACATACACACTACCTGGATATGTAGTGATGCAGGTTGCATAATCATCCTTCATCCCACCACCTTTGATGGCCCAGATGACATTTCCGGATGAATCGAATTTCGCCACAAAAAGATCTGCATAGCTGCTGTCGGTGTTTATAAGCATTGTTGATCCGAATGCAATGCTGCCGCTCCTGAAAACCCCCGCTACATAGACGTTTGCATACTCATCCACTGCTAAGGAATATCCATTGTCACCCTGCGTTCCTCCTGCACTTTTTACCCAAAGAACATTGCCTGAGGAATCTGCTTTCAAAAGAAAAAGATCACTGGCTGAAGATGTGTTTACAAGCGTGAATGCACCGAAGCTGCAGGTGTCGCTTGTGAAGTATCCTGTAAGATAGAGATTTCCTGCCTTATCAGATGCCATCGCGCGGACCTGGTCAATGCCGGTGCCGCCGAATTTTTCTGACCAACCCCAGGTTGGACCCTGAGAAAAAGAAATGGAAATCATACCTGTAATCAGCAGTATGACAGAAAGAAAGCTTTTTTTCATTTTAATATTTTCCTGTTTTTAGAGGTTAACAAGATAAATTAAAATAATGAATCATAATATAATAATTTCACCACGCCCTCATTTATTCGGAATGGAAATGAAGCTGACATTCAAAATTGAATTGAAATCCTGTTATGGATTAATCAGGAAGTTAACAGAACCGGCCAGGAATATGTTAGCCCGATTCTGTAACAGTAACCTCGCTGATTTTTGATGACCTCGTTTTGGAAGGTGATATGGTTGCCATCAGCTGAAATAGAAAATTTAACGCTTTTTCTTTCAGCTGATCCGTAATATCATCCTTTTTGTGTACAAGGTTTTCAATTGTTTTAGAACCTTTGTCCGGAGCCATCAGTATGGCTATTATTGCACCTGCGGCTACCCCGGCCAGCAAGCCTGCCAGAATTTTTCCTGAGCTCATAGTTCCGCTGTTTTTATAACGGTTTTCTGCCCTGAATGATCCGTAGCAGAACCACAACGACTGCAATTACTAGCAGAATGTGAATAAGTCCGCCGGCGCTGTACCCGATAAAACCGATCAGCCATGCAATCACCAGCACTACTGCAATAATGTAAAGTAGATTTCCCATTGTCAGATTTTTTTAGATATTTTAATTGTTTTGAATTCTTTTTATAATAAATGTGCCATTGATTTTTGGGTATTCATTTTTATTCTACGCTTCAGCATTATGATCCATGTAGATGAGTTTCATTTAAGCGTATGAACCTGCCCAAATTGGGGAACCTGGACTTAAACAGTAAATTTTAAACTGATATATAAATCAAAACTTATGAAATCATTACCTTTCTTTTTATTGATGATTGCCGCAATGATGATGTCTGGATGTGCCGTTATTGGTGGCATTTTTAAAGCCGGAATGGGAGTTGGTATCCTGCTTGTAGTGGTGATCATTGCCGTTGCAATCTATATCTTCATGCGGATGGGAAAACGCAATACAGGCTGATCTGTTGGAACCAGTTTGTGTAAGCTGGGGAAAACTGTATTTTTGACGCCGGCCCCTTTAGAAGGGCCATTCCTATGAATATAGAAACGCTCCGTAAATTATGTAGCAGCATGCCCGGTGTCACAGAAGACATCAAGTGGGGCAATGACCTGGTATTTTCAGTAGGAAATAAGATGTTTTGCGTAGCCGGGCTTCATCAGTCCCCTGCATCAGTATCCTTTAAGGTGACTGATGAGGAGTTCGAAGAATGTATTACACATGAGGGTTTTATACCTGCACCTTATCTGGCCAGGCACAAATGGGTGCATATTGATTCCCTTGACCGGCTGAACAGTAAAGAATGGAAGAAATATGCAGAAGGTTCGTACCAACTGGTATTTCAAAAGCTTCCCGCAAAAGTTAAAGCGGAAATTCAAAAAGGAAAAGTAAATTCAAAAAAATGAAGGTTACAGGTATTATTCACATTTCAAACCAAAAATAAATCCATGAAAAATCTGAACTACTTTTTTGTCCTTGTTATGATGGCAGGCATAACTTTAAATTGTGCAGCACAGGATAAAACCACAACTGTGCCTGTTTATGATGAAGCGCTAGCCAGAAAACTGGGTGCCGACGAGTATGGTATGAAGAAATATGTTATGGCTTTTTTAAAGTCGGGTTCCGTGAAAATCCAGGATTCAACTGAAAAGGCCAACCTTCAGGCTGCACATCTTAAAAATATTGGCAGGATGGCCGATGAAGGTAAGCTTATTGTTGCAGGACCTTTCCTTGACGGTCAGAGCATCAGGGGAATTTATATTTTTGATGTGATGTCAGTTGAGGAAGCAAAAAAACTTACAGAGACGGATCCTGCCATCAAAGCCGGTACGCTTGAAATGGAGCTGCGTCCCTGGTATGGCTCCGCTGCGCTTATCGAATCATTGAGAATACATAAAACCCTTGAGAAAAGCAGCCTGATAAGATAATCAGGCATTTTAACAATTGATAGGGTTATGATGATTGAGCGCAAAAATGAAATGGTTATCTGGACACTTGGTCATTCCACGCATTCCTTTGATGAATTTATGCGATTGCTCGATCTGGCGTGTATCAGGTGTATTGTGGATATCCGGCTTTACCCCGGTTCCAAAAGATATCCTCAGTTTAACCGTGAGAATCTGAACACAGAACTGGAAAAAAAAGAAGTCAGGTACATACATATGGTTGATCTTGGTGGAAGAAGGGTTCCAAAACCTGACTCCTCAAATATTGCATGGAAGAATGCAGCGTTCAGGGGATATGCCGATTATATGGAAACACCCACTTTTATAACCGCGGTAGATGAGCTTCAGGCTATCGCGGAAGTAAGCACAACCGCTGTCATGTGCGCTGAAGGTCTTTGGTGGAAATGCCACCGTGCGCTGGTTTCCGATTACCTGAAAATGAATGGCTGGAAAGTAATGCATATCATGCCGGATGCAAAACAGGTTGAGCATCCCTATACGAAAGCTGCAAATATCATACATGGAAAAATCGATTATACAAATTCTCAAGGGAAATTATTCCCCAATTGATATGAAACAGTTATTTTTAATAAAATAGTTGTGTAGAATTCTGTTTTTAATTCATTTTTCATGCTAATTTTAATGGCATAATGTTTTTATATCCCTTCAACATAAGCATAAAAACCATTTAATGGGTTCCGGAAATTCTAACTTGAATAACAATCAGTATATACTGCTTGCCGAGGATGATCCGGATGATTGCATGTTATTTGAGCAGGCTTTTAATGAGGTGAACAATGTTTTCCTCAGTCTTAAGGTCGTCAATGATGGCGCTGAACTGATGAATTTTTTAGAAGATACAACGAGTTTGCCAAAGCTGATATTTCTTGATCTGAACATGCCGGTAAAAAATGGTTATGAGTGCCTGCTGGAGCTAAAGGGCGATGATCGGCTGAAAAACATACCTGTGATTATTTATTCCACATCAGGATCCCCGTCAGATATTGAGAAAACCAGCAGTGCAAAAGCACATTTGTACATAACCAAGGCAAAGAGTTTTACACATCTCAAAAAAATTATACATAAGGTGCTCGTTACGGATTTTGTTAACAACCTGAGCCAGCCGCCGAAAGAGAATTTCTTATTTTTCGTGGATGAGTAATATTATCCATAAAAAAAAGCAGGCGATAAGCCTGCTTTTTTTATGGAGAGTTTCCTGATCACTTTTTCATTATTGTGAACCTGATAAACTTACGCTGGCTACCGTTCTGAATGGACAGGATGTATAAGCCATCTTCAAAACCTGAGGTGCTGATGTAAAGTTCATTTTTTCCTTTTACCATTATCTTTTCAGCCACCTTCATGACCGTTCTTCCTGAAAGGTCAAATATTACCGCCTGAATATTCCTGGCTTCCATCAGTTCAAGTGTGAGATAAACCCCTTCAGAGGCAGGGTTCGGATGTAGGCTGTAGGTGTCATTTGAAATCTCACCTTCGCCTGGAGGAAGCTGGTTTCTCGGGGCAGGTTGCGTGATTGTAACACTTTTGGTTTTGGTACAGCCTTGCGAATCAGTTACAGTTACCGTATATGTTCCTGCCACCAGGTTGCCGGCCGTTGCCGTTGTTTTAACAGGAATGGTATTCCAGGAATATGAATATGGCGGCGTGCCTCCGCTTGGAATTGCCGTAGCTGATCCGTTGTTTCCACCAGGGATGCTGACATTTGATTTCGTCACAGCTACATTCAGAGCGGTTGGCTGGGTGATGGTCACCGATACGGTTTTTTTACACCCTTTGCTGTCAGTGATTGTACAGGTCCTGGTTCCCGCAGCAAGGCCGGTAACCGAGGCCGTTGTTTTAACCGGAACTGTATTCCAAGCATAAGTATATGGGGGAGTGCCACCCGATACAGAGACTGAAGCTGTGCCATTGCTTCCACCGAAACATGATACATTGGTCTTGTTTGTTGATACCGTTATCGGTGGTGGCTCTGTGATCACTGCTGTAAGTAATATTGTACAGCCCTTTTTGTCTGTGACTGTAACGGTATAAATACCTGCTGCAAGATTAAACCTGTTCTTGGAGGTCGCACCGTTGTTCCATAAATAAGTATAGGGCGGTGTACCACCAGAATGTGATATGGTTATGGAACCGGTGCTTCCGCCGTTGCAATTGACATTGACCGTAACGGCAGTCAGAATAATTGAAGCAGATTGGGTAATATTTACGGATGCGGTTTTGGTGCAGCCGTTCTGGTCGCTCACGGTGACAACATAGGTGCCCGCTGCAAGCCCTGTTGCAGTTGCTGTTGTTTGAACAGGAACTGTGTTCCAGCTGTACGTAAATGGTGAAGTTCCACCCGAAGGACTGGCTGTTGCCGAGCCGTTACTGCTATTGCAGGTGGCATTTACCTTGCTTATGGCAATATTTATCGCAGCCGGCTGGATCAGGATCATATTCGAAGTTGCTGTGCAGGGGCCGTTTGTAACGGTAACGGTATACGTTCCTGCACCAAGACCGCTTATATTCTGGGTTGTTGCACCGTTGCTCCAGGTGTAGGTGTAAGGGCCGGTGCTGCCGGATACGGTAAGTGAGATGCTGCCGTCATGTCCCCCGAAGCAGCGTATGTTATAGCCACCCGGATAAACTGAAGGTACAAGGTCAAGCAGGAGCCCGCTGCTTGCAGGCACTACCACCTGTGCTGTAAGCTTGCAACCGTTGGCGTCGGTTATAATAACCACGCTGTTTACACCATACGCAAGCCCGGTGGCTGTTGCTGTAGTTTGCACAGGTGTTGTCTGCCAGGCATATGTAAATGGCGGTGTTCCGCCGCCCGGTGTAACCATGGCGATCCCGTTATTCAGGAAACAGCTTGCATTCTGTATGACAGTTGTTGTGTAATTAAGCATACACCGGATAATCAGTGTTTTGACGGCCGAGCCCGTGCACCCGTTTGCATCGGTAACAGTCACTGTATACGTTCCAGCGGTAAGTCCGGTTTGATTCTGAACGGTCGAGCCGTTGCTCCACAGCCAGTTATATGGAGGAGTACCTCCTGTTCCGGTTACCGAAATACTGCCTGAAACAGGATTAATGGATGTTGGATTTATAGATCCGCTTATGATCACCGAAACAGGAACAGCTGGTGCAATTTTGACCTTGCAGCAGATCACATCCCCGCAGGAATTCGTAATGCAAACGGTATACACCCCGGCTGTGCAAGTTATACATGAATCACCTGCCACAGGATCGCAAATGGGAGTCCAGGTGTATGTATACGGCGGACATCTGAAACATTCCACACTAATACATGCAGTTCCGAAACCGCTGGCACAAACAATCGGAGTTATGGTCGCTGTTATATGCGGAACGGGAGTGCCATAGTTGTGAACTGCACCGTCACACGTGATGATTGTAAATATGATCGAATCGCATCCCTGGAGATTGCCTCTTACCAGTGTTGTCGAGCCGTTATCCCAATGATAGGTATATGGATTACATCCCGAATCATCGATCACCGGTGTTACCGTTCCGCCACATCCAGAGAAATTAAAGGTGACTATGGGAGCAGGGACAACCACAGGCATCACGGTATAGCAGCAGGTAACCTGTTCACCGTTTGCATTGGTTATCGTAACACAGCAATTACCGGGCTGAAGACCTGTAACACACCTGGTTGTGGCACCGTTGCACCAAAGGTAAGTATAAGGTTGTGGTCCGAAACATACATTAATACAAACAAAACCCGTCTCACAGCAGAAGGGCTGCAACACATTTTCAAATGAAACTGACGGAGCAACAATGGTTTTTACAAACGTACAGCCACGGTTGTCTGTAATTACAACGGAATATTCCATACAAGGCTCAGGATTCTGGAGGCAGTTTGTTGTATTTCCGTTGCCCCAGTTATAAGTATAGGGCGGACATCCGCCTGAAGCAACAACGCATACACTGCTGCCACAGTTGCCATACTGTACCGACGCTGTTAGCGGTGAGCCTGTGAAAGGCACAACCACGGTTTGTTGGGCAAAATTGCCGCAAGGATCACTTACATACAGGATATATGTCCCCGCAGGAAGATTGCAGAAAATACTGGAGTCAGTGGTCGGTGCAAGGCTGTAGGAAAGCACCGGGTTGCATGGGTTCAGATAAGTATAGCTGTAACGGAGGCAGCATCCGGTAAAGATAGCCTGTATGCATCCCGAATTATTACAGCTGTCGCCTGTGATGCTGATGACCGTTATCGTAGGAGGAAGGGGTGGCGGAACTAAATTGCAGCAGCTTACATTTACTGTAACTGTTCCTTCTTTTGTTGCAGTGCAACCTTCAATATCAATAACGGTTACCGTATAGGTTCCTTCCTGTAGCTTGTAAACGTCCTCTGTGGTCGCGCCGTTGCTCCACAGGTATGCATAAGGCGCGGTTCCATGCTGCACTTCAATGTCGATGGTTCCAAGGATGCTGTCGCAGGTTATATGATAAATGGTATCCGTTACGATAATGGAATCATTGACAAGGGTGATGCAACATGAATCGCAACAGCCGAATGCATCTGTCACTGTCACGCAATACGTTCCCGCTGGCAAACCTGAAACTGACTGTGTGGTATGACTGGTGCTCCAGATGTAGGTATACGGGGCCTGTCCTCCCGTAACTGATACGGTTGCTGTTCCATTTGCAATACCCGGGCAGG
>Ga0190272_10001848_pt1 | contig 10152 bp, 9 predicted proteins | sample Popmic504T_FD_133746 | JGI IMG/M metagenome (GOLD analysis project Ga0190272, IMG submission 133746) | Populus adjacent soil microbial communities from riparian zone of Shoshone River, Wyoming, USA - 504 T | ecosystem: Environmental > Terrestrial > Soil > Riparian zone | place: USA: Wyoming... | reverse complement strand
GAGGGACTGAAGCGCCGCGCCGATGCGTGTGGGCTTCGGATGACGGACGCTCTGTGCGTGGCTGCAGATGCGTGGGGCTCGCACTTCGACCTGCTCTGCCCGCCGGAGGGCAGGGCGCTCGAGGATCTCGACGATGAGCCCCGCGGCGCGGAGCATCTCTCAACCGCAGAGGGTGACCAGGCCGCAGGGGCGGAGTTGCCGCACGTGGATCTCGCCGAGAAGGAGCGCTCTGCATGGGCACTCGCGGCCCTGAAGGACGCGGTGCGCCTCCTGTGCGGACCCGAGCCGGCCGATGGTGAGGGCTCCGACGAGGAAGGTTCCGATGGGGGCCGCGTCGACCCGCGGGCACTCGCGACGGTGTGCACGCTCGACGACCTGCCGACCCTCTTCGAAGAGGCGATCGGATGGGATGCCCAGAGCCTCGAGCCCTTCGACGCAGCCGCGCTCACCTGGTGCCTCGCCCGTCCGGCGCTGCGCGACATCGCCCTCGTGCAGTGGTGCCGAGGCATGGCAGCCGGAGACGAGGCTCTCGATGCGCAGCTGCGCTGGGAGTCGGGCGAGGAGTATCCGGCGCATCTGGCGACACAGATGTGGGGGGAGGGCGAGCGGCCGGATCCCGACCGGCTCGAAGCCGCGCTCGCCCTCTCCCGACGCGTCGCAGCCGTCGCCCCTCGAGCGGTGAGAGCGGGCCCCCTAGGGACCTGCGCTTGGCTGGCATGGGCGCTCGGCCGTTCGACCCACGCCGAGCGGTACGCGACACTCGCATGCGAGATCGAACCCGACCACGGGCTGGCCGAGATCGTCCGATCGTTCGTGCTGGCGGGCCACGTGCCCGACTGGGCCTTCCGTCAACCTCCGAAGCATTCCCGAGGCTGAGGATGGGCGCTTGTCGGGCGAAGGCGAGGTCTCGCCGGTGAAAGCGCCCTGCGGAGCCCTCGCTGAATGCCATGAGGGTAAGTGCGCCGCCAGCGCGGTCTCGTAACCGAGGTACGACGCGATCCCGTCCTGCAGGCCACTCCCGGGCGAGTCTCACGGGCTCCGCTGGCAACCGCTCCGCTCCTATCGTGACCACGGGTTCTCCGATGATCACGTGAACGCGATCTCCCCAGCGCTCGAATTTCCCTCGCGGATCCGGACAGAGTAATCCGGAAGAGGAAAGTGCTGACAGCGGAGCAGGGGTTGGCCGGGCATCCTCAAGGACGTTGTCGAGGTCTGTGCAGTCGTCCACCCGCGCTGGGGCGGCCCGTTCAGCTCCGGCGCGACACGGCCACGATGACGAAATGAAGCCACTCCGAGTTCGGCCGTCTCCACACCCACAGGCGCCGCAACGGGGTCCGTGTGCGCCAGTGCGCCGACCACACCGAGCCTGTGCCCTCAACCGACTGCACGTCGTATCCGGCCTGCTCGAACATCTCGATCATGGTCGCGCGCGTGAAAAACCGCACGTGCGTGCGATCGAGCGTGCCGGTTTCGATGTAGTCCCATCGACCACGCAGCAGATCCCTGACCACCGGTGCGTATTCGATGCTGGGAATCGCCGCCACCACGGAGCCGCCGGGTGCCAGGTCGGCGCGAACCCGCTCGAGCAGCGCCCAAGGGTCGATGACGTGCTCGAGCACGTCGAGGAAGAACACGGTCTCGAACTTGGTCGCGTCGCCTTCGATGGCCCGGGGGTAGTAGCCGTGGATCACCTCGTCGTAGCCGTGATCGGATCGAGCTACAGCTGCCTGTCGTTCGTTCGCTTCTATACCGACGATCCGGACCTCGGGTCCGAGTGTGTCTCGCAACGTGCGCCCGAAGCCGCCTTTGCCGCATCCGACGTCGAGCACCGGACCGGCGTTCTGCGGGATGAACGGTGCGACGTCGAGGCGCGGATCATCAAGATAGACGTCCTGCTGCGGCGGATCCGCCACGATTATCCCCCTGTCCTCGAGCACACCTCCGGTTCATTGCGCCGGAGCGGTGGTGTGCGTCGAATTCTCGCATGCGCCTGCCCCATGGCCGCGCTAGCCCTCCCGTTGATCGCCGAGACACTGAGACTGAGTGTCTCGGCCAACGCTGCGCCTCTCGAACCCCCTGTCGCGCCGTGCGGAGAGAGGACAAAGACGCTATTTGACCAGCGGGAAGAGGATCGTCTCGCGGATGCCGAGCCCGGTGATCGCCATGAGCAGCCGGTCGATGCCCATTCCCTGGCCGCCTGTGGGCGGCATCCCGTGTTCGAGCGCACGAAGGAACTCCTCGTCGATGCGCATCGCTTCGAGATCGCCTCGCGCCGCAAGCTTGGCCTGCTCGACGAAACGCTCGCGCTGGATGACAGGATCGACGAGCTCGGAGTACCCGGTCGCGAGTTCGAATCCGCGCACGTACAGGTCCCACTTCTCGACCACTCCGCTCACCGACCGGTGCTCGCGCACCAGCGGGCTGGTGTCGAGGGGGAAGTCCATGACGAAGGTCGGGCGGATCAGTCCCGGCTTGACGAAGTGCTCCCAGAGCTCTTCGACGAGTTTGCCGTGGATGGGATGGGGAGGAAGGTCGATTCCCTCCGCCTCGGCGAGGGCGACGAGCTCGTCGAACGAGGTACCCGGTGTGATCGGTCGACCCGCAGCGGCCGACAGAGAGTCGTACATCGACAGCCGATCCCACTCGCCGCCGAGGTCGTATTCGGTGCCGTCCGCCCATGTGACCACGGTGGATCCCGCGACCGCCACGGCGGCGTTCTGAATGAGCTCCTGGGTGAGGTCGGCAACGCCGTTGTAGTCCGTGTACGCCTGGTAGAACTCGAGCATGGCGAACTCGGGGCTATGCGTCGAGTCCGCCCCCTCGTTGCGAAAGTTGCGGTTGATCTCGAACACTCGGTCGATGCCGCCGACCACGGCCCGCTTGAGGAACAGCTCGGGTGCGATCCGCAGATAGAGGTCGGCGTCGAACGCGTTTGAGCGGGTGGCGAAGGGCCGGGCGCTCGCACCGCCGTGCTGCACCTGCAGCATCGGCGTCTCGACCTCGATGAACCCGTGCGCGGCGAAGGTCTGCCGAAGCGATGCGTTGACCTTCGCCCGGGCGACGACCGTCTCGCGTGCCTGGTCGCGCACGATCAGGTCGAGGAAACGGCTGCGTACGCGGGTCTCCTCCGACAGCTCGCTGTACATGTTCGGCAGCGGCAGGATCGCCTTCGACGCGATCTGCCAGTCCGACACCATGATCGACAGCTCGCCGCGGCGACTGGAGATGACTTCCCCGCGCACGAAGACGTGATCGCCGAGATCGACGAGCTCCTTCCACCCCTGCAGCGACTCTTCGCCGACGCCCGCGAGCGAAACCATCGCCTGGATGCGGCTGCCGTCACCGGCCTGCAGGGTCGCGAAGCAGAGCTTGCCGGTGTTGCGGCTGAACACGACGCGGCCGGCGACGGCCGCGGTCACGCCGGTCTCGGCACCTGCCTCGAGCTCGCCGTATTCCGAGCGCAGCGCGGGAATCGTGTCTGTGATCGGCAGGCTGACGGGGTACGCCCCACCCGCGGCATCCGCCCGCTCGGCGATCAGTCGCTCACGCTTGGCCAGGCGAACGGCCTTTTGCTCGAAGACGTCCTCGTCGGTCGGCTCGGATGCGTCGGCGCGCGCGGGCTCGGTGCTCATCGTCTTGGGGGCTCCTCGGAAGTCGGCCCCAAGTCTATCGGCGCCCCCGAACCCGCCCTCCTTCGCACCGTGGGCACGCGCGGCCAGTATCGTCATCGCCATGCCCCGTCGAGTCGCTTCGATCGCGGCCATCGCGATCTGGATCGCGGCGGCGGCGGTAGCGATCGCGCTGGGCTGCATCCGTTTCACCGATGCCGCGTTCGACGGGCAACCCGACTTGTCTGGTTTCTTCCTCCCCGCCGCGCGCGCGATCCTCGCGGGCGAGAGTCCGTACACGGTGCCCGGATACTTCTACTCTCCGCTGGTCGCCCTGCTGCTGGTGCCGTTCGCCGAGCACTCGTGGGTGATCGAGTACTGGACTGCGCTGCGTGTCGCGTGCGGGATCGCAGCGTGTGTCGTCACGGCACTCGCCGTCACCCCCCGCGGCGCCTGGTTCCGATCCGGGCTTGTCGCGACTCTCGCACTCGTCACGCTGCTGTGGAGCTGGCCCACGACGTTCGACCTCTGGGCGGGCCAGATCGAGCTGATCGTCCTGCTCGCCATGGCATTCGCGGTCTATGCGAAATCGCGTGGCAGCCGGTTCTGGTCGGGCGTGTCCCTGGGGATGGGAGCCGTGCTGAAGACATGGCCGGCGCTGTTCTTGCTCTGGCTCGTCCGATCCGGAGCTCGGCGACGGGCGCGCGAGTGGGCGGGTGTCGGTGCCGCGGCCGTCGTGGCGTTGACGCTCGCCCTTGCGACGGGCGGAGTGACAGGTGTGTACGACATGGCGATCAGCCCGCTGCGCGGAGGAGATCAGCCGCTGCTTGCGGCCAACTCGGTGTGGGGGATCTCCCGCATCCTGTTCAGCGAAACGCCGATGGCGGTTCCGCTCGTGGACTCACCCGTCCTGCGCTACACGCTCGGCATCCTGCTCGCCCTGTGGGTGATCGCACTGGGCGTCGTCATCCTCGTCCGGCCGGGTGAACAGGCGATCGCCCTGTTCAACCTGGCATTCGTCGTCATCCTGATGCTCCCTGTCGCGCACTACTTCTACGTGATCTACGCGCTGCCGACGCTCTGGTGGTGGGCCGCCCGCGCCTTCGACCGTCCACGTGCGGCAATCCCATGGGTCGTCTTCGGCGCGATGGGCATCTGGTGGATCGTCGTCTTCCGATTCCCGCCCGAAGGCGACGGCTTCATGACGACGACGTGGCCGTCGCTTCTTCGCATCTTCACCGCCTGCCTGTTCGCGGCCACCATCAGTGTGGTCGCCGCGGCGAGCGCGAGAGGCGCTGGTCACCCGTCGATCGCGGCGGATCCGTCGCCGGCACCGAGGGACCCGGCATCCGACAGCGCGTGATCGACCGTCGAATGGACCAGTGCCGACAGGTAGCGCCCCGGGTAGGGAACACCGGCCTGGGCGAGCAGCTCGATGGACTGCCGAACGATCGAGCGGGAGAACTCGGTGGCGGTGGCGAGCGCCTCCGCGTACGCCGGGCGTGACTCCTCGGCGACCACGACCGGCTCGCAGCCCAGCTCGACGGCCAGCGCCTGTGCGATGGGCAGCACCGGAGCGGGCGCGGTCACGGCGGCGTAGGCGTGGGTGAGCTGGCGGAGGTCCATCGACGTACCGGTGAAGGCGACGGCCGGGTGCACCGCGAGCGGGATCGCGCCCTGGGCTGCCGCGGGCGCGAGCACGCCGGTGCCGAAGCCCGGATCGGTGTGCAGGACCAGCTGCCCCGGCTGCCATGCGCCCAGTTCGGCGAGCCCGGCGACGAGGCCGGGCAACTCGTCATGCGGTACCGCGATCACCACGAGCTCGCTACGGCGCACGACCTCGAGGGCGTCGAGCACGGGCACGCCGGGGAGGATCGCCTCCGCGCGCTCGTCGTCGGACCCGCTCGTGATCCCGACGATCGCGTGACCCGCACCGCCGAGCGCCGCCCCGATGACGGGCCCGACGCGTCCCGCGCCGATGATCCCGACGCCGAGCCGTCCGTCGCGCCTCAACGCGGTTCTCCGGGAGCGGGGGACCCCTCGACGGGCTCGGGGACCGGAAGTTCCCGCTCGGGGAGCGGGTTGCGTTCGGGGACCGGCGAGAACGGTTCGCCAACGGCAGCCTCGCCCGCCCACCGATGGCTGTGGTCACGCGAGGCCGCGGCCAGGGCAGCTGCCTCGATCCCCTCGAACGCAGCGAGCGCGGCATCCCGATCGAGGATCCCGAGCCGGCTGTAGACGCGACCCGCGATCGTGTGGGCGCGGATGTTCGCGACCGACAGCGCCCGATCGACCGGCCCCTGCTCGATGCCGATGCTCTGCAGCCTGGCGAGCGGGAAGATCGCGAGCTTGCGCCAGATCGCGCCGCGCCGCATGAGCAGCGCATCCGGCAGGAGCAGGAAGCCGTTGCGCTTCCACGACAGCAGCCGCAGCACGCGCGCTCGGCGCGGGGTGTTCGTATAGGGGTCGTCGGGCCGCGGGCCGAGCAGCCCGTGCTCGAACACGAGCGGCCACTCGTTCTCGGGCAGGTCGGGCATGAGCAGCCGCAGCACGCGCTCGACGTCGTCGCGCGTGCCGACCGGCAGCACGGTCGCGAACTGGTCGTTGGCGCCGTCGGCGAGCCCGCGGCCCGAGAGCCGGTTGACGGTGATCTCCCACCACCCCGCCGGACGCCAGAGCACCGACTGCGACACCTCCACCGCGTGCACACGGCCAGGGGGCAGGATCTCGGTGATCGTGGTGAACAGGCCGAACGTGATGCGGACGCCGCTCGGGGTGGGGGCGATCGAGTAGCGGAGAGAGCGGGTGATCGTGCGCACCCAGTACGCGCCGAATCCGATCAGCGCGGGAACGAGGCTGAACAGCACCCACGGTGTTCCCGCGATCGACCCGACGATGATCGCGATGATGATCGCGATGAGCCACAGCGTGGAGGTGCTCAGGAGTCGCGAGGCGATCAGCCGGCCGACGGGAATGTGCACGACCGACTCGGGCTCGCCGACCGGCTCCTCGGCTCCGGAGATGAGCCCGTTGATGCCGGCGCTGACGACGGATGCCGCAGCGGCTCGACGCGTCGGACCCGCACCGCCCGGTGCGGTTGCGGCATCCGCCCGTGCCTCGGCCAGCCTCCTGCCCGACGCGAGCCGCAGGATGTCGGCGCGCACCGCCTCAGCGTTGGACGTGGAGAGGTACTCGAGCTTGACGTTGGAGTCCAGGCCCGCGCCGACGACCTCGAGCTTGGCCATGCCGACCAGGCGGGCGAACATCGGCCGCGTGAGGTTGACGCCCTGGACGCGGTCGAGGGGCGCACGACGGTGCGTGCGGAAGAGCACTCCGCTGCGCACCTCGACGTCGTCTCCGGTGATGCGGAAGGTGTGGAACCGCCACGAGAGGTAGAACAAGCCGATCAGCACCAGCAGGATGCCGAGTACGGCGAGCCCGGCGACGAGGTAGAGGTTGTTCGCGATGATGAAATCGACCGGATCGCCGCCCCGCCACTCCTCCACCTCGACGTCGATGTCGATGTCGTCGTCGAGCCACGGCAGGAACAGGAACACGAGTCGATCGCGCAGATTCGCGATGACGATGCCCGCGATCACGACCAGGACCAGGCCTCCGCGGAACAGGGGGGTCAGCGGATGGAGCCGGTGCCACTCGCCGTCGCTCAGCTTCGGCGCGGCGACGCGGGCCTGCGCGACCGGTGCCGCGGGGGCATCCGCCGGCTGCGAGGGGGAGGGCAGATCGCTCACAGACCCGTCCGGCGTGCCTCGGCGACATCGACCAGGGTGTCGCGCAGCTGCTCGGCGGCCTCCTGCTTCAAACCCGGAATGACGACGCCGGTGGATGCCGCGGCGGTCACGAGCTTGAGCTGGGCGATGCCGAACCCGCGGTCGAGCGGGCCGTGCGTGATGTCCACGAGCTGCATCCGGCCGTACGGAACGGCGACGACGCGCTGCCACAGGATGCCGCGGCGGAACACCAGGTCGTCGCGGCGCAGCTGGTAGCCGTAGGCGCGCGCCTGTCGCGGCGTGATGATGATCGTCCAGGCCAGGATGCCGAGGAAGATGCCGCCCGGGATCCATGCCCACCATTGACCCCACACGAGCGTCACGAACAGCACAGCGGCCAGCACGATGAGGAAGACGACGCCGATCGAGATGAGCTGCACCCACACGTACTGACGCGCGAGCTGGTGCCACGTTCCGTCGCCGAGCGGCAGCCGGCCGGCGGAGCGGGGTTCGCGGATGGTGTCGTATGTGTCACGATCGAGCACGTCGGAGGGTTCCTCCGGGTCGGGAGCAGCGAGCGGAGACTCAGACTCAGTGGTCGTGGGTGGCAAGTCCGGAATCTTCTCCTCCGGGCTGTTCGTCATCATCGTCCTTCCGAATCGTGCAGAGATGCTCCGCGTACAGTCCCGCCGCCACGAGCGCCGCCCCGCAGACCGCGGTCGCGATCACAGCGCCCAACGAGCCTACCGAGGGCGGCACAGGGCGGGTCAGCAGGAACAGCGACAGGCCGACACCGAGCCCGGCGACGACGGCCCCGACGATGCTCGATGCCTTCGCCAGCATCGCGATCCGCAGGGCCCAGAACGGGTTGACCGGTGTCGCGACCGTGCCACGCGTGGCGCGGCGGATCGGCAGCGCGAGCGCCACGACGACGGCTCCGAGGAGCACGAGGAAGATCGGCAGCGACACGGCAGGCGTGAAGGTCGCGCGACCCGCCGCCGTCAGCGCCTGGTCGAGCACGAAACCGGCGGCGACGCCGATCGCCGCGGCGATGATCAGGATGCCGGGGCCGGTGCGCTTCACGACGCCTCCCTCAGCTGTGCGAGCAGCGCGTCCACGCGGCCGCTGCCCGGCAGTTCGGCGTCCGGATCGAGCGAAAGCCACGGCACCAGCACGAACTCGCGCTCGGCGGCGCGCGGGTGCGGCAGCGTGAGCAGGGCATCGCGGCTCACGACGTCGCCGTACGCGACCAGGTCGAGGTCGAGCGTGCGATCGCCCCACCGCTCGCGGCGCTCGCGCCCGTGCCGTGTCTCGATCGCGTGCAGGAACGCCAGCAGCACGGAGGGCGCCAGCCGGGTGGTCACGAGGGCGACGGCGTTCAGGTACGCCGGGGCACCGGCATCCGGCCCGTCCGGCTTGACGGCGACCGACTCGACGGCGGCCGATGCCCACACCTCGTCGACGAGGGGCAGCCGCTTCATGTCGGCCAGAGCGGCCTCGAGCGTGGCGGCGCGATCGCCGAGGTTCGCCCCGAGGGCGACGACCGCCCGCACGGGCATCCGGTGCACGGGAGAGACGTCTCCGCTGAACCCCTCTGCGAGCCGGCGGTTCACGAGCGTCCCTGCCGTGCCTCGGGTCGTGCCCGGCGGATCGTGACGGCGACGTCGGCGAACTCGCGTTCGATCGGCGCATCGGGCTTGTGCACGGTGACGGCGACCATGCGCACCCCCTCGTACGCGAGGAGAGCGTCGGCGATGCGCTCGGCGAGCGTTTCGATCAGGTTCACCGGCTCACCGGCGACGATCGCGGCGACGCGCTCGGCCGCCTCGCCGTAGTGAACCGTGTCGGCGACGTCGTCACTCAGCGCGGCCGCCGCCGTGCTCACGTACAGCGTCGCGTCGATGACGAAGTGCTGTCCGACCCGTCGCTCTTCCTCGAAGACGCCGTGCCGACCGAAGACCCGAAGCCCGGTCAGCGTGATCTCGTCGGCGAAGTCCATCGCTCCTGCCCTTCCCACTGATCGGCGATCCGCAGCGCGTCGCGCGTCGCGATGACGTCGTGCACGCGAACGGCCCACGCTCCCGACTGCGCGGCCAGGACGCTCGTGACGGCCGTGGCCAGGTCGCGTCGCGCCTCGGAGACTGTCGGATCGTCGCCCGTGCCGTCGGTCCCGAGGATCTCGGCGAGGAATCGCTTGCGACTCGTGCCGACCAGGACCCGGTGGCCCAGACCCGCGATCCGCGGCAGGGCACGCAGCACGTCCCAGTTCTGGGCGCCCTTCTTGCCGAATCCGATCCCCGGATCGACGATGACGCGTCCGGGCGGGATGCCGGCGGCCGCAGCCGCATCCACCCGCTCGGCGAGCTCGCGCATCACGTCTCGCACCACATCCGCATACTCGGCGCGCGCGTACATGTCGGCGGACGGCCCGCGCCAGTGGCCCAGCACGACCTCGGCGGTCGTGGTGGCCACGGCGGCCAGCATGTCGGGATCGGACAGTCCGCCCGATACGTCGTTGACGATCCGCGCGCCTGCCTTGACGGCCGCGAGAGCGGTGGAGGCGTTCATGGTGTCGATGCTCACCGCGACCCCGGCTTCGGCCAGAGCCTGCACGACGGGCAGCACCCGCTCCTGCTCGACCCGGGGCGCGACGCGCTCCGCGCCCGGGCGCGTGGACTCGCCGCCCACGTCGAGCAGGTTCGCGCCCTCGGCGCGCAGCCACAGGCCGTGCGCGACGGCGGTGTCGGGGTCGACGTAACGCCCGCCGTCACTGAATGAGTCGGGGGTCACGTTCACGACCCCCATGATGAGGGCGG
>Ga0190272_10001847_pt1 | contig 10154 bp, 6 predicted proteins | sample Popmic504T_FD_133746 | JGI IMG/M metagenome (GOLD analysis project Ga0190272, IMG submission 133746) | Populus adjacent soil microbial communities from riparian zone of Shoshone River, Wyoming, USA - 504 T | ecosystem: Environmental > Terrestrial > Soil > Riparian zone | place: USA: Wyoming... | reverse complement strand
GACGACAGGAACGTTCTGAGGAAGTGACAGCGCTTCGCGCGCCTCGACCTTCGTCGGCATCGCAACGGCACGGTCGAGTAAGGGATGCCCGACGAACACCGCGTCGACGCCGTATCCACGGAGAAGCTTTTCCTCGAAGGGTAAGATGACCGCCGCCTTCGTCACGTAGCGCGCGAGCTTAGGGATCCGCCCGGCCCCCCACGCCCACACCTGCGGTGTGACGTAGTACACGACCGGCACTCCAGCGCGGTGGGCGGCAGCCGCCACCTTCATGTTGAAGCCGGGATAGTCTATCAGCACGATCAGCGCGACTTCGCCGCGCTCGAGCATCGTCGTCAGCTTCCGCAGGAGCTGAAAATGGCGGGGAACGTGTCGTAACACCTCGAGAAACCCCATGACGCCGTGCTGGTTGTCGCGGTACACGAGCTCGACGCCCTGCTCCGCCAGCCGCGACCCCCCAACCGCCGCAAGTGAGAGCTCGGGTCTGATACGGCGTAGTGCGGCTGCGACCCCTGCTGCGTGCATGTCGCCGGAAGCCTCTCCGGCGACGAACAGAACCTTACGCATGCGGGAGGGCCAAACCGGTCAGCGACGGCAGGGTTCTTTCAATTTCCCGGACTATCCGGAGCGCGACGCCGAGCGCGAGTCTGCCATCCTCGCCCGTCACGACAACCGGCCCTTCTCCGGAAAGAGCAGCGACAAAGCTCTCGAGCTCGAGCTTGAGGGGCTCGCCGTCGGGCGCATCCAGTGGAATCCTGTCGACGAAAGCGGTGATATCAACCGGGGCGGTGCGCACAGTCAGGGGATCGATATCGGACTTGAGCCGAAAGAACTCTCCTGTGCCCGCCGCGAGATCGAGCGAGAGATACCCGCTCTGCTGAAAGATGCGGATCTTACGCTTGCGTTCGCGGGAGATGCGGCTCGAGGTGATATTCGCTACCGCACCGGATGTGAACGTCACTCTCGCGTTGGCGATGTCGAGCATCGGGGTCAGCACGGGGACGCCAACCGCGGCGATATCCCTGGCGGTGGAGCCGACGAGGGTCAACAGCAGATCGATGTCGTGGATCATCAAATCCAGTACTACCGCGACATCAGAACCGCGCGGGCTGAACGGAGCGAGCCGCTCGCTATCGATGAACCTCGGCTTGCTCACAAAAGGGAGCGCGGCGCGGACGGCGCGGTTGAACCGCTCGATATGTCCGATCTGCACCATCACCCCCCGCTTCGTGGCAAGCGCCAGCAGCGAATCGGCTTCCTCGAGCGTCGTCGTGATCGGTTTTTCAATGAATACGTGTCGGCCCTTTTCAATCGCCTCGCTTGCGACCGCGAAGTGCGCGGGAGTCGGCACCACGATGATCACCGCATCGGTGACCTCCAGCAGGCCTGCAACCGTCGCATGCGCAGTGACGCCGAGCTGTTCCACCACTTCCGCTGACCGCTCCGGCCGGGACTCGACGAAGCCCGCGAAGCTGATCCCCGGAAGATCGCGAAGAAGTCTGATATGGTGGAAGCCCAGGCTGCCCGCGCCGACGACACCGACGCGCGGAGGTGCCTTCAAATCACCACTCCGCGCTCGCTCGCCTCGACGAAACGAATGAGCTCCTTGACTTCAGGAAAGACGTCGAGCTCGGTTTGCGCCCGCTCGATCGCCTGCGACACATTGAGGTCGGAGCGGAAGAACAGCCTGTAGGCTCGCTTCAGCTCGCGAATCGTGTCGTCTTCCATTCCGCTGCGCTGCAGCCCGACGGTGTTGAGCCCGTAGAGCTTGACCGGATTTCCGACTGCCTTGAGAAAGGGCGGGATGTCCTTGGAGACTCTCGAGCACCCGCCGATGAAGGCGTGACGCCCGATGCGGACGAACTGGTGCACCGCCGACATTCCCGAGAGAATTGCCTTGTCGTCGATGGTCACGTGACCCGCCAGCTGAACGACGTTCGAGAGGATGACCGAATCGCCGAGACGGCAGTCGTGACCGAGATGCACGTACGACATCAGCAGGCAGTTGCGCCCGACGACAGTCTTGAACGAATGAGAGGTCCCACGATTGATCGTAACGTACTCGCGGATCACGGTGCCATCACCGATCTCCGCGCTGGTCTCTTCGCCACCGTATTTGAGATCCTGCGGAGCCCCGCCTATGACACTGCCGATGCCGATCTTCACCCCGCGGCCGAGTGTGACGTTGCGCTCCAGCGTCGCGCGGGGGGCGATCACGCAATCATCCCCGATAATACAGTCCTCACCCACCATCGCGAACGCCCCGATCTCGACTCTTTCTCCAAGCTCGACGTCCGGAGATACGATCGCGGTGGGATGGATGCGCGAACGCGTCATCGATCGCGGACCATTGCCGCCATGTCAGCCTCGGCCACGACTTCGCCATCGACCTTTCCCACTCCGCGCATCTTGCACACGCTGCCGCGGAGCTGGACGATTTCCAGCTCGAACCTGATTTGATCCCCGGGCTTGACGGGGCGGCGGAACTTCACGTTGTCGAGAGACATGAAGTAGACAACCTTCCTGTCGGGATCCTCCACCGATCCCATCAGCAGCATGCCTCCCACCTGCGCCATCGCCTCGATGATCAGGACCCCGGGCATGATCGGATGACCGGGAAAATGGCCCTGAAAGAATGGCTCGTTGATGGTGACGTTCTTCAGCCCGACGATCCGCTTGTTCTCTTCGATCTCGAGAATCCGGTCGACGAGAAGGAACGGATACCGGTGCGGCAGGACCTTCATGATCTGTTCTATTGTGTACATCCCCTTCTCCTTTCTTCCGGCTTTGACCATCTCGCGAACGAGCGTGACCGTGCCGCGATGGCTCGGCTTCACGGCGACGATACGCGCTCGAACGTGTGCACCCGCGAGCGCAAGATCTCCAACGCAATCAAGCGCCTTGTGACGGACGAACTCGTCCGTCCAGCGCAGCTCACCGCTCAGAATGTCGGTGTCGTCCAGTACGACCGCGTTCTCCAGTGACGCCCCCTTGATCAAACCCTTGGCGCGGAGCGCATCGACCTCGTGCAGAAATCCGAAGGTGCGTGCTTCTGAAAGCTCAGTGGCGAATGAATCCGACGTAACCGTGAAGCAGCGCGACTGCCTGCCGATGAGCGGGTGTGGAAACTCGATCGTCACATCGAGCTCGAGCTTCTCCGACGGATAGGCTTCGTAGACCGATGAGCCGTCGATGACGCGGAGCGGCTCGGTCAGCTGCAAAAACTCCGGCTCGCCGTCCAATGTCGCAAGTCCGGCGTCGATGAACGCCCTGAAGAAAGGCGCCGCGCTGCCGTCCAGGATCGGCGGCTCGGGACCATCCATGTCGATGGTGAGGTCGTCGATGCCCATTGCGGTGATGGCCGCGAGTACGTGCTCGACAGTGTGAACAGCGTACTCCGAGCTTCCGAGCTGCGTGTGCCGGTCGCTGCCGCTGACTTCGCTGACGTGCGCCCTGATCCGTGGTGAGCCTGCGCAGTCAGTGCGGCGGAAAGCGATACCCTGGCGTGATTTCGCCGGCCTGAAGGTCACCCGGCATGGAACCCCGAGGTGCAGGCCGATTCCCTCGAGCACCGCTGTACGGGCGAGAGTCTTACGGCTCACTTCTTTTCGGGCGTTTCCAGCAGCTTCTCCAGTCGGCGCATCATTCCCGCCAATCTAAACAGGGCGCCCGATGCGCGGAGCGCCTCCCGGTGAGGTCGGGCCGGGTAGCCCGACCAGGTTTCGCCCGCCGGCACATCGCCGAACACTCCGGCCTGCCCCGCGATACGCGCTCCGTTTCCGACCTTGATGTGGCCGCCGAGGCCCGCCTGGCCAGCAATGATGACGTCGTCGCCGATGACGGCCGAGCCCGCAATTCCGACCTGAGCCATGATCAGGCACCGCTCGCCAATGCGCACGTTGTGCGCGAGGTGCACGAGGTTGTCGATCTTCGAGCCTTTTCCGACGACGGTATCGTCGATGCTGCCCCTATCGATTGTTGTATTTGCTCCAACCTCGACGTCGTCGCCGATGACGCAGCCTCCTACGTGCGGAATCTTGTTGTGGACACCCTCGCGAAAAACGTAGCCGAACCCATCCGACCCGATGCGTGCTCCCGAGTGGATCTTCACCCGCGCGCCCAGCGTGACTCCCTGATAAAGTGTCGCTCCTGGCCAGAGGCGCGAGCCCTCGCCGACGACACTGCCCGCGCCCACAACGCAGTTGGAGCCGATGATTACCCCGTTGCCCACACGCGCTCCCGTCTCGATCACAGCGTGCTCTCCGATCGAGACCCGCTCACCCAGCGTTACATGCCTGCCGATCCGCGCCGACGCTGCGATGCCCGGAAGCGGAGTCTCATCCGGGTAGAGCTTTGGAAGTACCGAGAGGAGTTTCTCGAGTGGCTTGGCGACAATGATTCGAGCGGCCTGCCTGCCGGGAGTACCACGGAAGGCAGGATCGACGAGGACGACACCTGCCCGGGACGCGGCGAGGAGCGGCGCGTACCTGGCGTTGGCCAGAAAGCTGAGGTGACTCGCCTCCGCACGGTCGAGCGAGGCGACACCGGTTACGACTGTATCCCCGTCTCCTTCCAGCTCGCCAGCCACAAGGGCCGCGATGGCGGCAGCGGTGATAGTGCCTGCACCATCACCGCTGCTCGACTGCTCTGGAGAGGGGGGCGCGGTCACCGCCTCGGCCGAGTCACTCCTGCCGGTTGTGGAACTGCGCCGACGGGAGCGGCTGGTGCGGGACCCGACTTCAGCCGCGCAAGCACTCGCTCGGTGAGGTCGAGGCTCTTGTCGGCCGCCACAACCACACTTGCCTGCGCTCCGACGTCGAGGATCATTGCGTAGCCGTCCTCGGTGCGGATCGCCTCGATGACTCCCTGAACGCGCTCCATTATCGGTTTTACGAGCTGAGCCTGACGGGCTTGCATCGTAGAATCGAGGCCGCGGGCGCGGTTCTGGTACTCCGCTTCACGGGCCCGGATCGACTGCGCGCGAGTGTTGCGCGTCGTGGTATCGAGCTTTGCTGCATCGCGATCGAAGGAAGCCATCATCGTCGTCAGCGAGTCGTTCATCCGCTGCAGCTGTTGGCGGTAGACGACGACCTCACGATCGAACTGGGCTTCGGCCTCAGCGCGGCCAGGTGCCTGCTGCAGCAGCAGTGCGGAATTTATGTATCCGATCTTGGTGGGCCCGGCCGCTGCCGTCTGCGCGGACGCGCTGGCGGTGAAGACGAACGGAAGCGCCATCAAGAGCGGGCTCGCACGGAAAAGCACGCGCATCAATTACTCCAGTGTTAGAAGAACTGTCCAAGTTTGAAGTGGAGCTTCCATCCGGGCGTTGGGCGACCGGCCGCGTCCACCTTGTCGAATCCATACCCGATATCAACGCCTAAAGGTCCGAGCGGGCTCAGTGTGCTCGCCCCGACGCCGGCGCTTCTGAACAACCGCGTGGGATCGAACTCGCGCGGCCTGTTCCAAACATTGCCGCCTTCGAAGAAAGTGTTCAAGTAGATCGACTGACTGAGCCGGAGGCCCAGCTCCGCGGTTCCCACGAAGAAAGCGTTGCCAAAGGAGTTCGGCAATGCCTGCGATTCGTCGCCCGCGGGGTTGTAGCCGTCCGGGGTGATCGAGAACTCGTTGTAACCCCGCAGCGCCTCGCCGTACTGGGTACCGCCGAGGGCAAAGGACTGGGAGTAGAAGAACGGTCCGGTGTTTCCGAACACCGCGCCCGCCCTCGCGCTCAAGCCCGCCACAAAGACCATCGGCTCCGTGCCGAGGATGTTGCCCCCGATCCTGCCGATCGGCGAATAGGAGCGAAGCTCCGTGGTGTAGCGCTGGAATGAGGCGCTTCCGCCGAGCGGTCCGCCGTTGAACTGGGCGTTAAAGGATTGGAGTCCGCCATCCGCCGGGAACGGCAGGCCGGTGCGCGTATCGTGCTGCGCCGTAAATCCGAGCGTGGACCGGAAGCAGTTGTTGCAATCCGTGGAGAACTGGCCGGCGATTCCTTCGTTGCCGTACTTCACGCGCTCACCGCCGTAGGAGACGAACAGACGCGTGTAGAGCGAGTTCGGGACCGGAAAGCCAGCCTGCACCTGGCCGCCGGAGCGGGTGGCCGCACCGAGGTTCGCGACGCGGAAGCGCGACCGCGTGTGGTACGCGGTGAAGCTTCCCGAGATGCGCGAGCCACGTACATTCGGGTCGCTGTACGTGCCGTTGAAGTCGTTGATGTAGCTGCCGAATTGCCACTGGATCTGCGCTCTCTTGCACCGGCCAAGCAGGTTCGGCTGGTCGAGCCCGATGAATCCGCCGAGGCCAGTGCCCTGCCCCATCGAGGCGCCGAAGTTCACGTTGCCCGTGCGCTTCTCCTTCACGCTGAAGACGATGTCGACATCGCCCTGATCTCCGCTCGGCCGCGTCTCGGGTGCGGCGAGCGGCGTCTCGAAGAAGTTCAGGTTGCCAATGTTCTGGTAGCTGCGGATCAAATAATTTCGATTGAACACCTGGCCCGGGGCGAGCACGATCTGCTCGCGGATGCACGACTCGTGAGTGTAGTCGTTGCCGGCGATCTCGATACGGTTGACGATCGCGGGAGTTCTCTCCTCGATCTCCCAGCGGAGGTTGACGATTCGGACTGAGTCCGTGCTCGGAACACGCTCCGCCACCGGTCGGATCTGCGCGTAGATGTAACCTTCGTCGTTGTACGCCTCGTTGAGCTTCTGCTGCGCCTCATCCCAGCGCGCGACGTCGAACGTGTTGGGCGGATTCACATAGCTGCGGCGAAGCAGGCCGGCAGCGCGCTGGGTCAGCGTCGCCTGCTGATTCGCGCCGAACGGGTAAAAGAGCTGGATCTGGTCGGTGGAGAAACGGCGGTTGCCAATCACCTCGAAGCTGCCGACCGCATAGCGCGGGCCTTCATCTACGGTGATGTCGATCAGGCCCTTGCCGCGCTCGCGATCGACGATCAGCGTGTCGCGAAGGATCCTGAAGTCGATAAACCCACGGCTTCCATAGAGCTGCGGAATGCGCTCGGCCAGGTCTGCCGCGTAGACGGCGTCATCGAACTCGCCGTCCCGGGTCCAGAGAAATCCTTCCGGCTTCGTCTGCATCGCGCCGACGACGTCGCCGTCGGGGACTCTCGTGTTACCGTTGATGCGGATTCCGGAGATCGCAAGCCTTCTCCCCTCGTCGATGCGGAAGTTGATCGTGAGGCGTCCGTCGACCAGCGTCGATTCGGGCTGTACTCTCGCGAGATAGTACCCCTTGCTCTCGTACAGCGAATCCGTCCGCTCGATCGCGGCCGCGATCTTTGCGGGATCGAGCGGAGCTCCAGTCGGGAAGCTGAGGCGCTCGCGAACGTCCTTCGGCGACACCTTGTCTGCGCCGATCACCTGATACGCGGCGAGGACCGGCCTTTCCTTGACCTGGATGACGAGTGTCGCGCCGGCCGGCGTGAGGCGGCAAATGATCTGGACGTCGTCGAAATTTCCCGTTCCATAAACGGAGCGGATGCCCCGTTGAATGTCGGTAACGCTCAGCTGCCCCCCGGGATTGAGCCCGGCCGAGTTCCGGATGGCGGCGGTATCGACCCGCGCATTGCCCGTCACGATTATCGCGGCCGGGGACGCGCACGCGCCCGGCGCCGGCTCCTGGGCCAGTACCGGGGTGCTGAGAATTGTTAGCAGGATGAACGGAGTTGCTAGTCTACGCATCGCACAAATATACACCAATCGGTTTTTCAGAGGTCCTCCCCGCAGCGATTACTATCAGACAAAAAAAACCGCCCGGGAGTTGCTTCTCCCGGGCGGCTCTGCCGTCGATACTGCCGAGTTTCGTTACGCCTTGGCGGTGCTGCTAAGGACGCGGAACTCGAGCCTCGTACCGTCCGCCGCCACGTCGACCTCGATCTCGTCGCCCTTCGAGTACTCGGCGAGCAGGATCTTCTCGGAAAGCGGATCCTCGATGTACTTCTGGATGGCGCGCTTGAGCGGCCGGGCGCCGAACTTCTCGTCGTAACCGTGCTTGACCAGGAAGGCCGAGCCGGCGTCGGTGAGCTTGAGGGTCAGCTCTTCGTCGCCGAGACGCTTCTGGACGTCCTTGAGCAGAATGCCCACGATCTCCGCGATGTGCACCTCGGAAAGCGGGTGGAAGACGATGACGTCGTCGAGCCGGTTCAGGAACTCCGGGTTGAAGACATGCTGCATCTCCTCCTTCACCTTCTCCGCCATTCTCTCGAAGCTCGTCTTGGTGTCGGGAGCATGGAAGCCGAGGCCGCGGCCCTTGGTGATGTCGCGGGCTCCGACGTTCGATGTCATGATCACGACGGTGTTCTTGAAGTCGATCACGCGACCGTAGTTGTCGGTCAGGTGACCCTCATCCAGAACCTGGAGCAGGATGTTGAACACATCCGGGTGTGCCTTCTCGATCTCGTCGAGCAGCACGACGCTGTACGGCTTGCGACGCACTGCCTTCGTGAGCGTTCCCGAATCCTCGTAGCCGACGTAGCCCGGAGGTGCTCCGATCAGGCGTGACACGGAGAACTTCTCCATGTACTCGCTCATGTCGACGCGAATGAGCGCGGACGGATCAGCGAACAGAAACTTCGCCAGCGACCGCGCAACCTCGGTCTTCCCGACGCCAGTTGGGCCGGAGAAGATAAACGAGCCGATCGGCCGGTTAGGATCCTTGAGACCGGCGCGGCTGCGGCGGATCGAGCGGGCAAGCGCCTTGATCGCCTCTTCCTGCGCGACGACCGAGGTGTGCAGCTCCTCTTCCATGCGCAGCAGTCTTGCGGTCTCTGCTTCCTGCAGGCGCATCACCGGGATTCCAGTCCAGCGGCTCACGATGAAGGACACTTCTTCCTCACCCAGCACCGGCCGGTGCGACTGGCGGTGCTTCTCCCACTCTTCCTGCTTGCGGCGGATATCGCCCTGCAGCTCGCGCTCACGATCGCGCAGCGACGCCGCGCGCTCGAAGTTCTGGTCGCGAACGGCCGCTTCCTTGTCGACATTGACCGCATCCAGCTGCGCCTTCAGCTCGGCGACCGCGGGCGGTGGAGCCTGTGTCGCAAGGCGGGCGCGCGCGCCGGCTTCGTCGATCACATCGATTGCCTTGTCGGGAAGGAACCTGTCCGTGATGTAGCGCTCGGACAGCTTCGCGGCTGATTCAAGTGTGCTGTCGGGAATCGTGACCTTGTGGTGCTCCTCGTACTTCTTGCGGAGACCTTTCAGGATCTCGACAGTCTCGACGACCGAAGGCGGCTCGACGATCACGGTCTGGAACCGGCGCTCGAGAGCGCCATCCTTCTCGATGTACTTGCGATACTCGTTCAGTGTGGAAGCGCCGACGCACTGCAGCTCACCGCGCGCGAGCGCGGGCTTCAGCATGTTGCTGGCATCGATTGCGCCTTCGGCTGCTCCCGCGCCGACGAGCGTGTGCAGCTCGTCGATGAAGAGAATGATGTTCTTGTTCTGCGCGATCTCGTTCATGACCGCCTTGAGGCGCTCCTCGAACTGACCGCGATATTTGGTGCCGGCGATGACGGCGGCCATGTCGAGCGACAGGACGCGGTTGTCACGCAGCGAATCCGGGCACTCGCCGTTCGCAATCAGCTGCGCGAGGCCTTCGACGATCGCGGTCTTGCCGACGCCAGGCTCGCCGATGAGAACAGGATTGTTCTTCTTGCGGCGCGTGAGTATTTCCATCACGCGCTCGATTTCCTTGGCGCGTCCGATGGTCGGATCGAGCTGATTATCGGCGGCGAGCTGTGTCAGATCACGGCAGAAGTGGTCGAGAGCGGGAGTCTTGGATTTCTTCTCGCCCTTTCCGGTCTGCGCGGGTGCTGCTCCAGCCGTGCCCGGCTGTCCGGCGGTCGTTCCGCCCTGCGGCATTTCAGTGCCGAGCAGGCGCAGCGTTTCTGCCTTGGCAGCGTCGAGATTCACGCCAGCATCCGTCAGGACCTGTGCGGCAATCCCTTTCTCCTCGCGCAGCAGGCCGAGCAGGAGGTGCTCCGTGCCGACGTAGCCGTGGCTCAGATCACGAGCTTCGCCCATGGCGAGCTCGAGGACTTTCTTGGCGCGCGAGGTATAGGGCAGATCCGGACCAGTGGCAGCAGCCGCTTTTCCCTTCTTCACGGTCTCCTCGATCTTCTGCTGAATCTCGTCGAGGTC
>Ga0190272_10001846_pt1 | contig 10155 bp, 16 predicted proteins | sample Popmic504T_FD_133746 | JGI IMG/M metagenome (GOLD analysis project Ga0190272, IMG submission 133746) | Populus adjacent soil microbial communities from riparian zone of Shoshone River, Wyoming, USA - 504 T | ecosystem: Environmental > Terrestrial > Soil > Riparian zone | place: USA: Wyoming... | reverse complement strand
TGACAGCTGCCGAACTTGTTGCGCCGCCACACAGCTGCTGGTCGTGCCAGAAGAAGTCGTGGTTCAAGCTTGAGGTCGCTGGACTTGGGCTCCCGATGGTCGCTTATAAGTTCAGCCCCTAAGGCGGTTTCGCCCGCGAGGCGCGGAGGCAATCAACGGAGCGGTAGAATGGCCAAGAAGGGATACTGGATCGCGCACGTCAACATCACCGATCCGGAGCGCTACAAGGACTACGTCGCCGCCAACGCGATCGCCTTCAAGAAGTACAACGCGCAGTTCGTGGTGCGTGCCGGAGAGGCGGTAGTGCCCAAGGGTGGCCTCGGCGGTCGCCGCCACGTGGTGATCGAATTCGACAGCTATGCCACGGCGAAGGCCTGCTACGAGTCGCCCGAATACCAGGCCGCAGCACGCATTCGCGACGAGGCGAGCACGGCCGACATGGTCATCATCGAGGGCTACGAGGGGTAGGCGATGACGCGGTGATGCCTGCGTCTCGAGCACGACAGGCATGGGGCGTGGCGGCCCATGGCGGCGCGTTGACGGAGTGGTCATTGCTGCGCCATCAGTCATGGGAAAGGTCCCGGACAGCTTACGCCTGCGGCGTCAGCTTCCGGGAATGCAAGCGGAGGGGCTTCGTTTGTGCTTTCCCGGAAGCCGAGCCAATGGCGAGGCTGCCCGGGACCTTTCCCCTCCGGCGTAGCGCTTCAATCAGCGCGGCGCCGCCCGGGCATGGTTAAATTGCTTCACGTGAAACATTCACAGCGTTCAGGTCAGCGCCGCGCTGCGGCCGCCTGAAGCGTGTTGCGGAGCAGGCAGGCGACCGTCATCGGACCCACGCCTCCGGGCACCGGGGTGATGGCTGCCGCAACTTCAGCGGCTTCCGCGAACGCGACATCGCCGACGAGCCGGCTCTTGCCGTCCGCTCCGGCGATGCGCTGGATGCCGACGTCGATGACGATAGCGCCTGATTTGATCCAGCTCCCGCGCACCATCTCCGCGCGACCGGTGGCGGCGATGAGAATATCGGCGCGGCGCGCGACTTCCGGCAGATCGCGCGTGCGCGAATGGGCAATCGTCACGGTGCAGTTCTCAGCCAGCAGCAGCTGCGCCATCGGTTTGCCGACGATGTTGGAGCGGCCGATCACCACTGCTTCCAGGCCCTCGAGCTTCGGCCGCACGGATTTGGCGAGCAGGATGCATCCGGTCGGCGTGCAGGGCGTGAGCGCAGGCACACCGCTCGACAGGCGCCCGACGTTCACGGGGTGGAAGCCGTCGACGTCCTTGCCCGGATGGATGGCTTCCAGAACCTTCGTTGCATCGATGTGCGCGGGCAGCGGCAGTTGTACGAGGATGCCATGCACATCCGCGCGTCCGTTCAGCTCCGCGATCAGCGCGAGCAGCGCGGCTTCTTCCACGCCGATCGGTGGTTTGTGCTCGAAGGAGAGCATGCCGGCCTCGCGCGTCGCGCGCGTCTTGTTGGCAACGTAGACGCGACTTGCCGGATCCTCCCCGACGAGGACAACAGCGAGCCCCGGCGTCGTCCCGCGCTCGCGTTGCAGGGCCGCGACTCCCGCCGCAACCTCAGCCCGCACCAAAGCGGCCAACGCCTTTCCGTCGATGATACGCGCAGCTGCCAACTCTTCTCCTCCTGCGACTCAGCCCGGCAGCTCGGCAAGGCGCGCGGCGATCCTGGCGGCAAGGCGGTGTCCATCTCCCGCCACCGCCAGCATCTTGCAGCGTGACTTGCCGCCAGTGGCGACTTCCACGCTGCCCCTTGCAACGCCGAGCCAATCGGCAAAAACCGAAACGAGGGCCGCGTTCGCCTTACCCTTTTCGGGCACTGCCCGAACCCGCACCTTCAGCGCAGGACCTTCGGCCGTATTCTCGACGCCCTCGACCCGGTCAGCGGCCGACTTCGGCGTGAGGCGGACCCGCACGCGGACGGTGCTCGCGCTGACCGCGCAGATATCTTCGCCACGGCAGGCAGCACTCAAGCGAACAGCGGCATCAGCCAGCCGCGAATGACGACCACCCGGATGAAGATCAGGATGAGGATGAGGACGACGGGTGAGATGTCGATGCCGCCGAGGTCCGGCATCAGGCGCCGGATCGGCCGCAGGAACGGCTCGGTGACGCGATGGAACAGGTCCCAGAGCGAGCGTACGAACTGGTTGTAGGGATTGACGACGTTGAAGGCGATCAGCCAGCTCAGGATGGCGCTGCCGATGATGATCCAGATGAACAGGTCGATCAGGTATTGATCGATGAAATACAGGATCGGCAGCATCTCGGCCCTCGCGGTGCAACCCTGGGAAAATCGTCGCAAGGTGTAGACGCCGCTTGCCACCCCCGCAAGGGCGAGGCCGTCGGCGGTCCACCATCGGGCGGCTTGCTTGACAAGCCGGGAGGGCGCCAACTAAATGGCCCCGATCTTGGGGCCGTAGCTCAGCTGGGAGAGCGCTGCAATCGCACTGCAGAGGTCAGGAGTTCGATCCTCCTCGGCTCCACCAATCAGATCAGCCGTCTCGCAATCATTGCGCGCGCATCACCGACGCAGCGCGCCGGCCGGGCCCGCACGGGCCCGCCCTTCGCTGCGCTCAATCGCGACGTTTGGAACGCCCGGTTACGCTGCCTTGAGGGGAAACGGCGCGGGCGCCCTCTGACGGTCGGTCCGGACCTGGAACGACATGCGCCAATGCAGCTCGCAATAGGGCCGGCCGGCGATGTGGGGAGCGCCGCAGAAATGGAACCCCTCCTCGCGCGGATCGCCGATCGGCCAGCGGCAATCCCTGGCCTCGAGGTTCGCGACAGTCTTCGGGGTAGCGATCTTCTTCTTCGACATAAGACAACACGGTCTGAAGCGGGCTCAGGCCCATATGGCCGTACCCACAGGGTTGATCGGGACGTATCCAGATATGGTAGCGCTTATGCTGCAGCGCAATATATCATTTTGCGGCGCAACGACGCACGGGAGTCGCGGCGCCGTGCTTGGAACTGGCGCCCGAACATATGAAACCTGTGCGGCGGCAGACAGTTAATGGTGAGTAGGCTACCGGGGAGGAGCGCCGTGGCATTCGAAGCTCTCAAGGCCGAACTCGATCTGCTGCTGACCCAGATGCAGAACGAGCCGGAGGACCGTCATGAACTCTACCTGCAGATCGTGCAGAAGCTGAACGAGCTCAAGGCCTTCGGTATGCCGCTGCCCGAGAACCTGGTCCGGCTGGAGAAGAGCCTCGAGACGGAGTTCGCCTCCGAGCAGGCACAGGCGGAGCACTGGCAATCCGATCCGTCACGCAGGCGGCGGTAGTCGCAGAATTGCCAGCGCCAGCGCCTGGGCGCGCGGCACCAGGGACGCCACCTCCATGTATTCCTCCGGCGTGTGCGCATTGCCGCCCACGGGGCCGGTGGAGCACAGCGTCGGCGTACCCATCGCGGCGGTGAAGCCGGAGTCGGCGCAGCCGCCGGAAAATTCACCCGTGATGTCGAGGCCCGCATCGGCCGCGGCGGAGCGGTAGGTGGCGAACAGTTCTTCCGACGCGGGCGTGCCGGCGAGCGGCAGGAACTCGCCGCGGATTTCGAGCTTGGCGGTGGTGCCCGGCACGGTCGCGGTGTCGATGATCTCCTGCAGCTTGCCGAGCATCATGGCGCGATCCCCGGGCTTGATGTAGCGCAGGTCGATCTGGCCTTCCGCGTGCGGGGCCGTGGTGTTGACCGATTGCCCGCCGCTCACCGTGCCGACGTTCACCGTAATGCCGCGCATCAGATCGGTGAGCTTGTGCATGGCGACGACCTTGTGAGCGAGCTCGCCGATCGCACTGATGCCCTTCTCGAAGTTGCCGCCGGAGTGCGCGGCCTTGCCGAAAACCTCGAACTTGAGGAACACACCGCCCTTGCGCCCCGTCACGACGGCGCCGGAAGGCCGCCCGGGCTCGGAGTTGAAGACGCAGCGCATCTGGCGGGCGACGCGCTCGATGACGGGCCGCGAGGAGGGCGAGGCGATCTCCTCGTCGCTGGTGATGAGGCCGGCGAGCGGCGCCGGTGCGCCGCCGAAGCGTTTGAAGGCGGCCAGTACGAACGCATTGATGACGAGCCCGCCTTTCATGTCGCACACGCCCGGGCCGTAGGCGCGGCCATCCTCGATGCGGAAGGGGCGGCGGTTGGCCTCGCCCTTCGGGAACACGGTATCGCGATGGCCCATCAGCAGGATGGGCTTCTCGTTGGACGGAGCGTCGTCGAGGCGGATGTGGATGGCATCGCCGTAGGTGTCGTTGGGCTCGCGGGTGGTGAGCAGGCCATGCTGGGTGAAGAAATCGATGAACAGCTGGCCGACGGCATCGACGCCGGCCTTGTCGTAGCTGCCGCTGTCGGTGTTCACGGCCTCGCGCAGCAACGCGAGCATGGCGTCGCGCTGCGAGGCGAGCCAGGCGGTGATTTGGGATTCGTTTGTGGTCAAGGTGGTCACATCAACTCCCCAGAATGCCGGTCTCTCGCCTAACCAATCACAAGCCGTGGCAGGCAACCACGGGTGTGCGGAACGCCATCAACCGTGATAGAATGCCCCCATGACCGATACGCAAGCCCGTATTGTCGAAATGATCGCGCAGCTTTCGCTCGAGGAACGCCGCGAGCTGATGGCGCATATTCGGCGGAGCGGCCTGCTGGAGGATTCGTTCTTCGCGGGGATGACTGCAGAGCAGCGCGCGCAGCTGGACGAAGGCATCGCGCAGGCAGACCGTGGCGAGGTTGTGGACGGGAATGAGGCGTTCGAGCGCCTGGCCTCACGGCTCCAACTCAAGCGTGCATGAAGGTCGCTCTTTCGGCGCGTGTCGAAGCCGATATTGACCACCAACTCCAATACGGCATCGATCATTTCGGCACAGCAGTCGCCGAGCGGACATTCGCTCGCCTCGACTCGTTCCTTTTCAAGTTTCTCGCCGACTACCCTTTCGCGGGACGACGCATCGACGAGGGTGGGGTCTACGAGGCGTGGATCGCGCGGACCCCGTTCGTCATTTTCTACAGGGTGGAGCCTGCGATCGATACGATTACTGTTCTGGCGCTTTTCCATCACGCGCAGGATCGCGCTGCATTCGATCCGAGCGATTGAGGCTTCCTTGCACTAAACTCCGCCCACGCCCAACGCTTCGCGGAAGCGGTGGCCGATGGTGGCGCCGTCTTTCTCGGGCAGCGCCCAGGCGTCCTCGGTGATGGCGATCTTGGCGACGGCGAGCACGGGGCCCGGTGTTTCGAACAACAGCTTGGCGAGCTCGGGCACGGCGCCCTGCTCGGTGACGGTCATCGTCTTGGCGATGCCGAAGCCCTGGGCGACGGCGGCGATGTCGGTGCGGTTGGAGGTAAGGCCGCGCTGGCGGCCGGTCTCGCCGAACTTCTCGTTATCGAGAACGAGGATGCCGAGATTGGCGGGCGCCTGGTCGCCGACCACGCCGAGGCAGCCGATGCCCATCAGCAGCTCACCGTCGCCGGTGACGCATACGACGCGGCGCCTGGGTTGCGCGATGGCAACGCCGAGCGCGGTCGGCACGGCGAGGCCCATGCCGCCCCAGGAATAGAGGTACTCGGGGCTGTCGCCGGCGGCGAAGCAATCCCAGGTCGGGCTGCCGAGGCCGCACACGATGAGTGATCTACCACGCCGTTTGAGCAGCTCGGAAACGAGGGGCCGGCGGGGGAACCTATTGGATGCGGTGCTCATTTCTGCCCGAACCCCTTGGCGCCGATGATGCGCTGGCTGACGAGGACGGCCGCGCTGACGCGGCTGTTGAAGGCCATATCGGCGGCGGCAACGAAGGTCTCGCCGACCTCCTCGGGCTTGTCGACGGGGAAGCACTTGACGCCGACGGCTTCCAACGCTGGCCGCGTGCCCTGGCCCATCGGCACCTGCCACGGATTGAACTCGCCCCAGTGGCCGCGCATGGTGACCAGCATCAGGCAGGGCGCACGGAACGCCGTTGGCAGGCCGAGCGCGTTGATGCAGTTGCCGACGCCGGAGGACTGCATGGCGATCATGGCGCGGCCGCCGCCGAGCCAGCAGCCGGTGGCGATGCCCATGCCCTCCTCCTCGGTGGAGAGTGTAACGAGCCGGAGGCCCTTGTCGGCCTCGATCATGTTGAGGAGCCGCGTGAGCCCGCCGTCGGGAACGGTGCAGACGGTTGAGATGTTGCGCGCCTTCATCTCGCGGAAGACGTCGGCGGACCAGTCGATATCGGGGGTGCTCATGCTGCTTGGTATGTCTCCTGACCCGGTTCTTCGAAGCTGCCGGGCACGTTCCCGAGCAGGCGACGGCCGTGGACGACGCGGAGGATGCTGATGGTGTCAGCCTCTACGCGATACATCAGCCGGTATTCATGGACGAAGGTCTCGCGGCGGTCGGGATCGTTGAACTCGGGGATCATGCGGGCGGCGTGGGGGAAATCAACCAGCTTAGTTGCCGCTTCCTGTATGCGCTCGATGACGCGACGAGCGTTCCGCGGCGACGAAATGGCAATGTATGCCTCGATCTCGCGCAGGTTGGCGCGCGCGTCCGGCGACCAGATTATCGAGCGCGCCATTTCTCTTCGAACTCTCTGAAAACCTCATCGTGAGGAATGCCCTCTCCACGATCGAGGCTGGCCTCCGCCTCCAGCACCTTCACGACCACGTCGAGGTGATACTGGATATCCTCCAGCGTGACGGTCTCGGGCAGGCGGTCGAGGAGCGCGCGCACCTCATCCTTGGGGGAGAGACTGGGGCGGACGGGTTTGTCGGCGGTGGTGGAGTCGTGTGGCATGGATGCTCCAGCACTGAAATCAGCGCATCAGTGTAGGCAGATTTGCCGGAGCCCGCCAGCAGTTGAGGGGCTTGTACTCCACCGAGACGGTCCTTGTCTGCTGACTGGTTCTGCCAACCGCTGCGCTGCAGTTGCGGTGTAGCGCCCCCTGGACCTGGGCTCTCCCAACGTTGTCCCTTACCCTCAGCCATCCGTGTCAGCGGGGCTGCCCCGTCCCAAGCCATTCCTGTCGGGCGCCACGGAACGTTTCGGCTCATGGGCGAGTTGTGTTGTCCGGGAAGGGGAACCAACTGGACCTGATACGCTCTCTTCACGGCAGGCTGATCCTGGTGGTTGAGGACGATCCCCTTATTGCGCTCGACCTCAAAGCCACGCTTGAGCATGCGGGTGTAGTTGTCCTGGGGCCGGCAGGGCGCCTTGAAGATGCGATGCTGCTCGCGGAAAAATCGCTTCCAGCTGCCGCTGTGCTCGATGTGCGCCTGCAGGTTGGAACCAGTTTGCCTCTCGCTGAATGGCTTGCCGAACGGGACATCCCGTTTCTGTTTCAGACCAGCGATACGACGCTCATCGATGCCGCGTACTCGGCCGCTCCTGTTCTGCGCAAACCGTTCCGGCCCCAACAACTGATCGCAGCGCTCGCCGCTCTTCTGGCCAAGGAACGGTAAATGGTTGATTCAGGTGGGATCGTGAGTTTAGCTGCAGGTTGGATGTCACCGACAGATCCGAAAAGCCCGGTCATCGAGGCCCCTCCCGATGGGCCTTCCGAGCCGCCCGTCAGCGACCGCGCGCTGAAGTTGCGCGTTCGTCAGCAAGAGATTCTGGCCGAGCTTGGCGTGGTGGCGCTACGCGGCACCCCCTTCCTGGAACTCCTCGATAAGGCGGTGCAGCTCGCCGCCGAAGGCCTGGAAGCCGAGTTCTGCAAAATTCTCGAGTATATCCCATCCGAGAAGCGGCTGCTGATGCGCGCCGGCGTTGGCTGGGATGCGGGCGTCGTGGGCAAGGCCAGTGTCGGCGCCGATCTTGAATCGCCTGCTGGCTTCGCCCTGCACACGGGCAAGCCCGTTATCTCCAACCAGCTCGAAAACGAACGGCGCTTCCGGACCTCGGAGCTGCTCGCCAGCCATGGCGTGCGTCGAGCCATCAATGTAATTTTGCAGGGCGATGGCGTGGCCTTCGGCGTTCTTGAAGTCGACAGCAAATCAGAGGGAGATTTTTCCGAAAACGACATCGCCTTCCTGCAGGGTGCGGCCAACATCATTGGGATGGCCATCGAGCGCCGGCGCTACGAGCGCAACCTCAAGGCCGCGCTCGAGCATCAGCAAGTCCTGGTCAAGGAGATCAATCACCGGGTCAAAAACAGCCTCCAGCTGGTCGCCAGCATGCTCAGTTTGCATGCCGGGGCACAGGACGATCCCAGCATCAACCAGATTCTGGGCGATGCCTCGGCCCGAGTCGGCGCGATCTCCCGCGCCCACGATCGCCTCTATCGCGGTTCCGACGTCGCCAGGATCGAACTGCAGGCCTATCTTTCCGATATTTGCCGCGACCTAACCGACGCGACACCGGGTTGCCCCGTCGTTTTCGGCTCCACTGGGCCGATCTCCATGGCCACTGACCGCGCCATTCGCTTGGCCCTACTGGTCACCGAGCTTGTGACCAATGCAGCGAAGCACTCCTACGGCGAGGCCGGCAAAGGCGAAGTCAGGGTGCAGCTTTCACGCAATGACGAAACCACCGCGCGCGTCTCGGTCAGTGATGAAGGCGTCGGCCTGCCTGATGCGTTCACGCTCGATAAGCCATCCGGTTTTGGCACGCGCTTGATCAAGATTCTGGCCGAGCAGATGGGGGCAGAGGTTATTGTAGAGCGACCGCAGCGCGGGACCGCGTTTGTCGTCACGATGTCTCTGGACCCTGACTCCGGTCCATAGGCCGGAAATGTCAGTCAGCGGCCCTTAAAAGGTTCACCCCACCAACTTCCCCAACTCCTCCACGATCGCCCCGCCCATCTCGGTCGTGCCGACTTTGCGCATGTTGGGTTGCATGATGTCGCCGGTGCGCAGGCCGCGGCTCAGGGCGCCGGCGATGGCTTTGTCGACGAGGTCGGCTTCCTTGACGAGGCCGTAGGAGTAGCGCAGCGCCATGCCGTAGCTGGCGATCGCAGCAATGGGATTAGCGAGGCCCTTGCCGGCGATGTCGGGGGCGGAGCCGTGTACGGGCTCGTACAGCGCCTTGCGCTTGCCGGTCTTGGCATCGGGGGCGCCGAGCGAGGCCGACGGCAGCATGCCGATGGAGCCCGTCAGCATCGCGGCTTCGTCGGAGAGCATGTCGCCGAACAGGTTGTCGCACACGATGACGTCGAACTGCTTGGGCGCGCGTACGAGCTGCATGGCGCAGGCGTCGGCGAGGATGTGCTGCAGCTCGACGTCCTTGAACTCCCTGGCGTGCACGGCGGTGACGACCTCGTTCCACAGCACGCCGGTGCGCATGACGTTGCGCTTCTCGGCGGAGTGCACCTTGTTGCTGCGTTTGCGGGCGAGGTCGAAGGCGACGCGGGCGATGCGCTCGATCTCAGCTGTCGTGTAGACGGTGGTGTCGACGGCGCGCTTCTGGCCGTTCTCCAGGGTGACGATCTCCTTGGGTTCGCCGAAGTAGGTGCCGCCGGTCAGCTCGCGCAGGATGAGGATGTCGAGGCCTTCGACGATCTCGCGGCGGAGCGAGGAGGCTTCGGCGAGCGCGGGATAGCAGATGGCGGGGCGCAGGTTGGCGAACAGGTCCAGGTCCTTGCGCAGGCGCAGCAGGCCGGCCTCGGGGCGTTTGTCGTAGGGGACCTTGTCCCACTTCGGCCCGCCGACGGCGCCGAACAGGATGGCATCGGCGGCTTCCGCCTTGGCCAGCGTCTCGCTGTCGAGCGGCACGCCATGCTTGTCGATGGCAGCACCGCCGACGAGGCCCGTGTCCGTCTCAAACTGGACCTTGCCCTTCTTGTTGAAGAAGGCCACCACGCGCACGACCTCGGCCATCACCTCGGGGCCGATGCCGTCACCGGGCAGGAGCAGGAGGGATTGCGTGGTCATGGCGCGTTTCCGAAAGTTGGGGCGGGTTCGCGCGAGTAGCTAGCGTGGCCCCACGGGCGGCGCAAGCACCGATGAAGCCGCCGCCTTGCCGGCGGCTGGTCAGGTACGCGGGAGCTTCTTCAGTCCAACGAAAATGAGCGCGCCGAAGCCCGCAAGCAGGGACAGGAACCGGAGCCAATCGTCGAGGTATTGGGAATGGCCCCAGTAGCCGAGAGCCAGGGAGAAGATGCCGCCCAGGATCAACCCCGCGCCGATCGCGTTAGACGCCAGATGCGCACCGATCAGGATGGCAGCGAC
>Ga0190272_10001845_pt1 | contig 10160 bp, 7 predicted proteins | sample Popmic504T_FD_133746 | JGI IMG/M metagenome (GOLD analysis project Ga0190272, IMG submission 133746) | Populus adjacent soil microbial communities from riparian zone of Shoshone River, Wyoming, USA - 504 T | ecosystem: Environmental > Terrestrial > Soil > Riparian zone | place: USA: Wyoming... | reverse complement strand
CTCGCCGGCGATCAACGCCTTCGCGCTGCCCAACGGCCAGCTCTACGTCACGCGCGGACTGCTTGCGCTTGCCAATGACACATCCGAACGGGCGTCCGTGCTCAGCCATGAAATGGCGCACGTGATCGCACGCCACGCCGCGATCCGCGAGGACCAGGCGCGCCAAGCCGCGTTGGTGGGCCGCGTTGCCTCCGACGTGTTCAACGATCCGCAGATGGGCGCAATGGCGCTCGCGCGTTCGAAGATCCAGATGGCGAGCTTCTCGCGCCAGCAAGAGCTGGAAGCCGACGGCGTCGGCGTCGGTATTTCGACGCGCGCGGGCTTCGATCCGTACGGCGCGGTGCGCTTCCTCACCGCGATGGGCCGCAATGCCGAATTGCGCCAGCCCGCCAACAACGGCGTCGACGCGCGCTTCCTCGACTTCCTCTCGTCGCATCCCGGCACGCCCGACCGGCTCAAGATCGTGCGCGTCAACGCGCGCCAATACAATGCGCCGGGCGACATCGCGCGCGACAAGGACAGCTATCTCACCTCGATGGACGGCCTGCCTTACGGCGAAGACCCGAGCGAAGGCTATGTGCGCGGCCGCCGCTTCCTGCATCCGCGCCTCGCGTTCACGTTCACGGCGCCCGACCGCTTCACGCTCGAGAACACCGCGCAGGCGGTGCTCGGCGTGCGCGACTCAGCCAATCTCGCGCTGCGCCTCGACGTGGTGCGCGTGCCGGCCGAGCAGACGCTGGCGCAATATCTCGCGTCCGGCTGGATCGAGAACGTCGACGACAAATCGATCGAGGAGTTCGACATCAACGGCCTGCCGACCGCGACCGCGCTCGCCAAGGGCGATCAGTGGATGTTCCGGCTCTACGCCATCCGCTTCGGCGGCGAGGTCTACCGTTTCATCTTCGCGGCGAAGCAGTTGACCTCGGAGGCCGACCGGGCATTCCGCTATTCGGTCGGCACGTTCCGCCGCATGACGCAAAGCGAGATCGATTCCGCGCGACCGTTGCGCCTGCGCGTCGTGACGGTGACGCCCGGCGACACGGCGGAGCGGCTCACGGCACGCATGCAGCTGGTCGATCGCCCGCTCGAACGGTTTCTGATCTTGAACGGGCTCAATCAGGGCGAGGCGCTCAAGCCGGGCGAGAAGGTGAAGATCGTCACGGAGTGAGTGGCGTGGCTGGGACCGCAGCATGACCAAGCGCGACAATAATAAGAGCAAAGGGCGAGCAGCGGCCAGGAAGCCGCTTCCGTCCAGTCGCAGCCCCGACGATGCTATGGAGAAGATTGATCGGCAGACGACCGAATTGCCGGCATCGCGGGGTAAAACCAGCTTTGATCCCTTCGCGACCTTTTCAGAATGGTCAAGCGAGGCAGATGAGAAGGCTTACGCTGATCTTTGAGTAATCAAAGTTCCCCCGATACTCACGATACACTTTTACAAACTTCGTGACCGAACCTCGCGCGCGCTCATCCCGACCAACCGAGTGGTTTGGGGGGCCTCTGACGAGGAGGCTCGAATGCGCAAATCCATCACTATCGCCATCCTGGCGTTCGTCGCGGGCGCGGCTTCGACCTGGACGCTGAGTAACAGCGGCGCGAATGCACGCTACCAGCTGGCCGGCGCGGCCGAGCGCGGCATCGACACGCTCGACCTGACGAAGAAGGCCGGCATGCTGCCGTCACAGGCCTTCGACGCGCACTGATCCGCACAAAGCAAAAGGCCCGGTCGCGTGACCGGGCTTTTTCGCGTCAGCTTTACACGAAGCTCACGAAGGGCGGCGCGCCCGTGGCCAGCCCTTGCGCAATCCTATATCTTAATGTATATTCCTATGCATGGTCTTTTCCCCCTATCGCAATGCCATCAGCCACGCACCTCGAACCCGCAAACCAACGCCGGACGATCCCTGTGTTGCGCCGGGCAGTAAGGGCAGGCCGCACAGCGACGCCAAGGTGAACGAGGTACGCCGCCTGATCGAGACCACGACCTACAGCTACGGCCAGATCGCGAAGCGGACCGGTGTCCCGGCTCCGACCATCTCGCGCTGGATGGTCCACCGCAAATGGCCGCGCCCGACGTTCGCGCCCCGCTCAACCGACACGGTGCCGCGTTGGCGCGCCAGCATCAGGCTGCGCCGCCGCACGCTTGCGGATCGTCTTCTCGAGCTTTCCGAGCGCTGGGTTCGTGAGCTCGAGGCGCAGCCGGGCGTCGACTTCGCCAAACTGCGCGAGGCGCTGGAGCTGCTCAAGCTGACCAAGATTGCCACGCTCCCGAAGTATCCGCGGCACCGCGTCGGCGACGCCGCGGACTCTCTCTCAACGGCGACCGCGCGGGCCCGCGATCGCGGACCTGCGCGCCCGCGGCATCGACATCGCCCGCACGCCCTCCGAGGCGCTCGCCGATTTCATCGAGACCTGCGCGCCGGGGCCTGACCCGAACAAAGACCCGGCGCTGAAGGAGCGCGGGCGGTATTCGAAGCGCAAGCGCGAGCATGCGAGGATGTTGGAGAGGGAGTGAGGCAAGCACAGCCTTGCTCCTGAGTCCGCGCGCCGGTAGCGTTCGAATGGGGGAAGCACCGGATGCCCGACAAGAGTCTGTTCGAGCGGTATCTGCTGGCGCTTCGTAAGACGCCGCTTGATGACAAAACCGAGCACACTGATCGCGCAGCGCTCGAAGCGCTGCTTCAGGCCGTCGCCAACGATGAGGGCGGCGGGATCAAGGTCCAGCACGAGCCCAAGCGCATCACCAATAAGGGCGCGCCAGACTTCAAGGTTACGCGAAAGGGTTTGATTCTCGGCTACGTCGAAAACAAGGCGATCGGCGAGCCGCTCGACAAGGTGCTGAAGTCGGAGCAGATCGCGAAATACAAGACGCTGTCGCAGAACATCATCGTCACCGACTACCTGCATTTCGTCTGGATCAACAAGGACGGTATCCAGCGCGAGTCGCTGTGCCACGAAACCGATCTTGAAAACCGGAAGTTCAAGCTGCGCGAGGACCGCGTCGATGCGGTGGCCAAGCTGTTGCAAAGCTTCTTCTCGACCGCGCCGGAAGGCATTGGCCGTTCGCAACCTTTAGCGCTCGCGCTTGCGCGGCGTAGCCAACTTCTTCGCGATTTCCTCGCTGAAGAGCTGATCCGGCAGGAGAGAGAGCACAAGGAAGAACGGCTTTATGGCCTGTTCGAAATTTTCCAGAAGCAGGTGTTCCACGACCTGACACTGAAGGAGTTCGCCGACGCCTTCGCGCAGATGCTGGCCTACGGGCTGTTCCTGGCGCGGCTCAATTCGGGGGCCGAGACGATCACCCTGCAAAACGCGCGGCAGTTCGTGCCGGGCTCTTTCCGCCTCATTCGCGAACTGGTCGATTTCCTGAACGAATTGGACAAGGACGAATACCGCGACGTGCGCTGGGTGGTCGAGGAGGTGCTGTCCATCGTTAACGGACTAAAGCTGGCCGAAATCCACGAGGACCTGTCATTCCGCGGGCGCAAGGCGATCAGCCGCAAGGTGCGCGCCGGCGACGAGGAGGAGCATCGGCTGTTCGAGCGCGACCCGTTCATCTATTTCTACGAGGATTATTTGAAGGCCTACGACAAGGACACGCGCAAGGCCCGCGGCGTCTATTACACGCCGCCTCCGGTCGTGAACTTCATCGTCCGCGCGGTCGACGACATTCTGAAGGACAGCTTCGGTATCATGGATGGGCTCGCTGACCACAAGCGCGTCACCGTGCTCGACTTCGCATGCGGCACCGGCACGTTCCTGCTCGAAGTGTTCCAGCGCATTTTCGACAACGTCGGCGGGCCTGATTCGGGGAAGGCTGCTTCGGTCGTGCGCGAGCACATGCTGAAGAACCTGTATGGGTTCGAGTACTTGATCGCACCTTACACCATCGCTCACCTGAAGCTTTCGCAGTACCTCAAGGATCAAGGGCATCCGCTGAAAGATGGCGAGCGGTTGCAGGTATTCCTAACCAACACGCTGGAGCCAATCGAGCCACAGAAACAGTTTCTGCTGCCAGCGGTGAGCGCGGAGGTCGAGGCGGCACAAGTTATTAAGGAAAAGCCAATTCTGGTTATCACCGGCAATCCACCCTATTCGGGGCACTCTAAGAACAAGGGCGCCTGGATCACGGCTCAAATTGGCAAGTACCGCGAGGGGTTTCCGGAACTGTCGAAGCCTGCGCAGGGAAAATGGTTGCAGGACGACTACGTGAAATTCGTCCGATTTGCCCAAATGAAGATGGATGGCGGGGAATTCAAGTATCTTGATGACACGGGAAACGTCCAATCGATCGCAATTGAAGGCGTCGAGCGCGGAGTAGTTGGTGTCATCACAAACAATCGATGGCTAGACAACTCCACCTTTCGTGGCATGCGGCAGTCGTTGATGAAGAGCTTCGATCAAATCTATGTCTTGGACTTGCATGGCTACGTGAAGGATCAGGCGCCAGATGGGTCAAAGGATCAAAACGTATTTGACATCAAGCAAGGCGTAGCGATCAGCTTGCTTATCAAGAGCCCTGGTGCGGACAGAGGAGTTTGGCGCGCAGACTTGTGGGGTCGGCGTCTAGCAAAATATCAGACAACGGCCGAGGCAACCAAAGAGACGATCAATTGGACGCGACTTAAGCCTACTGAACCGCTGTGGCTGTTTAGTCCGCAGGATTCGGTTCTCGCTGAGATCTACACAGCGTTTTGGTCACTGCGAAGTATTTTCGCTCCGATGGGCGATCCAGCACCGGGCATCGTTACCACGCACGATGAATTTGCGGTGTCATTTACTCCCGATGAAGCCCGACGAAAGGTCAAATCGTTGCTTTCGACGAACTCTGAAGACGAGGCTCGTCGCATATTTCGTCTGTGTAGGCAGGATCAATGGCAGTATCAGCGAGCCAAGATTGAATTGCCTGACGTCGATCTGAGATCGATGACGCGGCCAATTATGTACAGACCATTTGACCGTAGATGGACAGTTTGGAACCGGAATGTGGCTGTGCATCGTCGCGAGCGCGCAACATCTCATCTGCAAGGGCAGAACATTGCTTTGGACGTTTGTCGCGCTGTGTCTGGAGAGTGGCGACACGTGATGGCAATAGATTTGCCACCCGAGGACTCGCTGATCTCGAATAGAACGAAGGAACGCGGCTTCATATTTCTGCTGTTCCTACGGCAAGTGGAAAATTTTGGTACAGATTTTCGCACGTTCATCGACTCTCGCTACGAACACCACTATGCCCCTGAAGAGATTCTCGGCTATATCTACGCCGTGCTCTACGCCCCGACGTACCGCACGCGCTACACCGAATTTTTGCGCATCGATTTTCCGCGCATTCCGTTCCCGCAGGACGCGAGCGACTTCGAAACGTTGTCACGGCTTGGCTGGGCCTTGGTGCAGGCACATCTGTTGCGACAAGTGCCGCGCAGGGGGCTCGCCACGTATCATGGCAAGGGTGACAACGCAGTCAAAGGCGTGAGCTATTCGCCGCACGAGCAATCAATCTCGATCAATGAGACGCAAACATTGAAGCCGGTGCCCGAAGGCGTGTGGAACTTCCACATTGGAGGCTACCGCGTCCTCGACAAGTATCTGAAATCGCGCAAGGACGCGGGCCGAAAGCTCTCGCTCGACGAGATCGACCACGTCGCCGCGGTTGCAGAGAGTATTGCCTTCACCATCGAGCAGATGACAAAAATCGACAAAGCCTATCGGGCGGCCTTCCCGGAACAGAGCAAGTGAGCAGCGGGGATAATTGTACCGCAGCGCTCGCGGACCGGAGCCGTTTCGCGCATCATCGCCGCCGATTCGTGAACAGGCGCTTGGAATGGCGGACGAACCGGATTTCTTTGGCGACGATGAGGGACAGGGCAGTCTCTTCGGGGCGGAGGCGGCCCCACCGGCCTACCGGCCCGATCCCGACAAAGTGCGTGCACGTCTCCACAAAATTCTAGCGGAGGCACGGGCGGCGCAGAAACTGCCGTGGGAGCCGACGACCGTTTCGCTCTATCGAACTATCTTCCCGCAGATGACGAATTGGCTTCCGGAGGACGAGGGGGCGCAATTGCGCTTCCAGTTCGAGGAGGAACTGATGCGGCTGGAAGCGGCCTGAGGAACAAAAAAGCCCGGTCTCGCGACCGGGCCTTTCGTATTCTCGTGTGCGGCGAAGCGTTACGCCGCCTCGTCCTCGACCACGGCCTCTTCGACCTCGTCGGCAGGCTTCGGACCGCGGCGGGGGCCCTTGGCGAGCGCCGCTTCGATCTCCTTCACGGCCTCGGTTTCGGTGCAGCGCTGCACCGCCGAGATTTCGCGCGAGAGCCGGTCGAGAGCCGCTTCGTAAAGCTGGCGCTCCGAATAGCTCTGCTCCGGTTGCGTGTCGGAGCGGAACAGGTCGCGCACGACCTCCGCGATCGCCACGATGTCGCCCGAGTTGATCTTGGCCTCGTATTCCTGCGCGCGGCGCGACCACATGGTGCGCTTGACGCGGGCGCGGCCCTTCAGGGTCTCGAGCGCGCGCTTGACCAGCCCGCCCTCGGACAGCTTGCGCATGCCGACGGTGGCGACCTTGCTCACCGGAACGCGCAGCGTCATCTTGTCCTTGAGGAACGAAATGACGAACAGTTCCAGCTTGTAGCCGGCGACTTCCTGCTCCTCGATGGAGAGGATCTGGCCGACGCCGTGGGCCGGGTACACGATGTACTCGTTGGTCTTGAACCCGTGACGCTGGGTGGCCTTGACGGCCGGACGCTGCTCCACAACCGCGATAGCGGGAGTGCGCGGGGCAGCGGCAACGGGACGGGGTGCAGCCTTCTTAGAGGTCATACGGCGGGATGCTCCTTGTCGGTTCGATTTGCGAACCGGCTTTGGTTTGGCCGCGCCGCGAGCGGCGCTGCGAGACGAAGAAGCCCTCCGGCGCGAGCCGGCGGAGGCTTTTTTGACGCTCTTTTTCAAGCGTTGACGCGTTTTTCCAGCCACTGCTTTCGCGTGGAACTCACGCTCCCTGACCCCGTTCCTCGGTGAAGTTCCCGAAAAAATAAGCTCCCCTGGGGGAGCGGTTTCGGGTTTTTGCTCACTGTGGCGTTAATATACCACATTTCTCGCGAAAATCAATGCCTTGGAGCAATGCAAAGGGGCAAAAACGACGGATTTGGCAGGCATTTTCGCCGAAATCGTTAACGTCGGCGACTTATCCGCGAACTAGTCCCCAGTACCCGGATTCGGCGAGAAATACTGGAGTTTGTCCGGCTTGCCCTCCCATTCCTTGTGGTCGGGAGGGGGGTCACGCTTGATCGTGATGTTCGGCCAGGTCTTGGCGTAGTCGGCGTTCAGCTTGAGCCACTGCTCCGCGCCCGGCTCGGTGTCCGGCTTGATCGCCTCAACCGGGCATTCCGGCTCGCACACGCCGCAATCGATGCATTCGTCCGGATGGATGACGAGCATGTTCTCGCCCTCGTAGAAGCAGTCCACGGGGCAGACCGAGACGCAATCCATCAGCTTGCACTTAATGCAGCTGTCGTTGACGATGTAGGTCATTCGAACTCCGGCCGAAAAGCACGCGTTTGCTAGCGCAATGGTCCCGGCCATGCAAGTTTTCGGGCTCAATCACGGCCCAGCAGCCGATCGAGGGCGCGGCGCTCCTGCTTGGTCGGCCGTCCGGCTCCGGGATCGCGCTGCGCCGCGGGCGGCTCCCTGGCTACGACCGGTGAGATGGGTGTCAGGTCCTCATAGAGCAACCGGGCCGCATCCGCGTCGCCACGCCGCTCGGCAAAGCCCGTCACCTTCATGATGCGCACCGTGCGGTCGAGCGCGACGGTGACGACGTCGCCAGCCTTCACGGGCCGGCTCGCGGCGGTAACGCGCTCGCCGTTGAGGCGGACATTGCCGGCGTTCGCGAGCGCGGACGCTGCGGTGCGCGTGCGCACCACGCGCGCATGCCACAGCCATTTGTCGATGCGCTGGCGGGATTCAGTCATTGGCGCATGACCATGCGCGTTACCGATCCTTGTTCGCCTCAAGCTGTTCCTTCAGCGCGGCCAGCTTGGCGAACGGCGAGTTGGGATCGGCCTGCCCGCCGCGGCGCTCCTTCGGGTCGATCCACTCGCGCGGCTCGTTGCCGCCGCGATCCTTGAAGTCGCGCTTCTCGCGGCGCGGCCCGCGATCCGGACGATCGCCACGATCCGGACGCGCGCCGCTCTCGCGCTTCTCGCGCTGTGGCGGACGGCCCTGGCGCTCGCCCTTGTCATGACCGTGCCCGTGCGTTCCGATGCCCGGGCGATCACGCCGATGCCGCGGACGATCGTCGCGCTGCACGGGCTTGGCATCGCCGGCTTCCGGCGCGGCCGGAATAGCGGCGGCCTCGGTGGCGACGGCCGCTTCGGCCGGTGCCGGCGTCGTGGCCTGCGGACGCGGCCGGCGATCCGGCCGCTCGCGGCGTTCGCCCTGCGGGCGCGGCGGACGTGCCCGGCGCTCCTCGGGCGGACGGCCCGGCCGCCACACCTCGATCGTCTCGGGCGCGGCGGGCTTTGCTTCTTCAACCAAGACAGCTGCGGTTTCCGGCGCCACTTCGCCTTCCGGCACGGCCGGTGCGATCGCAACGGCCAACGGAGTTTCCGCCGGCTCGTTGGCAACAACAGTATCCACCGGCGCGGCGCTCGGTTCCGGCGTGGTCTCGGCGAGAGGCGCAGTGCCTGCCTCGACCGGTGTATCGGGCGGCGCGGCTTCGGCCTGCGCGCCTGCTTCCGTGGGCGCGGCCGATGCTTCCACCGCCGCAGCCACAGGCGGCGCCTCAACGGGCTTCGGCTTCTTCTCCATGCGATAACCGAGCGAGCGCAGCACCGAGGCGAAGTCCTCGCCCGACGAGCCGGTGAGCGACGTCATGTTCACCGTGACGGTGAACCCGCCGCCCTCGACCGCACCGGGCGGCTTCGCGGCCGGCGAGCCCGGCCGCCACGCGATCGCCGGACGGATCAGATCGGCGAGCCGTTCCAGGATATCGACGCGCACCGCGCGCTCGCCGCACACCCGGTAGCCGACCACGCGATAGAGCGCCTTCGGGACGTCCTTGTCGGCCGGAAACGAAGTGCGCCCCGAGGCCGCGAGATGCGGCACGTCGTCGAGGCCCTTGGTGTCGGGCGTTGCTTCCTTGAGCGCCCAGAGCTGCACCGCAAGCGCACGCACGGCGGGCTTGAGCAGGTTCGGCAGATACAGATGATAGGCGCCGAACCGCACGCCGTACTTGCGCAGCGTCGCGCGCGAGGCCTGGTCGAGGCCCTTTACTTCGTCGGCGACGCGGTGACGCTCCAGCACGCCGAGCGCCTCGGTGAGCTGGAACGCGACGCCGCGCGCGATGCCGGTGATGTCTTCGGCCGAGGCGAGCGCGAACAGCGGCCCGAGCAGTTTTTCCAGATGCGCCTTGAGCCAGAGATCGAGCCGCGCCTGCACGGCGTCGCGCGATGCCCCGGTGAGATGGTCGTCGGAGAGAATCCGCACGCGCGGGTAGAGCAGTTGATCGCCCGCCGTCAGCTTGCCGACCGGCTCACCGAGCCAGCGGATCCCGCCGTCGGAGGCGAGCACGAATTGTTCGTCCGGCGCATGGCCGAGTTTCGCGGCGCGCGCGTCGATCTCGCCGGCGAGCGCCTTCTGGGCGGCGGCGCGCAGCGCCTTGCCCTCGGGGCCTGCGGACGCTGAGTCCGCCGCGAACTGGAAGCCCGCGAGCCGCCCGATCGGGTGGCCCTCGACGACGACTTCGCCAGTTTTCGTGATTTCGGTTTCGAGCATTGTGTTCTCGCGCAGCCGCCGCATCAACACGCTGGTGCGGCGGTCGACGAAGCGCTCGGCCAGACGCTCGTGCAGCGCGTCGGACAAACGGTCCTCCACGCCCCGCGTGACGCCTTGCCAGTGCTCGGGATCGGCGAGCCAGTCCGGACGGTTTGCCGCAAAAGTCCAGGTCCTGATGTGGGCGATCCGGTTCGCAAGCGTATCGATATCGCCGTCGGTGCGGTCCGCCTGCGCCACCTGCGCGGAGAACCATTCGGGAGGGACTGTACCCTCCCGCATGAGGAAACCATAGAGGGTGGCGGCCATCTCGGCATGAGCGGCCGGCGAGACCTTGCGATAATCGGGGACCTGGCAGACCTCCCACAGGCGCTCGACAGCGGCGCGCGTTG
>Ga0190272_10001844_pt1 | contig 10160 bp, 6 predicted proteins | sample Popmic504T_FD_133746 | JGI IMG/M metagenome (GOLD analysis project Ga0190272, IMG submission 133746) | Populus adjacent soil microbial communities from riparian zone of Shoshone River, Wyoming, USA - 504 T | ecosystem: Environmental > Terrestrial > Soil > Riparian zone | place: USA: Wyoming... | reverse complement strand
GGTGTACAACCTGTTTGTAAAAAACTATACTTACCAGGAAGCCAAGGAAAGGGAAGTGAACCTGGGCCTTGACCTTAAGGGTGGAATGAACGTAACCATGGAGGTTTCTGTCATTGACCTGGTTCGTGCACTTTCAAATTACAGTACCGATACAACTTTTAATGCTGCCCTGTCACGTGCGCAGTCCATGCAGCAGAAAAGCCAGGAGGACTTTGTTGCATTGTTCGGGCGTGCATTCAGTGAGATCGACCCCAATGCCAAGCTTGCAGCTGTTTTTAACACACTGGAGCTTCAGGACCGGATCAATTTCAATTCAACCAATGCAGATGTTTTAAAGATCATTAAAACAGAAGCTGATGGTGCGATAAGCAGGTCCTTTAATATTCTTCGTACCCGTATCGATAAGTTTGGTGTTGCCCAGCCTAATATCCAGCAATTGGGTTCAGGCCGGATCCTGATCGAGTTGCCGGGGGTTAAAGAGCCGGAAAGGGTTCGCAAGCTGATACAGGGAACAGCCCGTCTTGAATTCTGGGAAACCTATCCCAACAACGAGGCATTCCCTATTTTAGAGGCTATCAATACCCGGTTGAAAGGTCTTAACCAGAAGGACTCACTTAAATCAGCGATCGACTCAACTGCAGTGCTTTCTGATTCAAACCTGGTGGATGCTTCCAGGGACACAGCTTTGCTGGTTTCCAACGACAGTTTGAACCAGCCTACATTGCTCGAGAAGATGAAGAGCGATACAACGAATCAGAATGATACGAATGCCCGTTCAATGGAGCAGTTTGCAAAGGATAATCCCTTATTTGCCGTGCTCGGTGCAGCTATTTTCCAGAATGACCAGGGACAGAGCGAATACCGTAAAGGTCCGGTTGTGGGATATGCACTGATCAAAGATACAGGTAAGGTGAATGCTTTCCTGGCGATGCCTGAAGTGAAGTCGGTTATTCCAAAGGATATGAAATTCCTTTGGACGGTAAAACCTCCATCACCTGAATCCTCTGCCCTTGAGCTTTTGGCAATCAAAACAAGCGGTCGTGACGGACGGGCTCCGCTTGAGGGTGATGCCATTGCCGATGCCCGGCAGGATTTCGGCCAGTTCAATTCGGCACCGGAAATCAACATGAAAATGTCACCTGAAGGGGCACAGATATGGAAGAGACTTACCGGTGAGAATATCGGCAAAAGCATTGCAATTGTGCTTGATGATTATGTTTATTCATATCCGAATGTGCAGGGCGAGATTGCCGGCGGAAATTCATCCATAACAGGTTCATTCTCGATCAACGAAGCAAAAGATCTGGCCAACATTCTTAAGGCCGGTAAGCTGCCGGCGCCTGCCCGTATTGTGGAGGAAGCCATCGTAGGACCTTCACTGGGTGAGGAAGCAATTCAGAACAGCGGTATTTCCTTTATCGTGGCTTTCCTTGTTATCATGCTTTTCATGGCATTTTATTACGGGAAGGCAGGCTGGGTGGCAAACGTGGCACTGTTTACAAACATTTTCTTTATAATGGGCGTACTTGCCTCGCTGGGAGCGGTTCTTACATTGCCCGGTATTGCTGGTATCGTACTTACCATAGGACTTTCAGTGGATGCCAATATCCTTATTTTTGAAAGAGTCAGGGAAGAGCTCCGGGAAGGGAAGGGTATCCGGCTGGCCATTGCCGACGGATTCAAGCATGCCATGTCATCTATCCTTGATTCAAACATCACCCTGCTTATTCTTGGTATTGTGCTTTACATGTTCGGCTCCGGACCTGTACAGGGCTTTGCAACAACGCTGGTTATCGGAGTATTGACATCGCTGTTTTCGGCCGTTCTTATTTCGAGGCTCATTTTCGAAGGACTGCTGGCCAAAAACAAGGTTATCACATTTGGCAACAGGTTTTCAGAGAATGTTTATAAAGGGATCTATTTCAATTTTGTGGATAACAGGAAGTATTTCTACATGTTGTCAGGCCTGATCATCCTTGGCGGGATTGCAGGGTTTGCCATAAAAGGTCTGAATTACGGAGTTGATTTTAAAGGTGGACATACCTACACGGTCCAGATGGATAAATCGCTTTCAACAGAGGATATCAGGCATTCACTGGCTGAAAAGTTCGGTCATCCGCCGGAGGTAAAGTCAGTCGGTACGGCTAACCGTTATAAGATCACCACCTCGCACCTGATCAATGACACGTCATCGGTTGTTGAGAGTGTATTGGTGAATGAGCTTTACGATGGACTGAAGCCTTTATATGGTTCTGCTCCGGATTTTGAAGTTTTCAAATCTGTCAACCTGGTTTCTTCACAGAAAGTAGGACCTACCATTGCCGATGACATCAAGACAGCAGCTGTGTGGGCGATCCTTATCTCTTGCGGTCTGATGTTTCTTTACATCTTCTTCAGGTTTAAGAAGTGGCAGTATGGCCTTGGTGCAACCGTAGCTTTGCTTCACGATGTATTGATCGTGCTTTCACTTTTTGCAATGCTGAACGGTGTGCTTCCCATTACGCTGGAAATTGACCAGCACTTCATTGCAGCAATCCTGACGGTAATGGGCTATACGATGACAGAGTCTGTTGTAGTGTTCGACAGGATCAGGGAGTATTTGGGTGTCCATCATAAAAAGGACGACAAGCAAGTGATCAACGACGCTTTAAATGCTACTTTGAGCAGAACCATCAATACAACTCTTACCGTATTCTTTGTTCTTGTGGTAATATTTATTTTCGGAGGGGAAGTGATCCGTGGTTTCATATTTGCGCTGCTTGTGGGCCGGATTGTCGGAACATATTCATCACTGTGCATATCAACGCCGATCGTTGTTGATTTTGACCGGAAAAAAGACACTGTAGTTGCGAAAGGCAGCCATGTAACTAAAAGCAGTGCTGTAACCAAGTAACAGAATTCATATATGAAAGGGCTGCCGGATTCAGATCCTGCAGCCTTTTTGTTTTTACATTAAATTGAACCGTTAGGTTCTTATCCGTATTTTTACAGCCGTTTCAATTGTTTATCATGTTAGTTACAATTTTATTTCTGGATAGTCTTGGCGGCGGTGAGCTCCTGATGATTATGCTATTCATTCTGCTTTTCTTCGGTTCGGGAAAAATTCCCGATCTCGCCAGGGGGCTTGGCCGGAGTATGCGTGAATTCAAGGATGCAATGAGCGGAGTTCAGCGGGATATTGAGAACAGTGTGAGGGAAAAAGAATACAAAAATGAAATTCAGAAAACCGTCCCACCTGTTAAATCTGAAGAAGCTGAAACGGGCGAAAAGAAAGATCCGCATCAGCCGGAGTAATTTCTAAAATAAAAAAACGCCCCCTTTTGGAGGCGCTTTCTTAATGAAATTTTTAAATCTTTTTAAGAAATTTTGATTTCTTTGGGTGTTGATTTGATCTCAGCTTTTTTTGGAAGCGAGACTGAAAGGATGCCGTTTTCGTATGAAGCTTTGATGCTCTCTGTTTCCAGCATTTCAGGCAATGTGAATGACCTGGTGAATGAAACCTGGCTGAATTCTTTGCGTGTATAACGGTCTGATTTGTTTTCCTCTTCTTTCTTAAACTCTGCACTTATTGTCAGCAGGTCGTTGTCGACTGCGATTTTGAAATCTTCCTTTTTAAAACCGGGAGCCGATAATTGAAGGTCAAAGGTGCTTTCGGTTTCCCTGATGTTTACCGCAGGCATTGCCTGTTTGCGGAAATCAGGTGCAGTCCATCCGTTTACAAATTCATTCAGCATTTCTGAGAAGTAGGGCATGCGGTCATATTGACCTGCTGCCGGTGTTTTAAATTTAATGAGTGCCATTTTATTTTTATTTTTTGGTTTGACTTATATGACCTCGCCCATAGCAAAGTGCATTCCAGCGCCTTTTTCGCGACATTTTTTCCGTAAACATCCTCTTACGAGGACATTATTTCAGAACAGACAGGCTGTAAATGAAATAATGTCTTAAATTTGATGGAACACGGGAATTATAAGCAGAAAACAGTGGCATGGATATTTTTCTCAGGATCTCCCCGGTCCTGGTGTTTATAACGGTCTGATAAAATTCTGTCGTATTGCATCAACACCTTGTGCTGGCAGTATAAATTTGCACCAAAAGAATGGCGTGGATATCAGAGAAGCCCTGATGAAGGAACATTCAAAAAAGCAGACCTTGAAAATAGCAGCATTTATCGGGGATGACCCCGTTAAATTCAGGTTATTGATCGACGAATTGTTTTCTGGTGAGAAGGTGGTCAGTCAGCGTGCTTCATGGGTATTAAGCACATGTGCTGAAAAAAATGCTACACTGGTTATACCGTATCATAAAAAACTGTTATCCCTGCTTGATCTGAAGGCGCATCCGGCAGTAAAGCGGAATATTGTGAAAGTAATGCAATTCCAGTCTGTTCAACAGAATGCGAAGGGAATGCTGGCCGGTAAAATGTTCGCCCTGCTGAATTCGAATGAAGAGCCTGTTGCCGTTAAGGCATATTCACTCACGGTGCTCTTTAACTTATGCCTGAAATATCCCGGGCTAATTCCTGAGCTGAAACTGGCCATAGACCACCAGTTGCCATATTCATCAGCCGGTTTCAGGGCACGGTCCAAAAAAGTTATGGCCGGCCTTGAAAAAAATAAAATAAAAAACTTGCAGAACCTTTCAACCAGCTGCCCGTAATACAATTCGATCCCGGAAATATGCCATCCATCAGAAAAGTCATTATTCTTCTTTTGCCTCTGTTTCTTATTATGATCAGCGGTGGCAGCAAACAGTCGCGGAACGAGGTGGACGTGGTTTTTTGCATTGATATGAGCGGAAGCACCAACGGACTGATTCCCGATTTCAGCAACAGGCTGTGGGAAATTGCCAACGGCATTTATAAATTGCGCCCTTATCCACGTGTGCGGATTGCTGTAATAGGCTTTTCAAGACCAAGCTTCGGCCGTAATAATGGGTATGTCAAGCTTTTGTCTGATTTTACGGAAGACTATGAAAAAGTAACATCCGACCTGCAGATGCTGAAACCTTCCATTGAAAAAGGTGACCAGTTTGTAGGGGCTGCCCTGGAAAAGGCGGCGGCTCTTGGCTGGAGCAGTAGTCCGGCAGCACTGCGTGTAATTTACCTGATGGGTAACGGAACGGTTAGCGCAGGCGGTTATTCGTGGAGAAATACATGCGAGGAACTGCTTCACCGCAATATTTTTGTGAACAGCATTTATTGTGTCCAGCAGAAAGTGATAGCGAAAGAGCTTCCAGGATGGAAAACCATCTCAGACAATACGGGTGGTGAGTTTTTCACTTACAAGATCAGCTCAGTCTCGCCATCATTCACTCTGCCACAATATTTGCAACCTCTTGTAAATATAAACAGCCAGCTGAACAGCACCTACATATATCATGGAATTAACGGGAAACAGAAAATGAATTCAATGCTGGAGGCCGACAAGCAAAGCATGCAAATGGGACCAGCATACTTTTTAAGCCGCCTGCAGTACAAAACATCTGACCCCTGCCAGGCAGCCCAATCCGGTTGGGATCTTGTCAATTATGTAAGGTCATCCGGGCTCAATCTTAAACATCTTGACCATAACCATCTGCCGGATTCTATCAGGGACCTCGATGAAGATTCACTGATAAAGCTCATTCTTGCAAGGAAAGATGAAAGGAACTTCCTGGTCAACCAGGCAAAAAAGCTTCTGGAAGCAGCTGGTCAGGACACGCTGCAGCCTGAACCAGGACAGCTGGGGGGAATTATTGTTCAGTCGGTAAATAAACTGGCCAGGGACAAAGGGTTTTTCAAGCCCTGATACCGGCAATATTCCTGTCATTTGGGTATGATAACCCCACCTTTGTCCGGCACACACATCTCAATGAGCCTTTCATACTTTTTTATGTCGTAAACCTTTTTATTTTTGCACTAAAATAACTTGTATGAAAAACCAGCACCTCATTTATTTACTGTTTTTTGCCTTTATGGCGGCTGTAGCTTGTAACAGCAATAAACCTGCAGGAGAAGATCAGGCCGCAGCACAGGATACGCTTCCTTTACCACCTGCCGACACTACGCCTATAAATGAGACCGGTGTCTTTATGTTTAACTATACGATAGCCAATCTGCCTGCTCCTGTAAAAGTGCTGGATGAGTATGCAACAGCCGGATTACCTGTTGATGTGAGCCTGCTGAACCCATATAAAAGTGTAAGTAAATATGAATCAGGGCCATCAAAGGCTTTTAATTTTGGCATTTATGGTATTGATCTGGCTTACCTCGTCGTAAACAAGCGCACACCGGACCTGCTCAATTATTACAACAGCAGCCGCAAGCTTGCACAGGAGCTAAACATGGCTGAAACTTTCGACAAATTTACCCAGCGTTTTGAAAACAATTCGGAGAACAAAGATTCCCTGATGCATATAATTGATGATGTCTATTCCAATACAGACCAGTATTTGCGGTCAAATGAGCGTTTGCAGACTGCAAGTCAGATCCTTGCTGGCAGTTGGCTGGAGGCTCAGTATATCACAGTCAACCTTTTAAGAGGAACGGAAAGGACTGAGGCAAATGACACATTGTTCAGGCATGTATGGAACCAGCGTTTCCATCTTGATAACATTTCGAAAATATTTGATGAGCTGAAGGGTAATAACGAAGTTGATATGATCAAAACAGATCTTGACCGGTTGCTTGGAGTTTATAAGGAGCTTAAGGATCCGGCCGATGTCAACAAAGAATATATTGAAAAGCTGGCCGCAAGGCTTAATGCCGTCAGGAATAAAATTATCAAATAGCCTGACTGTTACACTGGCAGGGTCCATTCATCCTGTTGTTTTTTCCGGTAAGATTCCACCTGATGCAAATATATGAGTGAGAAAATCCTGCAGGCGCTTATGCAGCTGTTTGCCATCGTAGCAAATGCGGAAAGGTTAACAGCACAGGGCAGGAGCATTGTTGAAACTTTCCTGAGGCAACAGCTTAGCCAGTCGCACGTACAGAAATACCTGGCTGTATTTGACGATTACCTCGGATTGCTCCAGGGAAAAGCCGACCCAAGCAAATCCCGCAAGAGGGTATCGGTAAATTCGGTCAAGGTGCTGCGTATCTGCACCGACATTAACAGCGAACTTAACCAGAAGCAGAAATATATCGTCCTTGTCAGGCTGATTGAATTTGCATATTCATCAGATGAGGAAATCTCCGGCCAGGAGTCGGAGTTTCTTGATATTGTTGCTGAAACGTTCAACATCAGTCACAACGAATATGCTGCATGCCAGTCGCTGGCAGCCGGAATTGATGATATCAGGGTGCCGATGCCCGGATTCCTGCTGGTATCGGGAGACAGGAAAGCGCAGGAAGGTTTTGACAAGTTCATTTTTCATGAAGGCCTGGCCGGCAAGCTGTATATTCTTTTTCTCCGGCAGGCCGGAATACTTTTCATCCGTTATTTTGGAGAGGCGCCGCTTACGCTGAATGGGATCCCGCTATTGAAGAATTCATGCTTTGTTTTAACACAGGGTTCAGTAATCCGCGGTCCGCGCATGAATGCCTTGTACTTCAGCGACATCATGCAGCGCTTTATGGAAAGTGATGAGAAGCAACAGCTCACCTTTTCCGTTAACCGGATCAGCTACCGTTTCAGAAACGGTAAAACAGGACTTCAGCCCGTCAGCTTCAGTGTCACTTCTGGCAATCTTATCGGAATAATGGGAGGCAGCGGAGCCGGAAAATCAACGCTGCTGAATGTGCTTAATACGAACCTGCAGCCTGCCGAAGGGGAGGTGCTGGTAAATGGTATCAATATCCATTCAGGGTCGCCTCAGCTGGAAGGAATCATTGGCTACGTCCCCCAGGATGATCTGCTGATGGAAGACTTAACCGTTTTTCAGAATCTGTTTTATGCAAGCAAGCTCTGTTTCGGATCATTAACCGATGGGGAGATCACTAAAAAGACAAATGATGTTCTTCAGTCTCTGGGACTTTATGATGTGGCGGAACTCAGGGTTGGCTCTTCGCTCGACAAGACCATCAGCGGGGGACAGCGTAAAAGACTGAATATTGCCCTGGAACTGATCCGCGAACCGGCAGTGCTGTTTGTAGATGAGCCCACTTCAGGCCTCTCATCCCGCGATTCTGAAAATGTGATGGACCTCCTCAAGCAGCTTACCATTGCCGGCAAGCTGATATTTGTAGTGATCCACCAGCCATCGTCGGATATATTCAAAATGTTCGACAAGCTGCTGATTCTCGATATCGGTGGCTATCCTGTGTATGATGGCAACCCTTCAGAATCACTGATGTATTTTAAATCCAGGGCAAATTATGCTGATGCCGAGGAAAGCGAATGTTTCACCTGTGGCAATATCAATCCTGAACAGGTCTTCGCCATCCTCGAATCGAAAGTGATCGACGAGTTCGGAAATTTTACCACACAACGAAAGATCCTGCCGGAAGAGTGGAACAGATATTATGAGGAAAAAAACTCAAAATCCGATAAAATCAAACCGGCCAATGGTGAGCTGAACGGTCAGCAGGAAAAAAAACCATCAGCATTTGACCAGTTCAGGGTTTTTTTAACACGTGACCTGCTTTCGAAAATAAGCAACCGCCAATATCTGGTCATCAATATCCTTGAAGCCCCGGTGCTTGCATTTATTCTTGCTTATTTTCTTCGTCAATCTTCACCGGAGGGGCTGTATATTTTCAGGGAAAATATGAACATCCCGGCGTTTATGTTTATGAGCGTCATCGTCTCACTTTTTATGGGCCTGATGGTAAGTGCTGAGGAGATCATCCGCGACCGGAAGATCCGCAAGCGGGAAGCTTTCCTTCACCTCAGCAAAATGAGTTACCTGATGTCGAAAATCTCAATTTTGTTTTTTATATCTGCCTTGCAAACTGCATTGTTCCTTATCGTAGGCACAGGTATTCTGGGAATGGGTGAGATGTTCGCCGGGTACTGGCTCATACTTTTTACGGTTTCATGCTTTGGCAATCTCGTGGGCCTGAATATTTCCGCAGCGTTTAACGAGGCTGTTACTATTTACATCCTAATACCCTTCCTTGTCATACCGCAGATTCTCATAAGCGGTGTGATGGTGAAGTTTGAAGACATGAATCCTGTTGTTACCTGCTACGATAAGGTGCCTTTAATTGGTGAGTCGATGATCTCACGCTGGGCGTTTGAAGCTCTTGCTGTCAGCCAGTTTAAAGATAACAGCTACGAAAAATTATTTTTTGAATACGATAAAAGGGTGAGCAATGCATACTACAAAAAGGATTTCTGGCTGATCCGGCTGGATGACCTGCTGGAGGAAGCCAAACGCAGCGCAGGAACAAATCAGTTGCGGGCTGATTCAAACCTTGCTGTCATGCGAAATGAATTATTGCCGGAAACTGCTGTTCATTCATCCGTTTCTGTACCCCGTGAAATAAATTCAGATTCTTATTCGAATGCCATTTATGAGCCACTCAGGAAAGTGCTTCGCGATCTGAATCTGTTTTACATGAACGAATACAAGCAGGCCGCAAAATCACGTGAAGAAAGGCTGGCATCGCTTCACCGGGCAGGCATTCAGCCCGGCCGTCTCGCGTTTCTGAAATCATCATATGCCAACGAAAGCATGGAGGACCTTCTTCTGAATACAGGAGGATCAAGGCCCGTATATGAATATAACGGACATCTTATACGAAATTACCAGCCGGTTTACATGGATGGTCCTTCAGATTCAATACGCGCACAATTCCTGGTCAGCCGTAAATCTGTTCTTGGCCATTACTTTGAAACTTACTGGGTAAACCTGTCTGTTATGTGGCTGATGACTGTTTTATTAATTGTTGCTCTGTATTACGACTGGCTGCGAAAGCTGCTGAGGCTGATGGCCATGAACCGCTTCCAATAAGTGATTTTTTCCAGGTTATCTTAAATCATATACGATACCTGTCATCAGACCAACCGCATAATAGCGCTGGTTTACGTAATTTCCGTCTATGACTGAATTGAAGTTTGTTTTCACATGAGGCCTCAGCGCAATCCGGATGTTTTCGCTGATCCGGTAGCTTAAGTCAATGCTGATACGCCCGTTGAGTAAAAAGGTATTGGTCCTGTGCTTCGAGACAGGAGAAGCCCCGCGTTCATCCTTGCTGATATAATATCCTTTTGTTTTTACAAGCCATGCCGGCG
>Ga0190272_10001843_pt1 | contig 10164 bp, 9 predicted proteins | sample Popmic504T_FD_133746 | JGI IMG/M metagenome (GOLD analysis project Ga0190272, IMG submission 133746) | Populus adjacent soil microbial communities from riparian zone of Shoshone River, Wyoming, USA - 504 T | ecosystem: Environmental > Terrestrial > Soil > Riparian zone | place: USA: Wyoming... | reverse complement strand
TCGACGACGCCATCGTCGAGATCGAGAACATCGTGCGCCACATGCGCGGGGGGAAGGCGCCCTATCCTGCCGCCATGGAGGCCGCCGACGAGATCGGCCTGGCCGTCGTGGCCACCACCTTCACCATCGTGGCGGTGTTCGCCCCCACCGGCTTCATGCCCGGCATCGTCGGGCAGTTCTTCAAGGCCTTCGCGCTGGCCGCCTGCACCGCGGTGCTGTTCTCGCTGCTGGTGGCGCGCACGCTGACGCCGCTGATGGGCGCCTACTTCCTCAAGAACAGCACCCACGTCGACAAGGACCCGCCGTGGATGGCCTGGTACCTGCGGGCGCTCAACTGGGCGCTGGACAACCGCTGGAAGGTGGTCGCCGGCGGCACGGCGCTGTTCATCGGCTCGATCATGCTGATCCCGATGCTGCCGTTCGAGTTCTCGCCGGCCGGCGACCGCGGCAAGGCCTCCCTGTCCGTCCAGCTGCCGCCGGGCGCGACCCTGCGCGAGACTGACACGGTGGTGCAGCGGGTGACCCGCCAGCTCGAAGCGCGGCCGGAGGTGACCTCGACCTACGCCTCGATCGGCGGCGACGGCGTCAACACCGCCACCGTCGTCGCCGACCTGGTCGAGCGGGGCGAGCGCGACGTCACCCAGCAGGAATTCACCCGCCAGATGATCGACGCCATGCAGACGATCCCCGGCGCGCGGATCAGCGAGGCGCAGAACAACCAGGGCGGCCCCGGCGGCGGCACCATCTTCAGCGTCTCCCTGCTCAGCGACGACGGCCCCGCCTTGCTGGCCGCCGCCCGCCGGGTGGAGACGGAAATGCGTGGCGTGGCCGGCCTGACCAACGTCATCAACACCGCCGCCATCGCCCGGCCCGAAATCCTGGTCACCCCCAAGGCCGACCAGGCCGCCCTGCTGGGCGTCTCGACCGGGGCGATCTCGCAGGCCGTGCGCGTCGCCACCATCGGCGACGTCGACCAGAACCTGCCCAAGTTCAACCTCGGCGACCGCCAGATTCCGATCCGCATCCTCCTCAACCAGCAGGCCCGCGAAGACCTGTCGGTGATCGAGAACCTGCGGGTGCCGACCGCCTCTGGACAGGCCGTGCCGCTGAGCGCCGTGGCCGACGTCACTTTCGGCGCCGGGCCCTCGACCATCAGCCGCCAGGACCGCTCGCGCGTGGCCACCATCACCGCCGAGATGAACGGCCTGATCGCCAGCGAGGCGGCCCAGAAGGTCCAGGCCCTGCCGGCGCTGAAGAACCTGCCCGCCAACGTGCGCCAGGTGCCGGCCGGCGATCAGGAGTTCATGCAGGATCTGCTGATCGGCTTCCTGACCGCCTTCGCCACCGGTATCGTGCTGATGTACGTGGTCCTGGTGCTGCTGTTCAAAAGCTTCACCCACCCGGTCACCATCATGGCGGCGCTGCCGCTGGCCATCGGCGGGGCGTTTGCGGCCCTGCTGATCGGCGGGTCGAGCTTCTCGATCTCGTCGCTGATCGGCATCCTGATGCTGATGGGGATTGCCGCGAAGAACTCGATCCTGCTGGTCGACTACGCCATCGAGGCGCGGGCGGCGGGGATGGGCCGGCGCGAGGCGCTAATCGATTCAGCCCACAAGCGTTCGCGGCCGATCCTGATGACCACGGTGGCCATGGGCGCGGGCATGGCGCCGGTGGCGCTGGGCTTTGGGGCCGACGTGGAGTTCCGCTCGCCCATGGCCATCGCCGTGATCGGCGGCCTGATCACCTCGACGCTGCTCAGCCTGCTCTACATCCCGGCCATCTTCACCATCGTCGACGATGTTTCGAGTTGGGGTCAGCGGCGGCTGGCCAAGCGCTTCGCCGGGCAGATGGAGCTGGCTCCCAAGCCCGCGGAATAGGGCCAAGTCCGGTAGGGTTAACCAAACCTCAAGGGACACGCCTCAAACCGGCCTTACGCGGCGTGGAAGCTCGCCGCCTGAAGCCCTTGAGGAGTGATTCGATGGACCGCCGCACCCTGGTTCTCTCCGGTCTTGCCGCGCTCGGCACGTCGGCCTGCGCCACCATGGCTCCGGCCGGGCCGGGCGCCGTTGACCCGGGCGCCGCCGCCGCCGGCCCGACCGGCCAGCCAGCCCCGACCTACACCATGGACGAGATCGTCTCCCAGGGCTCGGACGCGCTGGGCGTGGCGGCCGAAAGCGTCGGCGCGGCGGTCGAGCGGATCTTCCGCGACTATGGCCAGCCCACCGGCTACCTGGCCGGCGAGGAGGCCTCGGCGGCCATCACCATCGGCGCCCGCTACGGCCAGGGCCTGCTCTACATGAAGGACAAGGCGACGACGGAGGTCTTCTGGCAGGGACCGTCGGTGGGCTTCGACCTCGGCGGCAACGCCAGCCGCGTCTTCACCCTCTGCTACAACCTGGCCTACCCCGACGCCATCTTCCGGCGCTTCCCGGGGGTCGAGGGCTCGGCCTACCTCCTGGGCGGTCTTGGCGTCCAATACCAGCAGGCCGAGAACATCGTCCTGGCCCCCATCCGCGCCGGCGTCGGCCTGCGCCTTGGCGCCAACATCGGCTACCTGGTGTATTCGCGGCAGCGCAACATCCTGCCGTTCTAGCTCCGCAGCTTCGCGCCGACCTTCTCCGCCGCCGCGACGATGCGCGCTGACAGCGCCTCGATCTCGGCGTCGGTGAGGGTCTTTTCGCGGGGCTGGAGGGTGACTTCGACCGCCAGCGACTTCATCCCTTCCGGGACGCCCTTGCCTTCATAGACGTCGAACAGGCGAACCCCGGCGATCAGCGCCTTGTCGGCGCCAGCGACGGCTTTGACCAGATCACCGGCCGGGCGGACCCCATCGACCAGGAAGGCGAAGTCGCGGGTTAGGGGCATCAGGGCGGGGGCGTCGAAGGCGGGGCGGGTCTTGACGCCCTTCTTCTTCGGCTCAGGGATGGCCTCGATGAAGACCTCGAAGCCATAGACCGGCCCATCGACGTCCAGCGCCTTGAGCACGGCCGGGTGCAGCTCGCCGAACTCGGCGATGACCGCCTTGGGGCCAAGCTGCAGGCGGGCCGAGCGGCCGGGATGCCACCACGACGACGCCGAGCCTTGCGCCGTCTGCAGGCTGGCGACCGGGGCGCCCAGCTCGTCGAGCAGGGCCAGCAGGTCGGCCTTCAGCGTGAACAGGTCATCGCCGGGCGCGGCGTCCCAGCGGCGCGGCGCGTGCGGGGCCAGCACGGCCCCGACCACCAGCCGCTGGTCCTGCGGCTGGTCGCCGGAGAAGATTGGGCCGACCTCGAACAGGGCCACGTCGGGGAAACCCTGGCGGGCGTTGCGGCCGGCCGCCTCCAGCAGGCCGGGCAGCACCGAAGGGCGCATGGTGTCGAGGTCGGCGGCGATGGGGTTGGCCAGCACCAGTTCGTCCGCGCCGCCGCCGAACAGCCGGGCGATGGAGTTGGCGACGAAGGACCAGCCGATGGCCTCCTGATAGCCGGCGGCGGCCAGCTCGCGCCGGGCGATGCGGGCGCGGGTCTGGCGGGTGGTCAGCACGCCGCCGACGGCGCGGGCGACCGGCGGCAAGGGGGTGGCGGGCAGGGCGGCGAAGCCCTCGATCCGCGCCACCTCCTCGACCAGGTCGGCCTTGCCCTCGACATCGCGGCGCCACGACGGCGGGGTGACGCGGCCGCCTTCGATGGTGAAGCCCAGCGCGGTGAGGATCTCGTTGGTGCGGGCGGGGCTGACCGAGAGGCCCGACAGCTTCTCGACATGGGCCGGATCGAAGTCGAAGCCCTTGGGCGAGGCGGGAATCTCGCCGGCCACGATGACTTCCGACGCCTCGCCGCCGCAAAGCTCCAAGATCAGCTTGGTCGCCAGCTCAAGGCCTGGAACGGTCGATGCCGGGTCGACACCGCGGGCGAAGCGGTACTGGGCGTCGGAGTTGATGCCGGTGGTGCGGCCGGTCTGGGCCGTGCGGATGGGGTCGAACCAGGCGCTCTCGACGAAGACGTCCACGGTGGCTTCGGAACAGCCGGTCGAGGCCCCGCCCATGACCCCGCCAAGGCCGATGGGCCGCTCGCCCCCCGCATCGGCGATAACGCACATCTCCGGGCCGATGTCGTAAGTCTTGCCGTCCAGCGCGATCAGCTGCTCGTCGTGGTGCTCGGCGGGCGAGGCTTGCGCCTTGCTCTGTTGCAGCGCCCCGCGACCTAGCCGCGCCTCGATCACCGAGCCGACCAGCAACGCCGCGTCATAGACGTGCAGCGGCCGGGCGCGGTCATAGGTGATCAGGTTGGTGACATCGACCAGCGCGTTGATGGGGCGAAGGCCAATGGACTTGATCTTGCTTTGCAGCCAATCGGGAGAGGGGCCGTTCTTCACCCCCCGGATCAGCCGCCCGGCGAACACCGGACAGGCGTCGCCGTCGACCTTCACCGTGATGGGGCAGGGGAAGGTCCCGGGGACAGGCTGGTCCCCTTGGTCCTTCAGCTTGCCAACCCCGGCGGCGGCGAGGTCGCGGGCGACGCCGGCCACGCCCAGCCAGTCGGGCCGGTTGGGGGTGACCTCGAAATCGATCACCGCTTCGAGGCCCAGCGCCTTCGCCGCCGATGTCCCGACCGGCAGCTGCGGCAGTTCGATGATGCCGTCCGACTCCTCGGCGGTCTGAAGCTCGGCGGCCGAACAGAGCATGCCGTTGGAGATCACGCCGCGCACGGGCCTGGGCTCCAGCGTGATGCCGCTGCCGGGGATGTAGGTCCCGATCGGCGCGAAGATGGTGGTCAGCCCGGCGCGGGCGTTCGGCGCCCCGCAGACGATCTCCAGCCGGCCGTCCTTGGTATCCACCTGACAGACCCTAAGGCGGTCGGCGTTGGGATGCTGCACGGCCTCGACGATGCGGGCGACGCTGAAGGCGGCCAGCTTCTGGGTGGGGTCGATGACATGCTCGACCTCCAGCCCGGCCATGGTCATGGCCTCGACGACCTCTGCGGCCGAGGCGTCGGTGTCCAGATGCTTGCGCAGCCAGGAAAGGGTGAACTTCATCAGCTTAAGCCCGAGGCAGGGTTGGGAACGCTGAACGCAGAGAACCCATAATGGGCCAGCCAGCGGGTGTCCGAAGCGAACATCTCGCGCAGGTCGGGCATGCCGTATTTCAGCATCCCCAGCCGGTCGACGCCGAAGCCGAAGGCAAAGCCCTGCCACTCGTCCGGATCGAGCCCGCAGTTCCTCAGCACGTTGGGATGGACCATCCCGCAGCCGACCACCTCCAGCCAATCGGTCCCTTGGCCGATCTTCACCTCGCCGCCGGAACGGTCGCACTGGACGTCCATCTCCGCCGACGGCTCGGTGAAGGGGAAGTGGTGGGGGCGGAAGCGCGTCACCACGCCCTCGGCCTCGAAGAAGCGGCTGATGAAGGTGTCCAGCGTCCACTTCAGGTGGCCCATGTGGATGTTCCGGTCGATGACCAGCCCCTCCATCTGGTGGAACATCGGCGTGTGGGTGGCGTCGCTGTCGCAGCGATAGGTGCGCCCCGGCACGACGATGCGGATCGGCGGCTCCTGGCCGGCGGCGATCCAGGGCGCGGGCGGCGTGGTGTTGGCGCGCTGCATGGTCCGCACCTGCACCGGGCTGGTGTGGGTGCGCAGCAGCTTGCGCTCGCCGTCCGGGCCGGGATTGAAGAAGAAGGTGTCGTGCATCTCGCGCGCCGGGTGCTTGGGCGGGAAGTTGAGGGCGGTGAAGTTGTGGAAGTCGTCCTCGATGTCTGGCCCTTCGGCGACCGTGAAGCCCATGTCGGCGAAGATGGCGACCATCTCGTCCATCACCTGCATGGTGGGATGCACGCTGCCCTTGCGGCGCGGCGGCGCGGGCAGGGTCAGGTCCAGGCGCTCGGTGGCCAGGCGGGCCTCCAGCTCGGCGCTTTCCAGCTCGGCTTTGCGGGCGGCGATGGCGCCGGCCACCCGGTCACGCAGGCCGTTGATGGCGGGGCCCTGTTCGCGCCGCTCGTCAGGGCTCATCGAACCCAACGATTTCAGCAGCGCGGAGATCGAGCCGGACTTGCCCAGCGCCGCCACCCGCAACGCCTCCAGCGAGGCGGCGTCGGATGCGGCGGCGACCTGGGCGGTCAGCTCGGCTTCTAATTGGGAAAGGTCGGTCATGTCGGCCTGTGGTCTAGCGGGATTGGCGCAAAGCAAAAAGCCCTCCGGCTCGCACCGGAGGGCTCTTCAACTCGGGAAGCATCCCAAGACTTAAGCCAGCGCGGCGCGAACCTGTGTGGCGATGGCCTTGAACGCAACCGGATCGTCACCCGCGATGTCCGCAAGCACCTTGCGGTCCATGGTGATCCCGGCCCGATCAAGGCCGAAGATAAACTGCGAGTAGGTCATCCCTTCCAGACGCGCCGCGGCGTTGATGCGCTGGATCCATAGCGAGCGGAAGGCGCGCTTGCGGACCTTGCGGTCGCGGTAGGCATACTGGCCGGCCTTGTCGACGGCCTGCTTGGCGATACGGATGGTGTTCTTGCGGCGGCCATAGAAACCCTTGGCCTGCTCGAGAACCTTCTTGTGCTTGGCGTGGGCGGTGACGCCCCGTTTGACGCGAGCCATGTGTCAGCGCTCCTCTTAAAGGCCGTAGGGCAGGTAGGATTTGATGGTCTTGGCGTCAGCCTCGCTCATCACCTTCGTGCCGCGCTGTTGGCGAATGTATTTGCCGTTGTGGCTGATCAGCCTGTGGCGTTTGCCCGCCACGCCGGCCTTCAGCTTGCCGGTCGCAGTGAGTTTGAAGCGCTTCTTGGCGCCTGATTTGGTCTTCAGTTTCGGCATTTCGCGTCGGGGCTTTCACCCCGTCCTTCTGGAAAGCATGAGCGGCCGCCAGGGCATGCCATTTCGGCCCGGCGGCTTCGGAAGCGGGGTTCCTAGGGGAAAACCCCCAATAGCGCAACCATCACGCCGCCCGGCGGACCTGACGCCGCACCTCGTTGGCCATGTAGAGGGCCGCCAGCGCCCGGCTGTCGCCAGCCGGGGCGGGTGATCGGTGGTCGGCGGACACGGGGTCGTGCGCCGTCAGCTTGCCTCTCGGCCTTCGCCGGGATGCACGGGCAGGGCAGACACCAAGGCATCGAACTCGCGCCAGAAGATGGCGCGGATGTCGTCGGTCTCCTGCAGAATCTCGTGATAACTGCCGGGGACTTCCAGCCAGCGGCCCCTGGGGACGCGGGCGATCACCGCCTGCTGATCCTTGTTGTCGACCAGCTTTTCCTGGGCCGCGCCCAGCGCCACCACCGGGATGTCGATCTTCCCGATGCCGGGCGCGGCGCGCAGCCAGGCGACGGCCGCGAAGGCGAACGCCAGCCAGCCCCAGGTGGGCGAGCCCAGCGCCAGCTCTTCGTTGGCGCGCAGCTGGGCGACGTTGCGCTCGTAGCGGCGGCGGTCGTGGGTGAGGACGTTGGTCTCGAAGCCCTTGCCGAACGGCTGGCCGGGGTCGCCGAGCACATAGGCGCCGGGCCGCAGCCTCGACATCACCGCCGCCAGCAACCGCGCCGCGCCCTTGCCGCGGGCGCCGGTGTTGAGGCCCAGCATCGGCGCGGTGAGGATGGCGGCGGCAAACCGTTTTTCGCCGTGGGCCAGCGCCAGCATGGTCAGGCAGCCGCCCATCGAGTGACTGAGCGCGATCCAGGGTTTGGGCAGGCGGCTCTCGAAATGATCCAGCAAAGCTGTGTAGTCGCCGACGAAATCGGCAAAGCCGGAGGCGTGCCCCTTCAGCCGGTCGGGCAGGGATCGATAGGACAGCCCCTGTCCGCGCCAGTCGTGGACGACGACCGCAAAGCCGCGCGCCAGCAGCTCCTCGACCGCCTCGAAATACTTCTCGATGGCCTCGGTGCGGCCGGGGCTGAGCACCACCGAACCGCGCGGCTGGCCTGCGGGGAAAAAGGATGCGGCGCGGAGGCGATTGCCATCCGCGCCGCAAAACCATTCAGCCGCTCCGCCAGGCGGAACGGGCGCCTCTGGGATCGAAACCAGCGGCGCGGCTTGGGCCATCAGGCCATCTTTGCGAACAGCGCCTGCATCTTGGGCTGCAGCGACATGGCAAGGCCCATGTCCGACAGCTTCAGCTTGCCGCTCATGAACGCCATCGTGGCGTCCAGCTTGCCTTCGCCCATGGAGACCAGGTCATCCTTGGCGATGGTCATGGTCAGGTCGGCCGGCTTGTCTTCGTTAGTGACTTCGCCGCCGTCGATGTGGATGAAGCCTTCGCCCTTCAGGTCGAACTTCAGCGACTTGCCAAGGCCCGAGTCGGAGCCGACGGCGGTGCGGATCTGGTTGGTGATTTCTTCGACGCTGTGAGACATTTGGTGCGCTCTCCCTGATTGCACGGACCTGTTCCGATAGCTCGCGGCGCCCACCAAGTAAACAGTGTTCAGTCGCCCTCGCGCTAGGCCGGCTTGCGGAAACGCAAGGTCATGCGGTCGCTCTCGCCGACGGCGTCGAAGGGCGCGTGGTCGAAGCCGGGCTTGGCCGCCTCGCCGCGCGGGGCCGACAGCCGCGTCGGCGGCAGGGTCCAGACGCCGAACGGGTGGTCGCGGTCATCCCTGGGGTTGGCATTGATCTCGCTGGCCGCGTCGAGCACGAAACCGGCGGCCTTGGCCAGTTGCACGACATAGTCCTGCTGCACGTAGCCGTCGGGGGCGAGCACGTCCTGCACGCCCCCCGGCGCGGCGCGGTGCTCCTCGACGCCCAGCAGGCCGCCAGGCTTGAGCGCCGCGAAGGCGTCGCGGAAGGCCTTGTCGACGATGCCGGCCGCCATCCAGTTGTGGATGTTGCGCAGGAAGAGCGCCAGGTCCGCCGTTCCGGCCGGCGCCACCGGACCGCTGGTCGGGCCAAAGGCGGTGATCTCGACGGCGCCGTAGGCCTTGGGCTTGTCGGCCAGCTTGCGGCGGTAGGCCTCGATTGCCGCTTGCCGGGTAGCGTCGACCGGCTCCAGGTTGGCCGCATAGAGCTTGCCCCCCGTGGCGGCCAGGTAGGGCGCCAGGATGTCGGTGTACCAGCCGGCCCCGGGCCAGAACTCGACCACTGTCATGCCGGGCTTCAGCCCCCAGAACTCCAGGCTCTGGACCGGATGGCGGAAGGGGTCGCGGGCCTTGTCCTGCGCCGTGCGCCACTCGCCGGCCGTCACGCCGGCGAGGGTCTGCGGGTTGGCGGCCGCGGCCTTGGGCGCCGCCTGCGGCTGGTCCTCACGCCCGCAGCCGACCAGCGTCATCGCGCCCGCCCCAAGCATCAGATTGCGCCTCGAAAGAAATGTCATGCCAACGGCTTAGCGCGGCCGTGCGGGGCGGTCAAAAAAGGCCCCTTGAAGGCGGGCGCGCAGATCCTACCTCTACCGCCGAAGGTGCTGGATGTCCGGGCCTTCCAGGCGATGGCGACGCCATTCGGGTCGCCGCAGCCTGCACCCACAACCTTGCTTACGAGAAGGATGTTAACCATGCGTACCACCGACTTTGCCCCTCTTTACCGCTCCGTCGTCGGCTTCGACCGCCTGGCCGCGCTGCTCGACGCGGCGGCCGCGCAGGACTCGGCCTCGGGGTATCCGCCCTACAACATCGAGCGGACCGACGAGAACGCCTACCGCATCGAGATCGCGGTGGCGGGTTTTCGTCCCGAAGAGCTGAACATCGAGGTCAAGGAGAACCTGCTGACCGTCCAGGGCCGCAAGGCGGCTAACGACGACCAGCGCCGGTTCCTGCACCGCGGCCTCGCCGAGCGTAACTTCGAGCGGCGCTTCCAGCTCGCCGACTACGTCGTGGTGACGGACGCCGACCTGGCCGACGGCCTGCTGTCGATCTCCCTGAAGCGCGAGCTGCCGGAGGCCCTCAAGCCCCGCACCATCGCCATCAACGCCGGCGCCAAGTCCGACTTGATCGAAGGCGACAAGGCCGCTTAAGGGCTGGCCTGACACAGACATTGAACTGGGCGGCGTCGAAAGGCGCCGCCCTTTTCTTAGGCGTACTGGAGCGCGGCGGCCGCTTCGCTCGCCAGCAGCCCGATTTCGACGGAGACCCTGGCGGCGCGCAGCCGTTCGGCGCCTTGGCCGGAGGCGTAGGGGCTCGGGTCGTCGCAAGCGATCACCACCCGCGCGACCCCGGCCTTCACCAACAGCTCCGAACACGACAGCCCGCCGACCGACCGCGCGCCGCAGGGCTCGAGC
>Ga0190272_10001842_pt1 | contig 10165 bp, 10 predicted proteins | sample Popmic504T_FD_133746 | JGI IMG/M metagenome (GOLD analysis project Ga0190272, IMG submission 133746) | Populus adjacent soil microbial communities from riparian zone of Shoshone River, Wyoming, USA - 504 T | ecosystem: Environmental > Terrestrial > Soil > Riparian zone | place: USA: Wyoming... | reverse complement strand
TGCTCCGTACCCGACTGCAATCGATTTTGTTGCTTACCTGAAACAGGCTGCACCCGACAGCATGAAATACCTTATCACCGACCTGTGCGAAACCATCACGCTTTTCAACAACAAGACTAACAGTTTCTCATATACGAAAAATCCTGCGGGCGGATATGATGTGAAGCTGGAACTGGAATGCCACAAGTACCGGGCTGACAGCATCGGAAACGAAACCGAAATTGAAACCCGCGACTGGATTGATTTAGGCATATATGGAGCAACTGCCTCAGGCAGAGACACGCTTATCTTCATCGAAAAACGCAGGATGACAAAGGGGATCAACAGCTTCGGGATTAATGTCAGGCAAAAGCCTGTTAAAGGAGGCATTGATCCGTTGCACATCCTCATCGACCGCAACTCAGGCGACAATGTAAAAAGCGGCGATGAAGGCTGATACGCGCTAAGCGTTTCAGCCTACGGTTCACGTAGAAAGTTATAAAACCCGGGTTTTCAAAGTACCCATGAAACACAAACGTTTCAAGATAAACCCGATGGCAGTGAGCTCCCGCGAACGTAAAGCGGGACAGGTGATTGGTGCAAGCCGGACAGACTGTTTTCAGCAAGCCCTTAACCCCTGTTTTGCAGTCGATAAGTCAGACTTATATCATCACTTCAATCTCACTTGCATCTTCACCTGCCGGGCCAAAACGCAATAGCGCCACTGCATTTTTCATCCATGGGTTTTTTTTCAGTAATGGATGAATGGCTTTGAAAAGGATTTCTGCATTTTTCCCGTAGAAAAATAAAAAACCATCCGTGTCATCCATCGCAATTTCATGACCGTCATACCTGCCTGCATTATTTTCTTCCAGGGTCCTTTCGAGTTCTGTCTCAAACTGATAGAGGGGAGTGAGGTCATCCATGCCATAAAAAAAATGAATGATCACCCCGTGTTCAGGATGTGATTCGGATGGATTAAAGCCGGTGGGCACATACAGCCACCCTTTCATCAGTTCTTCCAGCTCATTCATTGTATCGGCGGTTTAAAATTCCAAGGGAAGGGATTCAACAAATATATTGGAATTAATGCAATGTTTAATTTGCCGGCCGATAAACTTCTCCACAACGCGCAATCGTTTTTGTTAAAAAATCAAAGCTCTCCCGCCATGGCAAATTTCATTTGACTATATCCTTGATTGGTCCCCTTAAGGCTTTAAAGCTCATTTCCAGGAACAACAACATTCAAAACTTTCAAAACCTTCTAAACCCCCAATCACGCAATTGTCAAGGATGTCTCTTTGAATTTTATCTTCAAATATTGCTTTTGCAACTGTACCCTTGAAGCTAATTTCCAGGAACAACAACCATCTAAACTTTCTAAACCTTCTAAACCTTCTCCTGCTTTCGCCACTTTGAACTCCCCTTCCGCACCCGAAAAGCAGCTTATTATCCAAAAAAATATGTTTTTCATATCTGAAGGTAACAGGGAGATATTTTCTATAAATTTGCTGCCTAATTTTTTCTCTGCTTGGCTCCAACCAATAAGTTGCAGCAGCTTACAACTGCCGGCCTGCTCGTAACGCTCGGGATCATTTACGGTGACATAGGTACGTCGCCTTTGTATGTAATGAAGGCTATTATCGGGAGCAAGATCATTACCAGCGATCTGGTGCTTGGAGGGGTGTCATGCGTTTTCTGGACGCTCACCCTGCAAACTACGCTTAAATACGTCATCCTGATACTGAGGGCGGATAACAAAGGGGAGGGTGGTATCTTTTCGCTTTATGCACTGGTGAGGAAGACCAAGCTCAAATGGCTTGTTTTTCCGGCAGTCATAGGAGGCAGTGCATTGCTGGCCGACGGACTTATCACGCCTTCCATCTCAGTTTCTTCAGCTGTGGAGGGGTTGCGATATTTTAATCCTTCCATTCCTACCATACCCATTGTTATAACTATCCTGTTCTTCCTGTTTTTTATCCAGCAGTTCGGAACTACGTTCATCGGAAAATTCTTCGGTCCCCTGATGCTGGCCTGGTTCCTGATGCTGGGCATTCTTGGGGTTAATATGATGTTCACCGATCTCAGCATACTGAAGGCGCTGAATCCTTACTATGCTTATCACCTACTGGTGGATACCAGGTATGGATTCCTGCTTCTTGGTGCAGTGTTCCTGTGCACAACAGGGGCCGAAGCTTTGTACACCGACATGGGTCACTGCGGGCGGAAAAATATCAGGGTCAGCTGGATCTTTGTCAAAACCTGCCTCCTTCTCAATTATTTCGGACAGGGCGCCTGGCTGTTGAATCATTCAGGGGGGACCCTGGCGGGCGCCAACCCTTTTTATTCAATCATGCCATCCTGGTTTCTTATTTTCGGTGTAATCATTGCCACTATTGCGGCAGTGGTGGCCAGCCAGGCACTTATCAGCGCTTCCTTTACTCTTGTCAATGAGGCAGTACGCCTTGATTTCGGCCCCAAGCTCAAGATCGTTTTCCCGACTGAAACCAAGGGCCAGATATATATCCCAACCGTAAACTGGGTAATGTGCTTCGGGTGCATCGGCATTGTGCTTTTTTTCAGGGAATCGGCCGGAATGGAGAGTGCTTATGGGCTGTCCATTATTCTTGCCATGATGATGGATACCATTTTATTTGCATTTCTCCTTTATATCAGGCGTTCACCGGGCTACCTGGTGATCCTGTTCCTGGTGGTTTTTCTTATTATTGAAAATGCATTCCTGGTGGCCAACCTGCACAAGCTCCTTCATGGCGGCTGGATCACGTTGCTGGTCACTTCTTACCTCGTATGGAATATGTTCAGCTGGCATAAGGCACGAAGGATCAGGAACAAGCTGGTTGATTTCATCAAGCTGAAAGACTATCTCAAGATCCTTACCGAGCTCAGCAAGGATACTTCCATACCAAAGTACGCAACCCACCTGGTGTACATGTCAAGCGCCAATACTCAGGATGAGGTGGAATCAAAGATCATGTACTCCATTCTGCAGAAGCAACCCAAGCGGGCAGACATTTACTGGTTTGTTCACGTGGATGTCGTGGATGAGCCATATACGATGGCATACCGGGTCAACGAAATCATCAATGACAAGGTGATCCGGATCGACTTCAAGCTCGGCTTCCGTATCGAGCCAAGGATAAACGTGCTATACAGGCAGGTTGTTGAAGACCTGGTTGCGAATAAGGAAGTTGACATCAGCAGCCGGTATTATTCGCTTAGCAAAAATAACATGATCGGTGATTTCCGTTTCGTGGTGATTGAGAAATATATTTCAAATGAGAATGTATTCGGTATTTACCAGAGTATCGTGCTGGGTAATTATGCTTTTCTCAAGCTTTTCGGCATGCCTGAAGAAAAGGCATTCGGCCTCGACACAAGCCTTGTTACCGTTGAAAAAGTTCCGCTGGTGCTGAATCCCCAGGGACGAGTTGATCTCAAGCGCATAAAATAACCAGGGCTATAATTTTGCTATCAGCAGCACGATCAGGTAAGTGATCATTGCAATGATAATCATAAATTTCAGGAGGAGCTTGTTCTCGAATGTCCGAACTTTTACTAATAAGGTTACCAGGGTCACGACAAATATCACAACGGGGAGAAAAGTAAATTCGTATAGGCTGAACGTTGGACTGTATTCCCTCGTAAACCTGTCATAATCGGACCGGAATGAAGAGATCACGCCAATGATTGGCGTATACGAAACAATTATCTTCCGGCTCTTGAGCACTTCGTATCCATCCCTCGTGCTGAAGGAAATGCCGTCGCCTGAAACTTTGTAATAATTGTAAGACGACCGGGTTGACATCGCTTCATTTTTTTCAACTTTGAAACCGGAAAGTGTCTTTTCTTTTTTCGGTGCAAAATTATCGTACATAAAAACACAGGAAATAATCAGGATGAGTACTGTCACATTTTTTCCCCAGAAGATCTTATGGATGGAAAGCCGTTCGTATGCTGTATTTCTTCGTATGAATTTTTCATACCGCATCCGTGCATAAGCTTTGGCTTCGTCCCTGATCCTCTCGTTTTCAGAAATGGTCGCTGGCGCGGAATGGTTTCTTTTGGATGTGAGATGTTCGTATGCAATGGTGAGCTCGATGAATTCGGCTTCTGCCGTCGGGCTTTGGTTATGATCAGGATGCAGTTGCAGCGCCTTTTTGCGAAAGGCTTTTTTGATGGCCTGTTCGTCTGCGCCTGGCGGGATGTCCAGTATCCGGTGATAGCTGCTCAAAGTAATGGATGAGAAACGGTTAATTGATGATAGTGTTCAAATATAGAAAAGTTTATGTCTTCGCTGGTATGCCTGTTTATTTATTTAAGAGGCTTTTTATTGCATCATGTATGCCTGCTGCGTTTGTGCTTGAATATTTGCTATATTTATTATTATCAAAATCCAATATATAATAAGGAACCTGTCCGGTCATATCCATACATCAGTGATGTTATTGTGCAATGGATCCGGCAATCACTAAATTACTAACTGACAGATAAACCAAACCGCACAGCACGTTGTTATACCGGTCATAGCCACAATATTCAACTGGAAACAACGTAATAGGTTTCCACTACCAGCAATGAAATATTTCCTGTCACTTCTTATCTTTTTGATTTTCTTTGGATTTGCTCCCAGGGATAAAGACCGGTCCATACCCTGGTCGCCCCGGCAACTCACCTGGGCCGACTTCCAGGGAAAACCACATCCGCGCAGCAATGTCGGCGCTGTCACGTATTCGGGAATGCGGTATTCGTTTGAAGGGAACAGCAATGCGTACAATATTACAGTTGTGGCTACCTTTGATCCTGAACGTTCATGGGTGAATAAAAAGGCTGCAAATAATCACGTCCTCAGGCATGAACAGCTTCATTTTGATATTACTGAACTCTATGCCAGGAAGATGCGTGCCGCCTTGAAAAAAATCAGTCCGGGCACACAAAAACCCGATGTCGCCGCCTCCAAACTATACAACCGCTACACAAACGAAAGCAGGGAGTACCAGGACCGCTATGACCATGAAACAGACCATTCGCGCAATGAAGCAAAACAGGCTTTCTGGGACAAAAAGATAACCGGTGAGCTTGCCGCCCTTGATCATGAAGCGGGTACGGTGATTACCATTACTGCCCGCCGGTAATCCGGTTCCTGTATATCATACGGATTGTTCCTGCTTTTTTTACAAATTACTTGCAGGGAAAAATGTTTTTTTTATTAAATTTGGTATGTTTTAAAACCGGACGTTTCATCATTAAAATATACCATCATGAAAACATTTTCTACAACATTGAAATTATTTTTTCTTTGCTGCATCCCTTTCATTTCGCAAGGGCAATGGATAAACAACATTTCAGTAGTCCCTGCCAATCCTACTACAACAGATACCATATACGTATATGTGGATTGCAGCTTCCCATCCGGAGGATGTGACCAAAAAACTTCCAGCTTTTATGTGACCCCTCCGGTTATCACAGCCACCTCACTTCACTGCCTGGGAATGTTGGCATACATTTGTAACGACTCCGATATTTTTGTCATACCACCCCAGCCTGCAGGTCCTTATACCTTTATTTTCCAGGTCGATGCCGGCCAGGCGCCAGTACCATGCACACCAGGCATTGTTCCCGGGCCGGTTGATTCGGTTACCTTTCATGTGACCGATGCCTCCGGAATTCCCACGCCTGCACCGGGCGCTGAAGAACTATTGCTTGTTCCGGCAGGAAAGCAGAACAATTTTATATGCAAGGTTCCGGGTAATATCCGCCTTCCGTTCATATTGAAATTATTTACAACCGGGGGCCAGATTGCCACTTCCCTGACCATCAGCAGCAACAACCAGGAGATAGACCTGTCAGGCCGGGCTGCCGGCATTTATCTGGCTACTCCGGATCGCCATCACGAAAAGGGGATCAAGGTTGTTGTTCAATAAGTGTTGCTGCTTATCCAGCTGACAAGTTTTCTTTAGGATAATATTCATTGTATTCAGACCAGACTACATCAAAAACCCATTTAAAAAAATTACCAGTATGAAAAGATCAGATTTTACCATTAAAATTAATGCGCCACGCGAAAAAGTGTGGGAGGTGCTTTGGAACGATTCAACTTACCGTGAGTGGACTAAAGTTTTCAGCGAAGGGTCCCGCGCTGTGAGCGACTGGAAGGAGGGAAGCAAGGTCCAGTTTCTATCAGAAACCGGCGAAGGGATGTTCAGCAAGATTGCTAAAAAAGTTCCGAATGAATTCATGTCTTTTACTCACCTGGGCGTCATGAAGGATGGCAAAGAGCTGCCAATTGACAAGGAAACTGAAAAATGGTCGGGCGCACAGGAAAACTATACGCTTAAGGAAGCCGGCGGACTAACTGAACTTAAAGTTGAGCTGGATACGGTTGATGATTATCAGGAATATTTTAATGAAACTTTCCCGAAAGCCCTGGCGAAAGTTAAGGACCTGGCTGAATCGTAAGCAACCCTGTCAGAAGAATTTCCTGATCAGCCAGCTGATCAGTGTAAGTATGATGCTGGCCAGGATCATGGTTGTGATGGGAAAATAAAATCTGAAATTTTCCCTTTCAATTCTTATATCACCGGGTAAACGTCCGATCCAGGTCAGCTTGTCGTGAAATAACCAGATGAGGGCACCTGCCAGGATTATGATGATACCTGCTGCGACAACCCATTTCCCGGTTTCACTATTCATATGACAAAAATATTAATTTGTTTTAACCCATTAATAAAAATCCCTACATGATGCACCAGTCATTTCTTGAAAATTATGATGGCACCCGGATCGCCGTATATGATAACCTGAAAAAGGATAAGCCTGCAATTTTGTTCCTGCACGGGAATTCTGTTGCAGCATCTGTTTTTGCACAGCAGTTTAATGATGCCGGACTGGATCACTATCACCTGTTTGCCATCGATCTTCCGGGCCATGGCAACTCTGCAAAAGCTGCTGATCCCGCAACAGGGTATTCCATGAAAGGTTTAATCCGAACTCTTGATCATATCGTACCGAAGCTGCAGGCCGCTGACATGGTCGTCGCCTGCTATTCCCTGAGCGCTCATGTGGTGATGGAAAATGAAAATAGTCCGGGGATGTTTGCCGGCGCATTTTGTTTCGGATACCCTCCATTGTCGGATCTTGGTGACCTTGGTAAGGCGACCGGCACTTCTCCTGCTTTACCCCTGATGTTCAAGGATGATCTGAACACGCAGGAAATTGATTTGATCATGAAAGAATTCCTCAATGAAGGCAGTACATGGAAGGAAGAAATCACCGGCCTTGTCAGCCGCACGCATCGTGTATTCAGACCGGCAATTTTCGGGTCTGTAGCGTCAGGACTTGTAAGGGATGAGATGAAAACGATAAATGAATTCCGGAATCCTGTTGCTTTGATTCATTTTGAAAATGATGTATTCACTCCTCTAAATTACCTGCAGTCTATTCCAACGCAAAATATTTGGAGAAACAGCGTTCAGCAGGTGAAATCAACTTCTCATTGCGGCTTTGTGGATCAGCCGGCTGCATTTAACAGGTTGCTTGCTGAATACGCACAATCTGTTTTCGCAGTAAAACCTGTCGAATCATAAAAGTCATTTAATCCTTCCGGATTTCCCGGCCCTATCTCAGGTTATTAATTTCTTTCAGTACCATGCTAACCTCCGCCGGCGAATTGTAAATGCAGGGCGTGAGCCTTGCATGCCTCCCCGAATACGGTGTGACAGAAGCAATGATCATTTTCTTCTCCAGATGTTCAACCACCTGGTGAGGTGTCTTTCTTTTTACATCAAAACAAATGATGCCGGATGAAAGCTCAGGATTTCTTGGTGTATGTAAAATAACATGTTCCATTTCAAGAAGTCCTTTCTTAAGCTTGTCCGCCAGAGCATGCGTCCTGGAAGCGACACTGGCCTTGCCGATCTGCTGATGAAACTTAAATGCTTCCGGCAATGCCCACAGGTTTTCAAAAGACTTGAAGCCGCCCGGTGAAATAAGCGCAGCAGTTGTGAATGCAAAATCTTTCTTTTCACGCCAGTTCTTCCATGCATCTTCTTCAAGGAAACTTGGAATAACAGGTACTAATTTTTTCCAGGCACGTTGGTTGCCCCACACAATGCCGGTTCCGCGCGGTCCGAAAAGCCATTTGTGGCAGCCTGATATAAAGAGATCACATCCAAGATCACTCATCGTGAAATTCTCGACTCCGAAAGCATGAACTCCATCCACGCAAACGATAAAGCGGTCATCTTCACTGCGCAATGCATTCACCTGCCTTAATGCATGACCAAGCTCTTTCATCGGCAGCTTGAGCCCTGTGCCCGAGTGGACCCAGGTCAGCGCAATAACACGTGTCATGGGCGTTATGGCGCTGGTAATTTTTTTTATGATTTGATTTTTTTCCGCATTTAGCGAACCGGAGTAGATGTCGACTTCAACCATCTTTGCACCTGTGGCCTGCGTGGTCAGGTGGATCGCCTGGTAGGTGGAATAATAATCGCCTGAAGCAACAATGATCTCATCACCCTTTTTCAGCTGGAGTCCCCGGTAAACAATGCCGAGGCCGATCGTTGTGCTTTCGGTCAGGGCAATGTCGTCAGGGTTTACGTTCAGGTATCCGGCGGCGGCCTTCCGGGCTGCATTCTGGTTTGCGCGGTTTACCTTTACCAGGTATGAGGCGTTTTCTGTATCGAGCTTATGATTATAGAAGGCAATTGCTTCACGTACGGGTTCAGGATGCGATGCAAGCAGCATGGCGCTCATATGGATCATGTCGTTGCGGAGGCTGAACATTTTCCTGATCCGGATCCAGCCGTTCTCGTCTACAGGAACCGTTACAGGTGATGCTTTAGCCAGTGCATTGCTGCTCAGCGCGCCTGCAGCAAGCGGATATAAAAGACCGCTTAAGCCCCTGGCAAGAAAGGTTTTTCTGTTCATAGACATTTGCTTGACCAGTGAGGCTGTAAAATGTTATGCCATTGGCCCGTATGTTAACAGGTTAAGATTCTACCCGCGGATTCATTGCCTGTCCTGATTGCGTGTATGATAACCGTTATACATCATTTTTTGCCATGCCGGCACTCATTCCACATCCTCATTCCTGATCACAAGCGTAAAATTGAAATCAAACCGGTTGTCGCCCTTTTTACTGACCCATGCCGGATCAGTGAAAGGCGGAAGCAGTTCCAGCCTGAGGGTGTCGTTCCTGTAAACAACGGATCATATGAAACGCTTCAACGGGATTGGGTGCATGCCCGAAATCACTGTCATAGCCAAGCAACATTACCACCGCTTTCGGTATGATGCAGCTGTCGCAGATGACTGTTGCAGCCTGATGATATGTTGCTTTTACCACCAGGTCATAGTCGGATTCATTACTGAAAAAATACCTGCCAGTGCCAACCTCTTCCGTTGGCCTGCATGAACAGACGCAGAGAATGACGGTGAGTATGATGATATTTCTTCCTGTCACAGCCGTGATTTTTTGCAAAACTGAATTAATCATGTCGGGGTGGCCAGATTCGAACTGACGGCCTCCACGTCCCGAACGTGGCGCGCTACCGGGCTGCGCTACACCCCGAATAAACTGATTCACAATATAGTACAAACAGCTTTTATGTTATTTATGATTCAAAAATACACAATACCTCACAAATATTAAGTATTGCTTTGCGTATTAAAATAATTGTACTTTTGTAAGTGACGGCTCCCGGTAATCGGAGAGCTTTTTTTTTCTTAATTTAAAAGGGTAAACTTAATTGAAGCGTACATGAAACAGGAATTGGAAAAGGGTGAAGAGAAGCCAGCATCTCAGGAACCGGAAATGACCGGCGCCCCTGAAGATCAGGCTGCACATCACACTGCATCCGCCAATAACGAATCTGCTGATGATGCCTCTCCGGATGTTACGGCTGAAAAAGTGACAGATGAGGAGGCAACTCCGGAAACAGAGGCAATTACGGTGGTCCCGGATGGTGATGAGATGAAAGCTCCGTCAGGTGATGATGAGAATCATGAGCACATGGATGTAACCGGAGAACATGCAGATGAAACCGAGGAGGTTACCATGGCTGAGGCTGTGGAGAATTACCTGTCATTCAGTAAGGAAGAGCTTGTGAAAACGCTTGAAGACCTGTTGAATGAACAGGAGCTTGGGGCCGTACGAAATAAGGTT
>Ga0190272_10001841_pt1 | contig 10166 bp, 10 predicted proteins | sample Popmic504T_FD_133746 | JGI IMG/M metagenome (GOLD analysis project Ga0190272, IMG submission 133746) | Populus adjacent soil microbial communities from riparian zone of Shoshone River, Wyoming, USA - 504 T | ecosystem: Environmental > Terrestrial > Soil > Riparian zone | place: USA: Wyoming... | reverse complement strand
TGCCGCGTATCGCTTCGGGCATTCGATGGCGCGCCCAACTTACGAGATCAACGAGGTCGCGACCACTGACCCTCCACTGGAAGGCGTCAATCGCATCCGCCTGTTTCTGCAGGGTGGAGAGGAACGTCAGTCCCTGAATGGGTTCCGGTCAATCCCCGATCAGTGGACCGTGCAATGGCGCTTTTTCCTCTCAGGCATCAAGGATGGCGCCGACCACAGCAATCTGCCGCAGCCGAGCTTCAAGCTGGACGCTCAACTGGCCAACCCGCTCGGAGCGCTTCCCGGTTCGACCGCTGGGCCGGAGGTGTTGGCACCGGGCCTCGATCCTTCGCTCGCGCAGGTTCTTGCGATCCGCAATCTCTTCCGAGGCAAGCGGCTCGGTTTGCCGAGTGGCCAAGATGTCGCGTTTGCGATGGGTATCGATCCTCTGACCGACGAGGAGCTATTCAGTGGGGTCACGCTTGAGGATTCCACCAGGAAAGATCTCGCCGGACGCGCACCGCTGTGGTTCTATGTGCTCAAGGAGGCAGAGGTGCGCGCTGGTTCGGCGCATCTCGGTCCAGTCGGTGGACGGATCGTGGCGGAGGTCTTGGACGGTCTGCTCGCGGGTGATCCACTGTCCTTTCTCGGCGTGCGACCGAGCTGGCGCCCGACCTTGCCGGCGGCGACGTCTGGCCACTTCACCCTCAGCGATCTGGTCAACTTCGCGATCCCGATGCCTGAAACTCCTCCCCCGCCTCCCCGCTACGGCGGTTGAGCGCCGGGTCAGGCGGTCGGCGGATCAGCTATCACGATCTCAGCTGGAAGACCATTGATCGTCAACGTCTCGGTTTACATCCTCTAGCTCCGCGGTAAAACTGGGGTATGCACAATCCCCTGAGGTCGGAGGCAGACGCTTTTCGGTGGGTGGTCGTGATCGGGGCTGGGGCGGTGGCGGTGATCGCGCTGACGCTGCTGACCAGGCCGGTCTTCGGCGCGATCCTGGCAGCGGCGCTGATCGGGTTCGGGGTCGGGGTCACCTACCGCAGCTCGCGCGGATCGCTGCCGCGCACCGTAGATTTGACCCGCGGCGGCGATGGCAAGCACCGGCTGCTGGTCGTCGCCAACGAGACCGTCGGCGGCGGCGAGCTGTTGCGCGAGATCGGCGAGCGTTGCCGTGACCGCGACTGCGAGGTCCTCGTCGTCACCCCGGCGCTGGCCGGTTCGCGGGCCGCGCACTGGGCCTCCGAGATCGACGAGGCGATGGAGCTGGCCCGCCAGCGCATGGAGCTCTCCCTGATCGCGATTGACGAGCTGGGGCTGAAGGGGAGGGGAGAGATGGGCGACTCAGACCCCAATGTCGCGATCGAGGATGCTCTACGCACCTTCTCCGCCGACGAGATCGTCATCTCGACCCATCCGCCGGAGCACTCACGCTGGCTCGAGCACGGCGTCGTCGAGCAGGCCCGCGAGCAGATCGACCTGCCGATTACCCACGTTGTGGTCGACCTCTCGGCCGAGCCCACGGCTTCCTGACGGAAGACGTTGCGAAGTTGATCAGCGCCCAGACGGCGCTGCTCCTCGCCCTGCTCTAGCCGGGGTTCCCCGACGGTCGGTCAAGTCGAGCACAGCAAGCGCTACGGCCACCGGGACTGTTGCCGGCAGTGAGTCGACGGCGAAGAAGAGCAGGTCGAAGCTGAGGGCCAGCGCGGCTAGCAGGGCGGCGCCGGTTAGCTGCAGGCGCCGGTCCGCGGCTAGCAGGGCGCCGAGCGTGGCGGCGAGGAAGAGGTCGCCGAATCCGGTCGCCGCGGAGCCGAAGGAGGCGTACTGGAGCTGGGGCAGGCCGCCCGGTGCGGCGGCGTTGAGGACGGCGTTGGGGCCCTGCAGCAGCTCGGCGGAGACCAGCCAGGCGTCGATCGCCGCCATCGCGTAGATGCCGAGCTTCAGCCACCGTGACGGGACGACGCAGGCCAGCAGCCAGCCGAGGCTGACGCAGGCGAGGCCGGTGAGGGCCAGGGCCGCGCCCTCGCCTGCGAGGGAGTCCTGGGAGGCCCAGGCGAGGGCGAAGAGGGGGACGACGAGGATTGCCAGCGCGGGGTGGGCGCCGCGGATCACACTGCCCAGGGCGAGCGCGGCGAGGGGAGGGACGACGAAGAGGGCCAGGTAGGTCAGCACCTGTGCCGAGTCGGACTCGAGCGCGATCGCCGCGACCACGAGGGCGATCGACCCTGGCGGCACGAGCGCCCACCAGCGACCGCCGAGCCGGGCGAGGGCAGGTGAGACCGCCGGGCGCGGCAGGGCGACCAACGCTGCCTGGGCGAGGCTGAGGGTCGCGATCGAGACCGAGAAGGGCAGCATTGGGGCGCGAGCGCGCCTAGGGCGCCCTGCCGTGGGCGCTCAGGGCCGGCTCCGGCACCGCCTCGGGGCTAGAGGCTGCGGTGGCGACACCGCGCGGCTCCAGGCGGCCGGCGGCGGCGACCGTCCACAGCATTGCCAACCAGGTCGTGGTGGCGAGCGCGATGTGCAGCCAGACCAGCTCCGCTGGCAGCTCCAGTGCCCACTGCACGCCTCCCAGGGCGCCTTGCAGGCCGAGCAGCCCGATTACGACGGTCAGCTGCCTGAGGGCGCGCCTGTCGCCTCCTGGGCGCCTCAGCAACAGCCAGACCGCGATCGCGGCGAAGCCGAAGATGACCGCGATCGTGCTGTGGCGCTGCACCACCCACTCCAGGGTCTCGGCGCCCTTGAAGTCGAAGCGCTGCACGAGCTCTCCGTCGTGGTCACCCGCGTGCGGCCCCGAGGCGGTCGCGATCGTGCCGGCGAGGATCGTCAGCTGGCCGAGCGGGATCAGGGCGCGCACGGCCCAGACGCCGAGGCGGTCCGAGGAGCGCTGCCGCTCCCAGGGTTCGTAGCGGGAGCACCAGGCGAGGGCGAAAGCGGCGTCGAGCAGCAGCATCGAGAGCAGGAAGTGGCACATCACCAGCTCGGGGGCGAGGTGATATTTGACGACCATGGCGCCGAGCACGGCCTGGCCGATCACCCCCAGTGGCAGCAGCGCGCCGAAGAAGGCGAGGTGCCAGCGAAAAGGGCGTCGCAGCCAGGCGAGGCCGCTGGCGGCGATCACGGCGAGGCCGACGAAGCCGGTGAGCAGGCGGTTGCCGTACTCGATCACCGCGTGCGTGTCGAGTGGCGGCACCGTTTTCCCGTAGCACTTGGGCCAGTCCGGGCAGCCCAGGCCGGAGCCGGTCAGCCGCACGCCCGCCCCCGTCAGCACGATCAGGGCGAGAGCCGCCACGGCGACGATCGTCACCTTGGCGTAGAGCTGCGGCGTGATCTCGAGGCGCTCACGCATCGGTCGTCGAGGGATGATGCCAGCGGCAGTCAGGCTGCCGCCCTGGGCTCAGCCGGCTTTGGATTTGCCGCTGGTCGATTTGACCAGGAAGGCGACGAGGTCTTCCAGTTCTTTCGGGCTGAGGGTGGTTTCGTAGATCGGCGGCATCACGCCGGGCGGGAATCCTTTGGCGAGGACCGAGTCCGGGTCGACGATCGATTTGTGGATCATCGCGGCGCTCTGTCCGGGCAGGACGTCGTCGAGGTTGGGCCCGGTCACGCCACCCGAGTTCGCCGCGGCGAGCGTGTGGCAGCCGCCGCAGCCGTTGTTGGCGAAGACCTGGGCGCCGGGGCCGCCGGGCACCGACGGAGGCGCGGCGCCGGGCACGCCGGCGTACATCGCCACGTAGGCGGCGACGTCCTGGGCGTCCTGCCCGGTGACGATTTCTGGCGGCATCGAGACGGCGGGGTTGTCGTTGCTGGGGCGCGGATTCTCGATCTGGGAGGCGACGACCCCCTCGATCGTGCTTTCGCCCTGGCCGGAGGCGCGGGCCGCGCCGAAGGCGTCGTCGAGGTCGGGCCCGATCGTGCCGCTCGTGCCCGCTTGGGCCATCGCGTGGCATTCGCCGCATTTCGCTTTGAAGAGCACCCGGCCGCGCTGCTCGTCCGCGCTGCTCGTTCCGCAGCCGGAGGCGGCCAGCGCGACGGCGACCAGAGCGGCAAGGGCTAGCAGCAGGCGGGTTGGGCGAATTGAGTTAGGCATACGCGGCGCTGAGCGCGCCGGAGTCTATATTGGAGGGCCGATGCAGGTACGCGACGGCATGTCGGAGGTGGTCCTCACCGTCGGCCCCTCGCACACGTTGCGGGAGGCGGCGGCGATGATGGCCGAGAAGGGGACCGGCGCCGCCCTGGTCAGCGACGACGAGACGCCGGTGCCGTGCATTGTTACCGAGCGCGACGTCCTGCTCTCGGTCGGCGCCGGCGACGATCCTGATGCCGAGCGGGTCGCCGACCACATGAGCGGCAGCGTGATCGCCGCCTCGCCCGACTGGAGCCTGGAGCGGGCCGCGGCGGAGATGGCCAGGCGCGGCATCCGCCACCTCGTCGTCTACCAGGACGCGGAGCTGGTCGGCATCCTCTCGATGCGCGACATCGTGCGCGTCTGGACCTCCGACGGCGCCACGTCGGGCATGACGCCCGAATAGGCCCCTCTCAGCCGTCAGCGTTGAGGTGGAGAGATCGTCTCCACCGGCAGCACAGCGCCCCGCACCCGCTGCTTGCGGGGCAGGCGGTAGTAGTCGCGGATCGCGCCGCGGACCATGTGGCGGAAGACCAGGAGGGCGACCGCGATGCCGATGATCGAGTAGACCCAGCCGGGCACCATGAACGGGGCAAAGATCCCGCAGACGGCCAGGGCCAGGGCGAAGGCGAAGAAGACAGGCAGCCAGGAGGGGCGTGGCGCGTAGACCAGCTCGCCGGGCTCGGGGACTCTGCGGTGCTCGCTCATGACGCGATGTAGAGGGTTGCGGCGACGAAGCAGAGCGCGAAGATCGTGGCGGCGACGCCCCCGAGGACGAGCGCCGAGGTCATGTTCCGTCTTGCAGTCTCGCGATCCACGGTCGGATTTTTACTAGAGCGCCCGGTCGAGCGGCATCGCCAGGAAGAGCAGCGCCAGGTAGGCGAGCGAGAAGAGGTAGGTGCGCAGGGCCCAGCGCCGGTCGCCGCTGCGCAGCAGGCGCACGGAGCAGTAGATGAAGGCGGCGCCGAGGCTCATTGAGATGACCAGGTACTCGACCCCGAAGGCGCCGGCGCAGAAGGGCAGCTGGGTCACCGCGTAGAGCAGCACCGTGTAGAGCAGGATCTGGCGCCGCGTCTCGTCCTCGCCGCGAACGACGGGCAGCATCGGCACGCCAGCCTTCGCGTACTCGTCCTTCATCAGCAGCGAGAGCGCCCAGAAATGGGGCGGCGTCCAGAAGAAGACGATCGCGAAGAGGTAGAAGGCGGTGCCGCTGAGCCTGCCTGTCGTCGCCGCCCAGGCGACCAACGGCGGAACTGCACCCGCAGCTCCGCCGATCACGATGTTCTGCGGCGTACGGCGCTTCAGCCACAGCGTGTAGACGCCGACGTAGCCGAGCAGCCCGGCCAGGGAGAGCGAGGCGGCCAGGGGGTTGACGGTGAGCGATAGCAGGATGAAAGAGGCGAGCCCGAGTGAGACGCCGAAGGCGATCGCCGCTCCCGGCGAGATCCGGCCCCTGGCGACCGGCCGCGTCGCGGTGCGCGCCATTGTGCGGTCGATGTCGCGGTCCACCGCGTGGTTGATCGCTCCGGCGCCGCCGGCCGAGAGGGCGCCGCCGAGGCAGGTGAGCAGGACGAGGCCGATCGAGGGGTCGCCCGCCACGTACATCGTCGTGATCGTGGTGAGCAGCAGCAGCGACTGCACCTTCGGCTTGGTCAGCGTGGCGTAGTCCCGCAGGACGGTCAGCGCTGCCGGTCGCTGCGCGGCGACTACAACGGTCTCGGCGCCGCTCATCGAGCTCAGGCTACCGGCTGCGACTCGTGCGCAGGCTGCTCGGGCGCGCGAGTGGTGCGATGGGCGATCGCGGCCCGGATGTCGCGCAGCGGCCGGTTGCTGCGCACGTCTGGGAGCACGTCGAAGTTGTGGGGCTCGGGCGGCGAGTGCGCGAACCACTCAAGCGAGTCGCCGCCCCATGGGTCGTGACCGGCCCTGGCCCCGCCGCTGCGGCTGAGGATCGCGTTGACGAGCGTCATCACGATCCCGATGGCGAGCACGAAGGCGCCGATCGAGGCGATCAGGTTGTAGCCACTGATGCCTTCGTCGCCGAAGAACTTGTAGGCGTCGATCACCTGGCCGTCGTAGGTGCCGGAGAAGAGCAGCGGGACGAAGGTGAGGGCGGTCCCGAGGATCATCGTCCAGAAGGAGATCCGCGCCAGGGGCTCGCCCATCGTGCGGCCGGTCATCTTCGGGAACCAGTAGTAGAGCGCGGCGAAGCCGCCGAAGACGGCGCCGCCGATCAGGGCGAAGTGGGTCGCGCCGGTGGCGTCGGTCGTGTTCTTCAGTTTCCAGGCGAGGCCGACCATCGAGTGCGAGATCTCAGCCGCGAGGCCGACCGAGATCGCCGAGACGGCGCCTGCGGCGAAGAGCAGCGGCGCCCGCATTCGCACCGTGCCCCCGGCGATCGTCGCGATCAGGTTGTAGAGAATGAGACCGAAGGGCACGATCAGCGCTAGCGCCATCGCCATTGCGAAGTACATCCAGGCGATTCCGATCGGCGCCGTCAGCATGTTCTGGATCCAGGCCAGGGTGCCGATCACCGCGATCGCCACCAGCGAGCCGGTCACCGTCGTGCGGCCCTCGAGCGGGCGGCCGACGAGGGCGGGGACGATCTCGCAGATCGCACCGAAGGCGGCGATCAGGACCAGCATGTAGGTCCCGGTGAAGAAGATCCAGCTCAGATGCTGCCAGAGCAGCGGTGCGCCGCCGCCGGCATCGGAGAAGAAGATCCCGTCGAAGTTGCGATCGATCAGCAGCATCGTGATCGCGGCCAGCAGCACCGGGCCGACTACGAGCATCAGCCAGGAGCCGATCGCCGTCGCCCAGGCGAAGACCGGTAGCCGCCGCCAGGCCATGCCCGGCCCCCGCATCCTGCGCAAGGTCGTGGTCAGGTCGATCGCCAGCAGGACGAAGCTGAGTGTTGCCAGGCCGGTCGCCGCGGCCCACGCGTCGACCCCGTTGTTGGGGAGGAAGGTGAGCTCCGAAAGCGGCGCCAGCGGGTTGATTCCGGCCTCTGACGGGGTAAACAGGAAGCCCGCGTAGAGGACCGTGGCGCTGGCCACCCAGAGCCAGAGGCCGATCTGGCCGAGACGGGGGAGGGCTGTCCCGCGGGCGCCGATCTGCAGCGGCGTCAGGTAGTAGAAGAGACCGAAGACCAGCGGCAGCGCGAAGAGGAAGATCGCGGTCGTCCCGTAGAGCGAGAGCATCCGGTTGAAGTTCACGGGGGAGAGGAAGGTGTTCTCCGGGATCGCCAGCTGCAGGCGCATCAGCAGCAGCTCGACCAAGGCGATGAAGAGGAAGCCGAGCGCGCCGCTGATCAGGATCCGGCCGACGTCCTTGTGGTTGCCGCTGGTCGCCAGCTCCATCCAGCGCGGACGGCGCTGCGGAAAGCCGTCGATGACGATCTCGGGCCGCTTCTCGCTCACGGCGTCTCCCCGCTTTCGATCTGGTCGACGACCGTGTCCTGGGCCGCCTGAATATCGGTGTCGAGCTGTTTCACGTAGCTCTCGTACTCCTCAGGGGAGACAACTTCGACTTCGGTTCCCATCGCTGCGTAGGAGGCGCCGGAGAGGGTCGCGGCGCGCCCTGTGTAGCTGCCCTCCTCGTCGGCCCGGAAGGAGACCTCGTGCACCTTGCCGGGCACGGCGTCGCGCTTGCCGGCGAGGCTCGGCACGTTCCAGGTGTGGATCACGTCGGTGGAGTCGAGCTGGAGCTCGATCGCGGTGTCGACCGGCACGACCAGCTTGTAATAGGAGAAGGCGCCGTTGGGGTATTCGTAGCGCCACAGCCACTGCTGGCCCGTCCCCTTGATCGTCAGCGACTCGGAGTCTTTCTCCTGGAGGCCGGCGGGGCCGGTGGCAGGCGCCTCTCGCGCCTTCTCGGTGAAGACCAGGCCGAGGACGAAGATCGCCACCGCGAAGGCGCTCAGGCCCGCGCCCACCCGCAGCTGGGGGCGCCCGCCCTCCTGCGACTCGGCAGGTTGCGCGCCGCGAGCGGCGCGGCGGCGGCGCAGGAAATAGATCAGCGCGACGTTGACGGCGAGGACGACGATCGCGAAAGCGACGAAGCCAATGCCGAACAGCGTCTCGATCTGGTCGATGGCGGGGGAGTTAGGACTCATCAAGACACCCCCCGCGCACGCCTGGCGGCGGCGGACACTGCGCGGTTCGGCGTCCTCGGTCGGCCAAATAGCTCTGCTATTCGGCCTTCCTGCGTCCTTGCCCCGCTTGGTCCGGCGCTCGCCAGTCGCACACGCGGGGTTTCATGATGAGTCCTGGGCTCCAAGGCGCGGCCATTCTAATCAGGAGCAGCGGCGCTCCGCCGTGCCCGGTCACCGCAGGCGGACCTATACTCGCCGACCCTATGCGCAGGCGCTCCCGGCCATCCCCGGCGCTACGCACCGCGGTGCGCGCTGGGGCGACGGGCGCGGTGGTCGCCGCGGTGGCCGTGCCGCTGCTGCGACGCCGCCTGCGCATCCCCGCCCCGGTCACCGTTGCCGCCTGCGCCAGCGGGCCGCTCGCCGTCGCGGTTCTGTGGCCGCGCTCCCACAAGCGCGACGTGGCGCTGTACGCGATGCAGATGTGGGCCTTCACGATGGTCCACGAGCTTCCCTACGACGATCCGGAGCGCCTGCGCCGGCGCCTGCGCAGCCGCTACCCGATCGCGATCGACCGGGCGATCGGCTTCGGCCGCCTGCCCAACGTCCGCCTGCAGCGCGCCCTCGTCCGCTTCGGCCACGTCAAAGTCCTCGACCGCTTTCTCACCTGGGTGCACTGGCTCTGGTTCCTCGAGCCCTACGCGGCGTTGGTCTGGATCCTGCTCCGGCACCCGGAGCGCTTCCCGCGCGCGGCGCGCCAGCTCGCCGCCGTCTTCGACCTCGGCTGCGTCGGCTACTTCGCCGTGCCGACCTCGCCTCCGTGGTGGGCCTCCGAGCAGGGCCTGACCGGGGAAGGGGTGCGACGGATCATGGTCGAGGTCGGCGAACCGACCTGGGGCAAGGCCTGGCCGGCGATGTACGGGGCGCTCGGCGGTAACCCCTGGGCGGCGATGCCCTCGCTGCACTTCGCCACCTCGACGATGGCGGCGATCTCGCTCTCCGAAGCGGGCCGCACCGAGGGAGCGATCGGGTGGAGCTATGCGCTGACCCTGGGCTTCGCGCTCGTCTACCTGGGCGAGCACTACGTCACCGACCTGCTCGCCGGGGCGGGGCTCGTCACTGCCGTGCGGTTCGGCGAGCCGCTCGCCGAACCGGCGGTGCTGCGGGTCAATCGGGGTCTGCGGCGTCTGGAGCGCCTCGCCAGCGGGTAGCGTCTACCGCGTGTCTCAGCAGGACTCGGCGAACGGCAACGGCGCCGTCGAACTGCCGCTCTTCACGCGGCGGCGAGTCGTCCAGACCACGCTGCTCGTCCTCGTGCTGCTGGTCGCGATCTACTTCCTCTTCCCAAGGCTGGTCGGGCTCGGCGACGCTCTCGGCAAGCTGAGCGAAGCCGACCTGCTCTGGGTCGCCGTCGCAATCGGCTTCAGCGTCGTCGCGATCGCTACCTACGTCGCCCTGTTCAAGGCCGTGGTCGGCGGCGACGCGCTGTCCCTCACCTGGAAGGAGACCTACGAGATCAACATGGCGGGGGTCGCCGCGACGCGGCTCTTCTCGGCCGGCGGCGCCGGCGGCATCGCCCTCACCTACTGGGCGCTGCGCAAGGCCGGCATGGAGCGCCACGACGTGGGGCGGAGGATGGTCGCCTTCCTCGCCCTCCAGTATGCCTTCTACCCGGTCGCGCTGATCGTCTGCGGCGTCCTGCTGCGGACCGGAGTGGTGCCCGGCAAGGGCTCGGTCGAGCTGACCATCGTCCCCGCCGGAGTCGCCGGCCTGCTGCTGATCGTCGGCGTGCTGGTGGCGCTGATCCCATCCGACTTGGGGCGGCGGGTCGAAGGCCTCGCCCGCAGTGAGCGCAGCCGGGCGATCCTCGCCAACGTCGCCAAGGTGCCGGCGATCGCCGGCGAGGGGCTCAGGTTCACCGCCAGCCTCTTCGCAAACCCGTCGCGGGGCGGGCTGGCGGTCCTCGGCGCG